>ENA-UOYA01000558-UOYA01000558.1-activated-sludge-metagenome-genome-assembly--contig:-NODE-558-length-46939-cov-7.730569_pt1 | contig 46939 bp, 40 predicted proteins | sample MGYA00238163_ERZ764804 | MGnify/ENA primary metagenome ERZ764804 (study PRJEB28919, sample SAMN05720223) | activated sludge metagenome | isolation source: Anaerobic digester | place: Hong Kong...
GATTACCATTGGCCCTGGTCCCGCCTGTCTTCGTGGCCCTGACCGTGTACAGCGCCTTGACGCCGTATTTGATCCTGGCCGCGGTAGTATCGTTCCTGCACCTGCTGGCCTTGAATCTGCTCTATCCTAAGGTGGTCGGGTCGCGCGTGCACCTGAATCCGTTGGTGGTCACCGTGGCGCTCATGGGCTGGGCCACGCTCTGGGGCGCGGCCGGACTGATGCTGGCCATCCCCATCACGGCTGCCATAAAAGCTGTCTGCGACAATGTCGAAAGCCTCCAGGCTTATGGCAAACTGTTGGGTGACTGATTGCTTCAGTGGTTAACCACACATGAGAAGACGAGAACTGCTTGCGGCGCCATTCGCCGCTCTTCCCCTATGGGCGGGCAAGCGCATCGACCGGTCGAGATTCAGCGCGCTTACCGACGAGATTGGCAAGTCCGAACAGGAAGCCTTTGATTTTGCGAAACGGTACGGGTTGAGGTGGATCGAGGTGCGGGGTGTGCCCGGCGGGCGGCAGGACTATGTGGACCTGCCCGCCGCTGGTCTGCAAGCGTTCGCTAAAAGAATCCGCGATCACGGTCTGAAAGTATCTTTCCTGGACGCTCCGCTGTTGAAGTTCGCTTTGCCCGGCTTTGAGCCGGTGAGGCGCTCGACGGACACGCCCGAACGGATTGCCAAGCGCGCCGCCGAAGGGGAACGGTTGTTCGCCCGCCGCACGGACGATTTGCGCCGGGCGCTCGATGCGGCCGAAATCCTTGGCACGCGCAAAGTGCGGGTGTTTGCCTTCCAGCGCGTGCGCGAGCGGGAGAAGGCGATGCCGCGCGTGGCCGGCATTCTGGCCGGAATGGCCGAGACGGCCGGGCGGCGCGGAATTCGTCTGCTGCTCGAGAACGAAGGCTCGTGCAACGTGGCCACCTGCGCCGAGGCCGCCGAACTGCTCAAGATGGTTCCGTCCAAGTGGTTTGGCTTCAACTGGGATTGCCTCAATGGAGTGGGCTATAAGGAAAACCCGTTCCCCGAGGCCTATTCGATTATTCCCAAGGACCGCCTCGGGAACGTCCACATCAAGGGCCATAGCGTGCTCGCCGGGCCATACCAGATGGATTGGAAGGCGGTATTCAAGGCGCTGGAACGGGACGGATACCAGGGCGAAATCGGTCTGGAAACGCACATCTGGGACAACATGATCGAAAAATCTCACGCCTCCATGCGCGAGATGATACGGCTGGTGGAGGGCTAGGTGAACAAGTCGTTCTGGGCGTTTCTTTTGGTGGGTATTGCCGCCGCTTCGGCGCTGGTTGGCTTGCTGCTTTATTGGAATCGCGGCGCTCACATCGAATTGAAGGGCTCCATCCAGAAAGTGCGCACGCTGGCTTCCGACGAATCGAGCGCCGTGGTCATCGCCGATTTCCGTTTCGTCAATCCGGCGGATTACCCCTTCGTTGTGAGGAAGGTGGACGTGTTCCTTGAGGACGCGGACGGGCAGACGTTGGAGGGCATGGTGGTTTCCGACATCGACGCCAAGCGCCTGTTCGAGTACTATCCGACGCTGGGTCAGAAGTACAACCCGTCGCTGGTAATGAATGCGAAGATCGCGCCCCACGCGTCGCTCGACCGCATGATCGCGGCCCAGTTCAAGATCGCCGAGGAAAAGGCCCAGGCGCGCAAATCGCTCCGCATACGCGTCGAAGACGTGGATGGTGCGGTGTCGGAGATTGTCGAGAGAGCGCCCCGCCAGTGAAGTGAGCGCCGCCGGGAAGTCCTCACTCGATGCCCGCTGCGTGCGCCACGGATTCCAGCCGCAGGTTCTTGTTTTCGAGGGCGCGGTAGCAGTCCGGAAGATCGAAGCTCTCCAGCACCCGCGGCGGCAGCACCGCCAGCGGCCAACGGTATTCCTCCGTTTCAGCTATTTCGGAGAAGGATTGTGGCGCGCCTTTGAGCGTCACACGCCGCACGGTGGGATGTAACACCGCCGCGAAGGTCGCGGCGATCGCGCCCCAGCCCTTGCCAGCCAGGTGGACGTCGCGGCACCCGAAGCCTCCCAGCCAATCCAGCACGCGCAGCAGGTCGTACGTCCTTCGCCCGATGTAGGGCTGGTCCAGCATCAGAGAGTGGCCCGCGTAGAAATAGTCGCTGCCGTATGGATTCAGGAAGGTATTCATTCCGCACGTATCCGGCTGAGACTCGCCGATGCCGCGGACGTCGCAGGCCAGGACTGCCGCGCCGGGGGACGCCTCGATCAGGTCGCCAACGAGGGGCTCTTCGCGCAGTTCGGTATCCGCCGACTCGTGCGAGACATAAAGAAGCGCGCGTTCGACCGGCCGGGTCGGGCGCGAGGCGTGCTGCTCGTCGCCCAGCATGTATACCAGTGCCTGGATGCCGGGCTCGGTTTCAACGGCGTAAACCGAACAATGCTTTTTGGGATAACGGCGTCCGGAAAGCGGCCGCAGGATGCGGAAGTCCGGCACCCCCTGTCGCGGCGGCAGCTTCAACACTTTTGTGATGGCATCTGTCAGAGCCGGTCCGGCGAGAGGCTTGCGGCGCGCGGCGAGAGCGAGGGATTTCTGGCGCGTGAAGGCGGCGACGCTGCGCGAGCCCATGCCTGCGACTTGCCCGGCGGGCGTCACCTGGAGCGTCTCATCCTTCTCGATGACCAGGGACGGTTCTTCCTGAAGCTTCGAGATACCTGTTGCGCGGTTGAACCACCGGTACATGGCCGTACGGTTCTCCTGCGTATAGCCGTGCGGGGTTGGGCCGGCGAAAAACGCGACGTTCGCGGGAGCGCCGAGAACCGTATACAGATGCTTCAGGCGCCGGTATGCCTCCTCGGATCCCCGCACGTCGAAGAAGTCCTTTTCCTTGGCCAACACGATCACCGGTTTGGGGGCCATGGCGGCGAGGAAGTCGCTCATGTCCAGCCCCAGCGCGAGCGCGCGGTGCGGGTACTGTTCCGGGTCGGCGGGTTCCTCGTTTTCCAGGTTGCGCAGGAAGGTGGTCACGAAGCAGCTCGGCGCGGCCATGGTCCAGCGCGTGTCCAGGCCGCAGAGCCACGTGGTCATGGTGCCTCCGCCCGAGTTGCCGGTGACGCCGACGTGGCGCGGATCCACTTCCTCGCGTGTGAGCAGGTAATCCAGCGCGCGGATGCCGTCCCAGGCGCGCCATCCCGCAAACACTTCCCCGACCAGCACCTGCTGATTGCCGGCATGGAGGTGCTCGCTCACGCCGACGCCGAAGCGCGGCTTCAGGTTCGCGTCGACGTACTGCAGCCGCTCACCCTGGCCGATGGGATCGAAAATCAGGACCACATAACCCATGCGCGCCAGCCCCTGCGCGAACGACTGATATGCCTCGGAGGCCTTGCCGTTGTTGGAGTGGCCGCAGGAGGCGACAACGCCAGGCAGCGGGAACTTGCGCCCCTTGGGGACATACAGGTTCGCCGTGACCAGGAATCCCGGCCGGCTTTCGAACAACACCTTTTCAATGTGATAGACGTCGCGCTCGACGCGGCCGGTAACGCGAGGGTTCAGAGGAGTCTTCGGCGGGAATGGTCCAAAACAGAGGGCGATCTTCTTTCGGACGGCGGCGACGTAAGCCTCGGCTTCGGCTTGCGTCCGCAGTGCGGCGACGGCTTGGCGGTTGGCGCGGTCCAAACCGCGCACCCGTTGGACGAAGTATTCCTGTACCATGCGCGGGAACCGGTTCAAGGGCTTCAGAGGAGTATCGGTTTGCGCGGTGGCGGGAGTCAGGAAAGCACCGCCGGGAAGGATGCCGGCGCAGGCGAACAACTCCCGGCGATTCAGGTGAAGCCTGCCAGTAGACATGATGGGATTAGTGTACCGGATCAGATGCCGGCCTGCGTGCCATCGATGCGCTGCCCCAGCAGCACGGAGACGAAGCGCGAGAAAGCCAGGCCGATGTCGCGGGCGCGGAACATGGCCCCCAAGGCTTGGAGCAGCGCCTCAAGCACCAGCGTGAGCCGCCAGCGAAGGCCGGAGTAGAATCCGAAATACTTGCCCGCGAAGGAGACGGCACCCAAGGCGTAGTCGGAGGCCGCCAGCGCCCGTACGGAGTTGCCCAGCGACTCCGGACGAAAGACGTCCCCATGGGCCACGGCGCGCTGAGCCGGCAGCAGAACGATCTTCTTGGATGCGCGCCAGATCTGGAACGAGAGATCCACATCGGCCCACGAGTGCGGAAAGCGCTGGTCGAGAAAGTTGATCCCCTTCACAAAATAAGTGCGGACCATCAACGCGGCGGGCGAAGCGTGTTCGACGCACACGGCTGCGGCGGTTAGATCGAGGTCTATCACCGGGCGTAAGGTGCCGTCGCGCCACGTCTGCCTGATGGAGCGCGGGGTCGGCAGATAGAAGCATTGCGGCACGCCGCGGCCGTCCGCATCGACCAGCAGCGGGCAGACTGCGGCAGCTTCCGGGTCGGTGTCCAGACGCCGCGCCAGCGCCGGGATCGTTGCGGGATCCAGCTCCACGTCCGCATCGAGCAGCATCAGGTACTCGCCAACGGCCGTGCGTATGCCGATGTTGCGAGCGCGCGTGAATCCGAAGTGCCGCGGCATGCGGATCACTTGCACGTCGGGGAATTCCGCGTCGATGCGCGGGCTCTCGTCCCGCGAGCCGCAATCCACCACAAGGATCTCCAACTGCTCCCGTTGCTGGCTCTTTCGGAGCGCCTCGATACAACGCCGCAACGCTGGCGCGGAGTTGTAGGACACCACAATCGCGGACACACGGATCTTGGGCTGTTGCTGTTCCTGCGTCTCTTCCATGGGAAGAGACGATCATACCTCCACCAGCCGCGGTTTGGCGAGCGCCCTGCCAACCCGGCGACTCCATCGCCGCGGATTCCCGCAGGGGCGGAAAAGCGCGGGCGCCGGCTGCGATACACTAAAGGTTCAAGTTCAGAGTGCGTCCTTGTCGCATCAAACTTTAGCCGCCGTTTGCCTGATATTGGCCGCTTGCCTGTCCGCGGCCGCCGCCGAGCAAGGCCAGCTCGACGCCAGCGAATCTGTGTTCACCGTGATGGCGGCCATTAACGCGGCCGGCTACGACGCCGACATAGACTCGCCTTCCAACAACCCCTTGCGGCTGGCGGTCCGGCGCGAACTGGCTGCACGTAAGATCCCTTGCCTGGATGAGCTGAAGGCCTTTTTCGCTGAACACCGGCAAAAGAACCCGGCGCGCGAATACTCCCAATACTTGTCGTTTGCGCTATCGACGAGCGACCCGCCCATGTTCGAGTTCCGCGCCGTAATGAACGAAGTCGCGCCCGATGCGGCGGCGCTCGAGGGACTGGGGCCCCTGCTCACCCGCTTCTACAGGGAGGCGGACATCCCTGCCCTATGGAAAAAATCACAGCCGGCTATCGACCAGGTGATCGAGCGGTATCATGCGCCGGTGACCCTCGCGGTGCGGGATGTGAATGCTTACCTGCGTAGCACGGGAAGCTTCTCCCGCCGCCGGTTCCAGATTTACGTGGATTTGCTCGGCGCGCCCAACCAGATCAACATCCGCAGCTATGCGAGCGAGTATTACGTGGTCGTCACTCCCTCCGCCGAGCCGCAGGTCGGCGACATCCGCCACGCTTATCTGCACTTCATGATCGATCCGCTGTCGATCAGGTATTCCGAGGACATCGACAAGAAGAAGTCGCTCATCGATTTTGCCGCCGGGGCCCCGGCTCTGGAAGAAGCCTACAAGCAGGATTTCCTGCTGCTCACTTCGGAGTGCCTGATCAAGGCCGTGGAAAGCCGGCTCGCCCCAGCGGGCGCCGGAGCCGCCATGGTGGACCAAGCTCTAAAGGAAGGCTACATCCTGACGCCTTACTTCGCCGAGCAACTCCCGCTGTACGAGAAGCAGGAAACCGCCATGCGCATTTACCTCCCGGAGATGATTAAGGCGATCGATCTCAGGAAGGAAACGCGCAGGCTCGATGGCGTCACTTTCGCCGCCGAGCGCGCAGTGCGCAAAGCCAAGCACGCGCCGGAGGCTCCCAAAGCGGCGCAGAGCCCCGCCGAAAAGACGATCGAGGAAGCCGAGCAGGTTTACGGCAAGAAGGATTACGAGAAGGCCAAGACATTGTTTGCCCGCATCCTACGCGAGACCGACGACCGTACGTTGCAGGCTCGCGGCTATTTCGGGCTGGCGCGCATCGCCGTGCTGCAGAACGACCCCGAACTGGGGGACAAACTTTTCCGCAAGACCCTGGAATTGGCGCCGGACCCGTTTACAAAGTCCTGGTCGCTGGTATACCTGGGAAGATTGGCCGAGATCGCCAAGGAAACCGAGGAGGCGCTGGAGCATTACCGCGCCGCTCTCGATGTCCAGGGTGCCGCGCCCGGAGCGCGCCAGGCGGCCGAGAAAGCTCTCGGCGACTATCGTCAGAAGAAATGACGCGATGCGCGGGAAAACGCATTTGAAACCGAGTACAGTATAAGGAATAAGGAGTCATTGATGAAGAAGAGCATATTGGTTGCCGCACTCATAGCTTTGGTGTGCGGCGTTTTTGCCAACGCCGCCCAGGCGCCCACGGCCAAGCAGCCGCAGGCCAAGTCCAAGGGCGAGGTGGAAGCCATTCAGGCCATGTTCAACGCTCAGGACCCGGATGCGCGCATCGCCGCGGCCGAGAACCTGATCACAAAGTACGCCGACACGGAATTCAAGGGCGTGGCCCTGTTGTTGGCCGCCATGAGCTGCCAGCAGAAGAATGATGTTGAAAAGATGCAGATTTACGCCGAGCGCACGCTTGAGGTTGATCCTAACAACTACAACGCCATGCTTATGCTGGCCTCCAGTATTGCGCAGCGCGCCCGCGAGCACGATCTAGACCGGGAGGAGAAGCTGGGACGGGCCGAGAAGTACGCCAAGAAAGCAATTGAACTGATCGGGACCGCCGTTAAACCGAACCCGAATATTGCAGACGACCAATGGGAAGGAGCCAAGAAGGACATGATCTCGCAGGCTCACGAAGCGTTGGGAATGGCGCAATCGGCTCGCAAGAAGTACGATCTGGCCGTCGCGGAGTTCAAGCTGTCTGTGGAAGGCGCAGCCAACCCCGACCCGGGCACGTTCCTTCGCCTGGGTGACGCGCTTCATCAAGTGGGCAAGTACGATGAAGCCGTTGCAAACTTCGACAAGGTGATGGCTAACGCAAACGCTCCGGCGCAGATCAAGCAGTTCGCGCAGTCGCTGCGCGTCCGCTCTATCCAGGCCCGCGATAAGGATAAGCCCGCAGCTCCGGCCGCGCCGGCCGCTGCTCCGGCCGCTGCACCCGCGCCGGCCGCTCCTGCGGTGCCTGCTGCCGCGACCAAGAAACCTTAGCTGCCAGGAACTGTTTGCGCAACATGGGCGCGGAGTTGGAAAAACTGGAGGCCTTCGTAGGCCATACCTTCCGCGCCCGTGAACTGCTTCGCCGGGCGCTTACCCATAAGTCGATTGTTGTCGAGCAAAGTGCGGGAGTCCTGCACGTCGCCTCCGACAACGAGCAACTCGAATTCCTTGGCGACGCTGTGCTCGGTTTCCTGGTTAGTGAGGAACTGGTGGCTCGCTATCCGGAATTGCCTGAGGGGCGCCTTTCCAAGATTAAGGCGCATCTGGTGAGTGCCGCTCACTTGCACGAGGTCGCCCGGCAATTGTCCCTGGGCGAATACCTTTTCCTCGGACGCGGCGAAGAGATGAGCGGAGGCCGGGCCAAGCGCGCGCTGCTGGCCAACGCCGTGGAGGCGGTTATCGCGGCGCTTTACCTGGATGGCGGGATGGAAGCCGCCCGGCGGTTCGTCGAACTCTACGTTCTGGCCGGCCTGGATAAGTCCGACTACGAATCCTGTGGCGCCATCGACGATTTCAAGAGTGCTCTGCAGGAAGCTGCCCAGGCCCGCAAACTGCCGCAGCCGCGCTACGTGATCGTGAAGGAGCGCGGTCCGGAGCACTGCAAGACGTTCACGGTCGAAGTGCGGGTCGGGCGTGAGTACTCCGCGCAAGCCGAAGGAAATTCCAAGAAGAGCGCCGGGCAGAAGGCCGCCCAGTTAGTGCTCGACCGGATGTCGTACCCGCCGGGTGGTGCCGGCTAGCGCCGGGACGGCGAGGCCGCCGGCGGTTCGCGTTCCATGGCTGCGGCGGTGAGCACAACGATGTCCACGCGGCGATTGTGGGCCCGGCCCTCGGCAGTATCGTTGGAGTCCACGGGCGCGTTCTCCGCGTAGCCGGCCACCGCAAGGCGGGCACGAGGAATGTTGAAGCGCGCCTCCAGCAGGTTCAGCATGGCGATTCCGCGTGCCGCGGACAACTCCCAATTGCTTCGGAAGCGGGAGTTGTGGATGGGCACCGAATCGGTATGGCCTTCGAGTCGGACCGGGTTGGGTAAGTGTTGGATCACATTGGCGACTTTGCCGATCGTGGGGTAAGTATCCGGCGAGATCGTGTCTTCCCCGGAGGGAAAGAACGCCGCCTCGCGCAAACTCACCACCAGACCGCGCTGTGCGAGTTCAACCTGCATCTTCCCGGCCGCGATTTCCTCCCGCAGTTCCAGGTTGAGCAGTTGAAGCGACGGGACGAGGTCGGCGTAGGCGGCACCGTTCTTATCGGAGCCGGCTTTCTTCTCGATTCCACCCGGACCGTGCATCATGGCGTTGCCGCGCTCTCGCACTCCTCGCGCACCGCCCAGGATGTTGGCCAGCACGGCTCTCAACCGGTCGTCCTCCAGAGCGTTACGGACCGACTCGGAGACTTTCTGGGCCTTGCCCTTGTCGGCGTTCGAGGAGGCGAACATCACCACGAAGAACGCCAGCAGCAAGGTCAGCAGGTCGGAATAGGAAACCAGCCATCGCTCGTGGTTTTCCGGCTCGGCGCGCTTGGACTTGCGAAGCATGAGGGAACTTACGCCTCCACCGCGCGCGCGGCCTGCCGTTCGCTGGCGCTGGACTTGGCTCCGCCGGCCGCCGCGCGTTCCAGGTAGGCGCTCAGCTTGAGGCGGATCAGCTTCGGGTTCAGTCCTTCCACGATGCCCACAATCCCCTCCAGCATGAGTTCCTTCATCTGAATATCGCGGGCGACGCGCGCGCGAATCTTGTTCCCGGCCGGCAGGAAAAAAATGTTCGCGGAGCCGACGCCGTACACGGTGGCCACGAAGGCCACTCCGATGCCGCGGCCCACCTCTTCGATATCGGCGAGCTTTTGCATCACCTGGATCAGGCCGAGCACGGCGCCGATGATGCCGATGGTGGGTGCGTACCCGCCGGCAGCTTCGAACACCTTCGCCGCAGCCTCGCCGCGCTGCTCTTCCATAGCGATGTCGAGTTCCATCATCTTCCGTAGCTCTTGAAGGTCAGTGCCGTCCACAGCCAGGTTTAGGGCTTTGCGCAGAAACGGGTCGGCGATCGCGTCGGCCTCGCTCTCCAGCGAGACAATCCCGTTCTTACGGGCCTTGGTCGCGTAACCGATGATCGTCTCGATGGCGTTCTCAGGAGACTGTGACTTCTCGACAAACACCGCCAACAAACGTTTCACGGCACCTTTGAGTGCGCTGATAGGCGTGGTCACCATAACGGCGCCCAGCGTCCCGCCGAATACGATCATGGCGGCGGTGCCTTGCAGAATTTGAGCGAGACGGCCGCCTTCGAGTATGAGACCCCCGATGATGCCCCCCAGGGCAAGGACCAACCCCGCCAGGGTCGCCAGATCGGGGCGCGTTGCGGTTTTCGCGATCTTATCAGCCATGGTCGGGCGTATGCGGTTCTGTGCTGCTGTCCGGATCAGCGCCGCACACGGACCCCATTGTCGTGTGCGGACACGCAGCGCCTCTCAGAATTGCCTGGCGGAATGCAATCACCCGGTCGGTGACCTCCTCGGCGCTTTCCAAGACCATCAACTTCTGCCCAGTGGTTAACGTGATGACTGTATCTGGAGTCACTTCCACATGCTCGATCAAATCCGAATTGAGGACGAGTGGCACATGGTTGAGACGTGTCAGCCGGATCATGTACGGAACCTCTCCATGGTTCTTATCGGCGAGAAAAGGGGATTCCGAGGTGCTAAAAAACGTATCCCCACGCACCGATAAGAAAAGCGTGAATCAAGCCGCATCCAGAAAGCCGGAAACTCCGGAATCCGCCAAGTTGGCCGAGAGCTTGCTCCGCACCATGGAACGAGGAGACGCAACGAGGTTAGCGGACGAATTGAATCGCGTCGAGGGGATTTGGCGGCAACAGACCTACTTCTCCTCTAAGAACGTAGAACAACTGGAGCTACTCAGCGCCGTGGCCAGCGATTTACGCCAATCGGTCGTCCGCTTGCAAAACCGGCGCAGCGAGCACCTGGAGGGCGTCCACGTCCACTTGTACCTGCTGAGGCATCTGGCGTACGATCCCGCTTAGCTCTTCATCCAGCCATTTGTCGACTATTTGAGCATCTCCAGGATGGCGCGCAATTCCCGTCGCACATCTTCGAGCGTGCCGCGTAGCGGATCGAACAACTCGGCCTGGTGCACAGGTTTCGGCGGAGGCGCCTCGACCCTTGTTCCCAGATACTTGCGGGCGCCCTCGATCGTGTAGCGCCGCTCATAGAGCAGCCGCTTGATTTCCAGCGCGGTCTCGACGTCCTTGCGGCGGTAGAGGCGCTGCTTCGTGCCGCCCTTCTTGGGCTTCAGCGCTGCAAATTCGGTCTCCCAATAACGCAGGACATGAGGCTCCACACCGACTAAGCGGCTGACCTCCCCAATACGGAAATAGAGCTTATTGGGGATCTCCGGCTCGTTATTTGTGAGTTCCAGCGCAGGTTCAGTCATCAGAACTGATCGACAATTGTCATCCTACGGAACCATGCTGGTCGCGTCAACCTCCGGCTCATGCCCTACACGCTTGCGGTGGACCGTCCGATTGGATTCGAATGGAACGAAGACACGGGAGGACGGTGAAGTGAACTGCGAATCCTGCGGCGGCAGCATGCGCCTGGAGCCGGCCAAAGAGTGCCTGGTCTGTAACTACTGCGGGAATATCGTCTTTCCCGAGTCTGGCCAGGACGATGTGCGGGTGTTCGGAAAGGTGGACAACTCGCCGTGTCCGGTCTGCCGCATCCCGCTTTTCGAAGGCGTGCTGGCGCACCGCCGGATCCTCTATTGCCAGCGCTGCCGGGGGATGCTGATTTCGATGGACGATTTCATGCCGATCATCGCCGAGCGGCGCGTGGAATTGCGAGCGGCGAGCGTGCTGGCCCAGGGGCCCGACTGGAACGACATGAACCGGAGCGTGCTTTGCCCGCAATGCGGCGAACTCATGGACACGCACCCGTACGGCGGGCCGGGCGCGATCATCATCGACAACTGTCCCCGTTGCCGGTTGAACTGGTTGGATCACAAGGAGTTGGCACGGATCACGACGGCTCCCGACGGTACGGATCCGCGCGAGTGGAGCGAGCCGGTGCCCTCAGGCGACCGGATCAGTCTCCCCCCGCGAGGCGCGTTCTTCGAGCAGCAGCCGCCGCAAGCTGCGCAAGTCGTTCAGAATCCGGCGGCTGGTGGTGACATGCTGTGCAAGACTCTGGAGTTTATACGACACCAGTTGCAACGCCTGTTCGTGGCGTGAGTTGCCGGCCTCGCGGGCGGCGCAAAGCTGCTCCTGAATCTCGGCTTGGGTCTCCTCGATCGCTTGCATGAGAAGTTCGAAGAACTCCTGTGCGCTTTCGACGCTTTCAAATGGATGGTCGAGGTTTTCGTTGGGCGGCGTCATAGCGCGATCTCCAGATTATGGCAGAAACGCATCCTGGGCGGCACATGCCGGAATGATGTCCGGGCGAGACTCGTTCAGAAGAGGCATTCGCAGCTATCCGTGAACGTGTGAAGCGCCTACATGGTACCATCCTTTTCGATGTGTTCGATAGTCGCTCGCATTGGGGAGGTGCTCCTGTGAAACTCAACTACTTCGCCGTTTTCATGCTTGCCGCTTGCGCGCTTGCGGGGGCCGATTTCCCGAAGGCCGGGCGGTTCACCAATTCGATCGGCATGGAGTTCGTGCGCATCGAGCCGGGCAGCTTCCGCATGGGGAACGACGCCCGGCTGGACGACTCGATCCTGAGGGTCACCGAGGCCGACGGCAAGCGCCCCGTCTGGCTTCCGGCGACTGGCGATTACGACGAGCGGCCGGTCCACAACGTGCGGATTACGAAGCCCTTCTATATGGGCGTGCTCGAAGTTACTAATGCGCAGTATGAGCGCTTCGATCCGCGTCACGCGCACCTCAGAGGCAAGCTGGGGTTCTCCATCGATAACGACGAGGCGGTGGTGTTCGTAAGCTGGCACGATGCCAAGGCGTTCTGCGACTGGCTCTCGATCAAGGAAGGCCTGCCTTACCGCCTGCCGACCGAAGCCGAATGGGAGTACGCCGCGCGCGCGGGCACGACCACTGCCTTCTCCACCGGAGACACGCTGCCCGATGCCTACCTCAATAAGCCGGACAACAGCTGGTATCCCGCGCCGGGCCGCAGCCGGGGCCGCGACAGCCTCACCGCGATTTACGTGGGCAAGACGCCCGCCAATCCGTGGGGCCTGTTCGACATGCACGGCAACGTCGAGGAGTGGTGCGAGGATTGGTACGGCCCGTACGACGCCGGGGACCAGGTCGATCCGACAGGGCGGTCGAGTGGCGACTTCAAGGTGACGCGCGGCGGGAGCCACTCGACGTTCGCATTCTATATGCGCTCGGCCAATCGCATGGGCACGCTGCCTGAAGACAAGCACTGGATGATCGGCCTGCGCGTAGTGCTGGGCGAGATGCCGGCCACGCGCCAACTCCCTCCTCCGGAGCCGGAGCTGTATCAGAAGAACGTCCGCCAGGGTGCGCCGCCGAAGCCTGCCACGCGCATCGACATGAAGCAGCCGCATTTCTTTGGTCCGGTCAAGTACGTGAAGATCCCGGCGGGTTCCGAAGGTCCGCTGTACTCGAATCACAACCACGACGCCGGCATCGCGGAATGCCCCAACGGCGACCTGCTGGCCATCTGGTACACCACGGTCACCGAGCGAGGCCGCGAACTGGCGATGGCTGCCAGCCGCCTGCGCGCAGGCACCACCGAGTGGGAGCCGGCGTCGCCGTTCTGGGATGCGCCGGATCGCAACGATCACGCGCCGGCGCTCTGGTACGACGGGGCGGAAACGCTTTATCACTTCAACGGCCTTTCCACTGCCGCTACCTGGGGCCCGCTGGCGGTGGTGATGCGCACCTCCACCGACAGCGGCGCCAGTTGGTCGCGCGCGAGACTGATCCTGCCCGAGCACGTAACGCGGCAACAGGTGATCCCCAACGTGATCCGCACGCGCGACGGCGCCATCATCTTTACGGCCGACGCCGGGCCGGGCGGAACCGCCGGCTCCGCGCTGCAGATCAGCCGCGACAACGGCAAAACGTGGGGCGATCCGGGCGGAACCATCGCCGGCATCCACGCCGGGTGCGTGCAGTTGAAGGACGGACGGCTGTTCGCCTTCGGGCGCGGCCAGAACATCGACGGCAAGATGCCGCAAAGCGTCTCGGCGGACATGGGCAAGACCTGGCGGTCAACGGCATCCATGTGGCCGCCCATCGGCGGCGGACAGCGCCTGGTTCTGATCCGCCTGAAAGAAGGGCCGCTGCTGTTTGTCAGCTTTGCGACGGAGCCCGTGATGGTCACGGACGCGAGCGGCAAGCGGCGGCCCGTGCGCGGCCTGTTCGCGGCTGTCTCGCGTGACGAAGGCAAGACGTGGCCCACGGTCCGGCTGGTGAGCGATGACGGCCCGGGCAGGGAAGTGGACACCCTCGACGCAAAATCGAAGTTCGTTATGAATCGCGAAAACGCCGAACCGCGCGGTTACATGGCCATCTGCCAGTCGCGCGACGGGCTCATCCACCTGATCTCAAGCATCAACTACTACCGCTTCAACCTGAAGTGGCTGGAGACGCCGCCGCCCGCGGCGGAGGCTTCCAGGTGAGCCAGACCGCCGCGAGCACGCAGTTGAGGAGCTGGATCCCCATTGCCGCGGCCGCGCGCCGGGAAGCCGCCGACGGCAGCGAGGCGCTGTTGCGGCCGGTATTCGGATTTGAGCCGCGCTGGTACCACGTGCGCTGCGGCGTGGACTTCACGGAGCGCTGGCACACGGATCCGGAACACCGGCGCCAGGCCCTCGTTGCCATGCGTGGGGAATTGCGGCGCGCCTTTCCGCAATTCAAACAGTGGAGCAGGCCCGAAGCGCAGGACACCGAGACCATTGCCGGCTGCTACGGCGTCTGCGTGATTCCGGCGCTGTTCGGCATCCCGCTGCGCTATTACGCGGACCGCTGGCCGGACCTCCAGCCCGGCCACCATCTCAGCGAGGAGCGTATCGAGTGCTTGGACACGCGCCATCTCCTCGCCGGACCATTCGTCGAAAAGCTGATGGCACAAGTCGACACTATCGCGGCGCGATACGGCACGGTGTACGGAGATCTCAACTGGCAGGGCGTGCTGAACCTCGGGTTTCACTTGCGCGGCCAGCAGATCTTTCTGGACATGGCGGACCGTCCGGAGTTGGCGGAGCGGCTGTTTGCGACGATCACGGACGTTATCATCGGCCTGGCCCGCATGGTACAGGAACGGCAGCGGCGCTCCGGTTTTCCTATCGACTACATGTGCGTGAGCAACTGCACGGTCAACATGGTGTCGCCGGCCGCTTACGGACGGACGTTGTTGGAACACGACGCGCGCATCGCGCGCTCGTTCGAGCGTTTCGGTGTTCACACTTGTAACTGGAATGTGACGCCGTACCTGGACGTACTGCGCAAGCTGCCGAAGATGGGTTATCTGGACATGGGCATCGAATCGAACATGGTTCGCGCGAGGGAGGTGTTTCCAGACGCCCGCCGCGCGGTGCTTTACACGCCGGGCACGGCCGCCGCCGGCGACCCGGTGATGGTGCGCGCCGATTTCGAACGAATCGCGCGCGATCTCGCGCCCTGCGATATTGTTCTCGCCGACCTGCCATGGGACATCCCGGACGAGCGCGTGCGCTGGCTGGAGGCACTGGCTCGCGAAACGGGCGCTCAAAGGTGAAATTCGAGGATGTCCCGGTCCTCGACCACGTGGTTGCGCTCCACCATTAGGCCGTCGCGCCCGCCGTCGAGCCGGTACAGGCGTGCGAACTTGAGTTGCTCGGCGAAATCCTTGTGCACGTGGCGTGCGGCGTCCAACACCGTCTCGCCGCGCCGCAGGATGTAAGGCGTGGCCAATTCCGCCTTCTTGCCAGGGACCTTGGTGTAGACCCGCACGACGGCGAGCGCTTCGAAGACGGCGCGGGCGAAACCATCGAGATTGACGCCGGCCAGCGCCGAAACCGGCAGCATGCGGTAGCGGGCGCCGTAAAGGTCTTCGAGCGCGGCGAAATTCCCACCCCCATCGTCCAGATCGCACTTGTTGGCGGCCAACAGCTTCGGCGGCGGTACGCGCCACTGCTCCAGCCGCTCGGCGATGGATTCGATCTGATCGAGCACCTCCGCATCGCACGGGTCGATCACGAGGATGCAGATGGTGGCTGCACGCAGCACCTGGGGGAGCCACGGTTCGTTGAACTCATCCGAGATCGGCGGCAGATCCAGCAGTTGGACCTGGACGTCCTCGTACATCATCATGCCGGGCTGAGGCAGGCGGGTAGTGAACGGGTAATCCGCCACCTCGACGTGAGCGTGCGTAAGCGCGGCCAGCAATTGCGACTTTCCGGAATTAGGCGGTCCGACGAGTGCCGCCTGCCCGGCACCTTCCTTGCGCACCAGGTAGAACGGTGTTGTGTGCGCGGCTCCTTTCTTCTGGGAATCTTTGCGGACCTCCGCGAGGCGGCGCTTGATGTCGGCCTGCATCTTCTCCGTCCCTTTGTGCTTGGGAATGGTGGCCAGCATGCGCTGGAGGGCGTCGATCTTCTCGGCCGGCGTCACGGCGGACTTGTAGTCGCGCTCGGCTTCCAGATAGTCGGGACTGAGGTTCGCCGGCATGGCCTTCCTGCGTGCAAGAATAGTAGAGGCGCGCCGGGTTTGACAACCCTTCGCACGCCACGTTACATTGGGACACGCCGGTGCGGTGCGCCCGCACTACGCCAGCAATCCGTAGGTTCCATTTCCCAGGAAGGGAGGAGGTTCGATGAAATTCCGGCCGATCCACGACCATGTGCTGGTAAAACGCCTCGAGGAGGAGGAAACCAAGATCGGCGGCATCATCGTGCCCGACACGGCCAAGGAGAAGCCGCAGCGGGGCGAGGTGATCGCAGCCGGCGAAGGCAAATTGCTCGAGAACGGCCAGCGCGCGCCGATTGAGGTGAAGCCCGGTGATCGGATTCTTTTCGGTAAGTATTCCGGTTCGGAGATCAAGATCGACGGTCAGGATTACATTGTGTTCCGGGAAGACGACATTCTCGCCGTCCTGGAGTAACAGATTCTTTTCCAGTTAGATAGTTTAGGGGAGCACCATACATGATTCGGTTTTCCAGCATTGGCGGACTGCTCGCTGCCGCCGCTTTTCTGTGCCCGGCCACAACGCTGCTGGCGCAGTCCAAAGTCGCCATCGTGAACATCCAGAAGGCAGTCGTCGAGACGGCGGAGATCAAGAAGGCCCAGACCGAAATGGAAACAAAGTACCGTCCGCGCCAGGCCCAGATGGAGAAGTTGCAGGGTGAGATCCGGCAGATCCAGCAGCAGTTGCAGAGCATGGCCGGAAAGCTTACACCGTCGGCGGAACAGGACCTGAACATCCAGGCTCAGCGCAAGCAGAAGGATCTGCAGCGGATGGGCGAGGATCTGCAGGCCGACGTGGACCGCGAACGTAACGACGTTCTGGGCAAAGCCGCCCAGCGCATGCAGGAAGTTGTGAAGAAACTGGCCGAAGCGAAGGCTCTCGACGTCGTGGTGGACGTCAACAGCACCATCTACTTCAAGCCTGCACTGGACGTCACCGCGGAAGCGATCGCGGCTTACGACAAAGCTTATCCGGTCAAGTAACAGTCGGGAGGCAAGGCGATGGCGGACTACCTGGCGGGTTACGGAGAAGGGGAGGAGCGCCGTTCGAAGATCCTGTGGCGCTCCATCGGGGCCGTGGTGGCGGTTCTGATCATTGCCGCCGTAGTCTACTTCACCTTCCGCGGATATCGCCACAAGAAACGCGTGGAGAGCTTTCTCGATCTGCTCGGAAAGCAGGACTATCAAGCCGCTTACCAGATGTGGGGCTGCACGCCATCGACGCCTTGCCGCGATTATTCGTTCGATCGTTTCATGGAGGACTGGGGGCCGAACAGCCCCCGGTCCATTCTTCCCACTGGCATTAAGAAAACCAAGTATTGCGGGCACGGGGTGATCGCGATTCTCGATACGAAGAGGGGCGAGGAGTCGCTACTCTGGATCGACAGCAAGGACCTGACGATAGGCTTCGCTCCCTGGCCGGTCTGCAACCCTATGTATAAACCCGTCACACAATGACCGCGCGGCCGCCTTCCGCGGCATCTCCCGCCGGCCGGCAGCTTCCCTCATAGAAACCTTTAATTCCCTCCATAAGAAGGTTCGTCTTCCCAATCCGCGGCAGCCGCGACATCATGGAATTGAGAGCGTCGCTCGGCAAATTCCAGTCGAGGTATACATGAGATCCATACTTGTCGCGCTATCAGGTGCGGTTGTCAGTGCCGCGGTGGCGCAAGCTCAGCCGGTCCTGGATTCCCGCCTCAGCGCGGTGGAATCGGCCGCGAGGTCCGCGCAGTCCGCCGGTGACAACGCCTGGATGTTGGTCAGCGCCGCCCTGGTCTTAATGATGACGGGGCCGGGGCTGGCGTTATTCTATGGCGGCCTGGTGCGGCGCAAGAACGTGCTGGGCACCATGATGCACAGCTTCGTGCTGATGGCGATAGTCACCGTGCTGTGGGCGTTTATCGGTTACAGCCTGGTTTTCAGCGAGGGAACCGGCTTCATCGGCGGCGGGCACTACGCGTTTCTTGACGGCGTGGGGACGTCCCCCAACACGGACTACGCGCCCACCATCCCGCAACTGACCTTCATGGTGTATCAACTCATGTTCGCCATCATCACTCCGGCCCTGATCAGCGGCGCCTTCGCGGAGCGCATGAAGTTCAGCGCCATGCTGCTGTTCACCCTGTTGTGGACGCTGATCGTGTACTTCCCGATGGCGCACATGGTTTGGGGCAAAGGCGGTTGGCTGAACGCGTTCCTTGGCGGAGCGATCCCGTGCCTGGATTTCGCCGGCGGTACGGTCGTGCATATCACCTCCGGCGTCTCCGCGCTGGTCTGCGCGCTTTACCTCGGCAAGAGGCAAGGCTACCTGATCGAGCCGATCAAGCCCCACAGCGTCGTGCTGAGCGTCATCGGCGCGTGCCTGCTGTGGGTGGGCTGGTTCGGTTTCAATGCCGGGAGCGCGCTCGGTTCCTCGGGCTTGGCGACCAGCGCTTTCGTGGCAACACACTTCGCCGCCGCGGCGGCAACGCTCGGGTGGATGTTCGCCGAGTGGATTTGCTCGGGCAAGCCCAGCGTGCTTGGCGCGGTGTCGGGGAGCGTGGCGGGGTTGGTGGCCATTACGCCCGCCAGTGGCTTCGTGAAACCGGTGCCCGCGCTGGGTATTGGTTTTGCGGCAGGCGTGATCTGTTACTTCATGGTGACGGTGGCCAAGCATCGGCTCGGCTACGACGATTCGCTCGACGCGTTCGGTGTCCACGGCGTGGGCGGTTTCACCGGCGCCATGCTGACGGGCGTTCTTGCTACCAATGCCGTGAATGACGCGTTGAAAGACAGCGCCGGCCGTCCGCAGGCGCTCGGTGTTGTGGACGGTCACTGGGGCCAGTTAGGCAACCAGGCCATCGGCGCCGCTATCGCGATTGCCATTGCCGTCGTGGGAACCTATCTTATCCTCAGGGTGTGTGACGCGATCTGCGGTGTGCGCGTGAGTCCCGAGCACGAAACCGAAGGCTTGGATCTCAGCATGCACGGCGAAGAAGGTTACAATTTCGAGTCCTAGTGCGGCGAGGGTGCCATGAAGAAAATCGAGGCGATCATACAGCCTTTCAAGCTGAACGACGTGCGCGAGGCGCTCAAGGGCATCGGCGTGGACGGCGTGACCGTGAGCGAGGTCCGCGGCCATGGCCGTCAGAAAGGCCACAAGGAAATCTACCGGGGGATGGAGTACGAAGTAGATCTGCTGCCTAAAGTGAAATTGGAACTGATCGTCACCGATGCCCGCGTCGAAGAGATTACCGGCGCCCTTTTGAAGAGCGCCCGCACGGGCAAGATCGGTGACGGCAAGATCTTTATCTATGACGTTCGGGAGGCGATCCGAATCCGCAATGACGACCGCGGCGATGCCGCCCTCTGATCCGTCGCGCGAGGAGTTTCTCGCCTCGGGCGATGCCGTCGGAGTCCTGTCGCGGCGCACATCCGAAGTGGACCAGGCAGTACTCCGCGCGTTCGAGGAGACGCTTGCGGTTCTTTACCGTTCAGGGCTCGCCGCCATCGCGGTGGGCGGCTACGGGCGGCGCGAACTGTTTCCCTATTCAGACGTTGACGTCCTCTTGCTGACAGGTAGGGATCTGAGCGGTTCCGGCGACGCCGCGGCCGTCTCCTGCTTCGTGCAGCGGCTCTGGGATGCGGGATTGCGGCTCAGCCATTCCGTGCACACCGTCGAAGAGTGCGTCACATTGAACGTGCAGAACGTCGAGTTGGTCGTGAGCCTGCTCGATATGCGCCCATTGGCGGGCGACGCCCGGATGTTTGAAGACCTTTCGATCCGGCTTCCGAAATTCCTGCGCGAGGAGGGCCGCATCCTGGCGCGCCACATTTGCAGGCTGGCCCGCCCGCGCCACGACCGGTTCCAGAACACGGTGTACCACCTGGAACCCGACATAAAAGAATGTCCTGGCGGCATCCGCGATGTGCACCTGACCCACTGGCTGGGGCGCCTGCGGGCTGCCGTTGGCCAGGCGCCGCCGGACGAGGCTATCCAGTTTCTCAGCCGCCTGCGCTGCCTGCTGCACTACCGGGCTGGCCGGGATTCGAATCGGCTCGGTTTCGAAATGCAGGAAGAGGCAGCCGCGCTCGAGTTTTTCGGCCGCCACACGCCGGCGGACTTCATGCGTGAGTACTACAGCCACGCGTTGGCGATCCATCGCGCGGCCCTGGCCGCCATGGAGCAGGCCGAAGACACCGGCAGCAACCTGCTCAGCCAATTCCTGGCCTGGCGCTCAAGATTGTCGAACGCCGATTTCAGCGTCGTGCAGGAACAGGTGCACCTCAAGAATCCCATGCAACTGGAAGCCGATCCCGGGCTGGCGCTGCGTTTCTATCAATTCATCGCGCGGCACGGCTTGAAACCGGCTCCAGAAAGCGAGTCGAGGATTGCCCGGATAGCGTCTCACGCCACTCCCCGTTGGGAAGACGCGGTGGAGTTGCTGCGGCAGCCGCATGCGCTGAAGGCGCTGCGAGCGATGCATTCGAGCGGCGTCTTGAAAACTTGGCTGCCGGAATGGGCTCGCATCGAGTGTCTGGTGGTGCGGGATTTCCATCATCGCTACACGGTGGATGAGCACTCGCTGGTCGCCATCGGCGAACTGGCTGCTCTGCGCGGCTCGACGCAGCCTGAGAAACTGCGTTTCCGGCAAGTGCTTGAGGAAATCGAGCAGCCGGAACTGTTGTCCTTTGCGCTGCTGTTCCACGACACGGGCAAGTCGGTGAGCATGACCGATCACGTCGTCGAATCGGAGCGCTTTGCCTCTCAGGCGCTCGACCGGTTGGGGGCCCCCGCCGATGCCCGGCGCACGGTCTTGTTTCTGGTGCGTCACCATGGCGACCTCTCCCTGGCCATGAACACGCGCGATCCCGCCGATCCGGCCACGAGCCAGTGGCTGGCGCGCCGCGTCGAGACCATCGAAAACCTCAGACTACTTCTGCTGATCAGTTACGCCGACTCCAGCGCTGTACATCCAGGCTCCATGACCACCTGGCGCATGGAGCAACTGTGGCGCATCTACGTGGAGACTTACAGCGAACTCACGCGGGCGCTTGGCATCGAGCGCATCGGCGGCGACGCTGGCGACGCGGCCGGGGCGTCCGGCTTCGAGGCGGGCTTCCCTACGCGCTATCTGCGCACGCAGACGCCGGAAGCAATCGAGATGCATCGCGCGCTGCACGATGCCGCCGCCAAGCGCGGCGTGGCTGTCGACCTTCACAAACGCGAAGGTGCCTGGAGCCTCGTGGTTGCCGCGCGTGACCGCGCCGGCTTGTTCGCTTCGCTCTGCGGTGCGATCTCCGGTTTCGGATTGAACATCCTCAAGGCGGAAGCATTTACGAACCGCCGCGGAATGGTCCTGGATATGTTCGCGTTTTCGGACCCGAACCGGAATCTCGACCTGAATCCCTCCGAGGTCGAGCGCTTCCGCGTCACGCTGGAGCGCGCGATTTTGGGCAAAGTTGACCCTGTTGAACTTCTAAAGCGGCGGCCCAAGCCGAAGCTGCCCAGCCGGGAGGCGCACGTGACGGGCGTGGTCTCGGTCAATCAACGCGCCTCCGAATCCGCGACGCTCGTCGAAGTGACGGCACAGGACCGTCCCGGTTTGCTTTACGACATCTCCAGGACAATCTCGGAGGCTGGCTGCGGCATCGACGTGGTGCTGGTCGACACCGAGGCCCACAAGGCCCTGGATGTCTTCTACATCACCGCGAATGGGAAGAAGCTGGACGAAGAGAAAGCGGCCCTGCTGCGGAGCAAACTGTTGGCGGTGATTCAATAACCGGCCGGCGCCGCGCGGCGGCTTTACAGTTGGCAGCTTGACTGCCGCTCGCAGCGTGGACAAATCGCCCGGCGGCAGAGCAGCCCGAGCACAGGCAGGGTCACAGCCAGGAAAGCGGTTGCCACAACTACATCATTCGGGTACTTGGGATACAGGCGGACGCTGACGGCCGCGACATCGAAGAGCGCGAGCAAGCCAATGGCCGTCCAACGCCACGCTCTGCGGGCTCTGAACGCTAGAATTCGCATCGCCTGGCGATGAATGTAGAACAGCCCAGCGGCGCCGAGCGCCAGGAAGATGTACTCCAGCGTGTAGTTGCTTTCGTCACCGCGCGATATGTCGCGGAGCGCTGCCCAGACGCAACACAGTGCGAGCAGGGCGCCGCCGACAAGGAATCCCACCCGCCCATCTCTCATGGCGAGCAGTATACCATGGGGCCCGCAGCCGTCCACACGGAGCCTTTCATCCGGCTAAACTCAACATTGAGACTCATCACTATGAAACAGATCTACCGTAGAACGTTCCTTGGCGGCGCGGTGGCTTCGGCCGCGTGGGCCGCTGCCAGACCCGTGCGCATCGGCATAGTGGGCGTCGGGGGGCGCGGCTATGGCCTTTTGCGCATCTTGCTGGATTTGGAAGGCGTCGAAATACCGGCGGTTTGCGATATCGACGCGAAGCGCATGGCCAGGGCACAGGACTTTGTCGAGAAGACCCGTGGCAAGCGGCCGGAAGGCTACTCGCGAGGCGAGGAGGACTTTCGCCGCCTGGCGGAGCGGGCCGACTTGGACGCGGTGCTGTGCGCCACCAGTTGGCAGTGGCACACACCGGTAGCGCTGGCCACCATGCGCGCCTCCAAGTATGCCGCCGTGGAAGTGCCTGCCGCCGTCACGCTCGAGCAGTGCTGGCAACTGGTGAAAACCTCCGAGCAGACGCGCATGCCGTGCATGATGCTCGAAAACGTCAATTACTTCCGCAACGTCATGCTCGTTCAGAACATGATCGACCAGGGCCTGTTCGGCGAGGTGGTGCATTGCGCCGGCGGGTATCATCACGACACGCGGTTCCTGTCGTTTCTGGATAATGGGGAACCGTCCTGGCGCACTAAGTTCGCCGAAAAGTTGAACGGCAACCTTTATCCGACGCATCCAATCGGCCCCATCGCGCGCTGGATGAAGATCAACCACGGCGACCGTTTTGCGAGGCTTGTGTCGATGAGCACGGTTTCGCGCGGCTTCAACGTCTATGCCGCACGCAAGTTAGGACCCGCGCATGAGTCCGCCACACGGCGCTATGCACAAGGCGACGTGAACACTACGCTGCTGAAGACGGAGCGCGGCTACACGGTGGTGCTGGGTTACGAGTGCCAGACGCCCCGGCCTTACGATCTCGCTTTCCGGGTGCAAGGAACCAAGGCCAGCTATTCAGGTACGCTAGAGAAGATCTACGTGGAAAGCGGCGATCCGGCCCAGGCCGAGAAGTGGTCCGATTTGCAGCCTTATTACGACAAGTACGAACACCCTATGTGGAAGCAGGCCGTTTCGACGGCGGGCCGTTACAGCCACGGCGGCGGCGACTACTTCGTGCTCCGCGATTTTGTCGAGGCTGTGCGGCAGCAGAGCCAGACACCCATCGACGTTTACGATTCCGTAACCTGGAGCGCCATATTCCCGCTCACCATTCAATCGGTGGCGGCCGGATCGAGTACGGTTGAATTTCCGGACTTCACTGGAGGAAAGTGGAAGAACGCATGACAAAAAAGAAGCTTTTACCCGGAAGAGAACCGGTAGGTCTGATCGGATTGGGATTGATGGGGCAGGGAATCGCCAGTTGCCTTCTGGCGCGGGGATTCCATGTCGTGGCCTATAACCGCACGGCCAGCCGCGCGCAGGCCAGCCTGAAGCACATCGGCCACGCGCTCGATGAGTTGGCGCGCCGGAAAGTGGTGACGCGCGCGGCCGTCGCGGATTGGAGGAAGCGCTACACGCTCACCGATTCGATCGATGGGTTGCGCGACAGCTTCTTCGTGGTTGAAACGGTGAAGGAGGATCTGGCGCTGAAGCGCGAGATCTACGATCAACTGGAAGGCGTCGTCAAGGCGCGCACCGTGATCTCATCCAACACATCGAGCATTCCCATCACGGTTTTGCAAAAGGGCCGGCGGCACCCGGAGCGTTTCATCGGCATGCATTGGGGCGAGCCGGCCGAAATCATGCAGTATCTCGAGATTATTCCTGGCGAGGCGACCTCCCGCCGTACCATCGAACTCACGAAGGGTATCGGCGAAGTGTGTGGCAAGATGCCTACGGTGCTTAACTGCGACATCCGCGGCTTCATCTCCAACCGCCTCATGTACGCCATGCTGCGCGAGGCGTTCCACTTGGTCGAAGCCGGTATTGCCGATATCGAAACCGTCGATCGTTCCTACCGCAACGACATGGGCTGGTGGTCTACCATCGCCGGGCCCTTCCGCTGGATGGACCTCACCGGCATTCCCGCTTACATGGCGGTCATGGAGGACCTGCTGCCCGAACTCGACAACTCAACAAAAGTTCCCAAGCTGATGCGGGCGATGACGAAGAGCGGCGCTCTCGGCATTGCCAACCAGAAGGGCTTCTACAAGTACACCAAGGCAGAAGCCGCGAAGTGGGAGAAGGTCTGGGTGAATTTCACTTACGACATTCGCGGGCTGGCTGAAAAGTATCAGAAGCAGGTTAAGTTCTAAGCGCATGCGAAGCTGGCTGCTGCTGTTCGCATGCAACCTGATGTGGGCGCTGCAGTTCACCTGCATCAAACTGGTCGAGGGCCAGGTGGGCGGCCTGTTCACCGTGTGGGCGCCCATGACGCTCGCCACCGTGATGCTCTACCCGCTGATCCGCTTGGAAAAGCACCGCACGCCGCTCAGCCGAAAGGACGCCCTGACTTTCCTGATGCTCGCCGGGCTCGGCATTTTTCCGGGACAGGTGATCCTCACCTGGGGCACACGGCTGTCGCTGGCGAGCAACGCCGCGATGCTTATGCTAACCATGCCGGTGAGTACGGCTCTGTTCGCGGTGCTGTTCCTGAAGGAGCGCATGACGCCGGTGCGCTGGGTAAGCTTCGCCGCCGCCCTGGCGGGCGTGCTCCTGTGCTCGGGCGGCGATCTGCGGAACCTGGATTTCGGCAGCGGATATTTGATAGGCAATCTCCTGATTTTCTCCGGGACGCTCGGAAGCGCGTTTTACAACTCTTACGGCAAGCGGATGCTGGAGCGGTACTCACCCATGGAGATGCTCTTTTACAGTTACGCGGCCATGTTCGTCATCGTCACGCCGCTGGTTATCTGGCTCGAACCGGAGAGCTTCTTGGCCGTGCCGCATTTCACGCGGCAGACTTGGACCGGCATGGGGCTGCTCACCTTCTTCCACAACTACCTCTCGATGGTGCTGTTCCTGAAAGCCCTGCAAAAACTGGACGCCATACAGACTGCGTTGTGCAACTACCTGGTGACGGTTTTCGGCTTGCCCGTGGCGGCTATCTGGCTGGGCGAGCGTTTGAGCCCTGCGGCCATAATGGGCGGGGTGCTGGTTCTGGTGAGCACGCTGGTCATCACCATCTGGGAAGAACTGCGAAAGCGGCAGCGCGCCTGAGACGTTGGCGGCGCGAAAGTTGCGCATCTCGAGTTCCGTATTGCTATCCTTTCCTTATTCAGGATCTTCCGATGAAAGATAATGTTGCCATTTTCGATACGACTTTGAGAGACGGCGAACAAGCCGCCGGAACCCGCCTCGGCAGCCGTGAGAAGCTTACCATTGCACGGCAGTTGTCCCGCCTGAACATCGACATTATCGAAGCCGGATACCCGGCGTCCTCGCCCGAGGACTTCGAAGCCGTCAGACTGTTGTCCAAGGAAATCGACAACGCCACCATCTGCGCCCTTTCTCGCGCGGTGGCCAGCGACATCGACGCGTGCGGAAAGGCTCTGGCAAAGGCCAAGCGCGCGAGGATTCATACCGGCATCGGAGTTTCCGACATCCACATCCTTGGCAAATTCCGCGACGAAAAATACGGCAAGACGCTGGCCGAGAAGCGCGCCCGGTTGATCAAGATGGCCGTCGACGCCGTCAAGATGGCGAAGGGATTGGCGGACGAGGTGGAGTTCTATGCCGAAGACGCCGGCCGCGCCGATCCGGAATACCTGTTCGAGATGCTGGAAGCGGCCATTGGCGCCGGCGCGAACGTGGTGAACATTCCAGACACCACCGGCTACACCGTGCCCGAGCAGTTCGGTGGACTCATCCGCTCCATTCGTGAAAAAGTACCGAATATCGAAAAGGCCGTCATCAGTGTGCATTGCCACGACGATTTGGGCATGGCGGTAGCCAACACGCTCGCCGGAGTTCACAACGGCGCCCGCCAGGTGGAAGGAACCATCAACGGCATCGGAGAGCGCGCCGGAAACGCGGCGCTTGAGGAAGTAGTGATGGCCTTGCGCACCCGCGCCGACTACTTCGGCCTCCGCACAAGGATCCATACGAACGAGTTCTATCGCACCAGCCGCCTGGTGGCGGATATGCTGGGCATGATCGTGCCGGCGAACAAGGCTGTGGTGGGCGGCAACGCTTTTTCCCACAGCTCCGGCATTCACGTGGATGGCTTTTTGAAGCAGCGCGAAACTTACGAGATCATGCGGCCGGAGGACGTGGGCTTCAGCGAGAGCCGCGTGGTGCTCACGGCACGCACCGGACGCCACGGTTTGCGCGACCGGCTCGCGAAGCTCGGCTACAAGTTGTCGCAGCCTGAACTGAATCAGGCGTACCAGCGGTTCCTCGCGGTGGCGGACAAGAAGCAGGAGGTCTTTGACGAAGATCTCATCGCCATTCTGCACGGGCAGCTCGGCGAGGTGCCGGCGATCTATCGTCTGGACTACTTGCACACTTACAGCGGAACCGCCGCGATCCCCACCGCCACAGTGCGCATGAAGGTGCGGGACGAGGTGAAGGAAGGAGCGACAGTCGGCAACGGGCAGGTGGACGCTGTCTACCGGGCCATCGCTATGGTGACTCGCAGTTCGGCGCGCCTGACACGCTACGAGATCCGCGCCGTCACCAGCGGCACCGAAGCCTTGGGCGAGGTTACCGTGCAAATGGAGGATGGCGGCCGCCGCGTGCTTGGCCGCGGTACCTCCACGGATGTGATTGAAGCCAGCGCCAAAGCTTACGTCGACGGCCTCAACAAGCTTGCGGATCTGGCACAATCAGGACAGGCAGACTGACCATGACGCGGAGTCCGGAACCGGCCGGTTCCGGCCATGGCGCTGTATCGGACCGGCTGGATAGCTGGAAGGAAATCGCGGCGTATTTGAACCGCGGCGCTCGCACCGTGCAGCGGTGGGAGCGCGAAGAAGGTCTGCCCGTCCATCGATTGCAGCACGACAAGCTGGGTTCCGTCCATGCCTACCGGGCCGAGTTGGACGCTTGGTGGGCCGGGCGTCAGACTGACCTGGCGAGCCGCGTGCCCGAACGGAAGGATCTCGAACTCTCCATCGCCGTGCTTCCTTTCGCCGACCTGAGCCAGCAACAGGACCAGGGCTATTTCTGCGAGGGCATCGCCGAGGAAGTTCTCAACGCGCTGAGCCGCATTCAGGGCTTGCGGGTGGCCAGCCGCACTTCCGCATTCCGTTTCCGGGAGCGTGCCGCCGACATTGCGGATATCGGCCGCAAATTGAAGGTGCGCGCGCTGCTCGAAGGCAGCGTGCGGAAGTCGGGTGAGCGGCTGCGCATCGCCGTGCAGCTTTCGGATACCGACAGCGGCTACCAGTTGTGGTCGCAAGCTTTTGACCGCGAGTTCAAAGACATTTTCGTGATCCAGGAGGAGATTGCGCGGCGCGTGGCCCAGGAGTTGGAAGTCACGCTGAGCCCCAAGGAGACCGCGGCGCTCAGGAAGACGCCCACCAGTAACACGGAGGCGTACGACTTCTACCTGCGTGGTCGAAGCTACTATTACCGCTATAGCCCCCGCGACGTTTCTTACGCCACAGGATTGTTTACGCGCGCGGTGGAGCGCGACGCCGCGTATGCCCTGGCCTTCGCCGGGTTGGCCGATTGCTGGTCGTATCTGTACCTGTACTCCGAGCGCAATCCCGCACTTCTCGACCAGGCGGATTGGGCCAGTGCGAAGGCCGTGGAGTTGGACCCCGAATCGGCACAGGCGCATGCTTCGCGTGCCGTGGTGCTATCGGTGCGAGGCCACGATCAGGAAGCCACGGCCGCTTTTGAAACCGCGCTGCGGCTGGATCCGAATCTTTTCGAAGCGCACTACTTCTATGCGCGCCACGCCTTCGCGCGCGGCGAGCGCGAAAAGGCGGTACAGCGGTATGAAGCAGCCATGCGCTTGCGCCCGGAAGATTACCAGGCGCCGCTGCTGGTAGCCCAGACCTACGACGATTTGGGCCGGCCCGAGGAAGCGCGCGCCTGCCGGTCAAAAGGCATCGCGGCCGCGGAACAACACCTGGCGCTGTACCCCGACGACGCCCGGGCGCTTTACATGGCGGCTAACGGTATGGTGGCGTTAGGGGACCGCGAGCGCGGCCGCGATTGGGCCCAGCGCGCCCTCGCCGCCGAGCCGGACAACCCCATGCTGCTATACAACGTCGGCTGCATCTACTCGATGCTGGGACTGGCGGAGGACGCCGTCGATTGTCTTGAGCGCGCCGTCGCCGGCGGTCTCACGCAAAAGGGCTGGTACGAACACGACAGTAACCTGGATGCGGTGCGCTCGCACCCGCGCTTCCAGGCACTGCTAGGCCGGTTGGCGTGAGGCAGCACCCGGAACCTGGCGGCGAAAGATAGCTCCTTACCAGCCGGCGCAACTTGCCGTTATCGTCGAACGTCAGCGATCGGCTCCCCGCTTGCGGCAGATAGAACTCAGTTCAAGAAATGCACACTACCCAACTCCGCGCCTCGGCGTCGCGGTCGGTTGCACGCCCGCGCCGTACAATGGAATCGCACATGCAAATATCCAGACGTACTGTCGCTTTCGGCGAGGTGATGCTGCGGCTCTCTCCTGCTGGTAAGGAGCGTCTTCTTCAGAGTTCGCAGTTGGTCGCGACGTTCGGCGGCAGTGAAATCAACGCAGCCATAGCGATGGCGCAACTCGGGGCCGAGACGTCGTTTGTCACCATCCTGCCGGATGCGAATCCGCTGACGGAAAGCTGCATCGGCGAAATACGGCGTTTCGGTGTCGATACTTCGATGATTCTTCGTGGAAAGGGCCGGATGGGGATCTATTTTCTCGAACCCGGCGCCGGCGAACGCCCCACCAGGGTGTTCTATGACCGTGCAGATAGCGCTTTGGCACTGGCCAGACCGGGCGATATCGATTGGGACACGGTTTTTCAGGGCGCCGGCTGGTTCCACATCAGCGGTATCACGCCTGCCGTGAGCGAATCCGCAGCCGAGCTTGCCGTTGAGTCGATTCAAAAGGCCAAGGCCGCGGGGCTCATTGTCTCTCTCGATCTGAACTACCGGAAGAACTTGTGGAAGTGGGGCAAACCCCCTATCGAAGTCATACCTGGCTTGACGCACCTGGTGGACATCCTGATTGCCAACGAAGCGGACGTTCGGATGGGCCTGGGGTTTGACGTGCCGGCGAGCGTTCGTCCCGGCTTCCTCGATCCTGAGAGTTACCGGGACCTGACCAGGAAGGTGCTCGCGCAATATCCGAATATGCAGGCAATTACGATCAGCCTCCGGGAGCCGATGCCTACCGGGCAGGTAGGATGGTCCTCCTGCCTCGACGACCGCAAGGAGTTCCATGTGAGCCGCCATTTCGCGATGAACCAGGTTGTGGATGGCGTCGGCGCGGGAGACTGTTTCGCGGGAGCGTTCATCTATGGGTGGCAGACGTTCGACAGCCACTCCGAAGCGCTCGAATTCGCCGTCGCGGCGAGTTGCCTGAAGCACTCGGTTCCCGGCGATTTCAGCCGGTACACGTTGGACGAGATCAAAACGCTGATGCAAGGCGGACCGCGAGGTATCGCGCGATAACGAACCGTGGATGGAAAACATAGCGGTACGTCCGCCCCTCCTATAATGGAGTAATGTCCTTCGATGTTGAGGCGTTAGTGGCGCCGGAAGTGCTCTCCAAATACGAAGCGGTCATTGGCCTGGAAGTCCACGTTCAATTGGCCACCCAGACCAAAATCTTCTGCCGCTGCCAGACCAGCTTCGGCGCGCCGCCAAACACCAACGTCTGCCCGGTCTGTCTGGGTATGCCCGGCGCGCTGCCGGTGCTGAACCGCGAGGCCGTCGAGATGGCCATGGCCGCCTCCCTGGCGCTGAACTGCCGCGTCAATCCCGTCTCCCGGTTCGCCCGCAAGAACTACTTTTACCCGGACCTTCCCAAGGGGTACCAGATTTCGCAGTACGATCAGCCTATTGCCGAGCACGGCTGGGTGGCCGTCGAGGTCGCCGGCGAAACCAAGCGGGTAGGCATCACGCGCGTGCACATGGAAGACGACGCCGGCAAGAGCATCCACGAGGGCTTCAAGGACTCCGCGCGCTTCACCTATATCGACCTGAACCGGACGGGAACGCCGCTCATCGAGATCGTCACCGAGCCCGACATGCGCAGCTCCGACGAAGCTCACGAGTTCCTCACCGTGCTCAAACAGACTATGCAGTTCGTGAACGTTTCTACCTGCGACATGGAGAAGGGACACCTGCGCTGCGACGCCAACGTGAGCGTTCGCCTGAAGGGCGCCCAGAAGTTCGGCACGAAGGTCGAGGTGAAGAACCTGAATTCGTTCCGCTTCGTGAAGCTGGCGCTGGATTACGAAATCGCGCGCCAGGTGGCGGTCATCGAAGGCGGCGGCACCATCGTTCAGGAAACGAGGCTCTACGATTCCGATACTGGCGAAACCGAGGGCATGCGCAGCAAGGAGCAGGCGCACGACTATCGTTACTTCCCCGAGCCGGACCTGGTGCCTCTGCGAATCAGCGAAGAGTGGCTCAACCGCGTAAAGTCCTCCATGCCCGAACTGCCCGCCGTCAAGCGTGCGCGGTTCATAAACGAACTGGGCTTGCGCGAGTATGACGCGCAAGTGCTGACGGCATCGCGCGATATCGCCGACTATTTTGAAATCGTCGCGGCGCGCGCCGGTGATGCCCGTCTGGCCGCCAACTGGGTGATGGGAGATCTGGCGGGCGCGCTCAAGGCCGCCGGCAAGGAGATCGCCGATTCGCCCGTGAGCGCGGAACACCTGGGCGACCTGCTGGCCCGTATGAACCAGGGCGAGATCTCTGGCAAGCTGGCCAAGGAGATCTTCCCGAAGATGTTCGAGTCGGGGGAAGCCGCCGGCGTCATCATCGAGCGCGAAGGATTGAAACAGATCAGCGATTCGGGGGCTCTGGAAAAGGTCGTCGACGAGGTGCTGCGCTCGAATCCCAAGCAGGTGGAACAGTACAAGGGCGGCAAATCCACCGTCATCGGCTACCTGGTGGGGCAGGCCATGAAGGCCACGCGCGGGCAAGCCAATCCTCAGGCGCTCAATAAACTGCTCAAACAGAAGCTGGACGCATGATCAGCGGTAAGTGATCATCGCGGCGTCGCTCAGGTGCGGCGTGGTGTTGAAGCTCCACAGCGAGAACCGGTCGCCCGAAAACAGGAACTCCGAGCAGGCCGTGTTCCGCACCAGCCAGCTCAGTTCGAGCGTGGTGACCTCGTCCAACCCGAGCGCGGTTTGCAGTGCCACTGCCACCGGGCCCGCCGAGGTGACCACAACCACGTGGGCGCCACGCCGTCCGTGGTTGCGCGTTTCGGCCAGAGCATCCCGCACCCGGCCGGAGAACCGGCTCCAGTCCTCGATCTCCTCGGCGTCGAATTCCTTTTGTACCCACATCGTGGACACGCGGCGGAACAGTTTCTCGATGGCCAGGGGCAGCGCGGGGGTGCCTTTGGCTTGCTGGACGGCCCGGCGCAGATCGCCGACCCGGCGGTCGGCCGCGGCCAAATCCGGAACGTAGCGGCGCATCACTTCGTCGACGCGGTACTCGTCCAGCCCTTGCAGCACGACAGGCGCGGGCCAAGCCAGGCCTGCGCTGGCGTAAGCGGCGCCGGCGATGGCCGCCGTATCGATCTGTCTCTTCTTCGGCCCCGTGTAAATAGCGTCGATCTTCACACGGTTACGGGCCCAATACTCGCCAAGAGCCGCAGCCTGCCGCTCGCCGAGGGGGGACAGCTTGTCGTAATCCTCCGCGAGAAAAGAAGCCTGTCCGTGCCTGACAACAGTCAAAACGCTCATCTACTTCCCAGTTTACGTGAACGCCCTGACCATCATCATGGCGCGGGAACTTCGGCTAGCGGATCGCCAAGGTTACCCCGTTCAGGTGACGCGTCCAGTTGCCAGCCGCTGGACCTCTGTCCCGGTCGATTTCGATGCCGGCGACGGCCGACGGAGAACGTTCGGAAACCATCCGGCCGTCTCCAAGCAGGCCGAGGTCACGGCGAGCAGTATGTTCTGGCAAGATCTACTCGAAACTAGCCGGCAAGACTTTCCAAGTCGATGCGTAAAATCTACTTAATCCGGTCTCGTTGACCGTGCGGCGGATGTGAATACTGTGAGAAGTCCTATTCATATCAATCGGTTAACTGTTTCGGAGACTCCGGCCTCTAAGCTGCTACGGGGAATCCAGTGTTTGAGAGGCGACAGTCGCGAGAAAGGGAACGCGAACATTGACCAGATACCACAGCACCGGAAAAACTTTGGTTGGCCTCAGGTGTGATCGTCGCCAATGGACTCCGTGGTTCAGGTTATAATCGCTCCGGGCCGCGCCAACAGGTTGACTATGCTTCGGGGAGGGGATCGAAAGAATGGTAGAGGCCTTCTGAGGGGGCTGAGCTTTGCGGCGCTGGCGCTCGTCGCCATTGCATGGCCGCTCGTCTGCGCGCAGATTCCGCCGGAAAGCCGTCCCTCCGTGGCTATTTACTATGACGGGCCGGATCAGCCTCTCGCCGAAGGATTCCTTGATGCCCATCAGATCCAGAACTTGCTGGGCCACTTCGGGTTGACCGGCGAGATCATCCCGGTGGCGAATTACCGCCCTGGTCAACTGGACCGCTATCGGGCTGCCTTCTTCCTGGGCACGGTCACCGGAACTGTTTTCCCGCGCAACTTCCTATCGGACATCGCGGCGTCCGCGCGTCCATTTTGTTGGATAGGGCGCCATATCGGCACGCTGCTTGCCGCCCGGGGGTCACGAGGCAGGTTCGGGTTCGCCTACGTCGATTACCGCGACGACCTCGATTTCCGCCGGGTCGTCTACAAAGGGATCACGCTTCCGAAAGAAGATCCCGATCTCAGCATCGTCCAGGTCAAGGGCCAGGGTGTCGAGATGGTGGCCGAGGCGCTCAGCGACGACAATGTCCGCCGCCCGTACGCGCTTCGGCAAGGCCGGTTTTGGTACATTGCGGACACCCCGTTCGCCTACGCTCAGGAGGGTGGACGCTACCTGGTCTCCTGCGACCTTCTGCACGACATCCTTGAGATAAACCACCCCGCGCAGGCGTTAGCGCTGGTGCGTGTGGAGGACGTCAGCGCCGACATAGATCCCGCGGACGTGCGCGCCCTGGCAGACTTGCTTTCCGGGCTCGGCGTGCCGTTTCAGATCGGTGTGATTCCGATCTTCCGCAACCCAGCCAAAGGCTACGAGATCTACCTTACGGACCGGCCGTCTCTCGCTGAAGCCGTGCGTTATGCGGTCGAGCGCGGAGGTGCGCCCGTGATGCACGGGATCACCCACCAGCATCGCGGTGTCAGCGCCGACGACTATGAGTTTTGGGATGCGGCGGGCAACCGGGCGCCGGCCGGCGATTCAGCGGAAGCGTTCCTGCGCAAGGCCGGTCTGGGTTTGCGCGAACTCGTGGAGAACGGCATCTTCCCCGTGGCGTTCGAGACCCCCCACTACGCCGCCTCTGAGGCGGACTACCGCGCCATGCAGGAGGTTTTCCCGCTGTTCTATGACCGGACCATGGCCACACCGGACATCAGCGCCATACAGTTCTTCCCTTACCCCACGATAGATCGCTTTGGCCGGTACGTAGTGCCGGAGAATCTGGGCTACCTGGTGCAGGAGAATCCCGATCCCCGGGTGATCATCGAGCGCGCCCGTGCCATGCGCGTCGTGCGGGATGCCGTAGCCTCGTTCTACTTTCACGCGTTTCTCGATCCGGCGCTGCTTGGCGAAGTGGTGCGCGGGGTGCGATCGGCCGGTTTTCGTTTCGTCCCGTTACGGCAATTTGGCGGAGGCGTCCATTTTCGCGGCCGGCTGGTTGTGTTGACATCCTCCGGAGAGGCTCGTGTTGAGCCTGCCGGAGAATACTGGCGGCTGCGCCTGTTCGACGCCGCGGGACGGCCAGCGGGCGAAAGATACTCCTCGTCGCGTCTCTCCGGCTCCGTGAATGTGCCAGCGAAACCTCCTCCTGGCGGTTGGGCGGTTGTCGACACGCTCAAGGATCTCCCGCAGCAGGCGCGTGCACCCGGCTGGTACACGCGCTTGGTGGCTTGGTGGCGCGGGCGGCAACAAACTCGCCGGCCGCTCGAAGGTGGCGAGCGCTTTTCTCCAGCCACGGTGTGGATCCTTTCGAATCCCAACGCCACTGGCGGCGAGGCTCTCAACGAGAGGAGTTACCGGCACGTTTTCGAGACGTTCGGGTACCAGACAGCGTTGGTTCCCGTGTCTGAATTTCTTGCGCCCCCAAAGAACGGCGATTCGATTCTGGTGATCCCCGAGGCTGTCGGGGCCCGGCTGAGTCCTGCACAGCACCGATCCGTGCTCGGATACTTGGATCGAGGCGGGTATTTGGTGGTCGAGGGAAACCAAGAATGGCTGACGCAGGCAGGTTTCCGATGGTCTGGAAGGCGTGTGCCTGTTTCCAGCGTGGTGGACGTCCTGTTTCCCGAGATGACACTACGCTGGCAGCCCGAGGTCCAGGTGGAGCGTTTCACGCCGCCGGAAGGCTCCCGTCAACTGCTGGTCGATCTGCAAAGCAAGCAGACCTTAGCGTTATCCGCTTCGCACGGGGCAGGGCGGTTTCTCCACTTGGCCGCTCCGTTCGACCCCGTGTCTATGAACGGAACGAGCCGATATCCGTATTTCGTGGAATACATCCGGGAGGCGTTCCGGATCCGTTCGCCGCAGCCGGGTGCTCGTCTTGAGGTCTATTTCGATCCCAGCTTCCGCGAGGGCGCGAATCTGAACCGGCTTGCCGCATCCTGGCGTCAGGCAGGCATCCGCGTGATATACGCCGCCGCTTGGTCCTTTTCCCGAAGCCACGAGTTCGACTACAGTGAATTCGTCCGAGTCTGCCACCGCAACGGCATTGCAGTCTATGCTTGGTTCGTCTTCCCCGCAGTCACCGAGAAGATGTGGCTGGACCATCCCGAGTGGCGCGAGCGGACCGCTTCGGGAGCCGACGGACGCGTCGGCTGGCGCTACTCGATGAACTTCGAGAATCCCGCTTGCTACCGCGCCGCCATGGATTGGATGAAACAGACCCTGGCGGCCCATCCCTGGGATGGTGTCAACCTCACCGAACTCAACTACGACGCCGACTTCAAGGACTACCTGCGGCCGGACCGGTTCGTCCCCATGAACGCGGACGTGCGCACGGCCTTCGTGCGCCGCTCGGGTTTCGATCCCGCGCTCCTGTTCGATCCGCGCTCGCCACGCTACCATAAGCGGAATCCGCAGGCGCTTGAACAATTCCTCCAATACCGCGAGGACATCGTAACCGCGTGGCACCGCAAGGTGCTTGGCGAACTTGAACCGATAAGGCAGCGCAACGGGTGGGAGGTGATCGTCACCATGCTCGACAACCTGCACAGCGAATATGTGCGGCCGGCCCTGGGTGTCAATTCGCGCCGGATCGCTGGGCTGATGAAGGAGTTCGATTTCACTTTGCAGGTGGAAGACACCGCCGAGCACTGGATGAAGCCGCCAGATCGTTATCGGCGGTTCGCAGAAACCTACCGTAGCCTGGTACCGGATCCCAGCCGCCTGATGTTCGATATCAATGTGATGCCGGATCGTGACGTCGCCGGCACTACGCTCCCGTCGGCGCGCGCAACGGGCACCGAACTTGCGCTCACCGTACTCGCTGCTGCATCGGCCTCCGGACGCGCGGCGATCTATTCCGAATACACCGTTGCCAGCCAGGATTGGAGCCTGATCGGGGCGGCCCTTGCCGGACGGGCGCGAGTTGAGCACCAGAGCGGTGGGTTTGCTGTCGATAGCCCGATTCCCGTGCGGCTCATGGGTTACGAGGGCCGGGACTACTATCGAGGTGGCAAGCTGTGGCCCGCTGTTTGGGTCGATGGCGTCACAGTTCCGCCCGGCCGTTACAAACTTGCGTTCGAACGGCCCTGGTTTCAGTTCCTCGATCGCGCTGGGCTGCCGGCTCGTGTTCTCCATCTGAGCGCGGACCTCCTCGATGCGCGCGTGAAACCCACCGGCCTCGGGGTCCGTTACCGTAGCCCCGGCCGCGCGGTACTCGTTTTGAACCAAAAGCCGCTGGCCGTCCGGATCAACGGCCGTGAAGCAACGGCGGACGCCGGGGAAGGCGACGGGCGGTGGGCGATCGTGTTGCCGCGCGGGGCGCACGATGTGGAAATCGACACAGCGAGCCGCTCCGGCGTGCTCGTGAATCTTTATAGCTACGCCTTCGTTTCGGTAATTACTGCCTTCGGCGTGATCGCAACCATATTGATGTCGGCCACGTACCTGCGCTTGCGTCTCCGTCGCGCAACCCGGAACGGAGGTGCCTCTTGAGCGGAATCCACCGCACGCTGGGCCCGCTAATGGTGCTCGCCTGCTTCTTCACTTTCCCAGCGAACTCGCAAGAGAGACGGCGTGTTTCCGCGCCCATCTCGTTTTACGACGACGCCGACATTCCGATGCCCGGCGTGTTGAATGTGAGCGAATACTTTTCCTACAGCAAGGTGGCCGCGGGCCGGGACCTCTCCTTCCCCAGTACTTATGTAGCACTGGGCCTCAATAACCGAATCGGTGTCTCGGGGTCATTTTCATACGCGCGCTCGCAGTTCGAGGAGAGCAGGATCAACGCGCTGGGCGACTCAGCCCTCGCAGTCAAGTTCCTACTGCTGCGCGAAGGAAGTCGCCGGCCGGCAGTGTCGGTACGGCCGATGATCGAAGTGCTCGGTGACGCCAGCATCGCCGACAACCCCCTGGCGCCCGACCGCGTGAACTATGTCCTTCCGTTGGTGTTCCAGAAGTCCTTCGAGTACTTTCGGGTCTATTCGATGGCCGGCTACCTGACGCGAGGGATCGTCTTCGACTCGACCGTGTTCGAGTTGAACCGTTGGAACCGGGTCATGCCGCTGGTGATCGTTTCCGGCTCGCGGCTGACGAATGAACTGAGGCTGATCAGCGATCTCGGGTTGAACCGCTCGCGCGTAGACGTGACCGGCGGCGTGGCGGTGGCGTTGAAACCGGGGGTAGCCGTGTTTGTCAATACCGGCCGGAGCCTGGGGCGTGCGGATTTGAACAGCAACCGGTATCAGGTGACTTTCGGCTTGAGTTTCAATGTGCGCTTGTGGAGTACGAAATGAAATATGGCTTTCTACTGCTGATGCTCCCCTTGGTTATCGAAGCGCAGAATACGGGCTTCGTTGTAGACAACCAGACAGGCCAAATCCAGGTGATCGACCTCGCGCCCGGCGCCCGGCGCGTGATTGCTTCAATCCCCACGGGCCGGCAGCCGTCCGAACTGCTGATCTTGCCGGATAACAGGTACGGGATCGTTTCGAATTATGGCGACAACAACCTGACCCTGCTTGACCTGAAAGATAACACGGCGCTGGTGGCGATTCCGGCGGGCCAGGGACCCGGAAGCCTCACCTCATCACCCGACGGCCGGTTCGTGTACGTTGCCAACGATACCAGCAACGACGTCACAGTCATCGATGTCGCCGGCCGGACTTCGATCGCCTCGATCCCGGTGGGCGTAACCCCGGTGCAGGTGAATATCTCTTCGGATGGGCGATTTGCGTATGCGTTGAACAAGGACGACGGGACCGTTAGCTTGATTGACACCAACCGGAACCGTGTCGTCAAGACGCTCACCGTAGGCGCCATGCCGAACCAGCTCGCCATCCTCCCGGGGCTCAGAAGCGCTTACGTCGTCAATACCGGCTCCCACAGCGTCTCTGTCGTGGATCTCGCCGCCGGCGAGTTGACCGGGACAATCGCCACAGGCCAGTCACCGTTGACGGTGGCGTTCTCCTCGGACAGCAAGATTCTCTATGTGCTGAACCGGGATTCGAACGACGTCTCGGTGATCGACACTGCGCAAAACAAGGAAGTTGGGAGGATTCCGACTGGCAGCCAGCCGGTGGCGATGGCCGTGACGTTCGATAACCGGTACGGTTTCGTGAGCAACCAGGGTTCGAACAATGTGAGTCTGCTCGATTTGTCGACGCGCACAAAGGAGCTGGATATCCCGGTCGGCGCCGGCCCGTTCAGCCTGATGCTGGATCCCGACGAGAACTATCTATATGTGACCTGCCTTGCCGCGGGAACCGTGAGCGTGATCGACGTGAATGCGGACAAGGTGGTGGCTACGATTCCGGCCGGCGGTGCGCCGGTGCAGTTCACCATGCGGAACTCCCCCACGCTACTTGAACTCGCGCCGAATCCGGCAGCCACCGGCAGTGCCGTCACGCTGAGCGGCGAATCGTTCGTCGAGGGCGCGTCCGTTCGCTTCGCCGCGGCGAACAGATCAGTTACCGTGGCCCCCACCTTCCTCGATAGTCAGGGATTGCGGGTTAACGTGCCGGCGCTGCAGGGCGCTTCGAGCGCCGTCGTGGACGTTCTCCATCCAGACGGGAATTCCTCGGAACGACTCACGCTCCGGCTGGGCACGGCGGCGACTTCCATCTTCGCCGGCGGGGTAGTGGAGGGCGCCGGTTTTACCAAGGCGCCGGCGCCGATCAGCGGGGGCGCCTTCGTGTCAGTCTTCGGGACGTTTCCTGGTATGGAAGATGCGCGAGCCGGCAGCTATCCGCTCCCCTTCACGCTAGGCAAGGCAGTCGTGACTTTCAATGGTGTGCCGTCGCCGCTGTTCGCCACTATTCTGTCTGGCCAGATAAACCTCGTCGCCCCCATCCGGCTGCTCGCACGCAGGCAGGCGCGAGTGGCGGTGACGGTCAACGGTGAAACGAGCGCGGCAGAGGACGTGAATTCCGCCCCTGTCTCCCCTGGGATCTTCTATGACTACTCGACCAGCGCCGGCGCGTTCCTCCATGCCGACTATTCGTACATCTCTGCCGCGAATCCAGCGCGCAAGAATGAGACGATCCTGCTCTACGTGACGGGCCTCGGCAACACCGCGCCCCCATGGCTTGACGGAGCGGAGCCGGCGCAGGACGTGCTTTCATACACGGCAATGGTGCCTGAAGTGACTGTCGGAGGGAAGAAGGCGGCGGTACGGTTCAGCGGTCTGGCCCCCTGTTGTAGCGGTCTGTACCAAATCAATTTCGACGTGCCGGCGGATGCGCCATCGGGGAATGGTGTGGATGTTGCTGTTGCGATTGGGGACGCGGCCGACCGCCGGGCTAGCAACACTGTAAAACTGGCGGTGCAATAGTTGAGCTTGCCGGATCTTACTTCTGTTCCGAAATCGACCGGTCCGCGAGCTCGCCGACAATGGGCAGGCTGAAGAACTGCTCCTGGCCGGTCTTGATCAGCATGAACACCCAAACTACGATCATGCCGAGCTTTGCCAAGCTGGCCAGGTGCATATGGCCCATGACTCCGAACCCTAGGATGGGCCCCAACACGTGATCCACGATCAGCCAGAGCACGAAGAGGTAGAGCCCCTGAAAGGCGTGGAAACGCACCGTGCGGTCGTGGCGGAAGCGTTCCGAGGCCAACACCACGATGGATGCAATCCAGCCGACAAAAGGTATGTAGCAGAGCATGGAAGCCGTGCGGGGTGCCATGGAAGCGGCGCCACCTCCCGCCGGAGGCGGGGGAGGCGGCACGCTGCCTTGCTGCCGCGCTCCACAACTGGCGCAGTAAGCATCCACTGGCGCGACGCTGGTTCCGCACTGGCAGCAATACGGCATTTCTATTCCTCTGTAATCTGATACGTTACGCCGAAACGGGTTGTTCCCGCAAACTGCCCTTTGCCGGCTCAGGTAGAGTCATTAGGCGCAACTAGGCGAAACGACCGATGGGCTTGACGTTCCCGGGATGGTACGGTTCGGCTAGGAGGTTGTATGCACCGACGCGCCGGGGCTCGCGGCATCGCCCTATTACTGATCGGGATGTGCATTCCGGACAACGGGCTGGCGCAGGCACTCTGGCGCTATACGCACCCCGAGAGCAATCTCATCCTTGGCCTCGAATGGGGCCGCGTGGCTGGTTCGAAGCTCGGGCAGCAATTGCGCTCCACGATGTCGCAGGCCGCCATGCCCGGGATGCCGGGTCTGGCGCAGATGAACGTGTTCGACGCCGTGGACCGGATCATCCTCTCGGCTCCCATTCCCCCGCAAGGCGTGGCGCGGGCCCCCGAAAAAGGGCTGTTGGCTGTAGAAGGCCGCTTCGAGTGGGCCGCAGTGCGGGCATCGCTGGTGGGCCAGGGCGCGCGGGTGCGGATGATGGCGGGCAGGGAGATTCTGGTCTCACAGCGGACCAGAGGAGCCGGTGGTGCGCTCGCGTTGGCTGAACCGGGAATCTTAGTGATCGGGGATCTGAACTCGGTAGGCGCGGCGCTTCGCGACGCATCGATGCAGAGGACCTCCGCGCTCTATCGGCGCGCCGCCTCGCTGGCCGCCACGAACGACATTTGGTTTGCCGGAGTCGTGACACCCGGGATGTTTCCGGCTTCGGCGGCGCCTTCAGCCAGGATGATCTCCGATGTCACCGGCTACGACCTCGGGCTGAACCTGCGGGACGGGATGGGACTCGAACTGAACGTCGTAACCAAGTCCGCGCAATCTGCCTCGGCGCTGGCGGGGGGACTACGGATGATGATGGGCATGGCCATGCAGCAGCCCAACAATCCGGAGATGGCATCGCTCGCGGGGAAGGTGCAGCTGGCGGTGGAAGGTTCAAAGGTCCACATGGGCCTCCACCTCGACGAAGCGGAACTGGAGAGGAGTTTCCGCCTGTTGCGGGCCGCCATGCCAGGCGGAATGACCCCGGTCCAGGTACCAGCGGCTACAGCGGCCCAGGAGGCCGAAAAACCGCGCGGGCCCCAGGTGGTCCGGATCTACGGAGCCGAGGGCGGCACGCGTGAGATCCCTGTCGGAAAACCCTAAGGTACCATCATCAGATTGTGTGCCTTTCGGCGACCGCGAGGAGCGGCTCGCTATAATGAAGGGAAATTGGCAATTCCTCTGATTCTTCTTTCACTCGGTCATTTTTGCGTAGACCTGTATTCCTGCGCACTGGGCGCACTACAGCCGCTGCTGGTCCGGCGCTTCGGTATGACTCTCACCGAAGCGGGAATCCTCGGTGGCGCTCTGATTTTTTCCTCGTCGGTGATGCAGCCGCTGTACGGCTTTCTCTCCGACCGATTTCGAACAAAACTGTTCGCCGCGTTGTCGCCGGCTGTCGCCGGAGTATTCATCTCGACTCTCGGCATCGCACCGAACTTCAAGTGGTTGCTCGTAATGGTGTTAGCAGGGGGGGCGGGCACGGCCGCGTTCCATCCCCAGGCATCTTCGAGGGTCACTTACGGCGTGAAGACGAACCGTGGGGCGTGGATGGCTGCCTTCATCAGTGCCGGCACGCTCGGCGCGGCGCTGGGACCGACGTATTTCTCCACCATCGCCACGAGATTGGGCTTGGACCACACCTGGGTGGCTGCCGTTCCCGGCGTGCTCGTCAGCATGTTCTTGCTCATCACGCTGCCCGATGCGCCAGGCGATCCGAATAGCCGCGAGCGGTTCGATTGGGCGCCGCTCAAGTCGGTGGCGCGGCCTCTGACCATCCTGTATCTGCTGGTATTCCTGCGGTCGGCCGTGCAGGTCAGCTTTACCCAGTTTCTTCCCTTATACTTGAACCTGGAGCGCGGGTACACCCCCGCGAAGGCTAGTTACATCCTCACCGCCTATCTGGCCGCCGGCGCGCTGGGCGGGTTCCTCGGGGGTCACCTGGCGGATCGCTTCGGTGGCCGGAACGTGATTCTGATTTCGATGATCGCCTCCGTGCCATTTCTGGCGCTGTTCTTCTGGACGCGCGGTGTGCTTTCCATCGCCGGCCTTTGCCTGGGCGGGCTCATTTTGCTGTTCACAATCCCTGTGAACGTGTTGATGGCCCAGGAGTTAGCTCCCTCGCAGTCTGGCACGGTCTCAGCTCTCATGATGGGCTTTGCCTGGGGGATGGCCGGCATGGTGTTTATCCCGCTGATCGGCGTGCTGGCGGATAGTTTCACGCTGCACCGCGTGCTCGCCTCGCTCACGGTCGTCCCGCTGATCGGATTCCTGCTTACCATGAAATTGGAGAAAGCATGAAACGCGCTGTCTGCCTGTTGAGCGGTGGCCTGGATTCGTCCACGTGCCTGGCCTACGCGATCCGAGAAGGGTTCGAATGTTATGCGCTCTCGTTCGACTACGGCCAGCGTCATCGCGTGGAACTGGAAGCCGCCGCACGGGTAGCAACGGCCTTAGGTGCCATACGCCACTTGGTCGCCACAATTGACAGGCGCTTGTTTGAAGGATCCGCTCTCACCGGTCCGGCCGCAGTGCCAAAACACCACAGCGATGCCGAGTTGGGTCCAGGCATACCGGTCACTTACGTGCCGGCCCGCAACACCGTGTTCCTCTCATTCGCCCTGGCTTGGGCCGAGGTGCTTGGCGCGGCCGACATCTTCATCGGTGTCAATGCCATCGACTATTCCGGCTATCCGGATTGCCGTCCAGAGTACATAGCGGCGTTCGAGCGCATGGCCAACCTGGCGACCAAGGCCGCGGTCGAGGGTGGCGCGCGGCTCCGGATCCACACGCCGCTCGCGCAAATGTCGAAGGCCGACATCGTAAGGCTCGGAGCGAAGTTGGGCCTGGATTTCGGTCTGACCCACAGTTGTTACGATCCGGACGAGCAGGGGCGCCCGTGTGGCGAATGCGACTCCTGCTTGCTCCGCAAGAAGGGCTTCCGCGAGGCGGGCCTCGCCGACAAGCTCGATTACGTCCGCTGATGCGAATCTCGGAGATCTTCTACTCGCTGCAAGGCGAAGGGATGCTGGCCGGGACGCCCTCGGCATTCGTGCGGTCGAGCGGCTGCAACCTCCGCTGCGCGTGGTGCGATACGCCTTATACCTCCTGGGCGCCGGAAGGCGACGAACTTAGCGTCGAGGAAATCCTGGCACGCGTTCGTGAATTCCCGGCGCGGCACGTCGTAGTCACTGGCGGCGAGCCCATGATTGCGCCGGACATCGTGCCGCTTACGGAAGGTCTGCGCGCCGCCGGTTGGCACATCACGATCGAAACGGCGGGCACGGTGTGGGCGCCGGTGGCCTGCGACCTGATGAGCGTTAGCCCCAAGCTCTCTAACTCGACGCCTCTTGAACGTGATGGCGGCCGCTGGGCGGCGGCTCACGAACGGTTGCGCTATCAGCCCGGAATCCTGAAGCGGTTCATTGCTTCTTACGACTATCAGATGAAGTTCGTTCTTGCGCGGGAAAGCGATCTGGTCGAGATTCAGCGCATCATTGCGGAAACCGGCGCCGCGCCGGATCGCGTGGTGCTGATGAGCGAGGGCACGGACGTAGACACGCTGCGCGATCGCGGCCGTTGGATCGCGGAGATCTGCAAACGGGAGGGATACCGTTACACGCCGCGCCTGCACGTGGAGCTATGGGGTGCCCGGCGCGGCGTGTAGGAGCTTGAATTACGCCGCCTGCAGCAGGATCTGCTTGACCTGGTCCGGCGTTACGTCCTGGCGCTCGCCAAGGCCCAACCAGCCGCGCTTCTGCAACCGGCCGGCGACCTCAGCCGCCACTTCAGTCCCCAGGCCGTAAGCCGACAGGTGCGTGGGAGCTCCGACGCTCTCGAAGAAAGCACGCATCTTCTCGATGCCTTTCTCAATGCGCTCTTCCGGCGTGCCCTCGCGGATTCCCCATACGCGCTCGGCGAATTGCAGCAGCTTTTCCCGCTTAACGTCGGATTTCACTTTGAGCAGGCTGGGCGCGACGACGGCGAGCGATTGCGCGTGGTCCAGGCCATGCAGCGCCGTGAGTTCGTGGCCGATCATGTGCGTGGCCCAATCCTGCGGAACGCCCACCGCGATGAGACCGTTGAGGGCCATCGTGGCGCTCCACACCAGGTTGGCGCGCGCCGCATAGTTGGTCGGATTCGCCAGCGTCTTGGGGCCTTCCTCGATCAGCGTCAGGAAGATGGCTTCCGCCATGCGGTCCTGCAAGGGCGAATTCACCGGGAAGGTCATGTACTGCTCCATCGTGTGAACGAAGGCGTCGACAATCCCGTTTGAGATCTGGCGGGGTGGTAGCGAAAACGTGGTCTCGGGATCCAGCACGGAGAACTGCGGATAGATGAGCGGGCTTGAGAACGGCAGCTTCTCCTTGGTGCTTTCGCGCGTGATAACTGCGTTGGTGTTCATCTCCGAGCCGGTGGCTGGCAGCGTGAGCACACAGCCGAGAGGCAGCGCGGCCTCGGCATGGGCAGCGCCCGTCACCACGTTCCAGGGATCGCTCTTTTTGAAGCAGGCCGCGACGGCGATGAACTTCGTGCCGTCCAGCACGCTGCCTCCGCCCACGGCGAGCAGGAAATCCACGGCTTCCTTGCGGGCCAACTCGGCGGCCTTCATGCACGTTTCATAGTGAGGGTTCGGCTCGATACCGCCGAACTCGATCCACTGGCGGCCTTCCAGCGCCGCTTTCACTTGATCGTAGACGCCGTTTTTCTTGATGCTGCCGCCGCCGTAAGTGACAAGGATCTTGGCGCCAGCGGGGATCTCACCGGCGATTGACGCGATCTGCCCTTTACCGAACAGGATCTTGACGGGGTTCTGATACGTGAAGTTTTCCATGGTATCTCCAGGTGTGCGAAGGAATCCTAAGTAGTAATCTTACACGAGGTACCCTATGCAGCGACGCGACTTCATCAGCAGTGGCTATTCCTTGATAGTTTTCGCCGGCGAATTGAGCGGCGCTCCGGCCGGCACCACGCAGGCGCCCCGCGCGGCCGGAGGCGAGGCGGGCATGCAGACGGTCGAACTGGAGACCGATCTCGTGGTGGCCGGCGGTGGTCTGGCGGGCGTGTGTGCGGCCATCGCGGCGGCGCGCAACGGCGCGCGTGTGATCCTGGTGCAGGACCGTTCGCGGCTGGGCGGCAATTCCTCCAGCGAAGTGAAGATGCACGTCTGCGGTGCGGACGCTAGCGGCGGACGCCCCGGCTGGCGCGAGAGCGGCCTGATCGAGGAACTGCGTCTGGAAGACGCCGTGCGCAACCCGCAGCGCTCGTTCGAACTGTGGGACCTCCTCCTGTACGATAAAGTGCGCAGCGAGCCCCGTATTGAGCTCCTGCTCGACACGTCCGTGTGCGGCGCGGAGGTCGCCGATGGCCGCATCCAGCAGGTATTGGCGCGCTCGGACCGCACCGAGCGGGCTTTTCGCATCCGCACGCGCTACGCGATCGATGCTACCGGGGACAGCCGCTTGGCCTACGAAGCCGGCGCGCGGATCCGCCAAGGCAGGGAAGCGCGCGCCGAGTTCAACGAATCTCTCGCCCCCGAGCAGGTTGACCCGCACACGCAGGGCAGCAGCATCCTGTTCACGTCGCGTCTGTTCGACAGGCCCATGCCGTTCACGCCTCCGATGTGGGCGCGTAAGATTACGCGCGAGCAGTTGCGGATGCGGCGTCCCAAGTCCTGGGAGTACGGGTACTGGTGGATCGAGTGGGGTGGGATGTTGGATACGATTCACGACGATGCGAGGATCCGGCACGAGTTGCTGGCCATCGTCATGGGAGTGTGGGATTACATCAAGAACAGTGGCGAACTACCGGAGAGCGCGAATTGGGCGCTCGACTGGGTCGGAATGATCCCAGGAAAGCGGGACAGCCGCCGCGTGGAAGGCGACCACATCCTGACGCAGGGGGATATCCTCCGCGGCGATATCGAAGATGCCGTGGCCGTCGGCGGCTGGAGCATGGACGATCATCCCTCGGGCGGCTTCGACGATCAGTCGCTCAAGCCCGCCCAGCAGATCATGCCCCCGGACGCTTACAACATTCCTCTGCGGTCGCTTTATTCGGCGAACGTCTCGAACCTGCTCATGGCGGGACGTAATATCAGCGCCAGCCACGTGGCGTTCTCCTCGGCGCGCGTCATGGCGACGTGCGCGGTCATCGGCCAGGCCGCGGGTACGGCCGCCGCGCTGTGCGCCGCCTGGAACCTCACTCCGCGGCAGCTCTATCAGCAACGCCTACAGGACCTGCAGCAGGTTCTTCTCAAGGACGATCAGACCATCAAGAACCGCCGCAACGAAGATCCGGCGGACCTGGCTCGCAAGGCGCGCGTCACTGTTTCGAGCGAGGAAGCCGGCGCTCCGGGTGCAGCCGTCATCGACGGTTTCCTGCGCGACATTCCGGGGAAGACCGTCCACCATTGGGAAGGCAAGCTCGGCCCTGATGGGGCGTGGATCGAACTCTCCTGGCCGGCGCCGCAACGTATCGGCAGGATCCAACTCACCTTTGATACGGGCTTCCAACGTGTGCTCACTTTGAGCGGCGAGTCCGGCGTGATGAAACGAGTAATCCGCGGACCGCAGCCCGAGACCGTACGCGACTACACGATTTCCGTGCGCGCGCCGGCATCCGGCGATTGGCGTGAGGTGGCGAAGGTTGACGGCAACTACCAGCGGCTGCGGAGGCATACTTTCCCGAGCGCTGAAGTGAGCGCTGTCCGCCTGCGTGTTACCGCCACTAACGGGGATCCGGTAGCGCGCCTGTTTGAGATCCGCTGCTACGCGTGACACGCTCGATCTCATCCAGAAACACGCGGGCGACGCGCGGCGCGTCGTAGCGCTCCACAATCTCGCGACCTCGCGCGGACAAGGAGGCGCGCCGCTCCGGATCGCAGTGCAGTTCCGTGATCGCGGCCGCGATCGCCTCGGCGCTTTCCGGTTCCACCAGCAATCCTTGCGGA
>ENA-UOYA01000562-UOYA01000562.1-activated-sludge-metagenome-genome-assembly--contig:-NODE-562-length-46605-cov-20.687197_pt1 | contig 46605 bp, 38 predicted proteins | sample MGYA00238163_ERZ764804 | MGnify/ENA primary metagenome ERZ764804 (study PRJEB28919, sample SAMN05720223) | activated sludge metagenome | isolation source: Anaerobic digester | place: Hong Kong...
GGGAAAAGGGGTTCGTCACCTACGAGGATATCGAGAAGCGCCTGCCCGCGGAATACCTCAACGCGGACACCCTGGACAACCTGTATTTCAACCTGATGGAACTCGGCATCGACGTCATGGAGGAAACGAAAATCAAGGAGGAGGTTCCGGAAGAGCCCGTCCCTGCCGCCATTGCCGCGGTTGCCGAAGAATCGGGGGACCTGGAGGACCTGCCTCTTTCCGATCCCGTCCGGATGTACCTGAGGGAGATCGGCAAGATTCCCCTCCTGACGCCGGAAGAGGAAGTGGAACTTGCCAAGCGGGTCGAGGCGGAGGAAGCGGAAGCGAAGGCCAAGCTGGTGGAAGCGAACCTCCGTCTTGTCGTCAGCATCGCGAAGAAATACATCGGGCGGGGGATGCTGTTCCTGGATCTCATTCAGGAAGGCAACCTCGGGCTGATCCGGGCGGTGGAAAAGTTCGACTACCGCAAGGGCTACAAGTTCAGCACCTACGCCACCTGGTGGATCCGGCAGGCGATCACCCGGGCGATCGCGGACCAGGCGCGGACGATCCGCATTCCCGTCCACATGGTGGAGACGATCAACAAGCTGATCCGGGTTTCCAGGCAGCTGGTCCAGCGGCTGGGCCGGGAGCCCCGGGCGGACGAGATCGCCCGGGAGATGGAGATCACGGCCCAGAAGGTGGAGGAGATCCAGAAGATCGCCCAGGAACCCGTTTCCCTGGAAACCCCGATCGGGGAGGAAGAAGACAGCCAGCTCGGGGATTTCCTGGAGGACAAGGACCTTCCGAGCCCCGAGGACGCGGCCTCGAGGCAGCTTTTACGGGAGCAGCTGGAAGAGATGCTCGAGGACCTGACCGACAGGGAAAGGGAAGTCCTGCACCTGAGATTCGGGCTGGAGGACGGGCACGCCTACACCCTTGAAGAGGTGGGGAAACGGTTTGGCGTGACACGGGAAAGGATTCGGCAAATTGAAGCCAAGGCCCTTCGAAAGCTGCGTCACCCAAGCAGGAGCCGGAAGCTGCGGGATTTCCTGGAATAGGAGCGCAGTATTTGTTGCGGTTAATGGATTTTGGTATACTTCGAAGGGTTTGTGACGGACGGATCAAGCATGAGGATTGACCTTTTCCTCAAACTCTCCCGACTGGTGAAACGGCGGACCACCGCGCGAGAAATGGTGGAGATGGGCGCGGTGAAACTGAACGGGAAAACCGTCAAGCCATCTGCGGAAGTTCGCTCGGCCGACCGGATTGAAATCGCCTTCCCGAGAAGGGTTCTTCTTGTCGAAGTCCTCTCGGGAGAGTCAAGGATCCCACGTGGCGAGAATGAGATGTTTCGCGTGCTCGAGGATCGCTGCGTTAAAGGGGAGGGCCTTTGGGAAAAAGGGCTGGATTCCTGAAAAATAAAACGAGAGGGAGTGGGTCAAGTGAAAAAAATCATTTCAACCGAGAATGCGCCGGCAGCGATCGGTCCTTACAGCCAGGGGGTTTGGGCAGGGGATTTCCTGTTCCTCTCGGGCCAGATCCCGATCGACCCGAAAACGGGCTCGCTCGTTGAAGGTGACGCTGCAGCCCAGGCGGAGCAAGTCCTGAAGAATGTCAAGGCCATCCTTGAGTCTCAGGGGCTGACGCTCCGTCACGTTGTCAAGGCGACCGTGTTTTCCACCGATATGGGGACGTTTGCGGCCGTCAATGAGGTCTATGGTCGTTTCTTCAGCGAGGAGCCTCCGGCCCGCTCGTTCGTAGAAGTGGCCGCCCTGCCGAAAGGGGCCCTGGTCGAAATCGAGGTCGTCGCCAGCCGACAGTAGTCAGGCAAGCGGCGCCGAGATCGGGGGATCGCGTTGATGAAAGTTGCCGAGCCGACGATAGAAAGGCTGGTCCAGTACTACCGCCTCCTGGAACTTCTTCATGAAGAGGGCCGCAGGGTGGTTTCCTCGCAGGAGATCGGGGAGATGCTTTCCCTGAAAGCCAGTCAAGTCCGGAAGGATCTTTCCTACTTCGGGGAGATTGGCAAGCGGGGTGTGGGCTACCATGTCGAGAAACTGTATGAGCATATCAAGAGCATTCTTTCAACCCCCCGGCTTTGGCGCATCGCCCTGGTGGGCGTGGGGCGGCTGGGTGAAGCCCTGTTGGGGCACAAGGCCTTTCAGAGCAGCAAGTTCAAGGTCCTTGCCCTTTTTGATGTCGATCCCGCGAAGGTCGGCCGCTCTATCCTGGGGATACCCTGCTATCCGATCGAAAAGATCACCGATGTCCTCAGGGAACAGCAGGTCGAGATCCTGATCCTGACGGTGCCCGCTGCGGCGGCGCAGGGATGTGTCGACCGAGCGGTGGCCGCGGGAACGATCCGGGGGATCCTTTCCTTCGCCCAGACAGCGGTGATCGTTCCTAAGTCCGTTCTTGTCTACCACGTGGATATCGCGACGGAACTGGAGAAGCTCCTTTTCTTTCTCAAGCAGCTTGAACGGTAAAGTCGTGTTAGAATTGTCCATGCCGAAAATACGAGACTGAAGATAGGAGGCGTTCGGTTTGAACAGTGGAGCTCAAGGTGGACTGATGGGAATGCTTCTTCCCCTTGCATTGTTTGTGGTCATTTTCTATTTCCTGATCATCCGCCCCCAGAAGAAGCGGCAGCGCCAGCACCAGGAGATGCTCGCATCGATCCGGAAAGGCGATCAGGTCGTGACCGCCGGCGGGTTTTTCGGGATCGTCCGTGATACGAAAGAGGACAGCTTTATCCTTGAGATCGCGGACGGGGTCAAGGCCCGTATCTTGAAGTCCTCCATCCAGTACAAGCGGACTGAAGAAGCCGGCAAGAAGGAAGAAACCCCTTCGGTTGAGGGGATTCCTGAAGCGTAGCTGCCCTTTAGCAGACGGAGTGGGTGAACGTGCCTGCTCCTTTTTTTCTGCCCGGAGACGGGGAATGCTCGGCTTTTCTGAACCAAGTTGTTTCACGAGGAGGTTTGTCCCATGTTGAAGAGGGATCGCTGGCGATTGATCATCGTCGCAGCGGTAATCGTAGCTGCGCTGTTGGCGGTTTTCCCCATTCAGGGGAGGGTCCGGCTGGGGCTGGATCTCAAGGGGGGCGCCCACATCGTCCTTCTGGCGAAGGATACCCCGGAAAACCCCTTGACCGATGACAGCATCGAGAGGCTGATTGCCGTCCTGAGAAACCGTGTTGACCAGTACGGCGTCACGGAACCCGTCATCCAGAGGCAGGGAAAGGACCGGGTCATCCTCGATCTTCCAGGGATCCAGGACCCGGAGGCGGCGCTGGAACTGATCGGCAGAACGGCGCTGCTCGAGTTCAAGCAGGTTTTGCAGTCCACGGGTGCGGTGCCCCCCGCGCCCAACCGTCCCAATTACGCCAGCGAGGAAGATTTCCTGGCTGCCCAGGCGCGGTGGCAGAAGGCCAGGGAAGAAGTCGATGCCCTTGCGAACGAACTGAAGGCGACCGCAGCGCGGACGCCGGGAACGACCGTCGGAAGGGATCGTGACGGGAGGGCCTACCTTCTGGGGAAAACCTATGTGGTCGGCAAGGATCTGAAAGACGCCAGAACAGGATTTGACAGTCTTTCCCGGCCGATGGTTTCCCTCAAGTTCAGCCCCGAGGGAACAAGGCTTTTCGATGAGGCCACCGCATCCAACGTCGGCCGGCAGATCGCCATCGTCCTTGACGGAGAAGTGATCTCGGCTCCGGTGGTGCAGGAGCGGATCAGCGGGGGAGAAGCCCAGATCACCGGCCGATTTACGGTGGACGAGGCCAACCGGCTTGCGATCATGCTGCGGGCAGGTGCACTTCCTGTTCCGGTTGAAGTGGCCGAAAACAGGACCGTCGGACCGACCCTCGGTTCCGATTCGATCCGATCAGGCCTTAGGGCGGGGATCATCGGAGCCGTTCTGGTCCTGGTCTTCATGCTGGTTTATTACCGATTCCTGGGGATCGCCGCCAACTTGGCGCTGTGCGTCGCCCTTCTTCTCGTCTTTGCGGGGCTGATCACCTTCAGGTCGACGCTAACGCTACCGGGCATCGCCGGAATCGTCCTGACGATCGGGATGGCGGTCGACGGGAACATCCTGATCTACGAGCGGATGAAGGAGGAGCTGCGTTCAGGCAAAACCCGGCTTGCGGCTCTTGACGCCGGTTTCCGGAAAGCGCTCATGACCATCCTGGATTCCAACCTCACAACCTTGATTGCGGCAATGATCCTGTTCTATTTCGGGAGCGGCCCGATCCGTGGTTTTGCGGTAACCCTGAGCATCGGGATCGTTTCCAGCGTTTTCTGCAACGTCGTGGTTACCCGGGCGATCCTGCAGCTTCTGTTGGATTTCAGCCGAAAAAAGGCCCTCGGGTCGAACTGAGGGAGGGAACAGCATGAAGTTTTTGCATGACAGGCAATTCGATTTCATGGCTTTTCGCAAGATTGCGATGGGGATCAGCCTTTTCCTGGTAGTCGGAAGCCTTTTTCTGATTTTTTTCCGCGGTCTGAACCTGGGGATCGACTATACAGGGGGAACCCTTCTGCAGGTTGAATTCCCGGCGCCGGTCTCGGTCGGCCAGGTTCGGGAAACACTCAAATCCGTGGGGCAGGAACAGTCTGTCATCCAGTCCTACAGCGACCGGGGCATGATCATCCGCCTGAAAGCGGGTGAGGAGACGGTCGGTCAGAAGGCTCGCGAAGCTCTCCGGAAACAGTTCGGCGAGATCCAGGTTCTCAGGCTCGAGAAGGTGGGACCTGTCGTCGGGAAAGAGCTTAGCCGCGGGGCCCTGATCGCCCTCGGTCTTTCTCTGGTGGGCATCCTCCTTTACGTCAGCTTCCGTTTCCAGTTCCGCTTCGCTGCGGTCAGCGTCATTGCCCTGGCTCACGACGCGATCATCGTCACTGGAGCGTTTGCCCTCACGGGTAAAGAAATTTCACTGACCTTCATTGCGGCGATCCTCACGGTCGTGGGGTATTCCATCAACGACACGATCGTGGTTCTCGACCGCGTTAGGGAAAACTGGGGGAGGCTGCGCCAGCTCGGGATCGAGCGCCTGCTCAACGATTCCGTGAACCAGACGCTATCCCGGACGATCAACACGTCCCTGACGACCCTCCTCCCGGTCATCGCGCTCTTCCTTTTCGGGGGGCCCGTCATTGCCGACTTTTCTTTCGCCCTCCTGGTGGGGCTTATCGTCGGGACCTATAGTTCGATCTTCATCGCCTGCGCTCTTCTTTGCGAGTGGATGCAGCGCTCTCCCCGCTAGCCGGCGGGAGGCATCGGCCACAACGGGGGGACGGCGCGGAAACGCCGTCCCTCTCGTTTTAAGGCGAGGTTTATAATGGAACGGAAAACGGAAAGGGGGGAAGACGGATGGAAACGGTCCTTCAGCTTCTCATGGAAGGAGTCGGAACGGGGACGGCCGCGCTGGCGATCATGAGAGACAACATGTCTTCCCTGGTCCAGAAGGGGATCATTAGCCAGGCCGACCTGGACGGGCTCCTTCAGGAAGTCGAGCGGTCCCTGGAGGCAAGGAGGAAAACGTTGATCTTTGGTTTCCAGAAAGAACTCCAGCGTTTGCTCGCGCATCTGCCTCTAGCGACGAAGGAAGATCTCCAGGCCTTTGAACTTCGATTCCGGATCCTGGAAGAGAGGATTGAACGACTGGAAGCGAAAGGAGCGTGATCATGGTGAGGCAGTCCATTTTCGACCAGGCCAGGGGGATCGTTTCCGCCAGGCTGCTGGATGGCCTGATCCAGGCTATTGAGGATGGAAGAGAAAAGAACCTTGCCGCCCTTTTCCGGATCATCTCTGCGCTTGCCCCGTCGAAATACCACAGGACGGGGTTTGAAAAATTGGCTTTCATGGTGGAAACCGATCATCCGTTTATCAGGGTTTTCAAGCGGACCTTCAGCGAGCTTCACCCCAATGTCAGAAAAAAATTCATCGCGAATTTCCTGGTCAATTTCATCGTCCTGGGAAGAGGCATCCGGGACCGGGAAGAAAAGGCGCGCGGGATCCACATTCCCAATTTCCTGGTCATTAGCCCGACGATGCGCTGCAACCTCCACTGCAGGGGGTGTTATGCTTCCGAGTACAGAGGAGGGGAAGAACTCTCATTCGAAGAGCTGGACCGGATCCTGACGGAAGCGAAACAGCTGGGGATGTACTTCTTCACCTTTTCCGGCGGAGAATGCTTCATCCGGAAAGACCTGCCGGATTTGTGGGAAAAGCACGGGGACTGCTTTTTCCAGGTCTATACCAACGGCACCCTTCTGGATGAGCCGATGGTCGAAAGACTGGTCAGGCTGGGCAACGTGGCGCCCATGGTTTCGATTGAGGGAAGCCCGAAAAGCACGGATGCCCGGCGAGGTCCAGGAATGCACGACAGGATCATGGAAACCTACGCCCGGCTGAAAAAGGCTGGGGTTCTTTTCGGTTTCAGCGCGACCTACACGCGGGAAAACGCGGAGGAAATCGCTTCCGAAGAATTCATTGACAGCATGATTTCGGCCGGGTGCCTGGCGGGATGGTTTTTCCAGTACATCCCGACCGGCCTGAACCCGGATCCCTCCCTGATGGCGACACCGGAACAAAGGGCGCTCCTCCACGAAAAGGTCGAGCAATGGAGGCGGGAAAAACCGATTTTCATGGGTGACTTCTGGAACGACGGCCCCTACGTTGACGGGTGCATGGCGGGAGGGGAACGCTACGTTCACATCATCGCGAACGGAGATGTGGAGCCTTGCGTGTTTGTCCACTTCGCGGTCGACAACATTCATGGGAAAAAACTAACGGAAGTGTTCCAGAGTTCATTTTTCCAGGCGATCCGCGAAGCGCAGCCCTACGATGACGACAACCTTCTTCGCCCCTGCCTGATCATCGACCATCCCCATGTGCTTCGGGAAATCGTCGAGAGGACCCATGCCCATCCCACTCACCCGGGGGCGGAATCCATCCTGCAGGAGATGGCGGGAGACCTTGACCGCTATGCGGAAGAGATGAAGTCGATTTATGATCCCATCTGGGAGAACTTCGGCAGGGACAGGTACCTGCAAAGCCTGCAGAATGAGGACAAGCCCGAAGTTCACGCTCGAATCGGGCGGAGGGCCTCTCGGCAGGAAAGCTTAAGCGGTTCTGGAGCCGCAACGAAGGAGGGAACAATGTGAAGAGTTATGCCCTCGCGATCCTGCTGGCCATGCTGGTGGCTGCAGGCTATGCTTTTCAGAACACGGGAGATGTCGTGGTCCGGTTCATCTTCTGGGAGAAGACCCTCCCCCAGGGGCTATGGGATATTTTGCTATTTGCCGCAGGGGGACTTCTCATGTGGATCGTTTCCCTAGCCTCTCTCATCGAGGTTCGAAGCGCCCTCCGACGGAAAATGAAGGAACAGGAAGAGCGGATCCGCTCTCTTGAGCAGGAAAGGCAACAACTGCTCGAAGCCCTGAAGGGGTCCACTGCCGAGGTGGCTCGGGCGGTTGAGGCGAATCCGGATCCGGAAGGATCAGCGAGCGGGAGCCCACAGTGATTGCAGGGATAGAACCCGGCCTTCTCCGGCATTGGAGGATCGATCGGACGACAGCCGATCTCTCGAGGGAGATCGGCTGCTCTCCACTGGCGGGCGCAATCCTGCAGATGCGGGGAGTCCCGATCGAAGAGGACCCCAGGGATCTCTTTCACCCGGATTTGGACGTCCTGATGGAGAGGGTGAACCTGGGGCCAGGTGTCGAGGCCGCGAAGGAGGTTTTCGATCGGATGAAAGCCGGTACCCGTCTTGTCGTCTACGGCGACTACGATGTGGACGGGGTATCGGCGACCACCCTCGCGGCGCGGCTTTTTTCGTTTCGCGATGTTGACGTTCGCTATTTTATTCCCCATCGGCACCAGGAAGGCTATGGCCTGCATGAGCGGATTGTGCGAAAAATCGCCGATTGGGGGTGCGATGTCCTCGTTGCCGTGGATTGCGGGACTTCAAGCGAAAATGCGCTGGTAGCGGCAAGAGATCTGGGCATGGAGGCGGTGGTTTTCGATCACCACCTTCCCAGGGAAAAGCGTCAGGCAGAGACAGGCGCGGTTATGGTCAACCCGCAGTTCGCCGGGAACCCGGAGGCCAAGGCCCTCTGTGGCACTGCCGTGCTTTGGGCCTGGGCCTGGAAAAGCAAAGCGTTCGAAAGGAACTGGCTGCTGGAAAACCTGGGGCTGGTCGCTCTCGCGACCGTGGCGGATTGCGTTCCCCTGGGGCCGCTGAACCGTGCCCTTGTCAGGGAAGGGTTGCAAAAGATCCGGGAGGGGAAGGAACCTGGACTTGAAGCGCTTTCGAACCAGCTGGGGCTGGATCTCGGCGCGCTCGACTGTGAATCCCTGGCCATGAAGGTCATTCCCTGCCTCAATGCCCCTGGACGACTGGATACGGCCGATCTGGCAGTCAAGGTGCTGTCCGGGGAATCTCCTCTGGAGAAAGCAGTCGGTGATCTTGTCGTGCTCAACCGCAAGAGACAGGGGTTGACCGCCAGAATCATGGAAGAGGCCAGACCCCTTTTTGAAGGGAAAGCTGGCCTGGTCGCGGAACATGACGATTGGCCCGTTGGGGTCCTGAGCGGTGTCGCCAGCCGGATCTGCAGCGAAATGGGCTGCCCTGTCGTTCTTGCAGCGCCCGTGAATGCAGGCCTGGTGCGCGGGACCCTGAGAGTTCCGAAAGGGGCGGATGCCGTTTCGGTGCTGGAAAGGCTGGCCCCTTCCCTGAAGGAGTGGGGCGGACACCGGCAGGCTGCGGGGTTTAGCGTGGCCCGCCAGGATTGGCCTTCAGTAAGGGATTCCCTGAAAATCCTTCTTGCAGGACTTCGGACGTGCGATTCCGACTGTCTTGATGTCCTGGATCTCCACCCGGAGGATCTCTCCCTGGAAGCACTGGAGGAGATCGATCGGCTCGGACCGTTTGGCTTCGGGAATCCCGGGCCCCTGTTTTATGTCCAGCGGGGGGCCGAGAACCGGATCGTTTCCCATGGCAAAGATGGGCTGCATGCCCGGATTGAATTCTCAAAAGCCTCCATTGTCGCTTTCCGGTCGCCGGAACTGCTGAAGGATGCCGGCTCCGTGGAAGGATGGGTGTATCGGGCCAGAAAAGGGTTCTGGAGAGGGCGAGCCCGCGTGGACCTTTTCCTGGAAAAGCCGGTCGTTCGCAGGGAGAAAGGGTAGGGGGTGCCTTTCTTGAAGGGGCCGGAGAGAGGATCCGCAGGCAGTCCTGAAGAAAAGGCCCCGCAGGAGGGAAGCAAAGCCCTGCGCCTCCTGAGGGACAGTTTCCTTGGAAGGATCGAGGAATCCCAGAGGGTGGCCTCGGTCAAGCTTGCCTGGCAGGAGCTTTGGGGGAAGGCTTCAAGGTACCTTTCCAAGGACGAGCTGACTCGGTTGGGCGAGGCCATGGTTCTTGCTTCAAAAGCCCACGAACAGCAGAAGCGATCCTCGGGCGAGCCCTACATTGTCCACACGATCTCGGTTGCCTCGATCCTGGCCGACATGGAGCTGGATGTCGACACACTCGTGGCGGCCCTGCTGCACGATGTCCTGGAGGACACGGACCTCAGCGGGGATACGATTCGAAGCGCCTTTGGCGAAAACGTCCTCCTCATGGTGGACGGCGTGACGAAGCTCGGCAAGCTTCCCTTCAATTCCTTCGAGGATTACCAGGCCCAGAATCTCAGGAAGATGTTCCTCGTCATGGCCAAGGATATCCGGGTGGTTCTCATCAAGCTGGCTGACCGCCTGCACAACATGAGGACGATCCAGACCCTTCGGAGGGACAAGCAGGTCCGCATCGCCAAGGAAACGGTGGAAATCTACGCCCCGCTGGCCCATCGGCTGGGGATTTACCAGATCAAGCGGGACCTGGAGGATCTTTCCTTCAAAGTCCTAGATCCGGAGATGTTCTACGAGATCCGGCGGCGGGTCAGGAAAAAGCTTCCGGAAAGGGAGCAGATCATCAAGCAGGCGATCGATATCCTCAACCAGAAAATGAAGGAGATCGGGATCGAGGTTTCCATCACGGGCCGGGCCAAGCATTTTTTCAGTATCTACGAAAAGATGCAGCGGAAGAACCTTTCCCTCGAACAGCTCTACGATCTTCTCGCCCTGAGGGTGATCGTCGGTACGGTTGCGGAATGCTATTCGGTCCTGGGGATCGTCCACACGATCTGGAAACCGATTCCCGGCCAGTTTGACGACTACATTGCAAACCCGAAGAGCAACATGTACCAATCCCTCCATACGACCGTTATCGGTCCTAGCGGAGAGCCCCTCGAAATCCAGATCCGGACGAGAGAGATGCACTGGCTCGCGGAGTACGGCATTGCGGCTCACTGGCACTACAAGGAACCCGGGACGCGCCTGAACGAGATGGACAAGCGCCTGGCCTGGGTCCGACAGGCGCTGGAGGGACAGGGGGAAACCCCCACGGAGTTCATGGAGAACCTGAAGGGGGATGTGCTGACCTCGGAAGTCTTTGCCTTCACCCCCAACGGAGACGTCGTCTCGTTGCCGGCGGGGTCGACTCCGCTTGATTTTGCCTACATGATCCACACCGAAGTGGGCAATAAGTATGTTGGGGCGATGGTGAACGGAAAAATCGTCCCGATCGACTACGAGATCCAGAACGGAGAGATCGTCAGGATTCTGACCTCTCCCCAGGGGAAGCCCTCGCGGGACTGGCTCAAGATTGCCCGGAGCAGCAAGGCCCGATCCAAAATCCGCGCGTATTTCAGGCAGATCGAGAGGACGGAGCGGGAGGAACGGGTCATCAAGGGGCGCGAGCTTCTTGAAAGGGAACTCCGCCGGAGGGAACCCGGATTGGAGTGGAACGCGCAGGCAATGGCCGGTGCCTTGAACCGGGTTGCCCACGATCTGGGCTACTCCAGCGGGGAAGACCTGATCGCAGCGGTCGGAGGCAACAGCCAGAGCGCTTCTACCGTTGCGATGAAGCTGCTGGAGACCCGTGTGGCGCCCCAGCAGGAAGTGTCTCTGGAAACTTCCCAGGCTGCTGCGACCTCGGCCATGGCGAGGAAGGAATTTGACACGGAAATCGTGGTGGAAGGAGCGGGCGGGGTGCTCGTTTCACTGGCGAACTGCTGCTGCCCGGTTCCAGGGGATGCGATCGTCGGCTATGTCACCAAAACCCGGGGGATCACCATCCACCGGTCGGATTGCCGCAATATCGAAGAAGCCAAGTCGGAAAGAGCCGTCCGGGTTGAATGGGGGAGGCTCATTTCCGACCGCTACACGGCCCGTCTGAAGCTCGAGGGGATGGACCGCTCTGGGCTTTTCGCGGATGTTTCCCAGGCGATCTCCTCCATGGATGGAAACATCATCGGGGTGAAAGCAAGCGTTGTCGCGGCGAACCGGGCAAGAATGACAATTGAAGTCCGGGTCCGGGACGTGGAACACCTCTACCGGATTATGGCAAAGCTTAATACAGTGAATGGTATTATCGGAGTGTTTCGGGGGTGAATCGATTTGCGTTCGGTCGTTCAGCGGGTGTCCTGGTCGGAGGTCAAGGTTGATGGCCAAGTGAAGGGAAAGATCGGTTCCGGGCTGTGTGTCCTTTTGGGGGTGACGCACGGGGACGGGGAGAAAGACGTCGCCTGGATGGCCGAAAAGCTGGTGAACTTGAGGATTTTCGAGGATGATCAGGGGAAGATGAATCGATCCGTCCGGGACGTGGGAGGAGAAATTTTACTCGTTTCCCAGTTTACGCTTTACGGGGACGCGAGGAAGGGAAGACGCCCGTCATTCACCCTGGCGGCTCCGCCGGATGAGGCAGAAAGGCTTTACGAAGCGTTAGGAGCTGCCTTGCGGGAGCAGGGCGTTCCGGTTGCGACGGGAGTCTTCCAGGCCATGATGCAGGTTTCCCTTTGCAATGACGGGCCCGTCACTCTGATTCTCGACAGCAGGGGTGTTTTCTGAAGATGGAATATCGACGTTTCCCTATGGGGGCTCTGTGGACGAACGCGTATCTCATCTGGGACCGCGAGGGGACGGCCATTCTCGTTGATCCCGGCGGAGATCCCTCGGAGGCGCTTGATTTTGCGGAAAGGAACGGGCTCCGGATCGAATGGGTCCTTCTGACCCATGGACATGGCGATCACATTGCTGGCCTGGATGCGGCCAGGGGAAAATCCGCCAGGGGAGTGGCCATCCACCGTCTGGATGCGTCGATGCTGGCTGCCGCCGAGGAAAACCTTTCCCGCTGGCTGGGTGCCCCGATCCAGTGTTCGGAAGCGGAAAAGAGCCTGGAAGACGGAGAAATCCTCCCTGCGGGGAAAATGACGGTCCGGGTCATCCATACCCCGGGACACACGGCGGGCAGTTCCTGTTTCCTCGTTTCCGAAGGGGAAGAAACGGTTCTGGTTTCCGGGGATACGCTCTTTGCCAGGAGCGTGGGTCGGACGGACCTGCCGGGGGGAAGCGAAAAGGATTTGAAAGCCTCTCTGCGGAAGCTGAATGACCTGGCAGACGCGCTTCCGGTGCTTCCCGGGCATGGCCCGGAGACGACCCTGGGCCGCGAGAGGGCGGAAAACCCTTATTGGCCATGAGCCTTGCAAGTCTTCCCGCAAAAGAGCGGCCGAGAGAAAGACTTTTGCAACTGGGCCCGGAGGCGTTGTCCCTCCAGGAGCTTCTTGCGGTTCTGCTGAGAACCGGTCAAAAAGGATCCGACGTCATGTCCCTCGCTGCAAGGATCCTTCGGGAGTATCCCGATGAGCGGGCCCTGGCCAGGGCCACGCCGGCGGAATTGTGTTCTTTCCCTGGACTGGGTGCAGCAAAGGCGGCCGCCCTTGTGGCGGCGGTCGAACTTGGACGAAGGTTCTGCTGCAACGGGCAGAATGGGGGAAGGGGCCGGTGGCAGGATTCCCTTCGAAAACTAGAACAGACGATGGTTTCGGAGGAACGGGAATGGATCGTCTCCCTTTTTACGGACCGCGAGGGGAGGGTCCTTGGATCGGAGAAGCTCTCCTTCGGGGGGCTCGACGGGGCGTTTCTTGACGCTCCGTACCTTTGCCGGAGGGCGGTTCGGATCGGAGCCGCAGGACTCGTCCTGATCCATAACCACCCGGATGGGAATCCAAGGCCGAGCGAAGAGGATCGGTCCTTGACGATAGCGGTTTCAAAGCAGCTCAAACTGCTGGGAATTGAACTGGTGGGCCATTTTGTCGTCGCGGGGGGGAGCTCCCGTCCCGTGACGGTGCACTGAACGATGAAAGCGGGGGGAAGCCTTGTTTCGTCTATTTTCGGGTTTTTTCGGCAGTGATGTGGGGATCGACCTTGGGACGGTCAACGTGGTTGTCTACGTCAAGGGAAAGGGGATCGTCATCAACGAGCCCTCGGTGATCGCCGTCAGGCGGACACAGAGGGGAGGGCGAAAGGAAATCCTGGCCGTGGGCCGGGAGGCGAAGGCCATGGTCGGCAAGACGCCCTCGGGAATCGAAACGGTGAAGCCGCTGAAGGAGGGGGTCATTTCCGACTTCGACATGACGGAGGCGATGATTTCTCATTTTGTCCGGGCGGCCGACGAAAGGAGAGGATTCTTTTCCCGGCCGAGGGTGGTTGTCTCCGTACCGGCCTGCGTGACCGAAGTGGAGCGTAGGGCCGTCGTGGATGCCACCCTATCGGCGGGTGCCAGGGAAGCCTATGTTGTCGAGGAGCCACTGGCCGCGGCATTGGGAGCGTCTCTCCCCATTCACGAACCCAGGGGGAACATGGTGGTCGACATCGGGGGGGGAACCTGCGAGGTTGCGGTTCTTTCCATGGGCGGCATCGTGGTCTGCAAATCGATCCGGGGAGCGGGAGACGAGATTGACAGCGCGATCGTTTCCATGCTCCGCCTGAATCACAAGCTTGCGATCGGCGAGGGGACGGCGGAGCAGATCAAATGGGCGCTTGGAAGCGTGCTCCCCCTCGAGGAAGAGCTGCAGATGGAGGTTAAGGGAAGGGCCTTGACGGACGGGTTGCCCAGTTCCATCCTGCTCTCCTCCATTCAGGTCCGCGAAGCGATCGAACCGATCATCCAGAGGATCAGCGAAACGATCAAGGAAACGCTCGAAAGCACCCCCCCGGAACTGGTCAGGGACATTTACGAACAGGGGCTGGTCCTGGCAGGAGGAGGCGCGCTGCTCAGAGGGTTGAGCCAGCGGTTGTCGAAGGAGCTGAACGTGCCCGTTTTCGTTGCCGAAGAACCGCTGCTCGCTGTGACGAAAGGTTTGGCCAGAATTCTGGAAGACCTGGATTCCAAGCGACCGATCCTGAACACGGTCGAGCGGGGTTCTTTCTAGGGGATGGGGGCTGGCGATGGGGCGTACCAGGACGAAGCGCTGGATCGTGTTCCTAGGGACGCTTTCCCTCAGCCTGTTCCTTGCAGCGGTTTCGCCGGGTTCGCTGCCCGCCGAAAAGGCGATGGATCTGGTCGAAAGGGTCATGGCGGTGCCCGAATGGCCCTCCCGGATGGTGAGGGACCTGGTGGTCAAGGCCGTGGACCTTGTGGCGGGGGAAAGATCGCTAAGAGAAAGGATCGACCGGCTTGAACAGGAAAACCTGGCCCTTCGAGGATTGCTGCAGACAACCGTCAATTACGGATTGGGAACTGGAGCCGGAGAAGGGCACGTGACGCTTCGGCCTCCAACCTCCTGGTGGTCCGAAATCCGTATCGACAAGGGTTCCAGGGAAGGGATCCGCCCCGGCATGGCGGTCGTTCAGGACGGTGCGTTGGTAGGGAAAATTTCAAGGGTCGAGTCAAACTTCTCGTGGGCGGAACTGGTCACCTCTTCGTCCCTGTATATCCCGGTGGTCGTGGATGAAACGAGGGACCTGGGGGTGCTGAACGGTGACGGAAACGGGCTGGTCTTGCTTCTGTACATCCCTGTCGAGAAGGACTTGAAGCCCGGCATGTCCGTCAGCACTGCTCTCGTTTCAGAACTCCTACCGCCAGGGATTCCGATCGGCAGGATCGCGGGAGCCGGAGAAGAGATCGGGGGTTACCGGCTTTACAGGATTACCCTGAAGGCAGACCTTTCGCGGCTTTACAAGGTCAAGGTCATGACGGGGGGACGGTCGTGATGGGCATTCTGTGGATCTCCCTCTTGGCCAGGGATCTCCTGCAGGTCGCTTTTTCCGGTACAGCCCTGGTGCCCGACCTGACGCTCTTTTCGCTCATCTGGCTGTCCGTTGTCCGGTGCGAGGAACCCGAACCCCTCTTCCTCCACGCCTTTGGGGCCGGGCTCCTTTGGGATCTGAGGTGGACGGGCGTTCCCGGCATGACTTCGGCCTCCTATGCCCTGACCGTGGCCGTGACGGCCTGGGTTTGGTCGAGCCTTCCCCCCGGCAGGCGGGCAAACCCGGTTCTATTCTTCTTCTGGTCCTCTGCCGCCCACGTACTGACCTCGGTATTCCCGGCAATCTTCACGAGCAAGGGCCTGGGGCTGTCCTCCTCGCTGGCCACGCAGCAGGGGATGGCGATCGCCTGTCTTTTAGGGCTGACGGCCCTTTATATCCGGCACTGCAGATCCCATCATGAATAGGAATATCGGCCGCCGCACACAGCTGAACCTGCGCTTGAACCACTGGCGGGTTTTCATGGTGTATTCCTTTCTCGCCCTTGCGGTCTCTCTCTTTTTTTTCCAGGTCCTTCGGGGAGGATCCTATGCGGCGCTCTCGACTCAGAACAAGATCCGCGTGATTCGGACTTCGAGCCCCAGGGGGGAGATCACCGACGCCCATGGGGCTCCGCTTGCGGTAAGCGTGCGGACTTTCGATATCGTCGGGTATCCCCCGGATCTTCGAAAGGCCGGGGCCCTGGAAGAAGTTGCGGCTCTCCTGCAGAGGCAGGGAATTCCCGCGACGGCTCAAGGACTGGAGGAAACGATCCAAAAGCAATATTGGGCTCCGTACCGTCCAGTGACGGTAGCCTCGAACCTGACACTGGGCCAGGTGGCGACCCTGGTTTCAGACCCGTTTTTCCCCAAGTTCCTCTTCCCGACCCCGGTTTTCCGCAGGGTTTATCCCGCCGGGCCGCTGGCCGCCCATGTTGTCGGCTATGTCGGAGAGGTCACCCGGGAAGAAATGGATTCCCGTGCCGAGGAAAACTACCGGGCGGGAGACCTGATCGGAAAGACGGGGATCGAACTGGTCCATGAAGCGACGCTCCGGGGGATTGCCGCGGAAGAGGCGGTCGAGGTCGATGCCCTTGGCAGGAGGAGAAAACGACTGAGCATGACCCCGCCAGTCAAGGGAAAGGACCTGAGGCTGACTCTGGATCTTGGGGCACAACGCGAGGCGCAGCAGCTCCTTGGCGAACGGAAAGGCGTGATCCTCGCCATGGATGTCCGGGACGGAGCGATCAAGGTTCTCTATTCGGCCCCTTCGTATGATCCGAATCCCCTGACCTGGGGTGTTTCCTCCTCCGAGTGGGCGAAGCTACTCAAAGATCCCGACAGGCCGATGATGAACAGGGCGATCAGCGGCGCCTACCCGCCGGGATCCACCTTCAAGCCCGTGCCCGCACTGGCAGCCCTGGTGGAGAAGGTCGTGACCCCGGGGACAACGGTCTATTGCCCGGGCCAGTTCAAGCTAGGCAACCGGGTTTTCCGCTGCTGGAAGAAGGGAGGACACGGGACTGTCAATCTGGTGACGGCTCTCAAGGATTCTTGTGATGTATACTTCTACCAGGTTGGTCTATGGCTGGGAGCCGATCGACTGCTTGACTGGTCACGGAAGATGGGGGTCGGCCAGCTCACGGGGATCGACCTGCCTGGAGAATCCCGCGGCAACCTGGCGGGAAGGGAGTGGAAAAAGAGACGGTTCTCGGAATCCTGGTTCCAGGGAGACACGGTCAACTATTCGATCGGTCAGGGGTTCCTGCTCATGACTCCCTTGCAGCTGGCCCGGGTTTATGCCGCTTTCGCGAACGGGGGTACACTGGTCATCCCTCACCTTTCGGCCGAGGAGCACCCTGCAGGGATCGATCTTCACCTCCCCCCCGAGGCCCTCGGATGGGTCCGGAAGGGAATGGAGGAGGTTGTGCGAGCGGGAACCGGACGTGCATCCGGGGTTTTCGGGGTTTCGCTCTCCGGGAAGACGGGGACCGCCCAGAATCCTCACGGTGAGGACCATGCCTGGTTCGTGGGATACGCTCCGTCGGACAGGCCCCGATACGTGGCGGTCGCGCTGGTGGAGGGGGGAGGGCACGGGAGTTCGGCTGCCGCTCCTCTTGTGGGTCAGATCCTGGCTTATCTCGTCGGAGTTGAACGGTGAAAGGGAGGAAGGAGATGGAGAAGGAGAAAGAGAAACCTGCCGTTGTTCTGAAAGGTGGGGCTGGCCACCTTCGCCTCATCGTTCCGGAAGGGTTGCCCGATCCGGAGGTTTGGCCCGCGCTGGAAAAGGCGATCCAGGAGGCCCACCATCTTCTTGAGGGCAGCCGGGTTGTCCTGGACCTGCAGGGAAGGCCTCTTACGGAAGAGATCATCGGCCGGATGCTGAAGGATGTGATCTGGAACTACGGTCTGAGCGTTCTCTCCTGGGTCAGCTTTGACATCGGCGGGCAGAGCCTTCTCCGCAAGGCGGGGCTGGCTGTCGGGGAGCCTGCCGCGGCCCTTTCCGAGCCCCGGCAAGTCCGGTCCGTCCAGACCCTTCTCCTGGACCGATCCCTTCGTTCGGGTCAGAAAGTCGAACACCCGGGGGATGTCTTCATCATCGGCCAGGTGAACGACGGAGCGGAAGTCGTTTCCGCAGGGAACATCGTCGTCTGGGGAAGGCTGCAGGGACTTGTCCATGCGGGAGCGGAGGGGAACGTTTCCTCCCGGGTCATCGCAAAATCCTTTGAAGCGACACAGGTCCGAATCGGACGCCTTTTCAGCACGTTTGACAGCGCATCCCCCTGGTACGGGAAGAGCGTGCTCTTCGCCGTTGAGGGGGACGCTCTGATCGCGAAGGAATTGCCCTGAGCAGAGTCGATTTTTGGGAGGAGGGGGCTTTATGGATCCAAGGATAATCGTCGTGACTTCCGGAAAGGGCGGAGTGGGCAAGACGACCACGACAGCCAACCTGGCCGTTGCCCTGGCAAAGGCGGGGTACAAAACGGCGGCCGTGGACGGGGACATCGGGTTGAGGAACCTGGACGTCGTCCTGGGGCTCGAGAACCGCATCGTGTTCAACCTTGTCGATGTGGTGGAAGGGGCCTGCAAGCTTCAGAAAGCGATGGTCCGCGATAAGCGGGTCGAGAACCTCTTCCTGCTTCCCGCCGCTCAAACCAGAACCAAGGATGCTGTCAGCGCCGACCAGATGCTGAAACTGTGCGACGAACTGCGGGAGAATTTCGATATCACGCTGATCGACAGCCCGGCTGGAATCGAGCAGGGATTCCGGAATGCGGCGATTGGAGCGGATGAAGCGATCGTCGTGACCACCCCGGAGGTTTCGGCGGTCCGGGATGCGGACCGGATCATCGGGATGCTGGAGTCGATGTCGAAATCGCCGATCAGGCTTGTGCTGAACCGGTTGCGCCCGGCCATGGTCAAGTCCGGAGACATGATCGACGTGAAGGACGTTCTCGACATTCTGGCCATCGAGCTGATCGGCGTCATTCCCGACGACACCTCGGTGGTGATCTCGACCAACAAGGGAGAACCCCTGACGCTCGGGGACGAGTCGCTGGCCGCCAAAGCCTTTTCGAACGTGGCACGGCGTATCCTGGGAGAGGATGTCCCGCTTCTGGACCTGGATGCACCAGACCAGAAGGGGTTCTTCGGCTTTCTAAGGAAAGCCCTGGGACTGTAGGAGGTGAAAGGCATGAACTTTCTAGCCCGTCTCTTCCAGGTGATCGGCAAGGAAAAATCGAAGGAAACTGCAAAAAAAAGGCTCCAGTTGGTGCTGATCCATGACCGGACCGACATCTCACCGGAGATGATGGAGAACCTCCGCAAGGATTTGATCGGGGTCATCAGCAACTACCTCGATATCGAGGAAGAAAAGATCGAGCTTGATTTTTCGAAGGAGGAACGCTCTGTGGCCTTGGTGGCGAGCATTCCCGTCAAGAGCGTCAAGAGGAGAGCGGAGCGCAGGGCGGAACCTGCATGACCTTCAAGGAGGAAAAGCACGACATCCTGCGGCTGGTTTTCGTTTTGTCAGACCGGAAACTGCTGTTCGCAGCAGCCGGCCTTTTCCTCGTCGGCCTCTTTTCGATTTTCAGCGCTAGCCTCGGCATGGAGAAACATGCGGGGGTGTTCGTGATCCGCCAGGCGATCTGGGGGGCGGTTGCCTTCGCTGCCTACACCGCGGTGCTGAAGATCGGCTACGCGCGCCTGCTCGAAATGGCTTACAGGCTTTATGGAGTCGCCCTCCTCCTGCTTTTCAGCGTTCTGATCCTGGGACATGTTTCGAGAGGGGCTCAAAGCTGGATCGGTCTCGCCGGCTTACGGCTTCAGCCTTCCGAGCTGACCAAGGTGGCCCTGGCGCTCCTCCTGGCGAAACACCTCTGCAGGCACCCCGTCGAGGGACTGAAGGACCTTGCGGGCGTGCTGGCTCTCTCGGGGATCAGTCTGATCCTTGTGCTGGCCCAGCCGGACCTGGGAAGCGCGATCGTCCTGTCGGTCATGGTTTTCACGGCTCTCTACGCTGCCGGGACCCCGGTCCGGTATCTTTGGGGCCTTGCCGGGTTGGCGCTTTTCGCCTTCCCGGTGGCCTGGCACTTCCTGAAGGAGTACCAGAAGCTGCGCCTGATGGTCTTCCTGAATCCCTACATCGATCCCCTGGGAGCCGGGTACAACGTGATCCAGTCGAGAATCGCCGTGGGTTCGGGACGGCTACTGGGCAAGGGGTTCATGATGGGAACCCAGAGCAAGCTCGGTTTTCTTCCGGAACCGCACACGGATTTCATTTTCAGCGTGTTTGCAGAGGAGTTCGGGTTCCTGGGCGGCGTTGCCCTGCTTGGGCTTTTCTGTTTCCTTTTGTGGAGGATCATCGCGGCCGGGGTCAAGGCCAGGGACCTCCGGGGAAAAATCCTTGTCGCGTCGATCGCTGGATGGATCTGGTTCCAGGCGGTCGAAGGAATGGCGATGAGCATGGGGATCGCACCGGTAACCGGATTGCCGTTGCCGTTCCTCAGCTATGGAGGCAGTTCTCTTTTGGCCCTGGGGATGGCCCTGGGGCTTGCCCAGAGCGTGTTTCTGGAAAACCCGAAACCGGACGACGACCTTTTTTAAGGAGAGAAAAGGATTTGGAAAGGCCTTTTGAAATGAATTCCCCCTTGTGGCCCCTCCTGACAACCGTCAAGCAGCCGGCGCGCTACATTGGACAGGAATGGGGATCGAACCCGGGCAAAAGCGGTGGGGCAACCCCCGGCCTCCGAGTGTGCCTGGCATTCCCCGATGTGTACGAGGTGGGAATGAGCTTTTTGGGGTTTCAGATTCTCTACGCTCTTGGGAATGCCCAGGAGGATACGATCCTGGAACGAGCCTACTGCCCATGGATCGACATGGAAGAGTCCTTGCGTGCCTCGGGGTTGCCTCTGTCTTCGGTGGAGTCCCAAACCCCGCTGAACCGCTTTGATGCTGTGGGCTTCACGCTCCAGTACGAGTTGACCGCGACGAACATCCTGACCATGCTGGATCTCGGAGGGATTCCTCTTCGTTCCGAAGATCGGGGCGAAAACGACCCGCTGGTCCTGGCGGGAGGGCCGGGCGCGCTCGCCCCGGAGCCTTTGGCCCCCTTTTTCGATTTCTTCTGCCTGGGAGATGGGGAAGAACTGTTCCCGAAGGTCCTTCGCGTGATTTCCGAAACGAGAGGACTTTCCAGGGAGCAGCGCCTGTCCTGCCTGGGTGAGATCCCGGGCGTCTACGTTCCCCAGCTGGCCTCCTGCGAATTTTCCGGAACGGGAGTGAAGATTCGTTCGAAGCAGCCCCTCCCGATCAGGAGACAGTTCGTTCGAGACATGGATTCCGTGTTTGTCCCCTCTTCCCTGATTGTGCCGAACACGGGGATCATCCATGACCGAATCCCTGTGGAGGTCTTTCGCGGGTGCACACGGGGATGCCGTTTCTGCCAGGCTGGCATGATCTACCGGCCGCTCCGGGAAAGAAGCCCGGAAAGGGTCGTCGAGATCGCCATGGGCCTCCTGGAGAAAACAGGGTGGGAGGAAATCGGGCTGGTTTCTCTTTCTTCCTGCGACTACACCGGGCTTTCCCCGGTGCTTGAAGCCCTTTCCGGCCAACTCGCGGAAAAGGGCGTCAAGCTTAGCTTGCCGAGTCTCCGCATGGACGCCTTTTCGGTTGAACTGGCCGCGCAGCTAGGAACGGTCCGCAAGGGGGGATTGACCTTCGCCCCGGAAGCAGGGAGCCAGCGGCTTCGAGATGTGATCAACAAGGGGATCGACGAGGGCAATATCCGAATGACGCTGGAATCGATGAGCGAACATGGGTGGGATCGAGTCAAGCTCTATTTCATGGTCGGACTCCCGACGGAAACGGAATCCGACCTTCAGGGAATCGTGGAAATCTCAAAAGAAGCTTTTCGAATCCTGAGAAAACGACATCGACGGGCGGAAGTTTCGGTCTCCGTCAATGGCTTCATTCCCAAGCCCCACACGCCCTTTCAGTGGGAGGCCCAGCTTCCTTACCCTGAAACCGAGGCCCGGTGCAAGTGGCTGAAACGGCAGCTGGAAAACCCCAGGATCTCCTTGAATTACCATGACCCGCGCCAGGGGTTCCTCGAAGCGGTTCTGGCCAGGGGGGACAGGCGACTTGCCGAGGTGATCGAGAGAGCCTGGAGAAACGGGTGCCGATTCGACGGGTGGACGGAAACCTTCCATTTCGACACCTGGATGGAGGCCTTCGATTCAGAAGGGATAGATCCAGCTTTTTTTGCCAACCGCCAGCGAGAAGCGGATGAGGATTTTCCATGGGACCACGTCGATACCGGGGTCTCCCGAAGCTTTCTCTGGAGGGAACGGGAAAATGCCTTTCGGGAGAGAATCACCCCGGATTGCCGGACGGGTAATTGCCAGGGCTGCGGATTTTCCCCAACGGACTGCCCGCGGTTGAAGGAGGAAAAAGGGCCGTGAGCCGGGTACGCTTTCTCTACGCGAAACGGGGGCTTTCGGCATTTATTCCGCACGTCGAACTGCCTCCCCTTCTCGCAAGGTCGGCGAGGAGGGCAGGGTTGTCCCTTCTGCTGACGGAAGGGTTTTCCCCTCACCCCAAAATCAGCCTCGGACCGGCGTTGCCGGTCGGGGTCCCGGCATTGGCGGAACCCGCGGAAATCTGGGTCGGGAATTGGGAGCAAAGGGCGCTTGAAGACTGGCAAAGGGGGATGCCACCGGGCTTCTCTCTCCTTTGCGCCTCTATCGTGGAGGGGCCTACGCTGAGTCGCCTCTGCAAGGCTGGGGAGTACCGGGTTTACTTCAGGAACCCCTTTCCCGGGGAAGGACCGTTGAGACTGGCCGTGGAATCGGCCCTCCAGGAACCCGAAATCCTCTGTGCCATGGATTTTGACGGCGATTCGGCCAGAATCGTTCTCGCCCAGCCGGACCGTTTTGGCCCCGGCTTTCTGGTCAAGGCTTTCCGAGCTTCTGGCCTTGTGGAGGGATGGAAGGACCTTCTGATCCTGAGGACGACGGTCGGAGGCTGGGAGATGAACACCGTTAAGTCCCTCGTTTGATTTTGGAGAGTGACCGGATGTCGAGCGAAAGGCAGATTATCGCAAACGTTCTGGATTCTGAAGAAATGCGCCTGGCGATCCTGGAGGATGGGCGCGTTGCGGAAATCTTCTGCGAGCGGATGTGGGAGACGCAGAAAGCGGGCGAGATTTTCAAGGCCCGCGTCGACAGCGTCCTTCCGGGGATGAATGCCGCATTCGTCAATCTCGGGGATGGGCGGAATGCTTTTCTCTACCTTGAAGACGCGCGCGGGGTCGATATCCGGGCCAATACCGAGGTGGTTGTCCAGGTGGTGAAAACGGCAAGGAAGGGGAAAGGGGCGAGGGTTTCCACCCGTCTTTCCCTTCCCGGCCGCTTCCTCGTTCTGGTTCCCGGAGGCAATGAAACGGGGGTTTCCAAGAGAATCCTGGAAGAAGGGGAGCGCAAGCGCCTGCGCCAGATAGCCCGGGCCCTCCGGCCGGAGGGATTCGGAGTCATCGTGAGAACCGTGGCGGAGGGGGTTCCGGGAGAGGCCCTCCAGGCGGACCTTTCGATGCTCCTGGAGCAGTGGGCGGAAATTGCGGCACTGGCCGAGAGGCAGCCCGCCCCCTCTCTTTTGTACAGGGACATCGGCCTGGTCGGGAGAATCCTCAGGGACGAACTCAACGGCGATGTTTCGGAAATTGTCCTGGATTGTCCCGAGGAGTTCGAGAAAGTTTCTGCCTATGTCCGGGATTTTTTTGCGGTCAATCCGCCCAGGGTCGAACTCTACGGAGGTTCCGTCCCGATCTTCGAATTTTACGGGATTGAAAAGGAACTGGCGGCGGCGCTGGAGCGCAAGGTCTGGCTTCCCTCCGGCGGAACCCTCGTGGTCGACCAGACGGAGGCCCTGACCGTCGTGGACGTGAACACGGGGAAATATGTCGGGGCAACGAGCCTGAGGGAAACGGTTCTGAAGACAAACCTCGAGGCAGCGGAGGCGGTTTACCGGGTCCTGCGGCTCCGGTCGATCGGCGGAATCGTCGTGGTGGATTTCATTGACATGGAATACGAGGAGGACAGGAATATCCTTTTGCAGCGCCTCGAGGAAGTTTTCCGCCATGACCGCTGCAAGGCAAGGGTCTACGGCGTCACCCAGCTGGGGCTTGTGGAAATCACCCGGAAGAGGGCCCGAAGTGATCTTCGGGGAACCTTCACGAAAAGCTGCCCCTTTTGCTCTGGGAACGGCTGGGTGCTGAAGGAAGACACCGTCGCCCTTTCGATCAAGCGCTTCCTGCGGAAGGTCTGTCGGACCGGGAAGGCGGAAGCGCTGATCCTGGAACTTTACCCTGCGGTTGCCAGGCACATCGTGGAGAACTACCTGGAAAGCTGGGAGGAAGAGTTCGAAAGGAAGATTTTCCTTCGGGAAATGCCGAATTTCCCCTGGGAAAAATTCCGCCTCGATTTCCAGGGGTCCCAGAGCCAGGCGGAACACAAGTTCAATGTATATCGCTCAACTGCTGCTCAAGGGATTTAAAAGCTTCGGGGGAGAACACGAACTGCAGCTTTCGCCTGGGCTGACCTGCATCGTAGGTCCCAACGGAAGCGGCAAGAGCAACCTTCTCGATGCCATTCGGTGGGTTCTGGGGGAGGGGTCCCCGTCGGAACTGCGAATCTCGCGGCAGACCGATCTCCTTTTCCAGGGCAGCGCGAGCCTGTCCCCCTGCAAGGAAGCCGAGGCTTCAGTCCGGCTGGTGTCCGGGAAAAAGGACTGCCGGATCCGCAGAAAGATCGACAGGGAAGGCAACGGCCTTCTGACGATCGATGGCAATCGGGCCCGTCTCCAGGACCTGGACCAGCTCAAGCGGGACTGGGGACTGGAGGGCATCCGGTTCGCCTTTATCGGTCAGGGCGAGATTTCGGAAATCATCCAGCAAAAGCCCCTCCAGCGGAGGATGCTCCTCGAAGGCCTTTTCGGGATCGATCTTTACCGAAGGAAACGAGAAGAGGCGGTAGACCGTCTTAGAAAGGCGGAAGACGAACTGTTGCGCCTGCTGACCCTTCTTTCAGAGCTTTCGGCGCGCCGCGACGAAATCGCTCCCATGGTTGAGAAAGCCCGGAAAGCCAAAGAGGTCATGGACCTTCTTGAAGATCAGCGGCGTTTGTATTACTGGCTACGAAAGGAACGGTCGGAAATCGCCCTGGAGGCGCTCAAAACCCGTCGGGAAGTCCTGATCCGGGAACAGGCCAGGCATTCTTTCTGGACCGCGGGATGGATGCGTAGAAAGGGGTTGTTGCAAAAGGAGCTTGAATCCCTCCAGAAGGAAATGGAGGATTGCCGCCGCAGACAGGCGGCGGTTTCCAGCTCTCTTCAGGAAACTCTTCGGCAAGGTGCGGCCCTTGCTTCCTCAGCCAGGATGAACAAGGACCAGGTCAAGACTGCCCAGGCGGACTGCCTTGCCAAGAAAGAGACGCTACGGGTCCTGGAAAGAGAGGCAAGCGTCCAGCGGGATCTTTTGCAATCCCTCGAAGCCGAGCTCTCTAGGAAGAAAGCGGAGGCGATTGCTCTTCGCGAGGACCGGTTGCTTCGGCGGCAGAGATGGGAAAAAAGCGAGCAGGAATTGAGATCGCTGACCCGCAGGAGAGCCGAACTGCAGGCCGAGGAGGAAACGCAAAGGGCGAGGCTGGCTGCACTCGGCAGGCAATGGGCCTCCCTGGAAGCGGAACGCCGTGGTTTGCAGGAGGAGTTTTCCCGCCTCGAGACTGTCGGGGCGGAAAGGGAGGCCCAGGTGCTTTCCCTCGTCCGGAGTGCAGAGCAGGCCGTCGAAAGGCATGCAGTGGCGTTCGCCGCCACCCAGAGAACGGCGACGGAACTTGCCAGGCTACGAAAAAGAGAAAACCAGGTAACCCAGGAGCTGGAAGGGCTGAACCAGAAACTCGACGGCCAGGTGTTTCCCAAGCCGGTCCAGTTCCTGATGGCCGCCTCGCGGCTGGGAAGGTTGGCGGTTTCTCCCGTTCCAGTCATCGAGGCGTTCGAATGCCCGGGCCGTTTCGAGAAAGCCATCGAGTCCTATTTGGGAGCAAGGCAGTTCTGGCTCCTTGTCAGGGATATGGAAGAAGCGGGGCTTTGCATCGAGAAGCTTCGCCAGTCTGGGGCAGGCAGGGCCACGTTCCTTCCCCTCGATCGGTGCCGGGGGGGTAAACCCGCCAGGGATCCGGGCCTCACCAGGGAACCGGGAGTGCTGGGGTGGGCGTTGGACCTGATTGTTGCAGAAAAAGAGTGGAAAAAGGCGATTGAACATTTGCTGGGAGACCTCCTGGTTCTCGAGAATTACCGTTTCGCCTCGGATCTGGTGAGACGCCTGCCCAGGCTTGCGGTTGCCACCCTTGACGGTGAGGTCTTCATGCCCGGCGGTTCCATTTCGGGAGGAGCCCAGAAAACCGGCACCGGCGGGATGGAAATCCGTCGCAGAACGAAGGAGACCGAGGCCTTGCTGGAGAACCTGCAGGGGGAGATCCGCCGCCTTGAAACGGAGCTTGCCCGCGCGGAAGCCATGGAAATCGAGGCTTCGGAGGAAAAGGATCAGGCTTTTTCAGCGCGGCGGGAAGCGGAGGAGGCGTTGCGTCTTCTGCACGCCCGGAAAGACCGGACGGAAAAGGACATCCGCCAGCTGGCCGACACGGAGAGAAAGCTGAAGGCAACCTTGTCGGAGGCCGGCAAATCGCTCCTGGCTCTCGTTTTGGAAAGAAGGCAGGCCGAAGCGAAGATAGGAAGCCTTGAGAAGGAGAAGGAGAAGGAGAACTTCCTCCCGGATGAGGGGCCGACGGGACTTGAAACCGAGGTCCTCCTGCTGGAGGAAAAACAGAGAGGAACCCTGGAATTGCTGAAAAGGGTCGAAAAGGAAGTTCGGGGGGGCAGGGAATCCCTGAAAACGGAGGAAGCGAGAATCGCCTCCCGGGAGAGCGCCCTCGAAAAGCTTTTTGAAGATCTTTCCCGCCTGGGGCAGAATTACCTTGCCCTCTGGAGAACAAAAAGCGGCTTGGAAGAAATGGAGCGTACCATTGCCGGCCGCCTGGAAAAGGATCAAAAATTCCTGGTCCGGGTCGTCGCCCGAGAAGGAAGGGCTGGGGAAGCCAGCCGCCGTTGCCTGACCCGCCTGGAAGAACTGGAGCGAGAAATCCTGGAAGCCGAAAACGGGCTGGCCGAGCTTGTGACGGAATGGGAAGAGAAATTCCCTCACCCGGGGCCTGGAAGGTGCGGGGAAATCGATCTCGATGAGGTCAAGCGGTCGATCCGGAACGCGGAAAAGGTCCTGCGGTCCATGGGCGAGGTGGAGCTGGGGGTGCTTTCCGAGGAGGAATCTCTCCTGGAGCGCACGGCGTTTCTTTCCGAGCAGAGCTCCGACGTCAGGGAGGGGATACGGTCCCTCCAGGGCTTTATCGCGGAAACGGACCGGGAGGCCTCGCGGGTCTTCGGAAACGCCATGGACGGGATCGACAGGCGGTTCAACTCGTTGTTCCAGAGACTTTTCGGGGGTGGGGAAGCCCACCTGCAGGTTGAGGGGCCACAAGAGGGATGGGAAGCCGGGGTGGATTTCACTGCCCGACCCCCCGGAAAACGCCCGCAGGGGCTTGCCCAGCTATCAGGAGGAGAACAGTCGCTGACGGCCATCGCCCTTTTGTTCGCGGCGATGGAAGAGGCGCGGGTTCCCATCGCGATCCTGGATGAGGCGGATGCGGCCCTTGATGAGGTGAATCTGAGGCGCTACGTGGAGCTTGCCGCGGAATACGCAAGGGAACTGCAGATTCTTGCCATGACGCACAGGAGAACGACGATGGAAAAGGCGGATGTGCTTTACGGGGTCACCCTTTCGGAACCGGGGCTCTCGCAGCTGGTGGGGGTGCGGATGGAGGACTGGACATGAGGGCTGGGACAAGCCGGGACGATATCCTCTTCGGTGAACTGAATCTCATCCAGCCCCTGGAGGGCCCCCGGGTTTCCGTCGACACCATCCTGCTTGCTGCCGCTTCCAGGGTTAAGCGGGGGGATCGGGTCCTGGAGCTGGGCTGCGCCCACGGGGCCGTGCTCTTCATCCTCGCCCGAAAGTACCCGGAGGCGGCGGCCTTCGAAGGTCTCGAGATCGCCGAGGACCTTGTGGAGATTGCCCGTGAGAATGCCCGACTCAACGGGCTCGACGGCCGGGTGCACGTTTCCCGGGGAGACTTGCGGGAGATCCGGAAGCTTTATGCGGCCGAATCCTTTGACGTCGTGCTCATGAACCCCCCCTATAACGACCCCGGGAGAAGCCGGGTCAGTCCTCGTTCCGCCAAGGCTGTGGCCCGCCACGGGACAACCTGTTCCCTGGCGGATGTTTTTTCGGCCGCGCGCTTTCTCCTGAAGCCCAGGGGGAGATTCTTCCTCGTCCTGAGGGCCGCCCGGGCCGCGGAAGCCCTGACCCTGCTGGTGCAAAAGGGTCTTGAGCCCAAACGGATCCGTTTCGTTCATCCGGGCCCCGGGAAGGAAGCCTCGACCTTTCTCCTTGTTGCGATGAAGCAGGGCAGGGGTGGCATTGTCGTCGATCCTCCCCTCTTCATCACAGACGAAAGCGGAAACTACACCCGCGAACTTCTTTCCGCCTACCGCGTGGAGAGCTCGCCATGCCTCTGATTGTTGTCCCGACGCCGGTGGGGAACCTCGAGGACATCACCCTGAGGGCGATCCGGGTTCTCCGGGAGGCGGACTGGATCGCCTGCGAGGATACGAGGAGAACGCTTCGCCTGTTGAATCACCTGGGTATTCGCGCGCCGCTGGTTTCTTCCCACGAGCACAATGAAAGAGAAAAAGCGCCTTTCCTTCTGAAGGCGCTCCGGGAGGGAAAACGGGTTGCGCTGGTCACGGATGCAGGGACGCCTGGCATCTCGGACCCCGGAGCTTTCCTCGTGAACGAAGCCATCCGGGAGGGGATCGAGGTTGAAGTTCTCCCTGGAGCGACGGCTTTTGTCCCAGCGCTCGTGCTTTCAGGCCTGCCGATCCAGACCTTCCAGTTTGCTGGTTTCCTTCCCCCCAGAAAAGGGGACAGGCAGAGGCGGCTTCTCGCCTTGAAGGATGTCCCCTGTACGCTTGTTTTCTACGTTTCTCCCCATCGCCTTTCCGATGAAGTGGACGATTGTGCCCGCGTTCTCGGGAACCGCCCTTGCGCCTTGGTCCGGGAACTCAGCAAGGTCCACGAGGAAGTCCTGCGGATGAACCTCGACGACCTGAGGGAAAGCGTCCGGACTCCCATGAAGGGGGAAATGGTGCTGGTGGTGGCGGGGGCCTCCCAGGATCCCGAAAAAACCGAGGATTGCCCTTCGGAATCCTGGGAGAAGCTGGTCGACGCGGCTGTCGAGGAGGGGCTTTCTGGGAAGGATGTTGTCAAAATGGTTTACGAGCGATATGGTATTCCGAAAAATCGGATCAAGGCCTACCTGATCGAAAATGCCACAAAACAGGGGGAATCCCCCCTGAGCGGTCAGGGGAGCGCGAAAAGGAGGATTAAAGGATGAACAGGGAACCTTTTTACATCACGACCCCCATCTATTACGTCAACGATGTTCCCCACATCGGGCATGCCTATACCACGATCGCGGCGGATGTCAGCGCACGGTTTCACCGGATGATGGGACAACCGGTGCTGTTCGCTACGGGAACCGATGAACACGGGCAGAAGATCCAGCAGGCCGCGGAGAGCCGGGGACTTACGGCTCAGCAGCTTGCCGACCAGACGGTTGAAAATTTCAAAAAGCTCTGGGAAGCCCTCGGTATTTCAAACGATGACTTTATCCGCACCACCGAAGAGCGGCATTTCAAGGTCGTGACGGCGGTTTTCGAAAAACTCCTCGCCCAGGGGGACGTTTACAAGGGGACCTACGAAGGATGGTATTGCGTCCCCTGCGAAACCTACGTTCCTGAAGCCCAGATGGGTGAAGGCAAGACTTGCCCCGATTGCAAGAGACCGCTGGAAAAGATGACCGAGGAAAGCTACTTCTTCCGCATGTCCAAGTACCAGGAGCCCCTGCTGCGCTTCTACGAGGAAAACCCGGACGCCATCCTGCCCCGGACCCGGTACAACGAGATCGTCAGCTTCATCAGGAGCGGACTCAAGGACCAGTCCATCTCCCGGACGACGCTGAAGTGGGGGATCCCGGTACCGGGAGATGACCGCCACGTCATCTACGTCTGGTTCGATGCCCTGATCAATTACCTGACGGTCTGCGGATACCCTGACGAAGAAGCGAAATGGAAGCAATACTGGCCGCACGTCCGGCACCTTGTCGGAAAAGACATCATCCGGTTCCACTGTGTCGTCTGGCCCGCGATGCTTCTCGCCCTGGGGGTCAACCCGCCGCGCCAGGTGTTTTCCCACGGCTGGTGGACCGTCGAGGGGGAGAAAATGTCCAAGTCCAAGGGGAATGTGGTGGATCCGTTCGAGATGGTGGACCTTTACGGGAAGGATGCGTTCCGGTACTTCCTTCTTCGCGAGGTCCCCTTCGGACTCGACGGGGACTTTTCCGAGATCGCCCTTGTCAAGCGGATCAACTCGGATCTGGCGAACGATCTGGGCAACCTTCTGAACCGAACGCTTCAGATGATCGAGCGGTTCAAGGGCTGCACCGTGACGGCCTGCGGACCTGTGGACCCACTCGATCTCGAGATGGCCCGTCTGGCCACTTCGACATTCGAGACCGTTCGTGCCCGGATGTCCGAGTTCGCTTTCGACGAAGCCCTGAAGGCCATTTGGTCGTTCATTTCCCGGATGAACAAGTACATCGACGAAACGGCTCCCTGGAAGCTTGGGAAGGAGAATGACCCCAGGCTGGACTCAGTCCTTGGAACGCTGTACCAGGCCTTGATCCAGATCGCCCTCATGGTGGCCCCCTTCATGCCCGAAACGGCTTGCCGCATGTGGAGACAGCTCGGGCTGGCAGGGGATCCCGCCAGCGCCCTGTTCGAGGATTACCCTTGGGGCTTCCTTCCGGAAGGGACGACCATCCGGAGGGACGAGGTCCTTTTCCCGCGAATCGATCTGAAAGCCTGGGAGGAAGCCAAGGCGGAACGGGAAGCGAAAAAGAACCTGCTCCCCGATCCGGGAGAACACGAGGCGGAAGTCGGGGTGGAGGAATTCCGGAAGATCGAGCTGAGAACCGCCCGGGTCCTGAGCGTCGAACCGGTCCCGAACGCCAGCAAGCTGTACAAGCTCAACCTTGACCTTGGCTACGAGAGAAGAACGATCGTTTCGGGCATTCGGGAGTTTTACGAACCCGCGGAACTTGTGGGGCGGGATATCGTCGTCATCTGCAACCTGAAGCCCGCAAAACTACGGGGGGTTGTGAGCAACGGGATGCTGCTGGCGGCGGAAAGCCCGGATGGAAAGGAACTGGCCCTTCTGACGCTCGACAGGCCCATAACACCGGGAAGCCGGATCCACTAATAGGCGGTTCGCCCATCCCGCCCGGAACCGTGCCAGTCTGAAAATCGCGGGCGCCCGATCGCCCGCGATTCAATTTTGGAGGCCCTGATGAGACTTCTTGACAGCCATTGCCATCTCAACATGGAAGAATTTGCTGAAGACCTGGACCTGATCCTTCGCTTGGCCAAGGAAGCCCGTGTAGAGCGAACGCTGGTGGCCGGTTTTGACGAACCCTCGAGCGGAAAGGCCCTGGCCCTAGCGAAAGCCCATTCCGCGGAAGGCGTTTATGCCGCGGTGGGGATTCATCCCCATGATGCGAAAACCTGCCCGCCGGCGGGCTTGCCGGAAAGCCTCCAGGCCTGGGCAGCCGACCCTAGAGTCGTCGCCATCGGAGAAACCGGGCTCGACCTTCACTACAACCTATCGCCGAGGGAGGTGCAGGAGGAGTCTTTCCGCCGGCATATCGCCCTGGCGGAACGGGTCAGGAAGCCGCTGGTGGTTCACGTCCGGGATGCCTACGATGAAGCGATCGGAATCCTTCGGGATGAAGCCGCCCGGGGCTGTACGGGAGTGATCCACTGTTTCGCGGGGGAGTGGCGTCACGCGGCCGAAGCGCTGGAAATGGGGTTTTTTCTTTCTTTCGCGGGACCGCTGACCTTTCCCCGGGCAGCGGCGCTACGGGAGGTGGCCGCAAAGGTTCCAGAAGACCGCCTCCTTTGCGAAACGGATTCCCCGTACCTCGCTCCGCAGCCCTACAGGGGCAGGCGCAACCAGCCGGCCTATGTTGCCGCTGTTTATGAAACTCTGGCGGAGGTTCGAAAGGTTTCCCTAGAAGTCCTTGCCGAGCAGGTCTGGCGAAATGCCCAACGGCTTTTCGGATGGGGGGACGGAAATGTTTGAATTCCGCCTCGAGGCGCGGTGCCCGGTGACGGGCGCACGCGCAGGGGTCCTCAGGACCCCGCACGGGCCTATCGAGACGCCGGTGTTCATGCCGGTGGGAACCCAGGCGACGGTCAAGGCCATGACTCCCGACGAGCTGTCGGGGATGGGAGCCAGAATCATTCTTTCAAACACGTATCACCTTTTCCTGAGGCCGGGGTCAAAGCTTATCCGGGAAGCCGGGGGACTGCACCGCTTCATGGACTGGAAGGGTGCGATTCTGACCGACAGCGGAGGCTTCCAGGTCTTCTCCCTATCGGACCTTAGAAAAGTCACCGATGAGGGCGTGACGTTCCGTTCTCACCTGGACGGCAGTTCCCATTTCATGACTCCGGAAAGAGCCATGGAGATTCAGGAGGATCTCGGGAGTGACATCGCCATGTGTTTCGACGAGTGCGTCCCGTACCCGGCGAGCGAGTCTGCCTCGCTGGAGGCCGTTTTGAGGACGACGCGATGGGCCCAGCGGTGCCGGGCGGTTCACCGGAAAGAGGATCAGGCCTTATTCGGCATCGTCCAGGGGTCCGTTTTTGAAGAGCATCGGCGGCGTTCGGCGGAGGCCCTGATGGAGATCGGTTTCGACGGCTACGCGATCGGGGGGCTTTCAGTTGGAGAGCCCCACTCGGAAATGTATCGGATCCTGGATGTGCTGAACCCAGTTTTGCCGGAAGATCGCCCTCGGTACCTGATGGGGGTCGGGTTGCCTTCGAACCTCCTGGAGGGGGTTTCCAGGGGGGTCGATATGTTCGATTGCGTTCTGCCCACGAGAACCGGAAGGAACGGGACGGTCTTCTTTTCGGGGGGTCGACTGAACCTGAAGAACGCCACCTTCGCCCGGGATTTCTCGCCGATCGATCCTGAATGCGACTGCATGGTCTGCCAACGCTTCACACGGGCCTACATCCGGCACTTGTACAAGGCTGGGGAGATCCTGGCGGCGAGGCTCTGTTCCTGGCATAACCTTCACTTTTTGATCCGCCTGATGAAAAAGGCGCGGGAATCGATCGTGAAAGGGACATTCCCAGAATTCCGGCAGGCCTTTCTGGAACGGTTCGGTGACGGGGGACCTGCGTCATGAGGGTCATGGTTTCGGAGGCCCTTTCGGCCCGTGACATGGAAATCCTGAGAGAAGCGGCCCGGATTCTCAGGGAGGGAGGACTCGTCGTTTTCCCGACAGAAACGGTTTACGGGCTTGGGGCCAACGCGCTCGACAAAAGGGCTGTCCGGAAAATCTTCGAGGCCAAGGGGCGCCCTTCTGACAACCCCCTGATCGTTCACGTGTCCGAGCCCGCCGGAGCGGAAAAAGTGGCCTTTGTACCGGAATTGGGGATAGACCTCATGAAACGGTTCTGGCCCGGTCCCCTGACGCTTGTCATGCCGGCCAGGAGCGTCGTTCCGGAAGAGGTGACGGCCGGGCTTAAAACGGTGGCGGTGAGAATGCCTGCCCAAAGGATCGCCCTCGAGCTGATCCGACTGGCGGATCTCCCGGTAGCGGCCCCCAGCGCCAACCTGAGCGGCCGGCCTAGCCCGACGGATGCGGCCGCTGTCGAAGAAGATCTCGGGGAAAAGGTGGACATCATCCTGGATGGAGGATCGACCGCTTTCGGGGTCGAATCGACCGTTCTGGATATTACCGGAGAACGGGCGGTCCTGTTGAGGCCCGGAGGAACGAGCCTGGAATCTTTGGCGGATTTTTTCGGATACTGCCCCCTGCAGGCCGGAGCCGGAGCGCCGGTTTCCAGGCGCTCGCCTGGCACCCGCTACCGGCATTATGCCCCGAAGGTTCCTCTGTTCCTGCGGGAGGACGAGTCCGTGTGGGCAAAAGTCGCCGCATGGGAACCCGGTGAAAGGGCCTACATCGGGATTCGTCCCCCGGTTGTCCCGTTCGGCTGCGTCCGTCTCTTTCCCGATGTGGAAACCTACGCCCGATGCCTGTTTTCCGTGTTTCGGGAAATGGAGAAGGCGGGAGCGAAAGTCATCGTGGCGGATTGGCCGGAGGAAGCCCATGTCGGGCTCGCCTTGCGCGACCGGCTCAGGCGAGCCTCGGGTGGATCGTTCAACCCCCAATAGAGGGAAAGCCCTTGCCAAAAAGGGCGCACGTTGCTAAAATCCCGTTTGTCGATCGTGATGTCGGGGTGGCGGAATTGGTAGACGCGCTAGACTCAGGCTCTAGTGGGCATTAGCCTGTGGGGGTTCAACTCCCCCCCTCGACACCACCATAAAAATGATTCCCAGAGAATGGGTCAGCGAGGTCGCGCCTGTCTGTTGACATTGCGCGACCTTTTTGCTATTATGCCCCTTCGTCACGTCTAGGATAGTCCCCACAAACCTCAAAAGGGAGGTCGTAACTCCCATGACAGATTTTGCCCCCTCGAAGGAACACATTCAGCGCCGCGTTTTTGGGAGAACGAAGGATCTCATTGGCTTACCGGATCTCGTCGAGGTACAGAAAAATTCCTACCGCTGGTTTTTCCAGGCCGAAAAGGAGGCGGATTCCCGGGAACCTCAGGGACTCCAGGAAATCCTGGAGGAAATTTTCCCCATCGAGAGTTACGACGGATCGTTTGCGCTCGAGTTTGTCCGCTATTTTGTCGATGAGTCCCCGATTACCGAGGAAGAAGCCCGGCAGAGAGACCTGACCTGGTCCATGCCCGTCAGGGCGACGATCCGGCTGGTTAACCGTCGAAACGGTGAGATCAAGGAAGAAGAAATCTACCTCGGTGATTTTCCCGTAATGACGGAGCGGGGAACGTTCATTGTCAACGGGACCGAACGGGTCGTGGTGAACCAGCTCGCACGGTCCGCCGGTGTGTATTTCAGTTCCGACACGACCGTCCCCGGGGGGGAATCCTATGCTGCAAAAGTTATCCCGGACCGGGGCGCCTGGCTTGAGTTCGATCTGACGCCGGGAGACCTCCTTTCCGTCAACATCGACAACCGCAAGAAGATTCCCGTGACGATGCTTCTCAAGGCATTCGGGGCGACGACCGACGAGGAAATCCTGAAGCTGTTCGGGGCGAAGCCCATGCAGGTGGATCTCGTGGAACTCCACGACGAGGCGCGAGGCCGCCTCCTGGCCGAAGCCATCCTGGACAAGGAAGGCCAGGTCCTGATCCGGCGAAATGACCGCCTGACGAAGGAACACCTTGAGCTCCTCTTCGAGATGGGCGTGACGACCGTTTGGGTCTGGGATGTGGACAATGCGATCGCGGCAACCCTGGAACGGGATCCCTCCCGCTCGGGGGAGGACGCGGTCCTGGAGCTTTTCCGCCGCCTTCGCCCGAACGAACCCGCCCGGATGGAAAACGCCAAGGAATACGTCTACGGGCTCTTTTTTGACACCCGCCGGTACAACCTCGGCCGTGTGGGGCGCTACAAGCTCAACAAGCGGTTGGGGCTTGATATCCCCGAGAGCCAGAGGCTTTTGACCGTCGATGACATCGTTGCCATCATCAAGGGGATCCTGCAGCTTCGAAACGGAGAGGAAAAGGAAGACGACATCGATCATCTGGGGAACAGGCGGGTCCGGGCCGTTGGCGAGCTTCTGCAGAACCAGGTGCGCATCGGCCTTCTGAGGATGGAGCGGATCGCCAAGGAAAGGATGACAACGCTTCCGGACCTGAGCAGCGCTACGGCAAAGGACCTGATCAACGTCAGGCCGATTTCCGCCTCCCTGAGGGAATTTTTCGGTTCGGCCCAGCTTTCCCAGTTCATGGACCAGACAAACCCGCTGGCCGAGCTGACGCACAGGCGCAGGCTCTCCGCGCTGGGGCCCGGTGGCCTCAGCCGGGAACGGACCGGCTTCGAGGCGCGGGACGTTCACTACACCCACTATGGACGCGTTTGCCCGATCGAAACGCCGGAAGGCCCGAACATCGGGCTCGTGACGTCCCTTGCAACCTACGCTCGAATCAACGACTACGGCTTTCTCGTGACCCCGAAGAGGCGCGTCGTTGAGGGGCGGGTGACCGACGAGATCGTGTACCTTTCGGCGGACGAAGAAGACGAATTCTTCGTGGGGAGGGCGAACACCCCGATGGACGAGCAGGGCCGGATCTTGGGCCCCGATGTCCACGTCCGTTTCAGGGGGGAGATCGAAACGGTCGAACCCGAGAAAATCAATTTCCTGGATGTTTCCCCGAAACAGATCGTTTCGATTTCGACGGCCCTGATTCCCTTCCTGGAGCACGATGACGCGAACCGTGCCCTGATGGGATCGAACATGCAGCGGCAGGCCGTGCCCCTGGTGCTCCCCCAGGCTCCCATCATCGGGACGGGAATCGAGCACCACATCGCGAAGGATTCAGGCTGCTGCGTAAGGGCGCGGCGCTCGGGGACCGTGGAATTCGTCGATGCAAGCCGGATTGAGATCCGCACCGAGAGCGGTTCGCTGGATTCTTACAACCTGACGAAATTCCGGCGATCCAACCAGGGCACCGTGATCCACCATCGCCCCATCGTTTCGAACGGCGATAGGGTCGAGGCCGGGGAAATCATCGCCGATGGCCAGTCCGTGGATCACGGGGAACTGGCCCTCGGACGCAATGTCCTCGTTGCCTTCGTCTCCTGGGAGGGCTACAACTTCGAGGACGCGATCCTCCTGAACGAGAGGCTCGTGCAGGAGGATCACTATTCCTCCATCCACATCGAGGAGTATGAAGTCGAGGCAAGGGATACCAAGCTGGGACCCGAGGAGATCACCCGGGACATCCCCAATGTCGGGGAAGACGCCCTCAAGAATCTCGACGAGAACGGCATTGTCCGGGTCGGGGCCGAAGTGCGGGCCGGCGACATCCTCGTTGGCAAGGTGACTCCAAAAGGAGAATCTGACCAGTCCCCGGAAGAGAAGCTTTTAAGGGCCATCTTCGGGGAGAAGGCTCGCGAGGTCCGGGACACGTCCATGCGGGTCCCGAACGGAGAGGGCGGCAAGGTGGTTTCCGTAAAGCGCCTGACGATCGACCAGAACAGCGATGATCTGAGCCCCGGAGTGAACGAGGTGGTAAAGGTCTACGTGGCCCAGCTCCGGAAGATCTCGGAAGGAGACAAGATCGCGGGTCGTCACGGGAACAAGGGGGTCGTTTCGAAAATCCTCCCTGTCGAGGACATGCCCTACCTCCCGGATGGCACGCCGGTCGATGTGGTCCTCAGCCCACTCGGCGTCCCGAGCCGGATGAACCTCGGACAGGTCATGGAGACGGTCATGGGGTTTGTTGCCGTCCACAACGGCTGGAAGGTTTCGACCCCGGTTTTCGAGGGCGCGACGGAGCAGGATATCTTCGATGGCGTCAGGAAGCTGGCCGAGGGCCCCTATCCCGAAATGGCCGAGGACGGCCGCATCACGCTCTACGACGGCAGGACCGGGGAAGCGATGGAAAACAAGGTTACCGTCGGCTACATGTACATGCTGAAACTGATCCACCTGGTGGACGACAAGATCCATGCCCGTTCCATCGGTCCTTACAGCCTGATCACCCAGCAGCCGCTGGGAGGAAAAGCCCAGTTCGGCGGCCAGCGGTTCGGGGAGATGGAGGTCTGGGCCCTTGAGGGGTACGGGGCCGCGCACATCCTTCAGGAGATCCTGACGGTGAAATCCGACGACATCCGCGGCCGCCTGAAAACCTATGAGCGGATCGTGAAGGGGCAGAACCTGACGAAGCCCGGGGTGCCGGAAAGCTTCAGGGTACTCGTCAAGGAACTTCAGGGCCTGGCGCTGGATGTCGAGATCATGTACGACGACGGGACGGTCGGGGAAATCCTCTTGGAGGACGAGGACGAGGAAATGGGAGCCCCGGGGACGCCGAGGCCGCGGCCGGCGATTGTCGATTTGGAATCGGGCGAGGACCTGCTGCCACCCTCTGCGGCCGGCGTTACGGAGGAGATGCTTTTTGTAAGCCCGAAAGAACTCGACTCCTCTTTTGAAGAAGAAGAGGAACCGGATGAACAGGATTTGACCCGCGAGGGGGAGGATGCATAAATGAGCCGCCGCGAAATCGTCGGAGTCCGCATCAAGCTCGCGAGCACGGAACGGATTCGTGAACTTTCCAGCGGGGAAGTCAAGAAACCCGAGACGATCAATTACCGGACCCTCCGTCCGGAAAAGGACGGGCTGTTCTGCGAGAGGATCTTCGGCCCAACGCGCAGCTACGAGTGCGCTTGCGGGAAATACAAGCGGAGCGGTCCAAAGTACAAGGGGATCCTTTGCGACCGTTGTGGCGTGGAGGTGACGGACAACCGGGTCCGGCGGGAACGGATGGGACACATCGAGCTAGCGGCCCCGGTCGTGCATATCTGGTACCTGAGAGGCATTCCCAGCCGCCTGAGCCTCCTCCTGGGGACGGCAACAAAGGACCTGGAGAAAGTCGTCTACTTTGCCCCGATCCGGAGGAGAAAACCTGTGTTCAAGGTCGTCATGGAAGGGCGAAGGACAGACCTTGCCCGCCGCGGCGACCTGATCGATGCGTCTGAAGAGAGAATCCACTCCCATTACGACCCGAAGTTCAAGGCGGAGGAGGCGTACCGGGTGATCCAGGTGGACGACGTTCCCCTGGACGAAGGGGACCTCGTTTCCGCCCAACAGGTTGCCCGGTTCAAGGCCGATTTTGGGGATGAGATCTTCAAGGTCGAACCGGCATTCCGGATCGAACAGGAGGGCTCGGAAGGACCGGGCGAGATCCTGTCCGCCAGCGAACTGGAGGCACGAGGGGGAGTGGAGGCATTCCCCGGAATCCAGCGCGCCGTTGTCGGCAACCAGGAAGCGTTCATCGTCACGGCCGTCGCCCATTTGCCGTTCCAGAAGAACGACGTGCTGGCCCTCAGCGAGGTCCAGCTTTACAACCAGAAATATCCTGGCCGTTTCCAGGCCCAGCAGGAAACCGCGACCATCGAGGATCCCTGTTACCTCGTCATCGACGGGGGAGAATCTCCCTTCGCCCGCGGAGAAATCATTCTTGAAAGGGAGCAACGCCTCTGTGCAGCCTACGATCGGGAATTTTCCGCCGGGATCGGTGCCGAAGGAGTCCAGCAGCTTTTGAACAAGCTGGACCTGGACGAAATGGCCGCCTCCCTTCGGGAAGAGATTTCCGAAACCACGGGCCAGAAAAAACGGAAGCTGATCAAGCGCCTGCAGGTTGTCGAGGACTTCCGTAAAAGCGCCAGCAAGCCCCAGTGGATGATCCTGGAGGTCCTCCCGGTGATTCCCCCGGATCTGCGTCCGATGGTTCAGCTGGAGGGAGGACGGTTCGCCACCTCCGACCTGAATGACCTGTACCGCCGGGTGATCAACCGGAACAACCGGCTTCGGAAATTGCAGGAACTGAGGGCTCCTGAGATCATCGTCCGCAACGAAAAAAGGATGCTGCAGGAGTCGGTGGACGCCCTCATCGACAACGGACGGATGGGCAAGGCCGTCCTGGGTGCGGGAAACCGCACGCTCAAAAGCTTGAGCGACCTCCTGCGGGGCAAGAAAGGACGTTTCCGCCAGAACCTCCTGGGCAAGCGCGTCGACTACTCCGGGCGGTCGGTCATCGTGATTGGCCCCAAGCTCAGGATCTACCAGTGCGGCCTGCCCAAGCAGATGGCCCTCGAGCTTTTCAAGCCTTTCGTCATGCACAAGCTGGTGGAGCGGGGGCTGGCCCCGAACGTCAAGAGCGCCAGGCGTCTCATCGAGCGCGGGCGAGATGAAATCTGGGCGATCTTGGAAGAGATCATCAAGGATCACCCGGTCATGCTGAACCGGGCCCCGACCCTCCATCGCCTCGGGATTCAGGCTTTCGAACCGGTTCTGATGGAAGGGAAGGCCATTCGTCTCCCGCCGCTCGTCTGCACCGCCTTCAACGCCGACTTCGATGGGGACCAGATGGCCGTCCACGTTCCCCTGTCGCTCGAGGCCCAGGCCGAGGCCCGCATCCTGATGCTGTCGGCCAATAACCTTCTTTCCCCGGCCAGCGGCAGGCCCGTCGTGACGCCTACGCAGGACATCGTCCTCGGCATTTTCTACCTGACGGCCATGAGGGACGGGCTGAAAGGGGAAGGCATGGCCTTCCGCGATATCGATGATGCCCTGACGGCGATCGACCACGGCGTCGTTCACCCGAACACCCGGGTCAAAATGCTGTGGAAAGGGGAGTGGATCGAAACAACTCCCGGACGTGCACTATTCAACAGCGTCCTTCACCCTGATCTTCGGTACATCAACCGGCAAATCGGGAAGAAGGACCTCGGAAGCCTTCTCGACAAGGCCTACGACAAGGTCGGGCAGGCGGCGATCGTCGACATGCTCGATGCGATCAAGATCCTCGGCTACCAGTGGTCCACCCGGAGCGGCATCAGCTTCGGACTTGACTGCGCGGTCATCCCGCCCAGCAAGAAGACCACCGTCGATGAAACCATGAAACGGGAGGAAGAGCTTTCCGCCCAGTACGGCATGGGGGTCCTGACGGAGGAAGAATACCTGAGGCAGAAGGAAATCCTCTGGTCGGAGGCGGCAAGGCAGATCGCCGACGATATCGTTGCCAACATGGACCAGCTGAATCCCCTCCGGATGATGATCGATTCCGGGGCTCGCGGAAGCAAGAACCAGGTTGCCCAGATGGCCGGGATCCGGGGCCTTATGGCGGATCCGTCCGGCCGCATCATCGACTACCCGATTGTGGCCAATTTCCGTGACGGGCTGAACATGCTCGAGTACTTCATCTCGACTCACGGGGCCCGGAAAGGGTTGGCCGACACGGCTTTGCGGACGGCCAAGTCGGGCTACCTCACGAGGCGCCTGGTCGACGTGGCCCAGGACCTGATCATCACCGAAGAGGATTGCGGCACAGACAAGGGAACGCGGATCAGCGCCCTGATCCAGGACGGGAAGACCGTCGTTACGCTTGCGGACCGGATTTCCGGCAGGACTGCGCTTTATGACATCGAGGACCCCTCCTCGGGGGATGTGCTTGCCCGGGGCGGGGACGAAATCAGCCAGGAAACCGCTTTGAAAATCGAGAATGCGGGAATCGAATCGGTTTGGGTTCGCAGCCCGATGACCTGCGGACTTCGGAACGGCATCTGCCGCAAGTGCTACGGAAGGGACCTCGCGACGAGGAAAACCGTGGCCATCGGGGAAGCGGTTGGCGTGGTGGCCGCCCAATCGATCGGTGAACCGGGAACCCAGCTGACGATGCGGACCTTCCATACCGGTGGCGTGCGCCTGACGGGCGAAGACATTACCCAGGGGCTTCCGAGAATCGAGCAGCTTTTCGAGGTCCGCCGGCCCAAGAAGGTGGCCCAGCTTGTCGAGGCGGACGGCCGGGTGCTTGAAATCCGCGAGATGGAAGGGAAGCGAAAGGTCATCATCGGCAAGGGGGAAGACGAGGGGGAGAAAATCATCTGCACGGTTCCCGCTTCGCAAAACCTGCTCATCGAGGAAGGCCAGCTCGTGAAGAAAGGCCAGTGCCTTACCGAAGGGTATATCGATCCGCAGCAGCTGCTCGAGGTTGAGGGACTGGAAGCAGTGCAGAAATACCTCGTTGACGGCATCCAGGAGGTCTACTTCTCCCAGGGTGTTTCGATCAACAACAAGCATATCGAGGTGATCCTCAGGAAAGTGGCGCCGGTCAACCGCGTCCGGATCACCGAGGAGGGGGACAGCTCCTTCGTTGCGAACGAACTGGCATGGCTCGATGACCTGGACCAGGAGCTGGACCGGATCCGGAAGGAAAACGAGAGGTGTCTCGGCGAGGCCCTGGATTTCCTGCAGGGCAAGACATTGCGGGACATCGAGGGACAGAGCGGGATCGACCATGTCCTATCCCTGAAAGGGAAGCCCCTCGATGCGGACACGATCGAGAGGCTGCTCCAGCCGGGATCAGCCGCGAGGGAGATCACCGTGGAGGATGGAGAGGGCCTGGTTCGGGTCATCCTCGGGGAAGCGACTTTCCGTCGGGAAATGGAAGGCCTGGAGCTCATCACGCCGGTCTCCCTGGAAAACAACACGGTGATTGAACCCAAATCGGCGCTGGAGCTCCAGGATCTTCTGGCAATTACGCGAGGAAAGCCGCAGATCCTCTGCGTGAGGGATACCGAAACCCTGGCCAGCCTGGAGCGCGGAGCCTACCTCGCCGAGGATGTCGTTTCCGGCGGGAAGGTGTTCCTGAGCCGCGACCGGGCGCTCACGCCGGAGGCACTCGAGCGGCTGAAGGAGGCCAACGCATCGGTTGTGAAGATTTGGCGGACCCCGGCCAGGCATAACATCGGAGATGCCCTGAACCACTACCTGATCGAGAAGTTTTTCAGCCGGCCGATCAAGCAGGCCATCAACCCCCAGGGAAACCCGGTAAACGACGTTGGCCGGATCCTGGACGGAAGGGTCGTCCGAGGGCTGGTGGAAGGACAAATCGCGGCGGTTGAACTCGAGGGGGAGACGCAGGAAATCCTGACGCGCGAAAAACTCCTGGGCCAGGTGGTAAGCGATATCGCCTACGGGAAGGTCCTCCTGGAACCGATCTGCAACGCGAGAGGGGAACTGCTTGCGGACGCAGGCACGGAGATCAGCCGCGAGGTCATCGACCGCCTCGTTCAGGGAGAATTCCAGGAACTGGTCGTCAGGCCGATCTCCAGCTCCATTGAAACCAAGCGCCTGATCCAGCGGGTTTCGTTCGTCCGCAGAATGAGGGAAGAACCGCAATGGCGCCCGGTCGTGCACGGCGTGACGAAAGCCGCCCTTGCCACCGACAGCTTCATGAGCGCTGCCTCGTTCCAGCAGACGGCGCAGATCCTGGCGCAGGCCGCTGTCCGCGGAGACGTCGACACCCTTAAGGGGCTCAAGGAGAACGTGATCATCGGGCACCTCATTCCGGCCGGGACTGGAGCGGAAGCTTACCGCCACGTCGAGATGCAGGAAAAGGCGTAAACCGGGAAAGAAAAGCGGCAACAAAAACGACCCAGAACCGGGGAGGCCCCGTTTTCTTGACAGGGGCTTCCCCGGTTGATATTATGTCTCGGTGCGTCCGCACAGGGGGGATTGCTGTGCCTTTGGATGAGCTGGCATCGGACCGTCGAGTGGTCGGTGTTCGCCAGGTTTTCCGGAAGATCCGGTCGGGGCAGTTGCAGAAGCTTTTTCTCGCGCGTGACGCTGAAGAGGATCGGGTCAAGGAACTCCTTGAGGAAGCCGGGAAGCGGAATCTCGAGGTGGAGTGGTGCGAGAGCATGGAAATACTGGGCCGTGCCTGCGCCATTTCTCGAAAGGCAGCCGCCGCAGGCCTGCTCGGGGAGAATGTGAAGAATATCGAGTAGGGAAAGGAGGAGTTTGTGTGCCAACGATCAGTCAGTTGATCCGCCTCGGGCGGGAAGAAAAGAAAGAACGCTCCAGCGCTCCCGCCCTTCAGGGGAACCCTTCCCGAAGGGGAGTGTGCACGCGAGTGTACACGGTCACACCGAAGAAGCCGAATTCCGCTTTGAGGAAGGTCGCCCGTGTCCGTCTCACAAACGGGATCGAAGTGACCGCCTACATCCCGGGTGTCGGGCATAACCTGCAGGAGCACTCGGTGGTTCTTGTCCGTGGGGGGCGTGTCAAGGACCTGCCGGGCGTGCGTTATCACATCATCCGCGGAACGCTGGACTGTGGCGGGGTTGAAGGCCGCCGGCAGAGCCGTTCGAAATACGGGGCACGGCGCCCGAAATAGTTTTTTCCGGAAAGGGAGGCTTTAGCCCATGCCACGAAAGGGGCACGTTAGAAAAAGGACACAGGCGGCGGATCCGGTTTTTGGAATGCCCGCCCTTACGAAGTTCGTAAACTGCGTCATGTATTGCGGGAAGAAGAGCACGGCCGAGAAGATCGTCTACGGGGCCCTGGAGCTTTCAGCGAAGCGGCTGAATACGCAGCCCGACGAGGTTTTCCGGAAGGCCATGGACAACGTGAAGCCGGTTGTGGAGGTCAAGCCGAGACGAGTCGGCGGCGCCACCTACCAGGTGCCGGTAGAGGTCGGGCCCGAGCGGGCGGAAGCCCTTGCCATCCGCTGGATCATCCAGTATGCCCGGGCCAAGAAGGGGATGCCGATGGTAGAGCGTCTCGCGCGGGAGTTTGCAGACGCGTACAAGGGTGAAGGGGCGTCCATGAAAAAGCGCGAAGATACGCACAAGATGGCGGAGGCCAACAGGGCGTTTGCGCACTACCGCTGGTAGATCCGTGATGAAGCAGCGCAGGGACTGCCGGCGCCGGGGAGCCTGAAATCATGCCGAAACTCGATCTGAAAAATATCCGAAACATCGGAATCGCCGCCCACATCGATGCGGGCAAGACCACGACCACCGAGCGAATTCTCTTCTACACGGGGAGAAAGCACAAGATGGGAGAGGTCCACGAGGGCGCCGCAACGATGGACTGGATGGAGCAGGAACGGGAGAGGGGGATCACCATCACCTCGGCCGCGACCACGTGCCTTTGGAACGAGGCTCATATCAACATTATTGATACGCCCGGGCACGTGGACTTTACTGTTGAAGTGGAGCGGTCCATGCGCGTCCTGGATGGCGCGGTTGCCGTCTTCTGCGCGGTCGGAGGCGTTGAGCCCCAGTCCGAGACAGTTTGGAGGCAGGCGGACCGGTACGGGGTTCCCCGAATTGCCTTTGTCAACAAGATGGACCGTGTCGGGGCGGATTTCAATGCGGTGGTCGAGGGGATCAGAGAGCGGCTGGGGGCGAAGCCGCTTCCGCTTCATCTGCCGATCGGCATCGAAGACAGCTTTACGGGAATGGTGGATCTGGTCGCGTTCAAGGCCGTGATCTACCAGGATGACCTGGGCGTGGACTACAAGGTCGTCAGCGTTCCCGCGGAGCTTCAGGAAGATGCGATGATGGCCCGGGAGCTTTTGATCGAAACCCTCGCGGATGTCGACGAGGAAGTAATGGAACTCTACCTCGAAGGCAAAGAGGTCCCGCTCGAAACCCTCAAGAGGGCGATCCGCAAGGGGACGATCGCGATGAAGATCGTTCCGGTCCTGTGCGGTTCGGCCTTCAAGAACAAGGGAATCCAGCTTGTCCTTGACGCAGTTGTTGATTACCTGCCGAGCCCCCTTGACCTTCCTCCGATCCGGGGGATCAACCCGGACACGAACGAGGAAGAAGAGAGGATCCCCTCCGAGGACGAACCGTTTACGGCTCTGGCCTTCAAGATCATGGTGGATCCCTTCGTGGGGCGTCTCGTCTTCTGCCGCATCTACAGCGGCAGGATCTCCGCGGGACAGAGCGTCCTGAACGCCACGACCGGGAAGCGGGAGAGGATCGGGCGAATCCTCCGGATGCATGCGAACAAGCGCGAGGAACTGGAGTCAGCCGAAGCGGGGGCGATCATCGCCCTGCCGGGCCTGAAGGGGACCCGGACGGGGGAAACCCTTTGCGAGGAAGGCCGCCCGATCGTGCTTGAATCACTGGAATTCCCCGAACCGGTCATCGACCTGGCCGTCGAGCCCCTCAGCAAGGCGGATCAGGTAAAGCTTTCGAAGGGGCTTTCGGCCCTGGCCGAAGAGGATCCCACCTTCCGCGTCCATGTCGACGAGGAAACGGGGCAGACGATCATCCAGGGGATGGGGGAACTGCATCTCGAAATCCTGGTTGACCGGCTCAAGAGGGAATTCGGAGTCGAAGTCCGGGTGGGCCGGCCCCAGGTGGCTTACCGGGAGTCGATCCGCAACATGGCACGGGCACAGGGGAAATTTGTCCGGCAGAGCGGTGGTCACGGCCAGTACGGCGACATCGTTATCGAGATGGAACCGCTGCCCGATCATGTCGGGTTCGAAATCGAGGACCGGATCGTCGGCGGGGTCGTGCCGAAGGAGTTCATCCCGGCAGTCCGCAAGGGGCTTGAAGAGGCCAGGAACAACGGCATCCTCGGCGGGTACCCGGTCATCGGGGTCAAGATCGCCCTGGTCGATGGAAGTTATCACGAGGTGGACAGCTCCGAACTCGCGTTCAAAATCGCCGCGTCCATGGCCTTCAAGGAAGCAATGAAGAAAGCTTCCCCGGTTCTGATGGAACCGGTCATGGAGGTGGAGGTTGTCACGCCGGAGGATTATGTCGGCGATGTCATGGGGGATCTCGCTTCGCGGCGCGGCAGCGTCGAGGGGATGGAAATGCGGAGCAATGCGCGGATCGTAAGGGCCCTGGTCCCGCTGGCGGAAATGTTCGGGTACGCGACGGACCTGAGGAGCAAAACTTCCGGGAGGGCCTCTTACACGATGAAATTCCAGAAATACGCGGAAGTCGGCCCGGAAGTGGCCGAAAAAGTCCTGAAACGCTGACGAAGAGATCGGTTCTAAACAAGGAGGGGTTTAAAGATGGCGAAGGAGCATTTTGAGAGGACGAAGCCGCACCTGAACATCGGCACGATCGGTCACATCGACCACGGGAAGACGACGTTGACGGCGGCGATCACGAAGACGCTGTCGCGGAAGGGATACGCGGACTTCACGCCGTTCGACATGATCGACAAGGCGCCGGAGGAGCGGGAGCGTGGGATCACGATCAACATCGCGCACGTGGAGTACCAGACGGACAAGCGTCACTACGCGCACATCGACTGCCCGGGTCACGCGGACTACATCAAGAACATGATCACGG
>ENA-UOYA01000563-UOYA01000563.1-activated-sludge-metagenome-genome-assembly--contig:-NODE-563-length-46605-cov-11.341590_pt1 | contig 46605 bp, 40 predicted proteins | sample MGYA00238163_ERZ764804 | MGnify/ENA primary metagenome ERZ764804 (study PRJEB28919, sample SAMN05720223) | activated sludge metagenome | isolation source: Anaerobic digester | place: Hong Kong...
GTCGAGGGCGCCGGCCCCTACATTAACGGCATTTCTGGCAAAAACCATTTTCGGACCGTTGTGGACAACGGCTCCTACTGAGGGCGGCTCGTCCGAGCCGCCCTTTCTAACTTCTGACTTCTGACTTCCGACCTCTAACGCCGGCTTTGGCGCCGGCCGACTCGAGATAATCCCTAAGCGGCTCCAGATTTTCGTAAAACACCACGATAAGCTCGCCCTTTTGCGCTCCTGCGACGGCTTCCTTCAGCGCCTCCAGCTCGTCCAGAACAATTTTTACCTTGCCTTTGTCAAAGCCGCAGGCTGTGATTTCATCATAGAAAAGCTTTGCCACCTCGTTTGGTTTTCTGCCGCGGCCGTCCCGGTCCTCCTTGATATATATGCGGCTGAAGGCCGACGCGCAGAACCTGCCGACCGCCCTTACCGCGTCGTCGCTCCTATCCCCGGGCATGCCGATAACGCCCGTAACCCGCTCAAAGCCCATGCCCTTGCAGGCCTCTACGACCTGCTCGTAGCCCGGGAGGTTATGCCCGTAGTCGAGCATGACGAAAAAACCGTCGAGCGAATACAGGTTAAAGCGTCCCGTGTTGTCGCAGAAGGAATGGAGCCCTGCGGCTATGTCCTTTGAGGGAAGCCCCAGCGCGTACAGGGCCGACGCCGCCGCAAGGGCGTTTTCGACATTGCACGCTATTTTCCCCGAGCAGGTTATGGGCACGTCGGCCACCCGCGCCACCTTAAGGCGTATGCGCCCGTTTCTGACGGTAATCCATCCGTCCTCGACATAGACGCGGATGATGCCGCCATCGCCGCCGGCTTTTTCGGCGGGCGGATTTTTGGAAAACAATATAACCCTCGCCTTTGTCCTTTTCATGAGATACGGCGTCATGGCGTCGTCGGCGTTGAATACGGCGAAGCCTTCCTTTTTGACTGCCTCGGTAACGAGGGACTTGACGAAAGCCAGGTCCTCCAGCGTATCGGTGCCGTCGCAGCCGAGATGGTCCTCGGCGATGTTCAGCACCATGCCCACGTCGGAGAGGTCATATCCCAGCCCCTCCCGGAGTATGCCGCCGCGGGCCGTTTCCAGCACGGCGCAGTCTATCGTTTTGTCGGAGAGCAGGGTGCCGGCGCTCCGCGGGCCCGAATGGTCTCCCTTGTAAAGGCATTTCTGCCCGATGAACGTGCCGCTGGTGCTGGTATAGCCCACCGTTTTGCCGCTTAACGAAAGGGTGTGCGCTATAAGCCTTACGGTAGTCGTCTTGCCGTTTGTGCCCGTCACCGACACGATGGGGAATTTATACGACTGCTCGGTAGGGAAGAGGTGGTCGACTATGTCCTTGGCCACGTCGCGCGGCCTGCCGGCGCTCGGGTAAATGTGCATGCGTATGCCGGGCGCGGTGTTCACCTCGACTATGGCGCCCTCGTTTTGGAGAATGGAGCGCGAAATGTCCGGGGTTACGAAGTCTATGCCGGCGATGTCTATGCCGATGGCTTTTGCCGCCATAACCGCCAGCTCGGCGTTTTCGGGGTGGATGATGTCGGTGCAGTCGACAGCCGTACCGCCCGTGCTGAGGTTGCCGTTTGCCCGAAGCTTCACCACCCTGCCTTTATCCGGCACGGAATCTGCAGAGAGCCCGTTTTTCTCAAGCATGGCGGCGGCCACGCTATCAAGCTTTATCTTGGTCAGGGGCTTCTCGTGGCTTTCGCCGCGGTTCGGGTCGCGGTTGACGTCGTCCACCAGCTCCCTTACGGTGCGGACCCCGTCCCCCGTCACCATGGCCGGCAGTCGCTCCGATACGGCGCTGACCTTGTCCCCCACCACGAGCACCCTAAAATCCCTGCCCTTTATATATTTTTCCACAAGGATGCCGGCGCTTAAGGCAGCGGCCTCCTTAAACGCCCTTTTGACGTCCTCGTCGCTCGTCAGGTCGAGGAACACCCCCTTGCCCTGGTTGCCGTCAAACGGCTTGAGCACGACGGGAAACCCTATCTGCCGCGCGGCTATCACGGCGGATATTTCGGAATAGACCACCTTGCCGTAAGGGATGGGGATATGGTGCTCCGACAGTATGGCCTTGGTCAGGTGCTTGTTGCAGGAGATGTCGGCGGCGATGCAGGAGGTGGCGTCCGTCAGCGTGGATTCTATTATGCGGCTGTGCCTTCCGTAGCCGAGCCGCACGAGGCTTTCGCTTCCTATGCGCGTGCAGGGGATACCCCTTCTTTTGGCCTCATTGACGATGGCCGTCGTGCTGGGACCGAGCTCCGCCTCCAGAGACACCTTTTTTAAGTATTCTAAAAGCTCGCCCGTTTGGATATCCTGCCCGCTTATAAAGCAGTTGAGGATGAACACCGCGGCCTTGCCGCATTCCAGGCCGCAGACCTCGTTTTCGTATTCGTAGACGAGGTAATAGACCGAGGGCGCGCGCTTTAGCCGCGTTTTGCCGTAACGCACGTCGTAGCCGAGCATAAACTGCATCTCGAGTATGACATGCTCTAAGACATGGGCGAGGTAGGTGCCTTCTTTAAGCTTGTCGAGAAAGCCCCCGGCATAGCCGAGGCCGCAGCAGTTGGACTTAAGACCCGGAAAGGCCTTAAGCAGCTTTTCGTTGAAGCCGTCTATATCCTTTGTGGGTACCGAGCAGCAGCAGCCGATATCGACGACGAGCTTCATCACCGGTCTGTGGCTGTATATGTTGCGCCCCCTGTAGGTGACGAGGTCGCATATTTTTATGGTGTCAGGCTTCATCTTTCAAACGCAGAACCTTTCTGTTTTTAAGATCGAATCCGTAGCCTGCCGGAAGCGCGTGGACCGTCACGCCTATGATGGCGAGTATCTCGTTTGGCTTAAGCTCCGACACGTTGGAGCACTGTATGCTTCTGCCGTCTATGATGGTGACGGCGCCGGCGCCGATGACCTCGAAATGCATGTCGGGGTAAAGCATTACGGCGGTGTTTTCGTCTATGCCCACTCCCAGCACGTCGGGGTTTTCCGCCACGCCGCACAAAAGCCTTCCGAACCTGCCGCGCTGGTCGAAATGCTGGTCTATGATGACGCCGCTGAGTATGCCCAGCCCGGGCGCCATCTTAAGCGTGCATTTGCTCGCCGGCTCGTTGTCGTTGCCCTGCACCACCATGGTGGAGCTCATAACGGAGGCGCCGGCGCTCGTGCCCACGATAACCCCGCCCGATTGGTAGCGTTTTTTGAGCTCGCCGCCCGCCCGGGTGCCGCCGAGGATGCTGGTTATCCTGAGCTGGTCGCCTCCCGTCATAAATATGCATTTGGATTTTCTTATTATATCGCCGTTTTTCTCGTCGTCGGCGTCGTCGCGCGTGTCTATATTGAGCACGCGTATATTTTTCACGCCAAGCTTTGAGAATACCTCCCGGTAATCCCTGCCGGCCTTCTCCGGCTGCTCGGTGGCAGTAGTGAGCACGGTCAGCGTGTCGTCCTCGCCGAGCATGCTGGCCGCGCGTTTCAGTATCGTGCGCTCTCCGGTCTTGTCCTCCGCGCCTCCGATGATGATAAGATACCCTTTATCCTTTGCCATAGCACCTTTCTCCGATATAAGCTTATTTTTCCAACATAAGCCTGCCGGCGCAGTATACCCTTTTGACGGCATAGTCGGCGTCGGTTATGAGGATGTCGGCGTCGCTGCCCTGGCGCAGCACACCCTTGCGCGGATACAGGCAAAGCAGCCTTGCCGGATTTTGCGTAACGAGAGAAAATGCCAGCTCGGGCGATAGCCCCTTGTCCCTTATACAGCAAACGATATCGTCAAAAAGCGGCTGTATGCTCCCCGCGCCGCCGCCCGCCCCGCTGCCGCCCGCATCGGAGCTTACGGTGACGAGAGAGGGATCCGCCCCGCCCCACATGAGCGTTTGCACCGCGTCCGGGACGGGCACGCCCGCCGTCTCCCCGGCCGTGAGGTCGACCCGCCCGCCCGCCGTGCAGTGTGCCACGGCCTGCTCTAATAGCTGCAGGCTGCGGTTTTGGTGGGTCGGCACAAACATGCCGGGCGGAAGGTCGCTGTCGGCTATAAGGGAAGCAAGCGGCGCAAGGCCCCTTTCGCCGTCCCCGAAATGGAGGTGCAAAACGCCCGCCTTTTTGCCTAAAAGGCCGCCAAGGTGGGCGTCCGACGCGATTTTCAAAAGCGTCGGCCCGTCGGGGTGGGAGCCGCGGTGGTCGGAAAGCGCTATCTCGCCCACGCCTATCACCTTGTCTATAAGCACAAGGTCGCGGACGATGTCGCCGGTCAGCGTCACCGGCGGCGTCGAATAGCTCCCCGTATAGATATAGGTCGTAAGCCCCTGCTCCTCCAGCGCCTTAGCCTTGGCGTAGAGCGATTCAAGGCTGCGCGTTGTGCCGTCGGCGCCCAAAAGCCCGACGACAGTCGTGACCCCGGCCGCCAGTATGTCTGTAGCGTCCATCTCGGAGGTGCGGCTTGAGAAGCCCTGCTCGCCTCCGCCCCCCGCGATATGCACATGCTGGTCGATAAGGCCGGGAAACGCGAGCAGACCGTCGCAGTCGTCGGCGCTTTCAATAAGGCCGCAGCCGGCGTTGTCCATGCGGGGCGCTATTTTATATATTTTGCCGGCGCATATCAGTATGTCGTTTTTGCCGATATGCTCCGGCGCGTAGCATTCGAGGTTTTTCAGCAAGGTGAGCATGGCACAGCCCCGTTTTGATATAATGGGCGCGCAAAACGTAGGGCGCGAGGCGAAAGGCTCGCATATTTTTTGCGCCGATTTATTGTGCACGATTGTTAGTATATCTTGAATGCGCGCGTTTTATCCCATGCGAAGCGACCGCCAAAGATAAAAACGGCCGGTAATAATGCGGGTATATCCGCGGATAATAGTATAGACGATAAAAACCTTTTATTAAGCGGACGCATATCAAATCGTCCGCTTAGACTACGCGAACGAAAAGGTGTGAAACCGTGAGGGCTTTGGTTTACAGGGGCCCCGGAAACGTGCGGGTAACCGAGGCGAGGGAACCTGAAATATTACATGACGACGATATCATAATAAAGGTCGCCGCCTGCGCCATCTGCGGCTCCGACCTTCACATCTACCACGGCATGATACCCAAAATGTCAGCCGGCTCGGCGCTGGGGCACGAAGCCGTAGGCGTGGTGGTCGAAACGGGGAAAGGCGTGCGGAGTCTCAAAAAGCAAGACCGTGTGGTCGTGCCCTTTCCGGTGGCCTGCGGCCATTGCTTTTACTGCGAGGGCGGCCTGTGGAGCCAATGCGACGAGTCAAATCCTTACGGGGAGACGGGCGGTATGCTGGGCTACGGCCGGCTTTTCGGAGACTACGGCGGCGCGCAGGCCGAATACCTTCGCGTTCCGTACGCCAACGCAGGCCCCGTCGTTTTGCCGGAGGAGCTTGGCGACGAGCAGGCTCTGCTTCTTGCCGACGCTTTGCCCACCTCCTGCTGGGCGGTGGAGACGGCCGGCGTCAAAAAGGACGACACCGTCGCCGTGCTGGGCTGCGGGCCGGTCGGCCTTCTTGCCGTCAAATGGGCCGCGCTGGCGGGCGCGAGGCGCATCATAGCCGCAGACTGGGTCGAGTACAGGCTGGAGCGGGCCGCCTCATTCGGCGCGGAAACGGTGGATATCGCGCGGCATAAAAACGCCGGCGAGCACATAAAGGAGCTTACCGGCGGGGGCGCCGACGCCGTTATCGATTGCGCGGGCATGGGAGCCCGGGCGTCTACTTTTGAGAAAATCGAAACTTTTTTTAAGCTGCAGGGCGGGTCGAAATCGGCAATAGAAATAGCCGCCCAGGCTGTGCGCAAGGGCGGCACGGTCTCGATAGCGGGCGTATACGGCGCGAGGTACAACATGTTCCCGCTCGGGGATTTTTTCGCAAGAAATGTAAGTCTCAGAATGGGCCTTTGCCCCGCGCAGGGCTATATCCGCAAAATATTGCCCCTCATCATGAACAAAGAGATAGACCTCTCCGGCATCGTCACCCACCGCTTCAGGCTCGATATGGGCGCGCGCGCCTATGAAATTTTTGACAAAAAAAAGGACGGCTGCATAAAGGTCGTCCTTAGGCCGTAAACAATACCGGCTTTACTTTTCCTTGCCGTTTAAAAGGAATTTTTTGAGCTTCTGCCACGCGTCGTTGTAGTTGAAGTGGCGGAGCCTCGGGAATGCGCGCGCAAGACGTATATCCTGGAACCGGCTCAGGGAAAAGAGCTTGCGTATGCGTTCGGTGAAATATTCGCTTTCCTCAAATTTTTCCAGCAGGGTGCTTTTCAACACCTCGGCCCGCTTTGCGTACGGCTCGGCGAAGCGGTTGAAGGCTTCCTGGATTTCCTTCAGCCTGCCGTCGAGTATGAGAAGATGGCGGACGGTGAGCGCGGTGTCCACAAAAAGCCCCAAGAAAAGGGTCATGCTTAACCCGATCACGACATTGTCGGGCATCGCGTCCAGCACCCCCATGACAAACGGGTGGATAAAGAGCACGACGAGGACCGAAAGCGCGCCGAACACAAGGGCGCCCTGAAGGCAGATTCTCCCCTGAAGATTAAAGCGGTACTGGGAATAGTCCCACCATTTGGCGTGAAAAAGCTTCTCCAAAAGCAAAGAGGTCACAAACTCGAGAGAGCATGTGAGGAGCATGCCGCCGAAAAACAGGACGGCGACATTTTTAAAGCTGCCGAGCGTGGCGATGACGAGCACGGCGCCGAAGCCGTACACCGGGCACACGGGGCCGTTGAGAAAGCCCCGGTTGACGAACCTTTTTTCGAGGACCGAGCAAAGAGCCGACTCATATACCCAGCCTACGAAGCTGTAGAAAACGAGATACAGAAACCATGTCGCCACGTTCAGCAAGGGTCTACCCCCTATCTGCAAGGGATGACGCAGGGCGCGGCCCGAGCAGCGACCAAAGAAGCCTTTTTTTGTTTACCCTTAAAAGCCTCAGCGTTTCCACGCAGGTGCAGTATTTGTCGGCCAAGGCCACTACAAGCGACTCGGCAAACCGCGGGGGACGTAAGGTTAGGGGCCACATGTGCTTTGCTATGATATCCTTTTCGCGGGCGTTAAGGTCAAAATGCCGCAGCGCGTTGTCGAGCGCTGTGTACGGGTGGGCAAAGGCGTGAAGCCCCACCGGGTTTTTTGTGACATGCCAGTCGTAGAGGAAAAAATCGTGCAGCAGCGCGCCGCGGGCCGCCGACCGGTGGTCAAGCCCTAAGCGCCGGCACAGGTGGAAGCTGCTGTAGGATACCCGCAGACAATGCTCGAGGCAGCTTATTGTGCCGTGCTGCCTGAAGCTGTGCATGGCGTGCACGCTGGGATAGGACAATAGGTCCTCAAGGCAGCTTTTGAATTCCGCCCACGCGCTTACGGGGCGCGAGGGTGTCTTTTTGCGTAATATCATAAACGATAAACGTCTCCTTACAATTGATTAAAAGAAATGAACGATGTAAAATATCCCGTAAATATACGTACATAAACGCACTTGCTTTCAGTATAGCAGATAATCCGCCGGCGCGCAACACAAAGCTTTAACCGTCTTGAAAGTTCTGTTTCGCAGGGAGTCCGGCAGCCGTAAACAGGCCGTGCCGCTCATGCAAAACGCGCGCTTTTTGAGGATTTTGTCAAATTTCAACCGTATATCTTGACATTATGTTCAACACAGTATAAAATTAATACATTGAAGCTTTTTGCTAAATGTGCTATAAATCTTATTTTACAGCATAAACAAAACTGAACAAGGGAGGTTTGACATGCCTGATACATTCACGGTTGTCGTATTTGCCTCCTTGGCGATTGTAATTGCAGCGGTATGTTTTTTTGCCGGTCAATTATACAGGAAGAGAATAGCGGAAGCTAAAATCGGTTCCGCCGAGGAAGAGGCAGTACGTTTAGTCAATGAGGCGGTTAAGACCGCAGAAGCTAAGAAAAAGGAAGCGCTGATAGAGGCGAAGGAGGAAATCCTCCGTTCCCGCGCAGAGGCCGAACGAGAGCTTCGAGAGCGCAGAAACGAGATCCAGCGGCAGGAACGCCGCATCGTTCAGAAGGAAGAAACCTTAGATAAGCGCGCCGAGGCGTTTGAGAAAAAGGAAGAAATACTCGCCGCCAAACTAAAGGAGGTCGAAAAGACCCAGCAGGAAATCGAGGAAATCAAGCGCGGACATCTGGTTATGCTTGAAAAGATATCCGGGTACACGGCCGAGCAGGCGAAAAACCAGCTTTTGGAAAGCCTTGAGAAGGAAATCCAGCACGAAGCCGCCAGCAGGATTAAGGATATGGAGCAGCGCATACGCGAGGAGAGCGACAACCGCGCCAAGGAGATACTGTCGGTTGCCATCCAGCGCTACGCCTCGGATTATGTGGTGGAGTCCACCGTATCGGTGGTGCCGCTGCCCAACGACGAGATGAAGGGCCGCATCATCGGCCGCGAGGGCCGCAATATCCGCACGCTCGAGACCCATACGGGCGTTGACCTTATAATCGACGACACGCCCGAGGCCATCACCCTGTCCTGCTTTGACCCGGTGCGCCGCGAAATAGCGCGCATAGCGCTGGAGCGTCTCATTGCCGACGGGCGCATCCATCCCGCACGTATTGAGGAGATGGTGGAAAAAGCCCGCAAGGAAGTGGAGCAGAGCATCAAGCAGGAGGGCGAGCGCGTCGTATTCGAAACCGGCATCCACGGCCTGCATCCGGAGCTTGTAAAGCTGCTGGGCCGCCTTAAATACAGGACCAGCTACGGTCAGAACGTCCTTGTGCATTCTTTAGAGGTGGCCTTTATTTCGGGGCTTCTCGCGTCGGAGCTTGGTATGGACGCAACCCTCGCCAAGCGCGCGGGGCTGCTTCACGATATAGGCAAGGCGCTCGACCATGAGATGGAGGGCTCGCATGTCGACATAGGCGTGGAAACGGCCAAGAAATACCGCGAAAACTTCGATGTCATACACGCCATAGCCGCCCATCACGGGAATATAGAGGCAAAAACGCTGTTCGCCTTCATCGTCCAGGCGGCGGACGCTATTTCAGCCGCCCGTCCAGGCGCGCGCCGCGAGAACATCGAGGCCTATATCAAGCGGCTGGAAAAGCTGGAGGCCATCGCCAACGACTTTGCTGGCGTGGAGAAGTCCTTCGCCATCCAGGCCGGCCGCGAGATACGCATCGCCGTCAAGCCGGAGGAGGTCTCCGACGACGAGATTGTGCTGATGGCAAGGGATATAGTGAAGCGCATAGAAAAGGAGCTGGAATACCCCGGTCAGATCAAGGTCCATATCGTCCGGGAGAGCAGAGCCATAGAATACGCCAAATAACGGCATACCAGTTTCGCCGCCCGGCTTTGTGTGTCGGGCGGCGTTTGTCTATCTGCAGGAAAGCTGTATAGGATGCAGGCGAAAGCCTTGTTTTTTGCGCATAACGCCGTGCTTTTGCGGCGAGAAAAAATTATTAAAACATTTAAGGAGCGGTTTTGTTGAACATCCTCTTTATCGGCGACGTAGTCGGCGAACGCGGCTGCAAATTTGTCCGCGATCGCCTGCCGCAGCTTCGGCAGCTTTACAGGCCCGGGCTTGTCATCGCAAACGGGGAGAACAGCGCGAACGGAAACGGCATTCTCCCGTGCAGCGCCGAAAGCCTTTTTAACAGCGGCGTGGACGTTATAACCACGGGCAACCACGTCTGGCAGCGCAAGGAGATTTTCGATTATATACCGTCCTGCCCCCAGCTTATCCGCCCGGCGAATTACCCCGCCGGCGCGCCGGGAAACGGCTATTATATCACCGAGCGCGGCGGCTTGTCCATTTGCGTGATTAATCTGATGGGAACGGCGTTTATGGACCCGTTAGACAACCCGTTCGCCGTGGCCGATGGGCTCCTTAATTCGAAATGCGGCCGCTGCGATATCATAATAGTGGATTTTCACGCCGAGGCGACGGCGGAAAAGCGCGCCATGGGCTTTTACCTCGACGGCCGCGTCACCGCGGTCATAGGCACCCATACCCATGTCCAGACAGCCGACGCCCAGCTCCTTCAAAAGGGCGCCGCGTATATCACCGACGTCGGAATGACCGGAGCCGTCCATTCGGTGCTCGGCATGCGCTGCGAGGACGCCCTGCGCCGCTTTACGACCCGCCTGCCCCAGCGGCTGCGTCAGGAAAGCGGCCCGTATCTGATGTGCTCTGTCCTGCTGGAGATAGACGACGCATCGCGCAGGGCTCTGTCAATACGCGGCTTGCAGCTTTTTGAGGAGGAATGACGCAGTGACAGGGGAGCATAACGGGAAAAACAGGGATATTGAGGGAGCGAAAAGGGATAAGCGGCTGTACATACAGCTTTTCATGTCCACCTTTTCGCTAAGCGCGTTCACCTTCGGCGGCGGGTATGTGATAGTCCCGCTGATGAAAAAACGGTTTGTGGACCGCCTTGGCTGGCTCGACGAGGACGAAATGCTAAATCTTATCACGTTGGCCCAGTCCTCGCCCGGAGCCGTCGCGGTGAACACGTCCATGCTTGTCGGCCGGCGGATGGCAGGGCTGCTCGGTATGCTTGTCGCCACGCTGGGCACCGTTCTGCCCCCGTTGATAACCCTGTCTGTAATCTCCCTTTTTTACACCGCCTTTCGCGACAATATAGTAGTAAACGCCGTGCTTAAGGGTATGCAGGCAGGAGTTGCGGCGGTGATAGCGGACGTCGTGGCAAGCCTCGGCGCCAAGGAGATTAAACAGGTAATATCCGCGCTTATAATGGCCGGCGTTTTCTGCGCGTCTTTTTTCTTCAAGGTAAACGTCGTATATATCATACTCGTCTGCGGCTCCATAGGCGCCGTGCGCGTGTGGCTCGGCCAAAAAAGAAGGGATAAGTCATGATATTTCTGAAGCTTTTCTGGAGCTTTTTCCAGGTGGGTCTTTTCAGTATAGGCGGCGGCATGGCGGCCATACCGCTTATACAGAACCAGGTGGTGGATATTAACGGCTGGCTTACGCAGGCACAGTTCGCCGACCTTATCGTCATTTCTGAAATGACGCCCGGACCCATTGCCATCAATTCCGCAACCTTTGTCGGAATACAGATAGCGGGCCCCCTGGGCGCGGTGGTGGCTACGCTGGGGAGCATCGCGCCCTCCTGCGTTATCGTGTCAGTGCTTGCGTTGTTATACTACAAGTATAAGGATATAAATATTATACAAGGCGTTTTGGGAGGGCTGCGTCCCGCGGTTGTGGCCCTCATAGGCTCGGCCGGGCTTTCCATACTCATTATGGCGTTTTGGTCAGAAGCCGGATTTTCCTTAGACATCCGCTCTTTAAACGTGGTATCCGTCGTTCTATTTTCAGTCTCCCTTTTTGTCCTCAGGAAATGGAAGCCTAGCCCTATATACATAATTCTTCTGTCGGGCGCCGTCGGCGCGGCCGCGTATCTTCTTATGTAATAATTCCATATCTTTAAAAATGCTTTACCGTCCTCTTTCTGCTTTGAGAAAAATCAAATGAAAATTTCATATTGATTTTTTTCTATTAATGGTATATTATGGTTTCATGCAGTATAAACAGAGGAAGGAGCATTAAATAGGTGGAAGTATTAAAGGTTTCAGCAAAATCAAACCCAAATTCGGTAGCGGGAGCACTCGCCGGCGTCATCCGCGAAAAAGGGGTGGCGGAGATACAGGCTGTGGGCGCCGGCGCAATCAACCAGGCGGTCAAGGCCATTGCCATAGCCCGGGGCTTTTTAGTCCCGTCGGGCATTAATCTCTACTCTGTCCCGTCATTCGCCAATATCGTCATAGACGGCGAGGAACGGACCGCCATGCGTTTTATGGTAGAGCCGAAATAACCGACATCGCCGCGCCACCGGCTTCTGTACTCCTATACATAAATATTTGTCACACTCACAGTTATCGGCTTTCTCCATTCGGCTTTACATAACACGGATTCTTGAATTATTCAGTAGGCATTAACCTCACCAGAGACCGCGCTCTCCGTTTTTTAAACGGAAGGCGCGGTTTTTTGGTATGAACAGCCATATAAAGGATAAACTAATATGGCCCCTTATAAAGTGCGTTAACGGTTTCGCCCCGGCGCCGCGCTTTAGAAATAATATCGCCGGCTGCGGAATATCAATGCAATATAGAGGAGAGTCATTTTTATGAAGGCTGTCATAATGGCGGGAGGAGAGGGCACGCGGCTTCGCCCGCTCACCTGCATATACCCAAAGCCCATGGCCAACCTCGGAGGCCTTCCTCTCATGGCCCACATACTGAACCTTTTATCGGCGCACGGCTTTTCGGAGGCAGCCGTCACGCTGCTGTACATGCCGGAGAAAATACGCGAGCATTTCGGGGATGAAAGCTCCGGCGTGAGATTAAGGTACTTCGAGGAAACCACTCCCCTCGGCACGGCGGGCAGCGTCAAGAACTGCGAAGCCTTTTTAGACGAGGATTTTCTCGTGATAAGCGGCGACTCTTTGTGCGATATCGACCTGTCGGAGGCTATACGCTTTCACCGTGAGCACGACGCCGACGCCACCATCGTGCTTTACAGCGTGGACAATCCGCTGGAATACGGCGTGACACTCGTAAACGAGGCGGGAGAGGTGACCGGCTTCATAGAAAAGCCTTCCTGGTCCAACGCGTTTTCCGACACGGTCAACACCGGCATCTATATTTTCAAACGCGAATGCCTTTCGCTTATACCGCCGGGGCAGCCATTTGATTTCGCGCGCGACCTTTTCCCCATGATGCTGCGCACCAAAAAGCGCCTGTACGGCTATGTGTCGGGCGGCTACTGGAACGATGTGGGGAACAGCTCGGCCTACCTCGCCTCCACAATCGACCTTTTAGACGGCAAGGTGGCCTGCCGCATACCGTACCCACAGGTTTTCACCGGCGTTTACAGCGGCACCGAGCTGCCCGGCGACGTGCGCGTTACCGCGCCGTGCATTATAGGCCGGGATGTCCGCCTTTTGTCGGGAGCGGCGGTGGGGCCGTATGTCTTTGTGGGCGACGGTGCAAGCTTCGGCCCGCATTCGACCGTCAAGCGGTCGGTCATACTTCCCGACGCGCAAATAGGCACCGGATGCCAAATAAGAGGAGCTATCGTATGCGAGCGCGCCGTCCTGAAGGAGCGCGTCAGCCTTTACGAGGGCTCTGTGGTGGGGTCGCAGACCTTTATCGGCGCCGGCAGCGAGATAATGCCGCATGTCAAGCTCTGGCCTCAGAAGCAGGTCAGGGAAAACACCTGCGTGCGTGAAAACATCGTCTGGGGCGCGGGCTACACCGGGCTTTTCGACGAGGACGGCGTCACCGGCGACTTCGGCTTGGAGCTTACACCGGAATACGCCGCGAGGCTCGGAGCCGCCGTAGCGTATGTAAAAAAAGGCGCTATCCTGGTAGCTTATGAAGGCGGCGGCGCCGCCGCGCTTCTGGCCGAGTCCTTATGCTCGGGCATACGCTCGGCCGGAAGGGAATGCTGCCTGTCGTCCGAGCTGCCCGTGACGCTGCTGCGCTTCGCCGCCCAGCGCTTCGGCTTCGAGGCGGGTCTGCATATACAAAGCGACAACGGCAAGGGCGTAATACGCCTTTTCGGCGGCGACGGCTTTCCGCTTTGCAGGGAGGACGAGCGCAAGATTGAGGCGACCTTCCAGAGGGAGGATTACCGCCGTGCCACGGCTGAGAATATCCTCCCGCTGCGCAGGCTTGACGGCGTGGGGCTTTTATACCGGCGCGAGGTCGGGGACGCCTGCGGACGTATCGCGGCGAGCGTCGCCTTCGCGAAAAGCGATTTTCTGTCATCGCTTCTGTGCGAGGCGGCAAGGCTTGCCGGTTGCGATATAAAGGACCGTCCGGGAGACGGCGCCTTGTGCTTTGACGCCGACCCTGTATCCGGTTCGCTGGCCGTGTGGGACGAGGACGGCGGCTACCATCCGCCCGAGCAGGTGCAGGCGCTCATCGCCAAAACGCTTGCCGACGAGGGGAGTCCGGTATACCTTCCCTTTGAGGCGCCCCTCATCATCGAAAATTCCGCCCCTGCGCAAAGGAGGGCCGTGCGCGTGCTGCCCGACGACAATATCGGCCGCGAGGGATACAGGCTCTGTCCGGCCCTGTTCGACCCCGGCTTCGGGATGGCGCAGCTTCTGCGGGCATGCCAGAACCGGGAGCCGCTTGCCAGGCAGTTTGGCACGCTGCCGGCCTTCGGCGTTGTCACCACGGAGCTTGAGGCCAACGCCAACAAGGGCGCCGTCATGCGTCAATTATCCGGCGAGGGCCAAAACAGGGAATATAAAAAGGGTGTGCGCCTAAAAATGAAGACCGGCAATGTCCTTATTGTGCCCATGCGCCAAAAGCAGGGCTTTTTCATCCGCGCCGAAGCGCAGGACATGGAGGCCGCCGAGGAGCTGTGCGCCGACATTTCAAGGAGAATCCATTTGTATGAAAAAGAGAAGGAGCGTTGATTTTAGCCGTGTATCTCGTCAGTTTTGCCAATCGCTTATATCTTGACAAAGCTTATTAAATGATATATAATTATCTGGAATTATGTAAATTGATGCGAAAGCATTTATTTAAAATTATCCCGCAAAAGTTAATCCTGAAGACCAAGCCGCTAAAGAGCGGCTTATGATGTTGCCTGCGTTTTCCATATTTTGACTTTTAAAGTCGCGTGCGGCGGACAGGTTGTCCCCTCTCGCGCTGTTCTTTGGCGGTCTATATCGGCGCCTTGAGCGGTGTCGTTTGCCCGTCTGCGCCCATTTAACAGCGGTTTTTTAAAATGCCGCCTTTTCCTTGTAGGCCAGAGGCATCGTGTGTGGTTGCCGCAAGACAGCAGGCATTTAATGCGCCTGCGGCCTTATCCGCATAATTGGCGCTAAAAAGCAAAAAAAATTATTTATACGCATTTTACGGCACGGCATCCGCCCTTTGCGTGACGCGGGCGGCGTCCGTACATAATCAAATACCGGGCGGACGTGGGGCCGCCGGCTTTTGACATATATTATTTGGAGGAATCTAAGTGACACCAGCTCAGACAAAATTGAGGATCATACCCCTTGGGGGCATGAACGAAATCGGAAAAAACATGACCGTATTCGAATACGGCGAGGACGCGCTTATTGTGGATTGCGGCTTCGCTTTCCCGGACGACGAAATGTTAGGCGTGGACTATGTCATACCCGACATCACCTATTTACAGCGCATACGCGACAGGATAAAGGGCATCGTGCTGACCCACGGCCACGAGGACCATATAGGCGGCATTCCCTATCTTTTAAAGGAGATTTCGCTCCCGATTTACGGCACGAGGCTGACCCTCGGCATACTGTTCAACAAGCTGCGCGAGCACGGGCTGGAAAAAACGGCCATGCTGACGGAGATTTCCGCCGGGGGCAGCATCAAGCTCGGCTCCTTCGATGTGGAATTTATCGGCGTCAACCACTCGATAGCCGACGCCGTCGCCCTTGCCATCCACACCAGGCTGGGGACGGTCATCCACACCGGCGATTTCAAGATTGACACCACTCCCATTATAGGCGACACCATAGACCTGACCCGCTTCGGAGAGCTCGGCAAGCGCGGCGTGCTCGCGCTGCTCGCTGATTCCACCAATATCGAGCGTCCCGGGTATTCCATGTCGGAGAGCAAGGTGGGCGTATCGTTTGACAACATCTTCCGCAGCAACGACAAAAAGCGCATCATCGTCACGACCTTCGCCTCAAACGTCCACCGCGTCCAGCAGATTATAAACTACGCGGTAAAATACGACCGCAAGGTAGCCGTGACCGGCCGCAGCATGATCAATATCATTACCGCGGCGCGCCAGCTCGGCTACATGAAGATACCCGACGGCACCTTTGTGGACATCGACCTCATCACCCGCTATCCCCATGAGAAGATGGTCATCATCACCACGGGCAGCCAGGGCGAGCATATGTCGGCCCTTTACCGCATGGCGTTTTCCGACCATAAAAAGGTGGAAATAGGCCCGAGGGATCTGGTTATCATGTCCGCCTCGCCCATACCCGGCAACGAAAAGCTGGTCACAAAGGTGATAAACGAGCTGTTTAAGGCGGGTGCGGAGGTTGTGCACGACTCCTTCGCGGAGGTGCATGTCTCGGGGCACGCCTGCCAGGAGGAGATAAAGCTCATCCACGCGCTCACCCGCCCCAAATACTTTATCCCCGTCCACGGGGAGTACCGGCACCTGAAAAAGCACGCCGCCCTTGCCCAAAGCATGGGCGTCGACAGCAAAAACATCTTTATACTGGATATCGGCGCCGTGCTGGAAATGGACCGATACAAGGCCACCGTCATAGGGACGGTGCCCGCGGGCAAGGTGCTGGTGGACGGCCTGGGCGTAGGGGATGTGGGCAATGTCGTGCTGCGCGACAGGAAGCATCTTTCCAAGGACGGGCTAATCGTGGTGGTGGCCACCGTGGACGCCTCCAACGGCAACCTTATCTCAGGGCCGGACATCGTATCCAGAGGCTTTGTCTATGTACGCGAGGCCGAGGACCTTATGGAGAGCGCCCGCACGCTGGCCAGGGACGTGCTGCTTGAGGATAACAACGTCACCTCCTCCGACTGGGCCTTTGCAAAAAGCAAGGTCAAGGAGTCGCTGTCCACCTATCTTTACGAGAAGACCAAGCGCAACCCTATGATTCTCCCGGTGATCATGGAGGTATAGCGGCCGGTGAAGCTGAACAATCCCCGGCGGACAGAAGCCCGCCGGGGATTGTTACGTTTATCGCCTGACGTTATCCGAATATGTTGAAATGCAGGAACAGTCCGGCCATTATGGAGGATACCAGCGACACCACCGTGACCTGCGTGTTGATGGAGGGCCCCGCGGTGTCCTTGAAGGGGTCGCCGACGGTATCGCCCACAACCGCGGCTTTGTGCGCGCCCGAGCCTTTGCCGCCGCCGTTGCCCGCCTCGATATACTTTTTGGCGTTATCCCAGAGCCCGCCGGAGTTGGACATAAACAGCGCCAGCAGAAGTCCGCTTATCACATTGCCGGCCAAAAAGCCGCCCACGGCCTGTACGCCGCCGACAAAGCCCACCAGCAGCGTCGCTATTATGGACATGAGCCCGGCCGGGATAAGCTCGCGCAGCGCGCCGTTTGTCGCGATGTGAATGCACTTGTCGTATTCCGGCGACACGCCCTTTTTGCCCTCGCGCAGGCCGGCGATTTCCTTAAACTGCCGGTGTATCTCGCGTACCATGCGCTGCGCGTTGCGGTCCACGCCCAGCATGAGCATGGCCGAAAAGACCGCGGGTATGGCGGCGCCGACGAGCATGCCGAAGAACACCACAGGATTTAAGATGTCGAAGCTTTTAAGCACTATCTCCCCCGCCGCCTCGTTGACCTCGCTCATGAACGCGCCCAAAAGCGATATAATGGTAAGTCCGGCGGCGCTGATGGCAAAGCCCTTGGTCACGGCCTTGACGGTGTTGCCCGCGCTGTCAAGCTCGTCTGTGACGCGCAGCGACTCCTCGCCGAGATCGCCCATCTCGACAAGGCCGCGGGCGTTGTCCACGATAGGCCCGTAAGCGTCGTTGGAGACGATCATGCCCACGATGGACAGCATTCCGACCGCCGCCATGGATATGCCGAACATGCCCGCGACGGGGTTTCCGGGCGCGAGCGGCGCGCATAGCTGATAGGCCGCCAGGGCCGATACGGCGATGCCCACGATGGCCGGCAGCACGCTGAGAAAGCCGTAGGACACGCCGGAGAGAATGGTGAAGGCCGGCCCTGACTCGGAGGCTTTTGCCACATTGCGGACGGGCCGTTTATTGTCGTTGGTGAAGAAGTCGCTTGTTATGCCTATGATTACGCCGATGGAAAGGCCGACAGCCGTCGCGCCCCAGATGCGCCAGTCAAAGCCGAACAGCCATGTCGCCAAGGCCGTCAGCACGCCGAACACCGCCGTCGTCACATAGGTGCTGCTGTTGAGGGCATTCGTCGGATTGCCGCTCTTTCCCATGCGCGCCGAAAGCACGCCCGCCACAGACGCCAAAAGGCCGATGGCCGCGTAGCAGAATACCATAAGCGCGTAATCGGCGCCGAGCGCAAGGCCCATGACAAGCGCCGCCGCCATGGACGCGACGTTGGAGTCGAAGAGGTCGGCGCCCATGCCCGCCACGTCGCCCACGTTGTCGCCCACATTGTCGGCGATAACGGCAGGGTTGCGCGGGTCGTCTTCGGGGATGCCGAGCTCCACCTTGCCCACGAGGTCGGCGCTGATATCCGCCGTTTTGGTAAAGATGCCGCCTCCGGCCTTGGCGAAAAGGGCGAGGCTTGAGGCTCCGAAGCTAAAACCAAGCACAGAGCTGGGGTCGCCCGTCACAAGATAAACGAGGGTCACGCCCAAAAGGCTCGCGCCGACCACGGCCATGCCCATGACGGCGCCGCCGCGAAAGCCCGTCAGAAACGACGGCTTGATGCCGTGCTTTGCGGCCTCGGCCGATTTGACGTTGGCGATGGTCGCCACCTGTATGCCTATTTTGCCCGCCAGCGCGGAGAGGGCGGTGCCGAAAAGATAAGAAACCGCCATACCGATATTGGCTAAGTAATCGCCGCTCCATATCGGATGCGGCAGGAAAAGCAGTATCAAAACCGCCATCACGCCCGCAAAAAGTGCGAGGATTATATACTCTCTGCGCAAAAAGGTGTTTGCGCCCTGGCGTATCAGCTCGCCGATTTCCTTGACCCGCTCGTTTTCGGAGGGCTGCCGCTTTACCCAGCGGTAGAAGAAGGCGGCGGTTGCGAACGCCAGCGCAGAGATGACAAAAGCCATGATATACGCCTGTGTTTCACCGAATGCCACGTTTAAACCATTCCTTTCGTTGTGTCCTTTCTGTGCGTTGTCCGTGGAAAATATCACAGCATAAAAAACGCTATCAAAATTCATTCTATCATAAAGGAGGAAAAATGAAAAGCCCTTTTTACATAAATTGTCGCTCAAAAATGTTAAACCCCGGCGCGTCTTTCTGTTTATTTTACACCCTTTGCCTCGCTTGTTTTGGGCTTGCAATCCAAAGCGAATGGTTATATAATCTATAATAATCAAAACATGTCTTGGCGCGCCGCCGCAGCGGCGGGCAGGACAGGTTCCTTTCGGGGGTGCGCAATGCCTACGATAACCCTGGAAGACGGGGGGCTTACGTCCTTTTTTATGGTTCCGAAAGCCGTTGAAAGCCACCTGTCGACCGCTTCCCACGACGAGCTTAAGGCCCTGCTCGGACTTCTCGCTTGTTCCGGCCAGACGCTTGACGAGGAAGTCTTTGCCGAGCGTCTCGGTATGTCGCGCCAGGCTCTTTTGGACGCCGTAAAATACTGGGTGGGCGCCGGTATACTCGTAAAGCGCGGCGGGGCCCTCCGCCTCGCGGCCGCCGAAGCGGGCGTTAGCCGCGGAGAGCTGCCGCATTATCCGGCCGAGACAATATCGCTTCGCGCAGAAAGGGACGAAGCCCTGGCGCAGCTTTTGTCCTATGCCGAGCAGATATTGGGAAAGCTGCTGTCGCCCTCCGACATCTCGTCGCTTTTCGCCATGTACGACTGGCTGGGCCTTCCGGCCGACGTCATCATGATGCTCCTCGAATACTGCAGGCAAAACGGGAGCACCGGCATGCGGTACATAGAAAAATGCGCCCTGTCGTGGGCGGACGAGGGCATAGACACGTTTGAAAAGGCCGAGTATAAGCTCAGGCTCATGGAAAAGCGCCGCCAGGCCGAGTCGCGCATCGTATCGCTGTTCGGCATAGGAGGACGTGCGCTCACCAAGAAGGAAAAGGAGTACATCGACCGTTGGGTCAACGAAATGCAGATGAGCTTCGAGCTTATCGAGGCGGCCTATGAGGAGGCCGTCAACAGCACGGGCAAGCTGTCCTTCCCCTATACAAACAAGGTGCTGCAGGCCTGGCACGAGCAGGGCGTCAAAACCCCGCAGGAGGCCCAGAGCCTCCCCCGTAAAAAGGGCGCGGGAAAGCGCAGGGCGGGGCCGGACGGGGAAAGCGCTTACGACAACGACAGCTTTTTAAAGCCTTCGTGGGAGCTTTTGGAATGACAAACGGGACGGAGGATGCGCTATGGCATATGACCCTCAGGTGTACGAGGCCGTATCGGAGCGGTTCCGCCAGCTAAGGGCACAGGCCCGCCAGCAGCTGGAGGAGCGGCGCCGGGAGGTGTTCGCCAAAATCCCCCGCATAAAGGACATAGCCGCCGAGCTTACGGCTGTCAAAACGCGGATGATACAAGCCATCTTCGACGGCGAAAGCACCGCCGAGCTGGCCGAGGAATGCCGCCGCCTTTCGTTAAGCCTGCAGGCCGAGCGCGCCGAGCTGCTTTACGCCTCGGGATATCCCGTGGATTACCTCGACTACAAGCCTCAATGCCCGGTCTGCGGGGACGAGGGCACGGTGGGGACGCGAAACTGCGAATGCTATGAAAGAGAGCTGCGCCTTGAGCAGTTTGCGCGCTCCAACCTCGGAGGAAAGCTCGGGCACCAGGTGTTCGACGATTTCGAGCTGTCCTTTTATCCCGCCCAGAAGGGCGAGGACGGCATAAGCCCGCGGGACATCATGAAACGCGTTTTGGATAACTGTAAAAACTACGCCGCCGGTTTTTCCCGCGAATCCCCCAACCTTCTTTTCATAGGCAGCCCCGGGCTGGGCAAAACCTTTATGTCCTCCTGTATAGCCAACGAGGTGATAAGCCGCGGCTTCTCGGTCATATACGACTCCACGCAAAACGTCCTCATGCGCTTCGAGAACGTGCGCTTCGGGCGTGAGGACCTGTCTGCGGTACAGAAATATTTCGACTGCGACCTTCTCATAATGGACGACTTGGGAGCCGAATTTCTCACGCCCGTGTCGGAGAGCGCCCTCTACAACGTCATCAACACCCGCATCACGTCTGCAAGGCCGCTCATACTCAGCACCAACCTCACCCCGCGGCAGATAGCGTCGTCCTACAACGACCGCATCTCCTCAAGGCTGGACGGCGAATTCGTCATACTGCATTTTGCGGGCGAAGACCTGCGCCGCAAGGCGATGGCAAAAAAACGCCGCAAATAGGGCCTTTGTCCGCGAGAAAAAGCAAAACCCTTGCGGGCGGGCGGGAAACACGGCAATATGATGCCGGACAAGGCATGCCGCGGCTTTACAGCACCGGCGCGGTAAGCAGCAGCGGCAGAATCTTTTTGTATATTCCCTCAAAATCGGAGAGAGGAAGCGGGTTTTCGCCGCGCCCGAGCTCCACGGTGTAGGCGGGCTTATTGAAGATTTTCATGAACCAGTCCTTAAGCCCCCCGCAGGCGGAAAAGCCTTCGGCTTCGCTCAGCCTGTACCCGCAAAGCCGAGCTAAAAGCGACGCGGTGTTGAGGCTTCCGTGGGGCGCCGAGGGGCTCATGTCGCAGAATATCTCCTCCCCCTGGCTGTGAAAGGATATGAGCAGACGCGGGCTGACCACCCTGAGAAAGCCGCAGAGCGCGGCCGTCTCCTTCTCGCTTTCGGGCGACTCGCCCCCATACCGCGTGGGGCCGCCGGTCACTATGTCGTTTTGCAGCTCGAACTCCTTCTGCTCGTTCCATCTGTAATCGTAGTTATGGTTGAGGTCGACGCCCCGAAGATTTGCCTGCCAGCGCGAAAAGTCGCTGCTGCCGCCGTTTTGGCGCACAAGGCGCTCGTACAGGAAGTGCTCCGGCTCTATGCCGGAAAGGCAAAGCTCCACCCCGTCGGGGTTAAGCATGGGTATGATGTACAGGCGGCACTTTTGGAAAACGGCGGGCACATAATACCCCATAATGCGCGATTTCTCGGCGATACCCCTGAGCGCATCCTCCAGAAAGCGCATCAGAATCTGCGCGCCGACCCATTCCATGGCGTGGTGGGTTCCGACATACACCACCGCCTCCTCCCCGCTTCCCAGCGCGGCGCAGCAGAGCTGACGCTCCATCCAGCTTGAGCCTATGCTCAAAAGGTCAAACTGCTCGGGATACTTTTCCTGAAGCTGCCCAAGCCATTTTGTCATGGTATCGTAGCCCATCGGCTGTTCGAAGGACACGACTCTTTCCAACACAACCCCTCCGTTTCTTCGAAAAGCTGTACGCTTCTTGCATCAGACTTTTTCGTTCTATCATATGAGGTAACCGGAGGTTTGGTGACGTGATTTTTGAGGAAAAAGCCGTAAAATCCGAAGAAATCTACCGGGGACGCATAATAAATGTCAGAAACGACACGATTATGCTCCCGGGCGGCAGGACTGCCTCGCGCGAGGTGGTGGAGCACCAGGGGGGCGTCTGCGTCGCTGCGGTGGACAACGGCTGCCTGCTTTTGGTGCGCCAGTTCCGCTACCCGTTCGGGCGGGCGCTGTACGAGTTTCCGGCTGGAAAGCTGGAGCCGGGCGAGGATCCCGAGGTCTGCGGCAGGCGCGAGCTTTTAGAGGAAACGGGCGCAAGGGCCGGGCATTTTGAAAAGCTGGGGGAGCTCTACCCGTCCCCGGGCTTTCTGACGGAGGTAATCCACATCTACTACGCGACAAAGCTGACCTTCACCCGTTCCCGCCCCGACGCCGACGAATACCTTGACATGGAGAAGCTGCCGCTTTGCGACGTTTTTAAAATGGCCGACAGCGGCCTTATACGGGACGCCAAGACGGTCGGCGCGCTGTATTACCTGACGCGCCGCCTGGGGACCGACGGCGATCGGCACAACCCCTGAATACTCTTTGAAAAGGAGGGCGCGCCTGCCATGAAGCGCGAGGAACGACTCATGCAGATCTACGAATATATACGAAGGCGCATCTTGGAGGACGGCTATCCCCCCACTGTGCGGGAGATAGGGGCGGCCGTGGGGCTGTCGTCCACATCGGGCGTGCACGCATATATCAAGCAGCTCGAGGACAAGGGCTACCTTGAGAAAAGCGGCAATAAAAAGCGCGCCATCCGCCTCGCCGACAAGGGCGGCCCGGTTGTAGACGTGCCTGTGCTGGGGCGTATTACGGCGGGCGCGCCCATACTCGCCATAGAGGATGTGGAGGAATACATCCCATTCCGCGGCCGGCGGGGCAGGGAGGAGCTGTTCGCGCTGCGCGTGCGCGGCGACAGCATGATAGAGGCGGGTATTTTCGACGGCGACGTCATCATAGCCGAAAGGACCTCGTACGCGCGCGACCGTCAGATTGTGGTGGCCTTAATCGGGGAGGAAGCGACCGTCAAACGCATTCTCTTCGGAAGGGGCGGCGAGGTCACGCTGATGCCCGAAAATCCCGCATACGAGCCCATCGTAAGCCGGGAGGTGCGGGTGTTGGGCCGCGTGATAGCGAGCATACGGTATTTTAATTAATGTTTGCCGGATGAATTGTTTGCGCGCGTTTATGGCGCAGTCTTTTAGTAACGGCACTTTTGCGCAAAAATGAATAATCTTCCCTTACAAAGGAAAAATAATGCCAAAGACGTGTAATAGTGTAAGGGGAGATTTTTTTATGACCATAAGACTTAGACGCAGGACGCTCATCCGCATAGTGGCGTACACGGCGGCGCTGGTGCTGGTTCTCGCGGTCGCTTTCGCTTTGAAGTATTACGAGAGCAGCGTCTACAAGCGGTTTGTCCGCAACGACAGCGAGCGCAGCCTGTCGGAGCTGGCCGATTATATGAACAATGTGGACACGTCTCTCCAGAAGGGAAAATACGCAACCTCTCCCGTGCAGATTCTTGCCTTCACGGCCGAAGTTTCGCGCCAAACGGCGGCGGCCAAGAGCGTGCTGGACCAGCTTCCCATCGAGCAGCAGAAGCTCTCCCGGGCCTCCAGCCTACTCGCCCAGGCCGGCGATTACGCGCTCTATATCGCAAAGAAGATTGTCAACGGCGAAACGCCGGACGAGCAGGAGCTGAAAACCTTCGACAAGATAGGCGAGTATATCTCCGTTTTCACAGCCGAGATACTGCAGATGGAGCAGCAACTTTTAAACAACATACTCTCTCTTGACAGGCTTGTATACGACACCGACAAGAGCCAACAGAGTAGCGGCGAAAACGCCGCCGTATCGCTGGCCGACAGCCTGGGGAAAATCGAGGAATCGGTCGCGAGCTACCCCGAGCTGCTGTATGACGGCCCCTTCTCCGACCACCTTTTAAAGCAGGAGCCGCGGCTTACCGAGGGCAAGCAGACCATATCGGAATCCGACGCCAAAAAAATCGCCGCCGACGCGCTGGGCATTCAGGCCGACGAGCTTTTAAAGGACGATTCCACCGACGAGACCATCCCCGAATACAGCTTCAAGCGCGGCACCGTGCGCATAAGCGTCACCAAGCAGGGCGGCTATATACGCGAGATAATGGATTCAAAGGCCGTAGACAAGAGCGTCATCAGCACAAAGGACGCCTTAGCTAAGGCCAAGGATTTTCTTAAAAAAATCGGCTACAACAGCATGGAGGAAAACTATTACGTCGTAAACGGCAACGTGCTCACCGTCAATTTCGCTTATGTGGAGGACGGCGTCACCTGCTATACCGATATGATCAAGGTTTCGGTATCCATGAAGGACGGCAGCGTGACGGGCTTTGAGGCGACGGGCTATATCATGAGCCACCGACAGCGCGATTTCAATGTCAGCCTCGCGGAGTCTGCCGCCCGCGCCAAAATTAGCCCGCTTTTGACCGTGCAAAGCTCGCGGCTCGCCCTCATCCCCACCGACGGCAAATACGAGAAGCTCTGCTACGAAATCAAGACCACCTCCGAGGACGGCAACACCATTCTCGTCTATATCAACGCTGCGACCGGCGTCGAGGAAAAGATACTCATGCTGGTCGAATCGGACAACGGTTACCTGACTATCTAACGCTCCTTTTTCTATTTTGCGCTTCGCCCCGGCCGCCGACGCTGCCCCGCGCCGGCGGCCTTTTTCCGCCTTGCCTTCAGCTCTTGGCGCTTTCCGTGGGCACAAGGGTCCGCAGGTACCTTACCGGCTTTAGCCCGAACAGCGACAGCAGCATAAGGTAAACGCTTGCAGACGCGGCTATGGCTATCGCAAGCGCCGCGGCCGGGTGCAGATTCGCGCCGGCAAGTCCGCGGTAGCTCCAGCTCGCCACAAGTCCGGACAAAACAGCCGAAAGCGCCGGTGTCAGAAGCCAGTTTCGCAGTCGGAGCGTGACGCCCGTATGGCGCACGACGTTGTGCAACTGAGCGGCCACCAGTACGGCGGCGCTCACGGCATAGCCCGCAAGGTAGCCGTGAATGCCCACGCCGGGCAGGGCGGCGGCGAAATAGGTAAAGCCGAGCTGGATAAGCTCGCCCAGCACAAACAGCGCGGCCGCACGCTTTTGCAGTCCTATGCCGTACAGTATGCCGCCGCACGCGGCCTCGTAGTAGGCGAGAAGGGAGCCCAGCGCGAGGGGCAGTATCACGCCGCCGGGCACCTGCTGCCCGTATAAAAGTGAGAATATCGGCCGCGCCAGAGGGATGAGCACGGCCACCACGGGCATGGCTAAAAGCCCCGTGGCATGAAGGGCCTTTGCCGTTTTGCGGCGTATGTCGGCCTTGTCCCTTAAAGCCAGGCCCTCCGACAGCTTCGGGATAATCACCGACGAAAGCGAGCCTATGAGCGAGAAGGGCAGCCAGAAAAGCGGCACGAGCATGCCGGTCAGAAGGCCGAAGGTTTGCATGGCCGTCTGCCGGCTCATGCCCGAAACCATGAGCCTCTGGGGGATAAGCACCGCGTTGGCCGAGCTTAGGAGGTTGTTTACGAGCCCGGCGGCTGATACGGGCAGCGCGATGCCGGCTATTTTCCTGCAGAAAAACGTCTTTTCTTCTTTTCCCCGCCCTTTTAGCGAGCGCCTGAAGGTAAGCGAGAGGAAGGTGACGCTGAACACCTCGCTTATAACCATCCCCGTGACGATGAGGGCGGCAGACACGCCCGGCTCGCCGGTTGAGAAAACGGCGAGAAGCGCCGTCACGGCCGCCATTCGCAGCACAAGCTCGCAAATTTCCGATATGACCACGGGCTTCATATGGCGGACGCCGTGGAAAAAGGACTTGTGGATGTTTTCAAGGCCGGTCAGCAAAAGATAAGCGGGCAATATGATAAGCGCTGTCTGCACCCGTCCGTCGCCAAGAAGCCTCAGCGATATAGTCTTTGAAAACAGCACGGTAACCGCCGACGCCGCGAGGCAAACCACCAGAAACATCCGTATGGCGATCGAAAGGAGGGGGCGCAGGCCGCCTTTCCTGTCAAGCGCCATATACTGCGCCGAAAGCCGTGACACAGCCATATAAAGCCCCGAACCCGAAGCGGCCAGCACGACGGATATGACAGGAAAAACGAGCTGATAAACGCCCATTCCCTCGGCGCCCAGCATACGGCTCAGCACGATGCGGTAAACAAAGCCGAGAAACTGCAGCGCAAGACCGGAGAGCGCCAGCACCCCGGCCGTATAGACTACGGCATGTCTGCTTATTCTCAAAGAAAAGCCCTCCCGCCTCGCCTTGCACTTTTATGCGGCGTTAAAACCACAGACATATAATGCCTATTCAAAACGGGCGCAAAAAATGCAGTTTTGGGCGGAGCAGGGCTTAATACGCGCGGTTTTTTGAAAACAAAAAACCCCGGGCCTTTTGCAAGACCGGGGGCGGGTATGAAGGGGCGTTAAACGTTAACCGGGTAGGTCGAGGCGTATACGTTTTCCCCGACCCGGCGTTTTGCAGAGGAGGTATCCCCCTTAAAGCTGTAGGTCGGGACAATGCTCTTTACAATGCCGCGGATGTCGGCCCTTTCGTCTGTCATTGCTTTGGACAGCCTTTCAAGCGCCGAAAAAAGCTGATTTTCATCGAACTGTATGGGTTTTCCGATATGTATCAGCCTGTTTTCGGTGGCTTGCAGCCCTTCTTCGGCCATGAGAAGCTCCTCGTGAAGCTTTTCGCCGGGGCGCAGTCCGGTGTAGACTATTTTAATCTGGTCGTGCGGCGTATAGCCCGACAGGTATATCAGCTTTTCCGCAAGGTCCTTGATGCGCACGGGCTCGCCCATATCCAGAATGAAAATCTCGCCGCCCTGCGCGAACGCGCCCGCCTGCAGCACGAGCGAGACGGCCTCGGGAATGGTCATAAAATACCGGGTTATTTCGGGGTGGGTGACGGTGACCGGGCCGCCGGACTCAATCTGCTTTTTGAAAAGCGGTATGACGCTGCCGTTGCTGTTAAGCACGTTTCCGAAGCGGACCGCGACAAAATCAGTGCCGGCCTTTTTGTTGTAGGCCTGTATGATCATTTCGCATATGCGCTTGGTGGCGCCCATGATGTTGGTGGGATTTACGGCCTTGTCGGTGGAGATGAGCACGAACTTCTCCGCTTTCCAGCGGGCCGCGGCCTTGACGGCGGTCAGCGTGCCGAAAACGTTGTTTTTAACGGCTTCGTTCGGGCTGTCCTCCATAAGCGGCACATGCTTGTGGGCCGCGGCGTGGAAGACGATTTCCGGCCGGTAGCGCTCAAAAACGGCGTTTATACGGTCGTTGTCCCGCACAGAGCCTACAAGAAACACGAAATTCTGGTTGGGATACGTCTGCTTAACCTCCTGCTGCAAATCGTACAGGCTGTTTTCGCACACATCCAATAGAACAAGGCAGGAAGGGCCGTAGCCCGCTATCTGCCGGCAGAGCTCGCTTCCGATGGAGCCGCCGCCGCCGGTGATGAGTACGGTCTTACCCTTGATGTAATCGGCCACCTCGTAAAGAGCAAAGCAAACCGGCTCGCGACCGAGCAGGTCCTCAATCTCCACATTTCTAAGGTTGCCAAGCTTTGCCTGGCCGTTGATGAGCTGATACACGCCGGGGAGTATGCGAAGCTCGCACCCCGTCTGGCTGCACCTGTCGAGTATAGTCTTCTTGTCCTTAACGCTCGCCGAAGGTATAGCGTATATAATCTGGTCGACGTCGTATTCCTCGGCTGCTTTTTTTATACAGTCCCTGTTGCCGACTATGCGAACGCCCTGAATATACTGGCCTATCTTTTGCTCGTCGTCGTCTATGACGCACACGATCCTGCTCGAGCGGAGGTTAACGCTGTTTTTGATCTCCCGGATGAGCATGTTGCCGGCTTCCCCTGCTCCGATAATCATGATGTTTTTGCAGTCGTCCTTTTTTTTGCGCATATTCTTGAGTATGGTCTTTACGACGTCGGACAACCTGAACGAAAAGCGGCTGAACAGCACATATGTGGCCAGCAGCAGGCAGGAGGTGATATAGACGCTGCGCGGGAGGGTCAGCCCGGAAAAACTGCTCCCGGCGATATGGGTTATGGAAAGCGAAACGCAGGCCGCCAGCACAAAAAGGGCCTCCTTTATGCTGGCGAACCGCCACAGGTTCCTGTACAGCCGGAAAGCCCCGAAGAGCACAAAGGCCGTCACGGTGAAAAAGGGCATATACGTCAGGTAATTCCATATGTATTTTTGCGGGATATACGACAGGTTGATATCGTACCTCAGAGCGAGCGAAAAAAGAACGGAGGCGTTTAAAAAGACCGTATCGAGGAGCATCCATAGAAGGATTTTAAACTTTTCATGGCTTCCGTTTTTATAAAGACCGGATTTAAAACCAAACATTCTGAACTTCCTTTCTCAGAAACAGACGAAACAGCTCATCTTGAGGATGTGCACAGACTGTGGTTTATAACTGCTGACACATCAGCAAAGCCGGCCCTTTTTCCTTGGCTGATAAAACTCGCACGGACCTCGCCTGCGCTGCGTTTTCTGATTATAGCACAATATAAAAAAGATGTAAAGTCCCGGGGATGCATACCACGCCGCAGCTTCCGCAAGGCGAAAGCGCCCGACGCGCACGGAAAGGACACGCCCGAGCAGGCTCAAAGCCTGCGCGCCGCGATAAAGACGCGCTTATCGGCCGGCGTGGGACGCCGCGACGCGCTCTGCCCGTAAACGCCGGTAATGCGAAAGCCGTGCGCCGAAAGCCTCTCGCAGACCTCCTCCGGCGCAAAATACCGCTCTATCACCGTATCGTCGTACCGGCGGTACAGGCCGTCGCGGCGCCTTTCGAACAGGGCGAAGCTCGCCTTGTTGCGATGCGCGCGCGGGTCGTAATCGTTCTGCCACACGCAGTAGACGTCCTCCGTCTCGAGGGTGTAGGCCGACTGACCGTAATCCTCGGTAAACCTGCGCTCGGTGTGCAGGTCGAACACAAAGGGCGCGCCCGGGCGCAAAAACAGCGCGATGCGGGCGAAGGCCGCGTCCACGGCCTTAAGGCTCGGCAGGTGATTTATACCGTCAAGCGCGCATACGGCCGCGTCGTAGGTCCCGTAAAGGTCCAGCCGCTCCAGGCGCTGGTGAACAAGCAAAAGTTCGACCCCGGCGGCTTCGGCCTTGTCCTTAGCGGCGGACAGCATGTCCTGCGAGGCGTCCACGCCCGTGACGTCGAAGCCCTGGCCGGCGAAAAACAGCGAAAGGCTTCCCGTGCCGCAGCAAAGGTCGAGCAAAAGTCCGCTTTCGGCGCCGCTTTGGCGCAAAAGCCGAAGATATTTCCGGCCCATCCTTTCGCAGTCCGCGGGGCGTGTGAACAGGTCGTAGTAACGCGCCAGGGCGCCGTAGGCGCTCATTTATCCAAAAGGCGCACGAGCACCCTTTTGTAGCCGTCGGCTCCATACCGCAGGCAGCGGTTGACCCTCGATATGGTGGCGGTGCTCGCCTGCGTTTTTTCCACGATATCGTGGTAGGAATGGGATTCGGACAAGAGCTTAGCCACCTGAAGACGCTGCGCCATGGCCTGCAGCTCGTTGACGGTGCAGAGGTCCTCAAAAAAGGCGTAGCATTCCTCTATATCCCTAAGCGCGAGGATGGCTTCGAACAGAAAATCGTTCTGCGGGTTTTTCAGCTTGCTGTTCATCGGCGACTCCTTCTCGTACTAAAACAAAAATTTCACCATACGTTTTACCGGCCGGGCGGAAAGCGGCGTACGGCCGCTTGCGGCTATGGCTCGGCGGCGGGGCTGTAAACATACCGTACCGCGAGGGAAAGGTCGGGGCAAATCAGTAGCCGAACGTATTGTCGAGGCTGTCGTCTAAGAATATCCAGTCGCGCACCTCGATGACGGTGTACTTTTCGGGGGTGTTGCGTATGACAACCCGCGCTATGCCGGCGTTGATGATCAGCCGCTTGCACATAGCGCAGGAGCTCGCGTCGCTTACAAGCTCTCCGGTGCGCGCGTCGCGCCCCACTAAGTAAAGGGTTGAGCCGAGCATTTTGTCGCGGGAAGCGGCTATAATGGCGTTGGCCTCGGCGTGGACTGAGCGGCAAAGCTCGTACCTCTCCCCGCGAGGCACGTTGAGTTTTTCGCGTACGCAGCGGCCGAGGTCGGAGCAGTTCTGGCGGCCCCGGGGAGCGCCGGTGTAGCCGGTGGAGACAATCACGTCGTTTTTCACGATGATGGCGCCGAAATTGCGGCGGAGACATGTCCCTCTTTCCAGAACGGTGCCCGCAATGTCGAGATAATAATTCTCTTTGTCGCGTCTTTTCATCGAAATCTCCCTTTCATACGAAGCTTTTCGCCGGCTCCTTGATTTTAACACTTTAACACAATACAATTGTAAACTATTTTCCGCCGGGATGCAAGAGGCAATTGCGGCAAAGCGACAAAATATGGACTAAAGCGCGCTTCTCGTTAAAGGCCCTGTTCCGAAAAACCCCGGGCAGTGCAGGTGTGTCAGTTCCATTTTAAGGTTTTTGGCGGGATATGCTCTGCTTTTTATAGAAACCCTATCCGTAACCCCAACATTCAGAATAGAGGCTAAAACGAAAGAACCCTTAAAGCGCATGGCTTAAGGGTTCTTTCCTGTGATTGGCCTATGCCGGTTTTGCCGCGGGTGAAAAAGCAAAACGCACCCACAGGACGTGAGTGCGCGTCTGGAAACGGCAACCTGCCGCTGGTGCGATCGACGGGACTTGAACCCGTACCCTCTCGGACACGCCCCTCAAACGTGCGCGTATACCAGTTCCGCCACGATCGCGACTTTAGCACTCATTATTATACCGGCCGGGGCGTTTGTTGTCAACCATAAAATAATAGTTTTTAAAAAAATGAGGAGGCTCAGGACGGATATTTTCAGCGCTCCCGCCAAAGCAGGACGCCGCGGTCAAAGCTCCCCGAAATCCATGATATAGCGGTCGCATATCTTTCGCATTTCGGGCGCGTCGGCATCGGCCGAGCGGTCGTAGACGCCCACCACCCTAAAGCCCGCCCTTTTGGCTGTGGCGGCGGCGTGCAGTGCGTCCTCAAACACCGTGACCTCCCCAGGGCGCGCCCCTAAGCGTTCTGCGCATTTCAGATATATCTCCGGGTTGTCCTTGCCGGAGCCGACCTCGTCGCCCGTTATAAGGAATTCAAAATAATGCAGAAGCGAAAGCCTTGAGAGCGCGGCCTCGGCATTTGCGCGGACCGACGCGGTGGCGACGCACATGCGCACGCCCTCGCCCCGCAGGCGCTCCAGCGTTTCCCGCACAAGGGGCTTGGCCTCTACCTTGTTTTGGTAGTCATCCTTTCCGAGCTCGGAGATTTCTATAATAATATCCCCCGAGCTTTTGCCGAGACAAAAGGTGGCATTCAAAAGCTCGGCGGCTTTGCGCACGCTCAGCGACCGCACCCTGTCGCGAAAGCCGGGAGCGGGCGACAAGCCGTATTTCTTGTAAAATGCCAGGTCGATGTTTTCCCATACCCACATGGAGTCTAATAGGGTGCCGTCCAAATCAAAAATCGCGTATTTCATGGCTCTTTCCACCAAACGGTAAATAATGCCGGGCAAACAATTAAAAAAATTCGCTCAAGCGGCGGGATAAAACCCCATGCGCCTATACCATATTAGCACAGGACGGGCGTTTTGTAAACACGATAAACATCCTGCCGCAGTTTTAGCTGCGCGGCAAAATACGGGAACGCCGATGCGGCGTTCCCGTAACACCCGTTTTTGAGCCTTAAAACGCGATCTTTAGCAGGACGGCATCAATTTTCCGGAATGGTCATAATGGTCAGGGGGTCGACCTGGCCGCCGTCCACAATAACCTCAAAATGCAGATGCGGCGGGTCTAAAAGCTCACACTGCGCAGTTTTGCCCACCGTGCCGATTATCTCGCCCTTTTGCACGGTGTCGCCGGGCTTGACTATGATGTTCTTGTCAAGATTGGCGTAAATGGTTCTCCGGCCGTCGCTGTGCTTAATCTCGATGACCATGCCGAGAAGGTCGTCTCTGTCCATCGAGGCGTCCTCCACCACGCCAGCGGCGGCGGCCGCTACGGGCGTGCCCAGCTTTGCGGCGATATCGACGCCTGTGTGCGGCCTAAAATCGCCCATAGTCGCCGATTTCAAAAGCTCTTCAAGGGAAAAAACCTTTATAACAGGGCCGGCGACCGGCGCGCTGTATACGACGGTCTTGGTGTTGCCGGGATTGATTACATCTTCGATCTTTTCTTGTGCGGATGAGGTTTCCTGCCTGCTCGGCGCCTGCGACACCTCTTTCTCTTTAACGGCTGACGACACGTTTCGGGACGACGAGCCCGATTCCTCGCCTATTACAAGGCTGCCGTCGGGCTTCATGGCGTCCATGAGGGTATAGTAGCCCAGAGCGCCGACAGCCGCGACGCAGAGCATGACCACCAGATAAAAACCTCGGCCCCTGAGAAAGGCTTTTAGGCCTCGTTTGTCATTTACAACATAAAGCTTGCTCATGCTATTGCACCTCCGTTCATATTATTACCTTCGCTAGAACGGAATATGCAACGGCATGCGCGGCAATGAAAAAAGAGCGGGCGCTTTGAGATTTTACGCTTTAAGCGGTTTGTCGTTTAAAGGGACACGCCGACAGAGCGGATCTGTCCGGCCGCTGGCGCGCCGCCCGGCGCTGTGTCATGATGACGAGACGCCCGACACGTCGCCTTTTTGCGCGTTTTTCCAGACGTATTCCGATATTTCCACGCCGGTGTAATACCACCGCAGTATCTCCTGCCACGTCTTGCCCTCCTTGGCGAGTTCGTTGGCGCCGTACTGGCTCATGCCCACGCCGTGGCCGTAGCCTTTAACGGTAAAGACGAAGGTCCCGTTGCCGTAAGCGAGCGTGAAATTCGTCGAACGCAGCCCGAAAAGCTCGCGCAGGTCGGCGCCCTTAAACGCGACTCCGCCTATCGTGTACTGCTTAACGCCGCCGGCCTGGGTGAGCTCGGCGCCGCCCAGCCAGCCCGACGGGTCGCCCGTAAGGCTTACGCCGCTTGAGGCGGCGCGCAGTATCTCGGCGAACTGCGTATCGGTAAAGCTTCGGGTGGTCTGGTAATCGGGAGCGTTCTGGTCCTGCAGGCTCTGGACGCTGACGAGGTACGGCACGTCGGCGCCCCAGACATCGACGGCGCATTCGGTTTCTCCGGAGGATATGGAATGGAACACCGCGTTTATGGGCATGCCGTTATAGGTGAGCACCGCGTTTTCCACGGCGCCCACCGCGCTTTCAAGCTTGCCCCAGTAGGCGTCGAACCACTCCCGACCCCATTTTTTTAGGGCGTCGGCCTTTGAAAGATAGCTTTTGCAGTGACGGTAATCGGTGCATACGTAAGCGCCCTTGTGCTCGGGTATCAGCCCGGGCCTCGCAAGCTCGCCTTCCATCCGGTATACGGTGTAGCTGAAGGCGGCCACGGCCTGGGCCTTGAGCGCCTCCACTTCGTAGGTTACGGGCATTTCTGCCGCCAAAACGCCGCAAATATAATCGAAAACGGGTATTCCCTCCACTTCGCCCGTGTCGGATATGAGCACCCTGACGGTATGCCCGCCGGCCTTGGAGCTCCCGCTGGAATCGGAGGAGGAGGGATATGTCTTGTAATTCTCCAGAAACCGGCTGTTGGGAGCCGACCAGCCCCCCACAAGCACAAAGGGCATAAGAAGCAGCGCTATGACGAGCGCCGCCGCAACGACAAGTCTTTTTTTCATGGCGCCGCATCCTTTCTCCTTTGCGCCCGTCTGCCGCCCCCAAAAAGCAAAACCGGCGGCCGCACCGACGCTGTGTTAAACGCAATGTATTTAAAGACGGGAAGCGCCTTCGCGCAGGCTTATAAGGGAGCTTGAAAAGAGCAAATGAATATCCAGAACAATTTTCCTGCAAAACATTGCTTGTCTTACGTTAAATAATGTTATATTTGATGCAAAACCATCATAATAATGCATTAATTAGAATTCTAAAATTCAAATAATCGAGTTTTTGTGCGAAAACAAGCGTCGGACACTTGACTTTAGGCGGTAAAACAAATATTATAGTAACACATATTTTATACGGGAGGCGTCGCTATGGAAGCTGCGAAAAACAGGTTGCCGGAGGATTTCCTTAAAAGAATATGCGACGATATCTGCCGTTATTCTTACATAGACCCTGAAAATTTCAACAAGTACGATGTCAAGCGCGGTCTTCGCAACAAGGACGGCACCGGCGTGTTGGCGGGAATGACCAATATATGCAACGTCCACGGGTACCTGATGAACGAGGGCGAGCGGATGCCCGTACACGGGGAGCTTACCTACCGCGGCATCAATATAAAGGATATCATTGAGGGCTGCTGGGCGGAGGACCGGTTTGGCTTTGAGGAAACGGTTTTTCTTCTGCTGTTCGGCCACCTGCCTACACAGGAGCAGCTCGAGGAGTTTTGCACCGTAATCGCCGCCTGCCGCGAGCTGCCCGAGAGGTTTACGGAGGACACCATCATCCCGAGCCCCAGCCGGGACATCATGAACAAGCTCGCGAGAAGCGTGCTCACCCTTTACTCCTACGACGACAACCCTGACGACGTGACTTTGGAAAACGTAGTGCGCCAGAGCATCGAGCTTATCGCGCGTCTGCCCATCATCTCGGTGTATGCCTATCAGGTCAAGAAAAATCACTATGACAGGAAGAGCATGGTGATTCATTTCCCGCAGGAAAAGCTGTCGATGGCCGAGAATATCCTATATACGCTGCGAGCCGACAGGCGCTACACACGCGAGGAGGCCATGCTGCTCGACCTTTGCCTGATGGTGCACGCCGAGCACGGCGGCGGCAACAACTCCACCTTTGCGACGAGGGTGCTCACCTCCTCGGGCACCGATACCTATTCGGCCATAGCGGCTGCCATAGGCTCTTTAAAGGGGCCGAGGCACGGCGGCGCCAACCGCAAGGTGCTGCAGATGTTTGAATTTATCAAGCGCGACGTGAAGGATTGGAAGGACGAGGACGAGATAGCCGATTACCTCTGCAAACTCGTACGCAGGGAGGCCGGAGACAAGAGCGGGCTGATATACGGCATGGGGCACGCCGTTTACACGCTGTCCGACCCCCGCGCCGTCATGCTGAAGCAAAGCGCGGCCAAGCTGGCCGCCAAGAAGAACATGCTGGAGGAATTTGAGCTTATGACCACGGTGGAGCGGCTCGCCCCGGCAGTGTTCGCCAAGTACAAGAACGACACCAAGATTATCAGCGCGAACGTCGATATGTATTCGGGCTTCGTCTACCAGATGCTGGACATTCCGCCCGAGCTTTACACGCCGCTGTTCGCCATAGCGCGCATATCCGGCTGGTGCGCCCACCGCATAGAGGAGCTTATTTACGGCAACCGCATCATCCGTCCCGCTTACAAGAGCGTCACCGGGCATCTGCCTTACACGCCCCTTAAGGAACGGAAGTAGGCGTCCGTTTTGCCTCCGGGCTGCAGCTAAAACCGATCCCGCCCTTTTAAAAAAGGGGCGGGATTTTCATGCGCCGCTGAAGTTTTGCGTAAAACGCGAGGCGTTAATGATTAACAGCGGGGCATGGTGGGTCATATGATATAATAGGCACCGGCTGCCGGTGCCGCTTTAAAAAAGGAGGATGCCGAGATTGAGCGACCCTATTAGTCAGTTGATGCCGAGCGTAGCGGCAAACGCCATGCAGTATCAGCTCGTATATCCGGAGATTTTTTACAGGGTGCAGCCGTATATCATCATGATGTGCGACCAGATGGATGTGTACGACCCGTCCATGCCCACCCAGGAAATGGTGGAGCAAATGTCCGACATGATATGCGACGACCTGTGCAGAATGTACCCGGATATGGCTAAATACGCGAAAAATGACGATACCGTGACGACGGTCCAGCCGGCGGTAGTGTTCCGCAGACGGCCAAGACGCAGAGGCATTTTGGGAGACCTGATAGATATCCTGCTGCTCTCCGAGCTATTCGGTAGAAGACGCCGCCGCCGTTTTTAGCAAATTGGTATATAACCCTGTAAAAGGAGCGCCCGAAGCCGAAAGGGTATCGGGCGCTTTTTGATTGAGATACGCTTTAAATTTTCGCCAAAACCCGTCCGGGCTTTGCCAGACTACCCTGCCCCGCTCAAAACTCCACGCCTTTGCGGGCGGGCGCCCCCTTTTGATAAGGATGCCGGACACAGCGGATGTCCGATATATAGTCCGCCATGGCGACAAGCCTTTGGTCGGGCTCGCGGCCTGTGAGCACCACCTCCAGGCCGACCGGGCGGTTTTTCAAAAATTCCAGCACCGTTTCAATCGGCAGAACGCCGAGCCTTACGGCGTCCACAGCCTCGTCGAGCACCAGAAGCCGGGCGTTTAGGCAAAGCTTTGCCGCGCGGTCAAAGCGCTTGCGCTCGCATTCGCGCACACGCTGCTGCTTTTCGGGCGGCATAAACGGGTAAAAGCCGTTTACCGGCTCGCCGTCTACCACCGTGACGCCCGGTAAGGCGCGCAGCAAAGCGCATTCCCCGCTTTGGCCGTCCTTTAAAAACTGGCAGAACACGACCGGAAAGCCCCTGCCGGCAGCGCGGACGCACAGCCCGACGGCGGCGGTGGTCTTGCCCTTGCCGTCGCCGATATAAAGGTGGACGAGTCCCTTTTCCATCTGAAGCCCTCCGGAAGGATAATAGTCTTTGATTTAATCCTTCGGCAAAAGCCCGGCGCGCCTTAGCTCCTGCGCGGCCAGCAGCACGCCCGCTTTCCCGGCGGGATATGTAAGCCCGCCCTGCAAAAATACGCGGTAGGGCTCGCAAAGCGGCGCGTCGGCCGACAGCTCGATGGAGGAGCCCTGCACGAACGAGCCCGACGCCATAATGACCTCGTCCTCGTAACCCGGCATAGCGCAAGGCTCGGGCGTGAAGAAGGAATCCACCGGCGCGCCGGCCTGTATGCCTTTGCAGAAAGCCAAGAGCGCTTCGCGGCTTTTAAGCTCGACGGTCTGTATGATGTCAAAGCGCGGCTCGTCGGGGCGCGGGCTCACCTCGTATCCGAGCTTTTGGAACAGCGCGGACGCAAGCAGCGCCGTTTTGAGGGCGCTGGCCGTCACTGCCGGGGCGAGGAAAAGGCCCCGGAACATATTGCGGCTCTGGTTTAGCGTTGCGCCCACCTCGCGCCCTATGCCGGGCGAGGTCAGCCTATAGGCGCAGCGCTCCACCCATTTTCTGCGCCCGGCGATATAGGCCCCGGTATCGGTGAGCCCGCCGCCGGGGTTTTTGATGAGCGAGCCCACCGCGAGGTCGGCGCCGACCGCGCAGGGCTCCCTGTCCTCGGCGAACTCGCCGTAGCAGTTGTCGACGATTACGGCCACATCGGGCCGACGTTTTTTTACGGCGCGGCAGAACGCTTCTATTTCCGCTACCGACAGCGCCCGCCGCGCCCGGTAGCCGCGCGAGCGCTGGATAAACACGGCGCCGACGGTATGGTCGTCAAGCTGCGCGAGCGCGCTGCCGGTATCTATCCCGCCGTCGGGTGTAAGCGCCATTTCCCGGTAGTTTACGCCGAATTCCATAAGCGAGCCCATTCCCGGCTTTCCCCGCAGGCCGATGACCTCCAGCAGGGTGTCGTACGGGCTGCCGGTGACCGACAGCAGCGTCTTCCCCGGCCGCATGACGCCGAACAGCGCCACCGTCAGCGCGTGCGTGCCGCCCGTGAACTGATGGCGCACCAAAGCGTCCTCGGCGCCGAACACCGAGGCATAGACGGCGTCCAAGGTGTCCCGGCCGCGGTCGTTGTATCCGTATCCGGTGGAGCCGGCGAAATGCGCCTCGCACACCCTGTTCTCCCAAAAGGCCTGCAGCACCCTCGCCTGGTTCTCCTCGGCCAGGGCGTCCAGCGCGCAAAACCGTTCGCAAAGCTCCTGCTCGGCCCTTTGCGCAAGGGCGGCGATGTCTTTATCTATTCCCAAACGCTCATACATTTTCGCTTCTACATCCTCAGGCGGGGGGTTACGCCCCGCGGTGTTATGAACATGCCGGTTCGGGCACACCGTCGGCGCGTTCGCGCAAAACGATGCGGCCGTCCTCTGCGGTGACATGGACGCTTTTTACGTCCTTGCCCGCGAGCACGATGTCCACCAGCTTATCCTCGACCTCTTTTTGCAGCACGCGGCGGACGTTACGCGCCCCGTAGACGGGGGAAAAGGATTTTTCGGCTATGGCCGCCTCGGCCGCGTCGTCCCACGAAAGGTCCATGCCCCTCTCGGCCACGCCCTGGCGCAGCTCCGAAAGCCGCAGCGCCGCAATGGCCTTGAAGCTCTCTTTTTTTAGAGGCGCGAAGATTATCACCTCGTCTATTCGGTTGAGAAATTCCGGGCGCAGAAATTCCGAAAGGGCTTTTTGCGCCTTCTCCTTCGCTAAAAGCTCCGGCCCGCGGTTGAAGCCGGCGGCGTTGCCCTTGAGGTTTGAACCGGCGTTGGAGGTCATGATGATGATGGTATGCTCAAAACTTACGGTGCGGCCGTGGGCGTCGGTGATGCGGCCGTCGTCCAGTATCTGCAAAAGGATGTTGAGCACGTCGGGATGCGCCTTCTCTATCTCGTCAAACAGAACCACCGAATAGGGCTTGCGGCGCACCTTTTCGGTTAGTTGCCCGGCTTCGTCGTAGCCGACGTACCCCGGCGGCGACCCGATGATGCGCGACACCGCGTGCTTTTCCATAAATTCCGACATGTCGAGCCTTATAAGAGCGCCGGGCTGGTCAAAAAGCTCCTCCGACAGCACCTTTACAAGCTCGGTCTTGCCGACACCTGTGGGTCCGGCAAAGATGAACGACACCGGACGCGCCCTCGGGGTCAGCGAAGCGCGCGCGCGCTTTACGGCGAGAGTGACGGCCTCTATCGCCTCGTCCTGGCCTATTACGCGCTGCCGGAGCCTGTCGCCGAGCCGCTTTAAGCGCTCGCTTTCCGACTGCACTATTTTAAGGGATGATATACCCGTCCACAGCTCGATGACCTTGGCTAAGTCGTCCAGCGTCAGGACGCTGTGCACCTTGCGGTTGAGCTTTTTAACCTGTTCTTCGAGCCGGCATTCCTCCGCCCGCAGCTCGGCGATGCGCTTGTAGCTATCCTCGTTAGGGTTGGTGGCGAGGGTTTCAATTTCCTCCTTAATGCCGGCCAGCTCCTGCGATTTCAGATAAAGCTCCTTGTTGGCGTTGTTTTTGATGGAGGCGTTGGAGCAGGCCTCGTCGATAAGGTCGATAGCCTTGTCGGGCAGGTACCGGTCGGACACGTAGCGTTCGGATATGACAACGGCCTTTCTCATTAGCTCGGGCGGGATGGTCACGTTGTGGTACTCTTCATAATAACGGCATATGCCCTCGAGTATCTTTATCGTCTCATCTATTGTGGGCTCATCCACCATGACCGGCTGAAAGCGCCGTTCCAGCGCGGCGTCCTTTTCTATATGCTTGCGGTATTCGGTGATGGTCGTAGCGCCTATGACCTGTATCTCGCCGCGGGACAGCGCCGGTTTCAGCATGTTGGCGGCGTTCATGGCTCCCTCGGCATCGCCCGTGCCTACCAGGTTATGCACTTCGTCGATGACCAAAATGATATTGGACAGCGCCTTTACCTCGTCGATAAGGCCTTTGACGCGGCTTTCAAACTGGCCGCGGAACTGCGTGCCCGCCACCAGCGCGGTGAGGTCCAGCACATGGATCTCCTTGTCCATGAGCCGCGCCGGCACGTTGCCCTCCGCTATGGCGAGCGCGAGGCCCTCGGTTATGGCCGTTTTGCCCACGCCCGGCTCGCCGATAAGGCAAGGGTTGTTTTTGGTGCGGCGGTTTAGGATTTGCATCACGCGGTATATCTCGTTCTCGCGCCCGACTATGCGGTCGAGCTTTCCCTCTCTGGCCGCGCCCGTCAGGTCGATGCAGTAGCTGTCAAGGTATTTGCGCTTGCCCGCCGCCTTTTTGGCCGGGCGGACGCCGGGCTTGGCGGAGGGCGCGTCGGCGCCCGACTTTTCCTTGGCCTTATCCGACGTGTCGGACGGCGCCGCGCTCGCTCCGCCGTCCTGCGGCAGGATGGGATTGGCGAAAAAGCCAAGAGCCGGCGCGCCTCCCTGGAAAAAGCCCGAGGGGTTTTCCAGAGCGGCCTCCAGCTCGTCGCTGACCGCTTCGATATCCTCCTCGCTGATGCCCATATTCTTCATGATGTCGTCTACCGGCTTGATGCCGAGGGCTTTGGCGCATTTGAGACAGATGCCTTCGTTTACGGTTTTACCGTTTTCCTGTCTCGAAATGTAAACCATAGCCATCCTTTTCTTGCATCTTGAGCAAAGCATAAATTGTCTCCTTAAACTGATTTCGGCCCTGTACGGCGCCGGTGCTCACGCGTTGTTCTGCCGCTCGGCCGGGGACGATGGGCTCCCGAAAAGCGAGGTGCTCTTTCGCACCGTCAATAGGTAATTTACAAAGGAAAACATGGCGCACGCAAAGGCCAGCAGGTATATGACGGTCTTCCACGGCTCGCCGTATTCAATGGCGAATATGGACAGCACGGCTATATAGAAGAGGGCCGTGGCCGCCTTGCCGTACCATTTCGCGGGCGGCACCGTCTCCTTGCGCCACAGGAGGATGTACCCGCCTATGAGCATGAGAAGCTCCTTTGTGATAAGCCCTATGAAGAACCACAGCGGCACAAGCCCCCGTATGAGCATGCACACGAGCACGGTGGTCTGCACCAGCTTGTCGGCTATCGGGTCGAGTATCTGGCCGAGCTTTGTTATCTGATTGTATTTTCGGGCGATATACCCGTCCAGCACATCGGAAATGCCGATGGCGGCGAGCGGCAGCATGGACCATTCCTTGCCGCTTATAAAATATACAAGCACGAACACTGGCAGCAGTAAAATTCTGAGCATTGTCAGCACGTTCGGGATATTGAGCATAGGCCGCTCCATTCTGCGCCGGTTAGTGGTTATGCCGCCGCCCGCTCCGGCGCCGAAACGGGGGATTTTAACGGCTGTGAAAAATCAAAAGCCGATGGGGTTTATATTGTAAAGGAATTTGAAAAGGAAGGTATCCTCCACCACGTCCGTTATGTTAAGCCCTCCCGCGCTGCCTAAAAACGGGGAGAGAAGGGTTACCGCGACGCAGAACACAAACACCAGCAGCACGCCGTTGACTAATCCCACGCAGCCGCCTAAGAGATGGTTGGCAGTGGAGAAGACCGGCAGCTCGAAAAAGACGCCCAAAAGCCAGCCCGCGACGCGCACCGCCACAAGCGCCACCACAAACAGCAGGACAAAGGCGAGCACATACGACACCTTATGGGAAAAGGTGGCGGCCACGGAGGAGGCGAAGCGGTCGATCAGCCCCTTTGCAATATTCTCCGACTCAAGCTGCTCGAGACGCTCCTCGACCGTGTCCTTGTTTACGCCGAAGGTGCCTAATATGGCGGTGAGAAAGGCCGGGCTGTCGTCCAACATGCTTTGTATATCGTCAACAGTGGCGTTTTTGCCGCCCTCGGGCAGGGCCGAGCTTATGGAATCGGCTACCGTCTGCTTCATCATGGGATGCATGAACTTGTCGTTGATCACACTGCCTACGGAAGACGCGAACGAATATGCTATTATAATAGCCAGGATTGTCCCCGCTATACCGATGGCGATCTTTATAAATCCCTTCATGGCTCCGGAAATAATGCAGAAAAGAAAGATGCCGATTATTGCAAGATCCAAAAACAGGCTCACTGATAACCCTCCCAAATCATCCGGTCGTCGGTTCCTTGTGCCCGGCGCGCCCCGCCCGGCACAAAGCCGAAGATGTGTCCGGCCGTTTCTTGTGTTTTTACCACTATATACTACCATAAAAGGCGGCGGAAAAAAAGAGCAAAGTGGTTACATTTTGCTTTCATTTTCGTGACAAAGCGTTACAAAATAGCCGCTCTGCGCTCAGATTCCGACTTATTTCCCATGCGCCTCGATGTATTCGGCCCTGCCGTCGGACACGAGCAGGATATTAGTGCCGGAAGCGGCCAGCACCGCCCGGTGGGTTCTGGCGGCGGGAAGCTCACGCACACCCTTGCCCGTAAAGGCGATGAGAAGCGCGCTGTCGGTCAGCCCCGCTATATAATCCCCGGCGGTGCACACCGATTTGACGACGCCCTGCACCCTTTGCTCCGTAAGGACAGCTCCGCGGGCGTCCATAAGCCTTAAGATGGAAAGGCTCCCGCCCTCGTCCTTCTCGCACGCAGCAGCCACGCGTCCGTCTTTTATATAAAGGCAGAGGAGCCTGCCCTCGAACTTTACCTGTGATATGAGCGCGCCTTTGGCGTCGTAAAACCGGCAGCTTCCGTCCCCCGCCACCGCAATGCTGTCGTCGTTGAGAAAGCGCGCGTCGAAGGGATATTCCGAGCCTATGTCGACAGTGGCGTACGGCGTTTCCTGCGAAAGGTCCAAAAGCTCCAGCTCGGCCTTAAAGCCCTTGAGGTCGGATCTCAAAACCACGACAAAGGCTTTTGCTCCGTCGGGCGACACGCCGCAGGCCGACGCGAAGCGCCCCTCGGAATACCAGCGCCTGTACACCTCGCGAAACGACGTGTCGTAAACCGTCAGGCGGACATTATAGCCTTTGGCGCGCGTGAGCACCGACAGATAACCGGCGTCGTTGATGCGGGCCGCCAGTATGTTGCCGTCGTAAGCGGCGCTGAACACGCAGGCGAAGCTGTTGAAAACGTTGAGCTGTTTTCCGCCGCGGTCATAGGTGAGGACAAAGCGCCTGCACGCCTCTACCATAGGCTGCCTGTAGCTCATCTCGCGGTCGAGAAACTGAAGGCCGGCCGCGTCGTATATGCGCAGCCTCTCCGGAGTGAGCACCGAGAGCCCGCCCTTGAAAAGAGCATAGCGGTTGTCGCGGCTTTCGGGGTAGGAGATATAGCCCTCAAGGGGCAGGCCGCGCTCGAAGGTGACGTCCAGCTTGGCGGCGACACGGCGCAAATTGTCCGCCGTGATTTCCTCTATGTTTATTACCCCGACGGCCACCACCGTGACGGCGCACAGTATCAGGCAAAGCCTGCGCAGCGCCACCATCCACAAGCGTATTCTAAGAAGCCTCTTGTCCATTTGATGTACCCTTTCCGCGGGTAAGGCCCGCGGCTGATCCGAAAAAGCGCTGTTTTCTATATTATTGTATCCTTTTTTCCCCTTTGCGTCAACCTGCAAACACAATTTAAGAGGGGAGGGGAATGCGCGATATAGGCGGTATACATTCAGGAGAATACAGACAGTATATTTGTAAAGCATGGACGCGCGAAGCGGTTTTGCCGGCGCCGCCCATGGGAAAAACATGCGAAATTTTCTTTTTTTCCGCTTGAAAAGAGCGTTTATATATGTTATCATATTATGGCGTTTAATTCGGACAGTCCTCTGCCAAATCACTGGCACGAATGTCCCGCGATTAAAAGGAGGACATAAAATGAACACGGCTATAAGCGATCTGACAAAGGATCAGATCAAATCGGATATGCCCGAATTCTCCATAGGCGACACCGTCATCGTCAACGTGAAGGTCACCGAGGGCGCGAGAGAGAGGATACAGGCCTTTGAGGGCATCGTCATAGCCAAAAAGGGAGGCGGCATCTCCGAAACCTTCACCGTGAGAAGGCTTTCCCACGGCGTGGGCGTCGAAAGGGTTTTCCCGCTGCACTCTCCCAAAATCGCCAGCATCAAGGTGGTCAAGCGCGGCAGTGTCAGAAGGGCTAAGCTCTATTATCTGCGCGACAGGGTCGGCAAGGCCGCCAAGATCAAGGAAAAGCTGTAAAGCGGCGGGAATGCTTTCCCGCAGGGCATTGAAAAAGTGGCGGACGCCACTTTTTCGAGTTTTATGCCGATTACGGTATTTCTTCGCCCGAAAGCCGGACTCTGGGCGCGGGGCGCGCACCGCGGTAGGCGCATGGCAGCGTCGGCGCAAGGAGGATGCCATGTTGAAGCAGGACGACAATTTCAAAAAACCCGGGGAGACAGCCGCCGGCCAAAACCCGGATAAGCTCGATTACGAGAGAGACTCCATTTTGCCCGACATTTCTCTTGAGGCGCTTGAAAAGGCCCGCCGTGACGAGGAAGAACGGGCGGAGCTTAACCGCCCCGCCGGCGCGAGCGCGGACGACAACGACGGCGCTTTGTTTGAGCTGCGCATGCCCTTTAAGAAAGAGGACGCCGAAAGCGAAGAAACGCAAAACATCGCAGACGGGCCGGACGCGGCCGTTTTTAAGGGCGGCGAACGAAACGGCGGCCTTTTTGCCGGGGGCGGGCAGGCAAGCCAAGAGGAGCCGGAAAAACGTCTGGCGCGTCGGTTCTTAGACGAGGTTTACGACTGGGCCGATTCCGTCGCCATGGCCTTTGTCCTGGTAATACTTCTGTTCACCTTTGTGCTTCGTGTAGTCAAGGTGGACGGTACGTCCATGCTTCCGACGCTCAGGGACCGCGACGACGTCATCATTTACAACGTGAATTACAAGCCGCAGCCCGGCGATATCGTGGTGCTCACGTTAGACAAGCCGGTGCCCGGCATCGGGGATAAGCCCCTCATTAAACGCGTTATGGCGGTGGGCGGGCAGACGGTGGACTTCGATTTTACGACCGGCACCCTTATTATAGACGGAAAGCGCCTTCACGAGCCCTATATACTGGAGGATATGTCGCCCAGCATTTTCGCCAGCTACCAGGGGCAGTTCCCCTTTGAGGTGCCGCCCGGGCAGGTGTTCTTTCTCGGCGACAACCGCAATGTTTCCCACGACAGCAGCGAAATCTCGGTAGGCTGCGTGGATGCCCGTCATATCATGGGCAAGGTGGTATTCCGCATCTTTCCCCTCTCAAGCTTCGGGACGGTGAACGGAAATGGACAGTAGCCAAAAAACCGGCGCCATAAACTGGTTCCCGGGACACATGGCCAAGACCCGCCGCCTTATCGAGCAGAATATCAGGCTTATAGATGTGGTGGCGGAGCTTGCCGACGCCCGTATACCCGCCACAAGCAGGAATCCCGAGCTCGGGAGGCTGATACCCGGCGGCAAGCCGCGAGTGCTTGTGCTAAACAAATCCGACCTGGCCGACCCGGCAGGAAACGAGGCCTGGCTCGCGCATTACAAAAGCGCGGGCCTTTACTGCATGCTGTGCGACTCCAAAAGCCGCGTGAGCACAAAGGCGTTTGCCGCCCTTATAAAGGCCGCGGCAGCCGGTCTTTTAGAGCGGCGCGCGCGCAGGGGAACAGCCGGCATGCCTTTGCGGGTCATGGTGGTGGGAATCCCCAACGTGGGCAAGTCCACCCTGATAAACAGCCTGGCCGGGGCAAGGCGCGCCCGCGCCGAGGACAGGCCGGGCGTCACCCGCGGGACGCAGTGGATATCGATAGGCGCGGAGCTGGAGCTTCTCGATATGCCCGGTCTGCTGTGGCCCAGGATAGAAACCGAGCGCCAGGGGCTTTTGCTGGCGTTTACGGGCGCCGTGCGGGACGATGTACTCGATACAGAGCACGTAGCAGGCAAGCTGCTGACCGAGCTTTCGACAATCGCTCCCTCAAGGCTTTGCGAAAGGTACGGCTTAGAGGGCGTAGAGGGCAAAAGCGGCGCGGAGCTTTTAGATGCCGTGGCGCGAAGGAGGGGCTTTCTCCTTCCGGGCGGCGCCGCCGACACAGAGCGCGCCTCCCGCATGGTGCTTGACGAATACCGCGCCGCAAAAATAGGGCGTTTCACGCTAGAGGACCCGCCCGGCGGGGCGCAGTAAATCTGACTGTCCGGAGGGATGCGCATGCTTGACGACGCACTGGAAAGGGCGCTTTTCGCGCAAGGGTTTTCGGCTGTCTGCGGGGTGGACGAGGCGGGGCGCGGGCCGCTTTGCGGACCGGTGTGCGCCGCCGCGGTCATCCTGCCGCCCGGGCTTTTTATAGACGGGCTCAACGATTCCAAGCGGCTCACCGAAAAGCGCAGGGAGGCCTTATTTGAGGTTATCGTATCGTCGGCCGTCGCTTTTAGCGTATCCTACGCCTCGCCGCAGGAGATCGACGAGCTTAACATCCTAAACGCCACATTCCTCGCCATGCGCCGCGCGGTGGAGAGCCTCTCGCCTCCGGCCGATTTCGCGCTCGTGGACGGAGACCGCGTTTTGGGGCTCTCTTTGCCCTACCGCTGCGTGCCGGGAGGCGACGGCATATCGCCGTCCATAGCGGCCGCGTCGGTGCTGGCCAAGGTATCGCGCGACAGGCTGATGGCCGAGCTCCACGACAAGTACCCGCAGTACAACCTAAAAAAGCACAAGGGCTACGGAACCGCCGAGCATTACGCTTTAATCGCCGAGCACGGCGTGGCGGATATATACCGCAAATCCTTTTTAAAGACGTTACATAAGCACATCGCGCGCTGACGGC
>ENA-UOYA01000564-UOYA01000564.1-activated-sludge-metagenome-genome-assembly--contig:-NODE-564-length-46464-cov-7.856989_pt1 | contig 46464 bp, 37 predicted proteins | sample MGYA00238163_ERZ764804 | MGnify/ENA primary metagenome ERZ764804 (study PRJEB28919, sample SAMN05720223) | activated sludge metagenome | isolation source: Anaerobic digester | place: Hong Kong...
AAAAAAAGCAATAAAGCTTGCAGAGTAAATACCCACTCAGCAAGCTTATAAATATTTCATTATTAACCTTTAACTGCACCTGCGATAAGGCTTTTTTGAATTTTTTTGCTCATAAAGGCATAAACAATAAGCGTTGGGAAGGTTGCAATTACAAGAGCAGCTCCAATAGGTCCCCACTTTGTCGTATATGAACCGGAAAGAGTTTGTATTCCGACAGGAATAGTACGGAACTCCGACTTGCTGTTGAAAATTACCGCAAACATAAGCTCGTTCCATGCCTGAAGAAAGGTAAATATAGTAACCGTCGAAATTGCCGGCCTCATAAGAGGAAGAACTATTCTGAAGAATATTCCGAAGGTTCCGCAGCCGTCTATGCATGCCGCCTCTTCTATTTCCTTAGGAACATTTCCTATAAAGCTTCCGAATATCATTATTGCCATTGCCAGTGCAAAGGCTGTATAAGGAATAATTAACGCCTGATAAGAATCGGTCATCTTTAAAGAGCGAAGTATTACAAATACAGGGAGAATTGCCGCATGAATAGGCACTGTAAGTCCCAGCATAAATATATTATTTGCAAGCTTTCTTCCGGGCCACTCAAGCCTTGTAAGAGCATAGCAAGCCATCAGTGAGCATATTACAGTAAGAACGATTGTTATTGACGTAACTATTATACTGTTTAAAAAATATAATGCCATGTTGCCGGTTGTCATTGCTTCTCTGTAGTTTTCCCAAAGCCAGTCAATAGGAAGGCCTATTACATTTTCGCCAAAAATTTCTGCATTGCTTTTAAGGGAAAAAGTAAACATCCAATAAAGCGGAAATATATTTACTATTGTCCAGAAAATAAGAATTACATACGTTACAATTGGCTTTCTTTTATTAATGGGCATCGCCGAATCATTGGGATGCGTTAACTTAGCTTCTTTAATCATCGACCATGCCTCCTTATTTTTTTACTTCAAGATCTTCTTCTGTTTTGAAAAACTTTTTAATCAGTATTGCAAAGAAGAAGCATAAGAATATAATCATTACAGCGATAGTGCTTCCAAAGCCGTATCTGTTTCGGCGGAAAATCATCGAAACCATCAAGGTGCTTGGAACCTCGCTTGCGTGAGCCGGACCACCTCCGGTAAGAACATATATAAGGTCAAATGCTTTAAGTGAGCCTGTTACCGCAAAAATTACGCAAATTCTTATTACAGGCTTAATCATGGGTATAATTATACTTTTTGAAATCTGCCATTGTGTTGCTCCGTCTATACGGGCAGCCTCTATTATATCGGTGGAAATGCTCTTGATTCCAGCGTACATAAGAAGCATGTGATAACCCACATACTGCCACAGCATAGGAATAAATACCGCAAACAGTGCAGTATTTTGATCTCCAAGCCACGTACGTTTTAACGAGCCAAGTCCAACTGCATTAAGAGCAATATTAAGTATACCATATTCGGGATTATAAATTTTTGTCCATAACTGACCGATAACAACGGTTGAAATAAGAACAGGAATAAAAAATACAGTTACAAAAAAGCTTTCTCCTTTAATGCCCTTTGAAATCAAAAGAGCAAGCCCCAGCGCAATAGGTAGCTGTATAAATACAGAAAGTCCGGCAAAAAGAAACGCATTACCAAGAGTTTTTACAAAACCGGCTGATTTGCTTGTAAAAAGCTCAGCATAATTTTTAAAGCCGACAAATTCCGCTTGTGTCATACCATCCCAATTCTGAAAGCTGTAAATAGCAGACATAATGATTGGAATGATTATTATACCAATGAAAAGCATAGCTGCCGGAAGTATGAAAAGCACAATAGCAAGTTTGTTTCTTCTTATTTTATCCATAATATTTACCTATACTTTCCAAAATAATAATTTAAACATCATACATAACTGACTGCCATATTAATATGGCAGTCAGTTAGACGATGCCGAAGAATTATTGAGAAGAACTTTTTTATTATATCAATTATTTTTCAAGCTGATCAGCCATAGCTTTCTGGAATTCCTCAGGTGTGATTGAACCGATATAAAGCTCCTGAAGAAGTGCAAGATATTCGCCTGCATCTTCGGACTCCATAAGTGTATCAAACCAAAGGGTAAATGAAGTAGCACCGTTAGCATAAGCTGCAACCTGTTGTGTGAGCTTAGGAACTGATGAATCATCATAGTCAACCTTCCAAGCAGGAACTCCTGCGCCGGAAAGATAGCCGTATTTTGAAACGCCCTTTGTAATTTCAAATGCAAGCTGTGCTGCAAGGTCAGGATTCTTTGTTGATGCTGCAACCATAAGTGAATCTGAACCGCCGCCCATGAAATCAGTAATCTTAGCATTGCTGCTGTTGATTACAGGGATTGGAGCAACTGAGAAATCGTCAGGATTTGGAGCGTCTGTCATGATAGAGCCGCCCATCCAGCTTCCTGTGAAGTACATAGCTGCATTGCCCTTATAGAACTCTGCACTTGCTTCATCGTTTGAAAGACCAGTAGCGCCATCAATAAATGCACCGGAATTAACAAGCTCCTGAATCTTCTGAGCGGAAGCAAGGAAATCAGGATCTGAATATGAAACGCCGTTTTTCTTCAGCGCATTATAAACCTTATCAGGACCTGCTGATTTAAGCGTAAGTCCATCGTGGAGCATTGCAAGAACCCATGTGTCCTTAACGCTTGTAGCAATAGGCTGAACACCGTTAGACTTGAGAGTTTGACATACGTTTGTCATTTCGTCCCATGTTGTTGGTGCTGTGAGGCTGTACTTGTCAAAAATGGTTTTGTTGTACCACATTACAGATACAGGAGTACACATTACAGAGCCGTAAAGCTTGCCGTCATAAACAAGGTTGCTAAGAGCGGCCATTGAAATATCGTCCTTGTATGCTGTGTAGTAATCATCAAGAGGAAGAACCTTGCCGGAATCTACAAATGACTGAGAGAAGCCGCCTGCCCATGTAAAGAATACATCTGGGAGCTCATTTGCTGCAACAGCAGCTTTGATTTTTGTCTTGTAGGATTCATTCTCAAATGTTTCATGCTTAACCTTTACTCCAGGGTGATTTGCTTCAAAGTCAGCAATTGCCTGTTTGTACGCAGGGTTGAAAGCATCGCTTTCAGTTGCAATACTCCACATGGTAAGTGTAACTTCCTTGCTTTCACCAGCAGCAGAGGCAGTGGTAGTAGCAGCGTTGCCAGCATCTGTAGTTGTAGCGTTATTATCCGAACTCGGCTTAGAGCCACACCCTGCAAACAAAGTTGATGCAAGGGCAATTGACGTTATAAGACTTAAAACTTTCTTCATTAACTAAACCTCCTGTTAGTTTTATTATAAATTTATTATATCGTTTAAAATTTTAATATCGAACGTATTTATTTTACTCAATATAGTAATATTATTACTTTTGCTTTAAAATATATACCACATTATAAAATAATATGGTATATATTGACGCATATGGTTTTTATGCTACTATTGATGTATGCAGTTAAGCATTATATTCGATTAAATATTTACCTCTTTTGTTTTTATTATATACTGTTAATTGTATTTTATAATTGCCATTATTTTACTTTAAAAAATATACTGGTATAATGGTCTAAGAAAAATCGACAAAAAATTTGCAAAAGCATCGTGAATTCGATAGAATAAAATTATAGTGCTGCTAAAAGGAATTTTAATATGACAAATAATAAATTTTGGAGTAAATTAGACTCCGTTGCTTAGAATAAGTACTTTTCAAGGGGTGTAACATTTGATGGTATCGTTGTAATAGTGGGGGAGGTTTGACGGTATCGTCGTAACAAATGAGAAAAGCTTCTCGCTTACTCTATACATCTTACCCGATTAATTACAATAACGAACTGTTATTTACAAGCTCTGATTGCACATAAGCTTTAATATTTCAGCTTTAGTCGGCATTACTTTGAGTGCACCTTTTCTTGCAGTTATAAGCGATGCCCCTGCGTTTGAAAACATAAGCAAATCTGAAAGCTTCTTTTCGTTCAGGTTTTCCAGTCCATATTCAAGCACAAAATTCAGCGCACAGCCTTCAAAAGTATCTCCTGCACCTGTTTTTTCAATGGCTTTTATTTCAAGGAAAGACGGCTTTTCTGTAACAATATTTTTGTAATATGCACGACTGCCGTCCTTGCCAAGAGTGAGGAAAACAAGTGAAATTCCATATTTCTCTCTGATTATTTTTATTCCCGCATCGTAATCATTTGTACCGGTCATGAATTCTACTTCGTTATCAGAAATTTTGAGAATATCACACTTTGAAAGGCCGTATTCAATTTCTCTCTTTGCATTTTCAAGACTATCCCATAAAGGTTCACGCAGATTAGGGTCAAATGAAATCAATGCACCGTTAGCTTTTGCAACATCAATTGCGTATCTTGTTGCTTCTCTGCAATTTTCATGAGTTGATGACAGTGTTCCGAAATGAAAAATCCTTGTGGTTTTCAGAATATTTTCATTTATATCTGATTTACGGAGCATTACATCTGCTCCGGGATTGCGATAGAAACTGAATTCACGCTCACCGTCATCAAAAGTATGTACAAAAGCTAAAGTAGTAGGAATTTTGTTGTCAAAAATCAGGTTAGATATGTCAATACCACTTGCCAAAACAGTTTCGGCAAGCATTTTGCCAAAGCTATCGTTTCCGACTTTCCCGATAAATGCGGTTTTTCTGCCAAGCTTGTTCAGCATTGAAAGAACATTGCAAGGCGCACCGCCCGGATTAGCCTCAAGTATCGGATTCCCATTTTCACTTATACCATTTTCGGTAAAATCTATAAGCAGTTCTCCAAGTGCAACTACATCATATTTTTTCATTTTTTATTCCCCGGCAAACAAATCATACTTTGTAATATCAATGACAGCCTCACCGTCTGCATAGAATGAAATTCTGTCAGCTGCTGTATCTGTTAAAATCGTTGCAGTCATTACCTGTTTTCCGTCATTTATAAAGACTTCAACGCTGAATCTGTCAATAATGATACGCAATTTCAATTCATTATTCATACTGGATACAAGACACCGACGTTGATGAATATACGCACGTCTTGAACCTGAGAATTTTCGATCTATTTTGAGAATAGATTCTTTTGGTCTGAAACTCAGAGAAGTCCAGTATTTATCATTCTGAGCAAATTTAATTTCGAATTTATGAAAAATATTATCAAGTTCTTTCGGACGGAGTGTAATTTCAAGGTCTACTGTTCGTCCGCTTATTCCATCAAGTACAAGAACATCATTTACAATAACGTTCTTGTACTCAACCTGATTACTTCTCTTTGCAAGCAATTCACGAATAGGCTGTTGAATAAGACGTCCGTCTTTTATTGAAATTTCTCTCGGCAGTGTCATTTGACCGAACCAAGTCATATCCTTGCGGTCAATCAGCGAACAGGTATCCCAGTTCTGCATCCAGCCAATCATTATTTTTCTGCCGTCCGATGCTGTTACCGTTTGCGGTGCATAAAAATCAATGCCGTAATCAACAGACTGACTGTGTTCATAAGTAAACTTCTTGGTTTTCTCATCAAAACTGCCTATCAAGCAAAGTGTTCCGTTGCCGTTGTGATATTCAAAGTCTTTGGGCATCATATCCTGCGGACTTACAATAAGCACCTGTTTTCCGTCCAAAGTGAAATAGTCAGGGCATTCCCACATTTGTCCGAATGTTCCGTCATTTTCTATCAACACGCTTTCAAATTCCCATTTAAAGCCGTCGGAACTTTTAAATAATAGAATTGTTCCCTTTTTGCTTTCGTCACAAGTACCTGCTACACACCTATAAATGCCGTCTTCTTCCTTCCATATTTTGGGGTCTCTGAAATTGCTGCGGCTTGTTCCCTGAGGCAGCATTTTTTCATCAATAACAGGATTTGTGTTTATTTTATTATAATCAATTCCATCACCGACAGCAATGCACTGTGTCTGGAATTCTTCACCGTTGTCATCTTTACGTACACCGGTATACAGCAAAAGCTGTCTGCCGTCAGGAAGTTCAGACGCACTTCCTGAAAAACAGCCGAATGAATCATAAAAAGAGTCAGGCGCCAATGCAGCAGGAAGATATTCCCAGCTTAGTAAATCACGGCTTACCGCATGACCCCAGTGCATAGAATCCCATACAGTGCTGTAAGGATTGTACTGATAAAACATATGGTATTCACCGTTATAGAACGATAAGCCATTAGGGTCATTCATCCAGCCGACATAAGGCGTCAGATGAAATTTCGGACGTGAATCCTTTGAAATTTTTTTGCCTGTCTGTTTTTCGTATTCCCTTGCTTTTGCTAATTTTTCACTTATCATAGCAATAGACTCCTATATATCTTCTTTATCTTCGTTGTTGATTTTTTCTATATCCTCCGGTCTCATGTGCAGCATGAAAATACATTCCAATGTGTAACTGATTACCCAGAACACTGCAGCCGGAAGAAAAATGATAAGTCCCGGAACGGTTATCCCCAGAAGAATTGCACAGATTATCGGAAGACTTACTCCAAGTGATTTTATAGGATGTACTATCAGCAATACAGAACTGAATTTTATTACATCCTTTATACTTCCGTTAAAATTTGCCGAATATGCTGAAAGATAAGCCAGCCATGTAAGTCCCGCAAAGAACAGAAATAATGCCAGCCAGTAAACCGTACCAAGAGGCTCTCCTTTTATTTTAAGATTTCTGAATACTATGACATCAATAGAAAGAAGTGCCATTACTGCCATTGAAATCAGCCATATCAATGTTGAACGTTTAAAATTTTCTTTAAACGAATTCCAAAATGTTTTAATAAGTTTTCCTTTGTTTTTGCGCAGGTACTTGTTTGCAGTGTTGTATAAGGCCGCAGAGGATGCACCTATCGTAAAAACAGGCAATGAAAACAATATCCAGAGTACACTGAGTAACATACAATCAAATAATTTTTCTGCAAAAATTACAAATGGGCTATTAATACCGAATATACTCTTCATTTTTACCTCAATTCAATGTCAGCCTTACGGCTTTGTGTATTGTTTAAGTGAAGTGAATTCTACTGTATTGTTTTCTGAAAAAAGCTTTATACTTTTTCCGCTGACTCCGTAAAGACGAACTGTAAGTGCTGCCATATTATCAATATAGAAAACTCCTACTGAACCTTCCTGAATATATGTGAATGAATATTCAGTATCAGGGCTGATATTGATACTACTTTCGGAAATAAGCGTTTTGCCTTCATTAAATGACAGCTGTATTTTATTTTCATTGGGAGATATAGAAATAAGCTTGTACTTTTCCTGTCTGTTGTTATAATTGAAAGCAAGTCCGAATGAACCTTTGCCTGAATATCTGAATTTACCCTTCAGCATAAAGCTTTCATAACAGTTAAATGCGTCATAGTAGCTGTATAATGAACCTGATTCAGCGGTTAGCTGTGTACCTTCAGTCAGAAGTTTGCGCCTTGCAGAGAATTGTTTAGTGATATTATCAACCGGCATAAGAACAAGATCATCATTTTCATTACTGCTGATTTTCTGCACAAGAAGATTCCCACCCCAGCCTGAAACATCACGAGTTGATGAAACAGATTCAGATCTTCTTGCCCAGCCTATCATATAGTAACTTCCGTCACATTCTATATGCTTTGCGGCGTAAAACAGTTTCCCTTCCAATCGTTTTGCCTCTGAATATGGTCCATATTGTTCATCAGCCGATGCATACCACAATGTGTCGTCTTGTGCTGAATAGGTTATATACCATTTATCTTCTATTTTAAAAGTATCGCTGCATTCAAGATTCCAGAAATCATAACCTGATGTATTACTGAAAATCACACCATCATAGCTAATATTTTTCAAGTCCTTACTGAGAGTGTATTTGAGTATTTTTGCAACATTATTCTGTGATGCGGTTATTGTGAGAGTAATGTTTCCTGTGGCTGAATCAAAATAAGCCTGCGGATCTCTGAAATCATTCTTTTGTCCAAGCTCATCAGGCGGAGTTATTTCCCAGTCAGCAACTTTATTGAATGATCTAAGATTATCACTTTCGGCAAGCATGATTTTTTCTTTATATTCTGATGTCGCTGAATTTGTATGTCCTGTATAAAAAAAGTAATATCTGTCATCGACCTTTACAACGGAGCCTGTACCTATCCAGCCGTCCTGGCCGCCGTTTCGTGAAGCTTCAAGCACTGGTTCATCCTGTTCATTGTATGTTATAAAATCAGTTGTTGTGGTAAGATAAACCGAATGATTATATGAATCACCGCCGTCTTTCAGATAGTAAATGTAGTACACACCATCCTCATAGTATGGCATTGTATCGCCAACATACGGCTGAACTTCTCCGTCTTTTGACGGCAGGAAAAACGATGTATAATCATAAGCGTCTTCCTGTTTACCGGGAGTATTAAGTTTTGCAAAATCCTTATCGCTGTCAAGAATTTCATACAACTGTTCCCCGTCATCATCTGTACTTTGAGTGTTGCTAGTACCGCAGCCGCACATCAGTATACTTATCAGCAAACAAGCTGTTGTCATATAGACAAAAAAATTTTTCATTGTTATCTCCATATCTGCTGCCATATTATATATGCCTGCTGACAGAATTGTATTTTACTATCCTGTCAGCATAACATATATGAAAAGTTAATTTACTGTTTTCTGAAAAATCTTTACACTTGAGAACTCAATAGTTACATCACCAAGTTGTGCTGTATTTTCAGAACCAAACTGGAACAGCATTTCAAAATTCATATCTGTGATAAACGTATCTGTTGTTTCAAAAGTAAATGTTTGTTCTTCTGTTGTAATATCCATGTTTTGCGAAATTCTTGGGTCCCAGCTACCAAGTGTATTAAGGAAGAATCCACATGATACATTCTTGGTCGCCTTTGCTGTTATTTCAATAGTGTAGTAGCTGTCGGCCTCCAGTACAAGCGGATTTCCATTATAACCGCAGATAAGCTTGTTATGCCAGTCAGTTACACCGCCCTTGTCAATACGATAGAAAAGACTGCCGTTTTCTGCCCATACAGTGCCTACTCCTTCGCTGTCTTCATCACTTCCGTTGAAGGTTTCCCACGGAAGGTCAGTATTTGCTTCGTTGGCTGTTCCTCTGCCAAATTCGGCAAACGAATCGATAGTCTTTTTAGTTTCAAGGTCGCCGCTGACTTCACAGAACTGAACGTCGTCAATAATTATGCTGTTTGATGTTACTCCTTCTGAAGGATTACCTATCTGTAATCTGATAACAGGATCTTCAACAGCAAATTCGGCTGTGAATGTACCACTGATCGTTGTTTCTTCATTTGCGTTCAGCGAGAAGCCGTTGAAGTTTACTCTGTTTTTATCTGCAAGCGAACTGCTTTCAACAAGACATTCGCCTGACTGTGCGTTTTTTGCTGTTGCCTTAAAGCTGTAGCTGTATTTCTTCCCGTTCTCAATTACAATACCCGGAAGTGCAATATCGCCCTTTACACTCCATATGCCGCCTTCTGTCGGGTAGGAAGTGATGTTGATTGCAGCTACTTCATTGCTTAAATTTACAGCAGCTTCCGCACCGTCGCCTGCTGATACTGTTACTGCTGTTTCGTCAGCCGAAGAAAAATCAGTTGTATATACAGGAGTTACTGTTTCCTGACCAGAAATTTCATAAATTTCAATTTTATCAATTGTAACTGTAAAATTTTCAGGAGTTGTATCTGACGGGTTATCGGGATTTGGCGTAATTTTTCCTAAGTTAATCATGATTTCTGCACTGCCGTTTGCAGGCGATGTAAAGTTAAGCTCAAGAGGAGAAATTTCTGTACCGATAACAGCGTTGAATGTTCCGCCGAATGTACTCCATTCTTCTGTGCTTTCGTCTCTTGCAATGATATGTGCGTATGTGTTTGCTGTGGACTTTGCCCACACCTTGATTTTATAATTATTTGCTGCTTTCAATGCAAAACCTGTTTTTGAAAGCATTATATCTCCATCAACGTTGCCTGGTGACTGAATATCAAATACATAAGCGCCCTGCTTTGTTTCTGCTGTTGCGGAAGCTCCGTCAGCTATATGTGCCTCCCAACCCTTATTATCAACTTTCTGTTCAGCGCTGAAATCAAATTCCTTGTACAGCACTGCTTCGTTTGTCTGTCTTGTAACTGTAAGCGTTGAATAGGATTCTGTTGTAAGTCCGCCCTTGTCTGTCACAGAATATGTGATTTCATAAGTACCTGCTTTGTCAGGTACAGCAACGCCGTTTTTAAAATCCAGTGCCGGTGAGGATTCTATTACAACTTTATTTGTAATATCGCCGTCTTCCTTATCAGAGGCAGTTACACCTTCCATTGCCTTGAATTCCGAACCTGCTTCTACGCTTTTGTCTGATACACCTGCAATTTCAGGCTGTGTGTTTTTACTTGAGCCACAGGCAGTTATTGATAATGCAACTGCAAGCACTAATGGTGCTAATATAAATCTATTTAACTTCATAATAAATACTCCTATCATTGATTATTAGATGTAAATCTGTCGTATGCATCCTGATAAACCTTCTGGATTTCAGGAAGATGTACTTTTCCGTTTAAGTCACTTATAAATGTGTTCCATTCAGAATCGGAAACACCGCCGTTAATAAGCCACTTGAAAAGGTTTGTCCTAATATAGTCGTTCAGGTTTGTTTCATAGTTGTTAAGTGTGTTGAGTTCGTCAAGAGTGAACTGTAAATTCGGACATGGTTTAACTGTTTTGCCAACAAACGGCGTTGCACTAAGCTGAAGTCTTTCAAGTCTTAATGCGGCTCTATTTTCCATGTGAACTACATTGTTCCATGCATAATCTGAAAGATAAATTATACCGAAAGGAGCATTCTGCAAACGAAGTTCATCAGATGTAACTCCCTCAGGAAGCGGCTTCTGTACCAACATTCCGTCAGCGTCCTTTTCTTCTTCATATACAATACCGATAGGTCCGTAATTTATTTGTGCGGAGATTTCAGGAATGTAGTAACGGTCAAAATAAGCGAGTAAAACTTCTATATTAGGACAATCGCTGAAAACAACCACTTCACCTGTGCTGATTTCAGGATTGTTGGAAACACAGATTGTCTGATCGCCATTCGGCCCTATAAGCGGATTACAAAGAATGTAGTTTTCAGGATTTGACACTACGGTTTCGCTTTCCCACCAGTAGAATGCGCCATATGTTTCCACGCCCTTGCCATTAGCAAGGAAGTTGTCCTGTGACTGTTCAAAAGACACCTTATCAATTAAACCGTCAGCAACCCATTTTGCAATAAAGTTGGTTGCATCCTTGAATTTTTCGTCTAATACTGTGTATGTTACCTTGTTGTCAATAATTACTCTATGTTCAAGATTATCATTAATTCCGAACATTCCGTAAAGGTCGCACTGATTTCCCTGCCAGTTGTTATAAACAAAATTCATCGGGCGTTCATCAGATGCATCTCCATTGCCGTTCATATCGTTGTTCTTAAAGTATTTTAATAAATCTTCCATCTGAACTGCCGTCAGGTTGATTCCATCCTTTAAGTCATCTGATGTTAGTCCCGTAACAGCACCGGAATCAATAGCTTTTTGCGTCCACGCCTTATTTAAAAAGAGAAGGTTAGGATTCTGCAGAAGTCCCATTTCCTCGATACGCGGAAGTGAATATATTTTGCCGTCTTCAACATTTATAAGCTGCTGCTTTATGTCAGGTCTTTCCTCAAGAATTTTTGAAAAATTAGGCATATATTCAAGGTAATCACTGATTGGAACGATAGTTTTTCTTTTTGCGTATCTAATTATTTCGCCTGCTGACATTCCTGCGTGATAAAGTGCGTCAGGACGGTCGCTCGAGTTTTCGAAAATCAGATTTTTCTGCTGTAAATAAACAGATTCGGAAACATTTTCCCAGTTTACATTGACATTTGTGCTGTCAAACAAATCCTGCATGATTTTCATGTCATTATAATCAATTGCAGATGCATTTTTTGATGAGTAAATATTGAAAGAAATTTCCGACGCACCTTTATCGTTTAGAATAGGTGCATTTGTATCCTTCCACTGAAAGCCGTAATCTGAAACCAGTTTTTCAATTCCGGCACCTTCTTCTTTCTTTGTACTGCCGCCACCACAAGATGTAAGTGATAATATAGCTGCAGTGAGAGTAATAACAGATATAATTTTTTTCATTATACAAACCTCCTGAATGTTTTTTGAATTTAACCCCTTAATGAACCAATCATTACGCCCTGCTTAAAATGCTTCTGAACAAAAGGATAAAGCAGAATTACTGGCAAACTTGATACGATAACTGAAACATATTTAAGCTGATTTGCAAGCCTGTACTGTTCAAGAATAGTTTCTCCGCTGCCGCCTACTGTACTCTCTGACGCTATCAGAATTTCCTTCAGTACAAGCTGTAACGGATAAAGATTTTCGTCCTGCAGGAAAATCATTGCATTAAAGTAGCTGTTCCACTGCCCTACTGCATAGTATAAAGCCATAACAGCAATTACAGCCTTTGACAGCGGAAGAACAATACAGAAGAATGTTCTGAATACACCTGCACCGTCAATTTTTGCAGCTTCAATCAGATCGTCCGGAATACTTGATTCAAAGAATATCTTTGTCATGAACAAATTCCATACAGAAAGTACAGACGGAAGGATTATTGCCCACATTGAATTAATAAGTCCCAATTTTCTCATTACATTGTAGAACGGAATAAGTCCTCCACCAAAAAACATAGGAATTATGAAATAGATCATAAAAAGCTTTTTGCCCGGAAGAGTTTTTCTGCTGAGCGCCCAGCCTGCAGGAATAGTTACTATTAAAGATACCACTACCGTAATTGCTGTATATATAATAGTATTTAGATAGCCAATCCACACATCTGTTCTTTCCATTATTTTTTTAAATCCCGAAAATGTAATGCCCACAGGGAAAAAAACCGCCTTGCCTGTAAGGACTGCATCAGGGTCTGAAATAGAAGCAATAATGATGAAATACAGTGGATAGATTACGATAACTGCAAGAATACCAAGAAAGACTGCATTTATAACGTAAAAGACTCTGTCACCGAGAGGTACCATTGCTGCTCCGCGTTTGCGATTTTTCGCTGGCTTATTTGACATTACCATAACCTCCTTACCACAATGAATTTTCCGAAAATTTCTTCGATGCTGAATTTGCAATAATCAAAAGGACAACGTTTATGACTGAGTTGAACAAACCAATTGCCGTTGCATAACCCTGATCAGGTAAGCCTGTAAGTCCTCGCTTGTACACATAGGTTGAAATCAGCTCGCTGACTGCAAGGTTTCCATCGGTCTGCATAAGCAAGGCTTTCTCGTAACCAACACCCATAAGTCCTCCGATTGACATGATCAGCATAACGCTTACAATTGGCATAATTGCAGGTAAATCTACATAAATAATTCGCTGAAATCTTGACGCGCCATCAAGATTTGCCGCTTCATGCTGCTGCGGATCAACATTGGATAAAGCCGCTATGTATATAATAGCGCTCCAGCCAAAATCCTGCCAGTTGCTTGAAAGAATGTAAAGCGGACGGAAGGCCGAACTTTCAAGGAAGTATGAGAAACGTTCTCCGCCGAATTCTGTGACAATGTTGTTGATTAGTCCGTATCTTCCAAAAAATATTGTCAGCATACCAACCATAACTACCAAAGAAATGAAATGAGGTGCTGTAAAAACTGTCTGAAGAATTTTACCTGCCTTCTTTTTTCTTAGAGAGTTAAGCATCAGCGCTACAATTATAGGAAGTGGAAAACCGATAACAAAGCCGATAATACACAAGAGAAAGGTGTTCCTCATCAACGGCCAAAATTGAGGATCATTAAAGAAACGTGAAAAGTTGTCAAATCCTACCCATTGTGTAGTTTCAGATAAAATACTGTCACCCGGAACAAAGTCCTGAAACGCAATCAATATACCATAAATAGGCATATAATTAAATAAAAAAACTACAACAACCGCAGGAATAAGCATAACCAAATATGGACTATTGTCTTTAAGATCCCTGAGTTTTAGAATGAACCTGTTTTTTTCAGTTTTGGCAGAAGTCTGAACATGATTTGTTGATTTTCCGTTTATCATTTTACCCTCCTTAATTATTACTAATTTTACGGAATTTGTTTAAGAAAGTTTGTTATTCTATTGGTCTTTCCGTATAAAACATACAATAATGTTTTCATAATGTCAATCCTTTGTAGCAAATATTTATAAAAATTGTGCAAATGCACATTTTAAAAAAAACATTGTGCATTTACTAATAAAAAAGTTGACATTATTAATATAAAATTGTATAATACAGATACGCTAAAACCTGCATATTTTCTGCTTGCTAAAAAGTAAAACTTTTACATTTGTACTGTGAAAAGGAGTAGAAAACATGAAAAACTCCGTTACTATTCAAGATATAGCAAACTCGCTCAATATGTCTAGAAATACTGTTTCTAAAGCGCTTAACGGAAAATCTGTTCCTGCCAAAACAAGAAACGCTGTTCTTAATGCGGCTATTGAAATGGGATATAAAGGATATAAGATGGCGGCTAACGGAAATTCAAAGCTCGGGCAGAAGAGACTTGTTATTCTCTCAACACGTCTGCTGATGAGCATTAACTATGCATCTTATGTACTGAAAGGTATTGAAGAAAGCTTAAGTGATTATGATATTGAGCTTTTACAGTTTAGAATTACAGATGCTGCTTCTTTTTCAAAATTTATGAAATATTTAAACGAATACAAAGTTGACGGAATTATATGTATGGAATTTTTTAATTCTGATTTCATTACACAACTTCTTGAACAGGGACAGGCACTCCTTTTCATGGATTTTCCGTTTGAAGATTTATCCGCTTATGGCAAATATGATGTTATTATGCCTGAAAGTTTTAATGTAATACGAAACTTCTGTACAAACCTGATACAAAAAGAGAAATGTAAGACTTTCGGATTTGTTGGCGACTGCTTTCACTGCCGTTCTTTTTATGACCGATTTTTAGGTATGCGTGAGGCAATGTTCCTTTCAGGACTGACATACAATCCCCAATACTCCATTATGAAAAATGATTCTGAACCTTACGACCCAGATTCACTGGCAGATATTCTGAAAACTTTTTCAGAAATTCCTGACTGCTTTGTTGCTGCAAATGATTCAATAGCGATAAGTCTTTTATCAGCGCTCAAAAAACTTGGTATAGCTGTACCGCAGAAAGTAAAAATTGTAAGCTTTGACAATGTACCTGAAGCCAAGAAAACTGAACCTCCGCTTACTACTGTCAATATAAATAAAACATCACTTGGCAAAAAAACTGTATCTTTGCTTTTCGATCGTATTGCAAATCCTATGCAGTCTAATCAGACAATTTATATTGCCTCAAAAATCATTGTCCGTTCAACCACATAATATTATGTCATTTGCAAAACCAAGTCTATTTATCAGTAAATTAAGGCAAATCATAAAACAAAATCATCTCCTATGGCATATACATAGGAGATGTATAGCTATACTCACCGATACCACTTGACAAGACGGTATCGCTTTGTATATGTAAAAAAAGCTACAAGACGGTATCTATCCAAAATTCCTTGAGCGTTTGAACATGGGATTAATATCAGTCTTAAAAATACACAAATAAATAAGGGTACTGTATCACAAATGTACAGTACCCTTAAAACGTTATATTTATCTATCCGAGCTGAAAGCATTTCTTATCTTATCAAAAAAATTTTTTCTTTTATTGTAGTTGTCATCACTCATGGAGCTATCAAACTCACGAATTAGGTCCTTTTGTTTCTTTGAAAGATTTTTAGGGACTTCAACGCTTACACGAACAAACTGGTCGCCTCTGTCAGAACGGTTAATCTTTTTAATTCCCTTGCCCCTAAGGCGGAATATTGTTCCCGACTGTGTTCCCTCCGGTATGTTTATATTAACCTTTCCATCAATTGACGGAACAGTAATCTCATCACCTAGGGCCGCTTGTGCAAACGTAATCGGAACTTCAGTGTGTATATCAAAACCATCGCGTTCAAAAATAGGATCCGGCTTTACAGATACGTAGATATGGAGATCTCCGCTTGGGCCTCCGTTAATTCCGCCATGCCCCTGACCTCTTACCTGAAGCGTCTGACCGTCATCAATTCCGGCAGGAATATCCACGCTTATTGTTTTGTTGACATTAACTCTGCCGCTGCCACGACATTTCTGGCATTGTGTTTTTATAACCTTTCCCTTGCCACCGCACTTAGGGCATGGCTTTGCAGATGATATTATCCCAAAAGGTGTACGCTGTGTAACCTTAATCTGACCGGTTCCATGACATTCAGAACAGGTTTCAGCAGACGTCCCCGGTGCAGCTCCGCTTCCGTGACAGTCAGGGCATTGCTCCATACGTCCGACATTAACATCAACCTTTTTGCCATTGCAGGCCTCCATAAAGCTGATAGTGATATTGACCTGAATATCCTGCCCACGCCTTGCTCCGTTTGCACTTGAGCTTCTGGAGCTGCCTCCGAAGCTGCTTCCAAAAAAGCTGGAGAAAATATCGCTTATATCGTCCATGCTGCCAAAGCCGCCGAAGCCTCCGCTGAAGCCTCCGCCGCCATAGGACGGATCTACTCCTGCGTGGCCAAACTGATCATAGCGTTCCTTTTTGCTCGGATCGGACAAAATCTCATAGGCCTCGTTAACTTCCTTGAATCTTTCTTCGGCTTCCTTATTATTGGGATTAAGGTCCGGGTGATACTTCTTGGCAAGCTGACGATATGCCTTTTTTATTTCATCGTCGGATGCTGATTTTGTCAGTCCCAGCACCTCGTAGTAATCTCGTTTATCAGCCATTGTTACAGCTCCTTTTTCGGGAGAATCCCTTTAAGTAAAAACACGGACGGGCAGAAGTGATTTCTGCCCTCGTGTTTGTATGAAATATGAGTAATTGGTTTATTAATTTGCATCGGTATAATCAGCGTCAACGAAGCCGTCTTTTCCGCTGTCCTGCTGAGCGGTATCCTGACCAGCCTGAGCCTGAGCGCCTGCTGCCTGATATACCTTTGAGGAAAGCTCATAGAATGCCTTCTGCAGTTCTTCCGTTTTAGCTTTCATATCATCAGTGTTGTTTGCTTCAATTGCCTTCTTAAGTTCAGCAATCTTATCCTTGATAGGAGCCTTTTCAGCTTCGGAAACCTTATCGCCAAAGTCTGTCATAGCCTTTTCACACTGGAATACCATGTTGTCAGCCTGGTTCTTGATGTCAACAGCTTCCTTACGTTTTTTATCCTCCTCTGCATATTTAGCAGCCTCATCAACAGCCTTCTGAATATCTTCCTTAGACATATTTGTTGAAGATGTAATGGAAATATGCTGTTCCTTGCCTGTACCAAGGTCCTTTGCAGAAACGTTAACGATACCGTTAGCATCTATATCAAAGGTAACCTCAATCTGAGGAATACCTCTTGGAGCAGGAGCAATACCGTCAAGACGGAACATACCAAGCTGCTTGTTATCCTTTGCAAATTCACGCTCACCCTGGAGAACGTTAATGTCAACAGCCGTCTGATTGTCAGCATAGGTTGAGAATACCTGTGACTTCTTTGTAGGAATAGTAGTGTTTCTTTCAATCATCTTTGTGCATACGCCGCCTGCGGTTTCGATACCGAGTGAAAGCGGAGTAACGTCAAGGAGAAGAAGTCCTGTTACGTCACCTCCGAGAACGCCGCCCTGGAGAGCAGCGCCGAGAGCAACACATTCGTCAGGGTTAATGCCTTTAAAAGGCTCCTTGCCTATAAAGTTCTTTACAGCCTCCTGAACAGCAGGAATCCTTGAAGAACCACCTACCATAAGCACCTTATGGAGGTCAGAAGCTGAAAGTCCGCTGTCTGCAAGGGCCTGCTTAACAGGTCCCATTGTAGCCTGAACAAGGTCGGAGGTCAGCTCATTGAACTTAGCCTGTGTAAGCGTCAGCTCAAGGTGCTTAGGTCCGCTTGCGTCAGCGGTAATATAAGGCAGGTTAATCATAGATGACGGAGTTGAAGAAAGCTCGATCTTTGACTTTTCAGCAGCTTCCTTTAATCTCTGCATAGCCATTTTATCTGATCTGAGATCTATACCCTCAGACTTCTTAAATTCCTCAACCATCCAGTTAATAATTCTTTCGTCAAAGTCATCACCGCCAAGATGGTTGTTGCCTGCTGTTGCAAGAACCTCTGTAACACCGTCGCCCAATTCAATGATAGACACGTCAAAGGTTCCTCCGCCAAGGTCGTAAACCATAACCTTCTGGTCGTTTTCCTTGTCAATTCCGTATGAAAGAGCAGCAGCTGTAGGCTCGTTGATAATTCTCTTTACATTAAGACCTGCAATCTGACCTGCGTCCTTTGTAGCCTGTCTTTGTGCATCTGTAAAGTAAGCAGGAACAGTAATAACCGCCTCTGTAACCTTTTCGCCGAGATAGCTTTCAGCGTCAGCCTTGAGTTTCTGGAGAATCATTGCAGAAATTTCCTGAGGAGTATATTTCTTATCGTCAATAGTAACCTTATAATCCGAGCCCATGTGTCTTTTGATTGAAGAAATTGTTCTGTCTGCATTTGTAACAGCCTGACGCTTTGCAACCTGACCAATAAGACGTTCACCTGTTTTAGTAAAGCCTACAACTGACGGAGTAGTTCTTGCACCCTCCGAATTAGGTATAACAACGGCATTTCCGCCCTCCATTACTGCTACGCATGAATTTGTTGTACCAAGGTCGATACCTATAATTTTTGACATATAAATCATCCTTTCAAGTAACTATTTATCAAAGTAACTGTTTATCTTATTTTTACGGATTAGCAACGGCAACCATTGCACATCGTACAACCTTTCCGTTGAGCTTATAGCCCTTCTGGAAAACCTGACATACTGTATTTTCACCAAAATTTTCGTCCTCAACTTGGTTAACCGCATGGTGCAGATTAGGATCAAAAGGCATATTAAGAGCCTCAATTTCCTCGACACCAAGCTTTTTTAAAATGTCATTAAACTGTCCGAAAATCATTGAAATGCCCTTTTTGTAATTTTCGTCGGCGGTTTCGGCATTAAGCGCTCTTTCAAAGTTATCTATAACCGAAAGAAAATCCATAACAGCTTTTGCAGTTGCATCGGAAGCAGCGTTAAGCTTTTCCTGAACGGAACGTTTTCTAAAATTGTCATACTCAGCTAAAAGTCTTAGGTATCTGTCTTTTTCCTGAGCAAGCTGTTCCTCAAGCCTTGAGGAAATGTCATCAGTCTGTTCTGCAGCCTCCTCATTAGTCTGCTCCGTATTTTCATTTTCGTCAGCAGGAGCAGTCTCCTCTGTTTCAGCAAAAGAATTTTCAGCATCTTCAGCTGTTTCTTCCGACTGAGCAGCTTTTTCCTTTTCATTCTCTATCATGCCGTGTCATTATCTCCTTTCGCACATCAGATATCGTCATCTTCCTCATCGGTCAGCATTTCCGAAATTTTCTGAGTAAAATATTCTATATATGGTATAATCTTAGCGTAATCAAGCCTCATAGGACCTATTACACCGAGAGAACCTGCTGTTTTATTTCCTTTCTTGAACTTGGAAACTATCATGCTGGAATTGTTTATAACAAATCCCCCGTCCTTGCCAAACATCACCTGCAGGTCGCTGAAGCTGTCGTCAAGGAGCTTTGTAAGCTCATTTTTATGCTCAAAGAAATGTATAATATCAGTCTGTTCAATATCAGTTCTTGCAAGAAGATTTTTCTCGCCGTTTATCTGCACGTCAAAGCTTTGAAGCCCCTGTGCAAGCTCGCATATACCCTTTATAAGCGGCGACAGCGTCATCATATATGTCCCCATTGCGGAAACAAGCTTTTCCATCATTTCGTTGGAAAGGCTGTCAACGGAAACACCTTTCAAATTTTGCTCAAGGTACTGTGAGAAAAACGCAAGCTGTTCATTAGTAATGTCAAATTCAAGTCGGCAAACCTTGTTTTTAATGTTGCCCGAAGAGGTTATAAGCAGAAGAACGTACATCCTTTTGCCGGTGGGAATAACCTCAACCTTTGTAATAACCGAAAACTGAGGTGAAACATTTGATACAACAGACGCACACTGTGTAAGCTCCGCAAGAGCCTTTGAAGCACTTTCAATCAGAGCGTCCTCTGTGGGAACATCAACCTCAAGGAACTCATCAAGCATTCGCTTTTCTTCATCAGACAATGAATACGACGGCATAAGCTCATCAATATAAAGCTTGTAGCCGTTATAGGTTGGTATGCGTCCTGCAGAGGTATGTGGCTGCTCAAGGTAGCCAAGCTGTTCAAGCATTGCCATATCGTTTCTTATTGTGGCTGGTGACACATTTATTCCCGGCAGTGCTGCAATTGCTTTTGAACCTACTGGTTCGCCGGTTAAAATGTATTCATCCACAACGGCGGCAAGTATCTTCATTTTCCTCTCGTCCAGCAGTTCAATCACAACCTTTCACTACAGTATTATACCGCTTTTACGAAAAATAATTTATAACGGCTGGCACTTGATATTCATATGTGTTAGCACTCATCATATTTGAGTGCTAATTATATTATACACAACTTTCTTTTAATGTCAAGGGTTTTTTAAAAAAAATAGCACTTTATTTATGTGAGTGCTAATGCAATAATTTTACACAGATATGTAAAAACATTATATGCTTTGTAATAAGTTAGCATTTTGTTGACTTGTAAAGCTGTATCGGTTATAATTATAGTATAATTTTTAATATTTTTCTCTTTGTCAACTGCTGAATTGGAGAGATTTTAATGAATAAATGCTTTGATAACAGGGAACTGTCATGGCTCAAATTTAATCAGCGTGTTCTTGAAGAAGCTTATGATATTAACGTGCCGCTTTGTGAACGTCTATTTTTTGCGTCAATATACCAGTCAAACCTTGATGAGTTTTTTATGATTCGTGTTGGCTCGCTTTATGATCAGACACTTGTTAATGATGCTCAGGAGAACAAAACCGGCATGACCTGCAAAGAACAGCTGTCTGCTATATATAAGCGTGTCAGCGAACTTGTTCCGGACAGGGACAAAGCCTATTCCGATATAATGGCACAGCTTGTGAATTATGATATTGAACAGGTTAATTTCAGTGCACTGTCGAAAGAAGAGGAGGATTATCTTCACATCTATTTTACTAAGGAAATAAAGCCGCTTATTTCTCCCCAGGTGCTTGACAAGCGAAATCCTTTTCCGTTTCTCAAAAACAAGGAAATTTATGCCGTTGCTCACCTTGAGTCAAAATCAGGCGTAAAAATAGGACTTATCCCTGCAAGCGGCACATTTTCAAGGCTTATTTTCCTGCCTGCCGCCGATAAAATACGCTTTATGCTTGCAGAGGAGCTTATTCTGCACTATGCCTCGCTGGTGTTCAAGAGCTATAAAATAATCGGGAAATCCCTTCTTAGGATAACACGAAATGCCGATATAAATATGGAGGAGGCTCTTTATGACCATGACGTTGATTTGCGTGACGTTATGGAGGAGCTTCTCAAAAAGCGAAAAAAGCTTTCCCCTGTAAGAATGGAGCTTTCAAGGAAGCTTGATGATTCCGCTATTGACTATCTTCGTGAAAAGCTGGAGCTGAAAAAGGAACAGGTTTTCAGACTAGGATCTCCGCTTGATTTGTCGTTTGTTTTTCAGCTTAGAGATAAAATTGAGGAAAAGCACCCAGAGCTGTTTTTTGAAAGGGCATATCCCCAGCCACCAGCGCAGGTTTCCAAAAATGAACCTATGATAAGTCAGATAAAAAAGAAGGATATTCTGCTTTTTTACCCCTATGAAAGCATAAAGCCTTTTATAAAGCTGCTTAACGAGGCGGCGGAGGATCCTTATGTTGTATCTATAAAAATCACGCTGTATAGAGTTGCGTCAAACTCAAAGATTGTTGAAGCGCTTATCAATGCCGCTGAAAACGGCAAGGATGTTTTTGTGCTTGTTGAGCTTAGAGCAAGGTTTGACGAGGAAAACAACATTGAGTGGTCAAAGCACCTTGAACGTGCCGGCTGTACCGTAATATACGGGCCGGAAAATCTCAAGGTACATTCAAAGCTTTTGCTTATTACACGAAAAGCGGGCGACAAAATTGAACATATTACACAAATCGGAACAGGCAACTACAACGAGAAAACCTCTGCACTGTACACGGATTTGTCGCTTATGACCGCTGACAGCTATATCGGAATGGAGGCGGCAACGGTATTTAATGCCCTTGCTATGGGAAATCTTGTTGAAAGCACACATCATCTTCTTGTTGCACCACTGAGCCTGCAGAATAAAATTATTGAAATGATTGACGGCGAAATTGCCGCCGCAGAAAAGGGTGAGCCTGCTTATATCGGTCTGAAGCTGAACTCCCTTACCGATAAAAAGCTGATGGATAAGCTTGTTGAGGCTTCACAGGCAGGTGTGAAAATTCAGATGGTTATAAGAGGAATATGCTGTCTTGTTGCAGGAGTGAAGGGGTATACCGAAAATATCGAGATTATAAGCATAGTCGGACGTTACCTTGAACACGCAAGAATATATATTTTTGGCGTCGGTGAGGGACAAAGGGTGTATATTTCCTCAGCTGATTTTATGACAAGAAACACCCTGCGCCGTATTGAGGTTGCCGCTCCGATATATGACCAGCACATTAAAAATATTGTAGTGAGAATATTTCAAACAATGCTTTCTGATAATATTAAGGCAAGAGATATGCTTCCTGATGGTACATACAAGCGACGGGTTCCTAACGGCAATCCTATGAACTCTCAGGAGTATTTTATCAGCGAGGCGAAGGCAAATGCAAGGGCGGCTGAGCTTGCGGCTGAATACTCTAATGATAAGCAGTCAATTATTTCTAAGGCAAAAACAATGCTGCAAAAAATTAAAAATAAATCAGGCAAGGGTAAAATTGAAAGATAAATCCTTCAATCCACGAGTTTTGTTACTTTTACCGCGGTAATGCTGCCGCCTTGATTTGTTTAATTGAATTTATTCAATTTGCAGACATACAAAACTCAGAAAGGTATGGTCATAAAAATGGAACGTCTTAAACAACAGATAGAATTTCTTCTTGAGCTTGACAAAATGAAAAATCTGTACCGTCAGACTTACGTAATCCATGATGAAAGCAGGGGTGACAGCGGTGCTGTTCCCCATAAACGGCATGAAAATGATGCTGAACATTCTTTTCATCTGGCACTTTTTGCAATGGTGCTTTCGGAATATTCGAATAGCCCGATTGACGTTTTCAAGGTAATGAAGATGGTGCTTGTTCATGATGTTGTGGAAATTGACGCAGGCGATACGTATTGCTATGATACTAAGGGTTATGAATCAAAAAAGGAACGTGAGCTTAACGCTGCCGACAGGATTTTCGGGCTTCTTCCCGAAGACCAGCAAAAACAGTTTAGAGCGCTGTGGGACGAATTTGAGGAGTATAAAACTCCCGAATCTAGATTCGCAAATGCGCTTGACAGGCTTCAGCCGGTTCTGTTAAACTACACAAAAGGCGGCATATCATGGTCGGAGCATAACATAAAATATTCACAGGCACTTGAACGAAACGGCAGCATAAAATACGGCTCGGAGGAGCTATGGAAATATGCTAAGGCTATTCTTGACGAATGTCTTGACAAGGGAGTTTTAAAGTAACGCATATACGTAACATTTATAAATTTTAACAGCATACTTAATAAAATATAAACATTGAAAGCATGGGAATCATTTTAACGGTAAGCAGCAGTCAGAACATAGCGAGAGTATGCTCTGACTGCTGCTTACGTTTTGTTAAATACGGTTAATTTTGTATTTAAAACATCTTCAAAGCTCCGCTTTTATATTAATTTTTAATTATTCAACAGGCACCATTTAAAGCATTAAATTCATTAAGAACATTTCTTATTTCCTTTGCGCTGCTGCATTTCAGAACCTCATCCCGAAGCTTTTGACAGTCAGCTTTTCTGACACTTGAAACGATATACTTTGCTTCTGCTATTGAAGCTGAGGCCATGCTGAGTTCATCAAAGCCCATACCGATAAGCAACGGTATTGCAATAGGATCTCCAGCCATTCCTCCGCACATACCAATCTGAATCTTATTTTTTTTGGCGCTTTGAACTGTTCCGTCAATTAGCCTTATAACAGCAGGGCTGCAGAAATCATAAAGATAAGAAATTTTTTCGTTGCCTCTGTCACAGGCTAAGGTATATTGAATTAAATCGTTGGTTCCTATGCTGAAAAAATCGACCTCTTGAGCGAAAATGTCTGCCGTAACAGCAGCGGAGGGTACCTCAATCATCATTCCGACCTGTATTCCCTTATCATAAGCATAATTATCTGCGTCAAGCTGAGCTTTTGCTTTTTTAAGAAGTTTTTTTGCTTTGAGCAGCTCTTCGATTGACGAAATCATAGGGAACATTATTTTCAGCTTTCCGAATGCGCTTGCTCTCAGGATTGCTCTAAGCTGTGCAAGGAAAAGCTCCTGTTGTTCAAGACAAAGTCTTATGGCACGGTATCCTAGAAAAGGATTGTCCTCTTTGGGAATTTTTAAATAAGATACCTCTTTATCCCCTCCGATATCAAGAGTTCTTACAATAACTTCTTTTGGAGAAAAAAGAGAAGCAATGCTTTTGTACTGTTCAAACTGTTTTTCCTCATCAGGGAGCTCCGATTCGGACAGATACAAAAGTTCGGTTCTAAGAAGTCCTGCCGCATCCGCACCTTGACTCAGCGAAAATTCAGCATCTTTATACGAGCCGATATTTGCGGCAATAATTATTCGTTCCCCGTCAGAGGTAAAGGACGGCTTGTTTGAATAATTCAGCAAAAATTGCTGCTTTTGATTTTCAATATTGATTTTACTTTTATACTCAGCAATAGTTGCATCATCAGGATTTACAATGCAAATTCCCAAAACAGCATCAACAATAACAGTATCTCCGTCACAGAAATTTCCAGACACCTCGCCTGCACCAACAATAGCGGGAATACCCATTGATTTTGCAAAAATAGCAGTATGCGAGGTTTTCCCGCCCTTATAAGTAACAAAAGCCAGGACCTTTTCTTTGTTAAGCGAAATAGTATCGGTAGGGGATAGGTCCTCTGCAAAAAGAATAATTTCATCACTTATTTCAGCAAGAGTATTACAGTTGCTCCCCCCGTTAAGAATCCGAATAAGCCGTGAAGCGGTATCTCTTATGTCAGCGGCACGTTCTCTCATATAGCTGTTTTTCATATTTTCAAACATAACAGCAAATTTTTCCGATACTTCCAAAACAGCCTTTTCGGCCTTATAGAGCTTTTTTTCAATAAGCCTAGTTATTTCAGGTAAAAAAGCAGGGTCGGAAAGAAAGCCAAGCTGACCTTTAATAACCCCTGATTTATCCTTATTCTCCGTTTTTTCAATGTTGTCAATTAATTCAGAAAGTTCTTCTTTTGCTTTCAGTACTGCATTTGAAAAGCGGCTGAGTTCAGATTTTACGTTATCCTCCGTGATACCATCAGAAGTAATCTTTGCACAAAATGGCTTATAGAAAAAAGCCTTTCCTATTCTTATACCCTCTGAAACGCTTATTCCCTTATAAATTTTATTTGCCATAGGGCTTATGCTCCGTTCTTTATATTAATGAAACACTGACCAATAAAATTGCGTAAATCAACAAATAGTTCCTGAAAGCTTATATAATTATAATGCAAGTCTAAAGTTTATTCCCCGAAATTTTCGTCAAAAAGCTTTTGAACTGCTGCCATAGCAGCGTTTTCATCAGCACCATCAATTATAACCTCTACCTCCGAGCCTTGCTCAAGCCCTAAGCTCATCAGTCCGAGAATGCTTTTTGCATCAGCATCTTCGCTATCATTTTTTCTGATAGTTATTGTTGATGAAAAAGGTGTTACAGCTTCCGTCATTACCTGAGCAGGCCTGATATGGAAGCCTTCTTTGCAGTTTACTGTAAATTTTTTTGAAATCATGAAAATCTCCTCTCGGTTACGTTTCAACGGCTTTGAGAACATTAATAACATCATCGGGTGTTTTTGCACTGTCAAGGGCCTTTCTGAAATCCTCATGCATAAGCTTTTTTGAAATTGCAATTAAAATTTTCAAATGATCATTTCCGGCGTTGGCAGAAGGGACGCCAATCATAAACACCGACCTTACGGGCTGACCGTCAAATGATGCCCATTCAAGCGGCTTTTCAAGCCTTGCAAAGGAAATGAACGGTTTGACAACTCCGTCCGATTTGCCATGAGGTATAGCCACACCATAGCCTATTGCTGTTGTGCCTTTTTTTTCTCTTTCGCTTACGGCATTAAAATACTTATCCTTATCCTCAATCATTCCGCTTTTGCCCATGCCGTCAATAATTAAGCGTATAGCATCTTCGCGGGACTCGGCCTTTAGATTCATAAAAATAATGTCCTTGCTGGTAATGCTTGAAATATCCATAATTAATCCTCCCGAATTGCTTGGTATTATGATAAATTTATAGCTAGGTCAGATGACAAATAAAAATAACCATTCCTTTCTGCTATTTGTTCCGGCCTTGAAGATGAACTAAGTTCAGCTAAGAAAAATTTCTGCTGACTTTTTTTGCAGAAAAGGAACAAATAGCTGCGTGAAAAATTTATTTTTCACGCTATTGCCATCTGACCTTTGCATAAAATTAAACAGTCTTTGGTTTCTTTAACGTTGAAATCAACAGGCCCGATATTACAGTTCCTGCTGCAATTGCAACTAAATAAAGTTCAACATGAGTAACAGCGTTCGGTATAAGCATTACAAACAATCCACCGTGAGGAGCCCTTAACAGGCAGCCAAATGCCATTGAAAGCCCTCCTGCAGCCGCAGAGCCTATTATGCAGGAAGGAATAACTCTGATTGGATCAGCAGCAGCAAAAGGTATTGCGCCTTCTGAAATGAATGCCAGTCCAAGAACGGCAGCAGCTTTTCCCGCTTCTCTTTCATCGGCGGTAAACTTGTTCTTTGCAATAAATGTTGCAAGTGCAACCGCAAGCGGAGGAACCATTCCGGCAGCCATGACAGCCGCCATAGGACCGTAAATCTGACTTGCTATAAGAGCCGTTCCTACTGTGTAAGCCGCCTTGTTTACGGGGCCGCCCATATCAACAGCCATCATGCCTCCCATTATAATGCCCAAAAGAACAGCATTTGCAGTTCCCAGTCCGTTAAGCCATGCCACAAGCCAGTTCATTAAGGCTGCTACCGGGGTTCCGATGACATAATATACAAGAAGCCCTACAATAAGCGTAACAACAAACGGAATTATGAGGATTGGCTTTAAGCTTTCAAGTGATTTTGGAAGCTTAAGCTTAGATATAATAAGTTTAGCCAAATAGCCTGCAAGTATACCTGTCAAAAGTCCTCCAAGAAATCCTGCTCCAACATTTGCTGAAAGCATACCGCCTATAAGACCGGGAGCTAGTCCGGGTTTTCCTGCAATAGAGTAGGCAATATATCCCGAAAGAACAGGAACCATAAGTCCCATTGCAGCACCGCCTATGCCCATGAGATGAGCCGCAATAGTGCCCTCTTCCTTAAAGGCATTAACTCCAAATATAAACGAGCAGGCAATAAGAAGTCCTCCCGCAACAACCAGAGGAATCATGAAGGATACTCCAGACATAAGATGTTTGTATAGGCTGGCTGACTGCTGTTTGTTCTCCTGAACAGGAGCAGCTTCTATAACGGTATTTGACGGTTCCATTGCAAGAGCCCTGCTGATAAGCTCATCGGCATTTTTTATTGCATCAGCAGCGCCGACTCTGACGACAGGTTTTCCCTTGAAACGGCTTTCGTCCGCCTCCATATCCGCTGCAACAATAATTGCATGTGCCTGTGCAATATCAGAAGCTGTCAGTTCATTTTCAATTCCGACTGCTCCCCTTGTTTCGACCTTGATTTCTATGCCTTTTTCTTTTGCTGAATTAGTAAGAGCCTCAGCTGCCATATATGTGTGAGCAATACCTGTCGGACAAGCTGTAACTGCCAACAATTTTTTCATACTGATTTTCCTTTGTAAAAGTAATTTATGGGTAGTTTAAAGAGTCCCATATCAAAGCTCTATAGTATTTTTACCGTAACCTTATCCAATGATTCAATTACCTCCGACATTGTGCAGATTTGTGTACCTTCCTTTGAAGCTGTAACTGTTCCTGCCGCTGTTGTTATTTTTGCAATATCATATAAAGACTTGCCGCTGAGTATTGCATAAGCAAGAGAGCCTACCATTGAATCTCCTGCGCCGACAGTGCTTTTTATATCGGCATCCCATGATTCAACGGCAAACGCTTCATTCTTATCTGCAACAATTGCCCCATCTGCTCCCATTGATACAATGACAATTTCAATTCCTGCCGCAAGGAGCTCTTTTGCTGCAGCAAGCACTTCGTTTTTGGACTGAAACCTTCTGCCTGTAATAGCCTCAAGCTCGTGAATATTGGGCTTTACTGCGTAAGGTACTGCCTTTATTCCTGCTTTTAACGGTTCGCCGTCCGCATCAAGAATTGTTAATACCCCATTACTTTTTGCAATTTCTATACATTCGGCATAAAAATCAGCTGGGATACCGGGTGGAAGGCTTCCCGCAAGGACAGCTAAAGAAACATCCTCCAACTGCGCTCTGAACATTTCCTTATACTGTTCAAGGCTTTGAGGAGAAACTGAAAAGCCATTTTCGTTAATTTCTGTCGTTTTGTTTTCGCTGACATCAACAAGCTTAATGTTTGTTCTCGTATCGCCGGCTATTTCAAGGAAGCTGAAGTTCATTCCTGACTGTTGGAGGAAGCCTTTAAGGGTCTTGCCCTGTTCCCCTGCAATAAGCCCTGATATCAGGGTGTCAACCTTAAAGCTTTCAAGAACTTTTGCAACATTAATTCCCTTGCCGCCGGGGTCGAGCCGTGAACTTTTTACTCTGTTAAGTCCGTACGGGATAAGCTTATCGATGGTTATTGTTTTGTCTAGCGACGGATTCATTGTTACAGTAATGGCTTTTTTCATAATTTTGTTCCTTTCCGAAATCAAAAAGCAGTGTGAAAAATTTATTTTTTACACTAAGCTCTTTGTTTTCAAGCTACCCAAGCTTATTTTTTGATAACATAGCGTCTGTTATACATGAATTTACATTAGAATTATTCATAAAAGAGTATCAGCGGTATGCCGATACTCTTCTTTTATAGGTGTTATTCATATTTTAAAGTTATTCTTTCAGTATTTTTTCAATCAGGCTGATTTCATCAGCTGTAAATTCAATTTTCTTTATACATTCTGCATTTTCAACAATTTGTTCCGGACGGCTTGCACCTATAAGCACCGTTGTGACAGCCTTATTGTGCAGCACCCATGACAACGCCATCTGTGACAGCTTTTGACCTCTTGACTGAGCAACCCTATTCAGCTTGTTAAGACGCTCAATCATGTTATCGTCAAGCTGATTGCCAATCCACGTTTCGCCTTTTCCCACCCGTGAATCAGCAGGAATGCCATAAAGATATTTTTCAGTAAGAAAGCCTTGATATAGTGGAGAAAATACCGCAAGACCTATTCCGTTTTCTGCGGCAAAATTATCAAGACCGTCGCTTTCAATCCAACGATTAAGCATTGAATACGAGGGCTGGTTTACAATAAAAGGAGTATGGAGCTCTTTAAAGTAATTCATAATTTCAGCAGTTTGCTTGCTATTGTAATTGGATACACCGACGTACAAGGCCTTGCCTTGCCTTACTACGCTGTCAAGGGCAAGAGCTGTTTCCTCTAATGGTGTATTAGGGTCAAAAACATGATGATAATAAATATCAACGTAGTCAAGCTTCATACGCTTTAAGCTTTGGTCAATAGAGGCCAAAAGATATTTTCTTGAACCGTTTCTGTCACCATAAGGGCCGCTCCACATCTCATATCCAGCTTTTGTGGATATGCACAACTCATCCCTATAGTTTTTCATTCCGTTACCGAGAATGCGTCCGAAATTTTCCTCTGCGCTTCCATTGTAGGGGTTCCCGTAATTGTTTGCCAAATCAAAGTGAGTAATACCAAGGTCAAAGGCTGTATGGATCATATTTTCCATATTGTCAAAGCGTCCCTTGCTGCCAAAATTCTGCCACAGTCCGAGTGAAACAGCGGAAAGCTTCAAGCCGCTTTTGCCGCATCGGTTATATACCATTTTTTCATATCGTTGTTCGTTTGGTGTGTACATTGTTATTATCTCTCCTTTTAATCATAAAACTATGCATTTTAATTTCTTATCGAAAAGCTTCAGCTTGATTCTTTTATTATATGAGTCTGTTTAATGAAATACTGAATCAAGAGCAAAAACATTATTATTTTTTATTATATCATAATTTTTGTGAATTTTCAAAGTGTTTTTGAACAGCCTAGGTTTTATTTTCATAAATATAAAAATGGTATCACTGCAGTTAGCAATAATACCATTTTCCGTGTTTTTAAGCTATTTAACTTCCTCAACTCGTACATTTGTCAAGTAAACTGTGGCAGTTGAACCTCTGTTTCCAAGATTAAATTCAAGTCTTCCGGAAGGGTCGTCTTTTTCGGTCATTTCAAATTCATAAGTATAAGTTTTCTTTTCTGTCGAAAGAGTTAAGGTAGTATCCGGGAAATAGCGTATCCATCCGTTATTTGGAGCTGAAACGCAAACTATAATATCTCTTGCTTCATCAGCGTATGCGTCAAAGCTTATCTTGTATTTCTTGCCTTTTAGCATAGGAATTTCAGGCTGTACAAGCTGAACGGAATAATCTACGGTGCCTTGATTTGTTGAGGCAATAACCAACATTCCGTCTTTAATTTCGGCTGTGCCTTCACCGCCCTGAAATAAAAGGAACTTCCAGTCTGTATCATCAGAAAGGTCCTCGTTTTCTGCAAAGCTGCTGTTACGTATGTAATTTCCATCCTCAAGCGGTTGACGGAATACTTTTTCAGGTTTTTTTACATTGGTATCATATTGAGGTTTCTGATATACTCTTACATAATCAACTTCAAACTCCGCATTGTCAAAGTTCGTTGTTTCATCAGGATTTCCGGGCCATGTGCCGCCTACGGCAAGATTAAGCTGTACGAAAAACGGCTGATTAAACGGAGCCGGATACGGCTTTTCATCCTCACCCTGTACAGCCGTAAACCAATCGTTTACAGTTTCGTATAGATTGCCGTCAATATAAAATCTCATTTCCCCCGGTTCCCACTCAACGGAATAATCGTGGTAATCACTTGCGAAGGTTCCTTTGTCAAGCTTGTATGTGCCCTGCTGTTGAGCGTGCGGTTCACCATAATGTATAGTGCCGTATGCAGTATCGGTCTGATTGCCGAGTACCTCCATAATATCAATTTCACCGCATTTAGGCCATTGGCCATAAAAGCTCTCATCCTGCGGCATCATCCATATTGCAGGCCAAAGACCTTTTCCCTCAGGTACCTTTGCACGAGCTACAACCTTGCCGTAAGTAAAAATCTTTTTGTCCTTAGAAGTGATTTTGCCGGATGTGTAGTAAGCGTTACCCTTTGAATCGGTAGTTTTTATTGCTTTTATGACAAGCTTTCCATCTTTTAAAAACACATTATCCTCAGATGTTGTGTATTCCTGAAGCTCATTATTTGTCCAACCGGGCTCATGCGGTTCATAATTCCAGATGCTTTCATCAAGACTTTTTCCGTCAAACTCATCATTCCACAGCAAGGTATATCCGTCATACTGAGGAATATCCGAAACAGCGGCTTGAGCTTCTTTAGCTGTTTGAGCTGTCTGATTTTCCGATTGAGTGGGTTCTTCCTTTTTAGGTTCAGTTTTTTTGCCGCAGCCTGCAGCAGCTCCAAAAAGCATGAGTACTGAAACAAGCAAGCATACATTCTTTCTGATACTCATAGATAAATACCCCTTTCTTGATTAAAAAAGTTTAATAAGTTTATCTGCAATTTCGGAGTAATGTGCATCCGTTATTCCGAAATCCTTGCCCCTATAAGTCCATACAGCTCTTCCTATGCCGTATTCTTCAAAAACGCTGTTAATATCAGTGAACCAGTTTAGAGCTGAAGGAAGCGAGGTTCTGTCAATCACTCCGTATTCACCGCAATAAAGAGCGGTATTACGTTCCTCTGCCGTTCTGACTGCATCGGCGAATGCTGCTTTTATAAATCCTTTATCAGCTTTTTCGGAGCGCACTATATTGTAAATATCACGGTGCATTGACGGAAGAAATTTTTCCGTTTCATCAACAAATGTATTAAAATCATTTGGATATTCAGTAGAAAAATCAGCAGGCATTTTTTCAACCCAATATGCAGACTGATGCGTAAAAATCAGCGGCTCGTAAAAATGGAAGGTATATACTATATTTTCATCGTAAGGCTTATCAAGCTTTCTGACCCAAAGCACACTGTTGTTTCTTACTCCGCCTACCAGTATTTTTGTAACGGGGGCATATTTCCTTATTACGGGAATAGTTTTTCTTATAATATCGTTCCAGATATCTGCAACATTTTCATCTACTACCTCATTTAAAAGTTCAAACGCAAGGCTGTCGGCATACTTCCCATATCTTTGTGAAATTTCCTCCCATAAAGATACGAATTTATGCTGAAGCATAGGGCTTTTAAAAAAGTCATTTGTTTCTTTATCAAAAGAAAAGCCTGCTGTTTTATGAAGGTCTAAAATCATATTTAAGTCATATTTTCTGCACCATTCAAGGCAGCGGTCAATATACTCAAAGCCCTCTTCAATATAACTGTCATCATCTGCCTTGATGAGTTCATAATCTATTGGAAGCCTTATGTGGTCAAGTCCCCATTTTGAAATATGCCGTATGTCGTCTTCTGTTATAAAAGAATCATGGTGATTTTTGCTGTGTTTGCATTGGGAAAGCCACCCACCAAGATTTATTCCTCTTTTGTATCCTTCAAAACTCTTCATATGTATCGCCTCCATTTTGTAATTGTAGTAATTGTAACATTTTTATAATGTCTAGTATATCGTTTTAATTGCTTTTTTATTAAAATAATGATATAATAGCTATTTGAAAAAGGATGTGATTTAATGAATTCGGAAAAAGAACTTAGCTACAAAGAATTTATAATGAGGGAAAATGAAACCTTCCATGCACCATACGGCCCTGAATTTGAATTCTATAATGCTGTAAAAAACGGTGAAACAGAAAAGCTTTCCCAACTGTGCAAAAACGAATTCTCAAAAAAAAGCGGATTCGGAAAGCTATCCGAAAATCCGCTTCAAAATATTAAATATCATTTTGTTGTTACAGCCGCATTAATATCGCGGTATTGTATTGAAGGCGGGATGGAGCATGAAACAGCATATAGCCTTAGCGATTTGTATATTCAGAAGGCTGACGTATGCACTTCAGCCGCACAAATATCACAGCTTCATGCAGAAATGTCAGCAGACTATGCGCAAAGGATGAAAAAGCTTCGAAAAAATCAAATCTTTTCCAAGCAAATAACACGATGTATTGATTACATTTATAACAATCTTCATAAAAGGATTTTTATTTCTGACCTTGCTCAACATACAGGGCTTAATCCCAGTTATCTTTCAAGGCTTTTCAAAAAAGAAACCGGTATTACTGTTACGGAATATGTTCAGAACAGAAAAATTGACACCGCAAAAAATATGCTGAAATATTCAAGCTATCTTCCATCTCAAATTGCTTCAATACTAGCGTTTCCTAATCAAAGCTATTTTGTTGAGGTTTTTAAGAAAAAAGTCGGAATGACACCCAAAAAATATCAGGATATGTATTTCAGAGAATGAACCTTATGAGGAATACTCAATCAATAGAAATCCAGTATTCCAAATAGAGGATAATAACCAACCCCCCCGTATACCTGGATTTATACGGAGGGTTATGTTAAAATATAAGGAAGAAAAACCAAATATGTTTAGGCTTAAAAACTATGAAGCAATTTATTTCTGGCCATAATATGCGTTTGCACCATGCTTTCGCAAATAATGCTTGTCAAGCAGATCCTGACTCATTTCAGATGTGCTTGGCGACATTGCCAATGTGTGCCATGCCATGGCTGCAACCTCTTCAAGAACAACCGCATTGTGAACAGCTTCATGACCGTCCTTGCCCCACACAAACGGAGCATGATTTGCAACCAGTACACCGGGTATGTCCTTAAAGGATGGGCAGCACTCCACAATAACCTTACCGGTTTCAAGCTCATATTCTCCTTTAATTTCCTCAGCAGTCATATTACGGGTACAAGGAATACTGCCGTAGAAATAGTCGCCATGTGTAGTACCAAGTGCCGGAATACAGCGTTTTGCCTGTGCAAATACAGTTGCAAAGCGGCTGTGAGTGTGAACAACACCGCCTATACCATCAAAGCTGCGGTATAGCTCAAGATGTGTCGGTGCATCACTTGAGGGCTTGAGCCTTCCGTCCACCACATTTCCATCTAAGTCCAGCACAACAATATCGTCAACAGTCATAGCTGCATACTCAACGCCGCTTGGCTTTATTGCAACAAGTCCTGTTTCACGGTCATATTCACTGACATTTCCCCAAGTAAAGGTTACCAAGCCGTACTTTGGGAGCAGTAAATTAGCCTCCAAAACACGCTGCTTTAATTCCATTATCTCCATATGACATCACCAAGAAGCAGCTCCTTTTCAAGAGCAGCGGGAGTTGTAGTTTTGTTGATATTTACAAATTCAATGCCCATAATACGAGCAAAATCACGAAGAATATCAACAGTTATATCGTATGAAAGAGCAGTATGATGTGCGCCGCCGGCAGTAATCCAGCATTCAGCTCCTGTTATCAAATCTGGCATAGGTTTCCACATTACCCTTGCTACCGGCAGGTTAGGCATAGTCTGAATAGGCTTTATGCACTCAACGTCCTGAACAATAATACGCATTCTGCCGCCCATATCAATAAGAGATACTGCAGTAGCATTTCCTGCCTTGCCTTCGAATACCAAACGTGCAGGCGGCTCTTTTCCGCCAATTCCCAACGGATGAACCTCAATTCTCGGCTTTGTCTGAGCTACGCTGGGGCATACCTCAAGCATATGTGCTCCAAGAATCAAGCCGTTTTTAAAGTCGTATGTGTAATCCTCCATAAATGATGTAGAGCCGTTTGGATACATTGCCTTAATAATTGCAACCATTCCTGCTGTCTTCCAGTCACCCTCGCCGCCATAGCCATAGCCTTTTGACATAAGGTGCTGTGTCGCAAGACCCGGAAGCTGCTTCATTCCATGCAAATCTTCAAAAGTATTAGTGAATGCCGATGCACCTTCACGCACTAAAATTTTCTCAATTGCAATTTCTTCACGAGCCTGATAACGAATAATCTCAATATCACTGTCATTATAATCGTACAAAGAGCTGTACTCCGCCATGAGCTTATCAATTTCAGTATCTGTAACCTTGTTCATCTCAGCGACAAGGTCGCCTACTGCCCATGTATTAACCTGCCAACCAAGCTTAATCTGTGTTTCAACCTTATCGCCCTCTGTTACGGCAACCTCACGCATATTGTCACCAAAGCGAACAATCTTGAGGCTCTGGCTGAAACGAACACCAACAGCTGCTCGCTGCCAGTCGGCAATTCTCTGCTGTGTTTTCTTGTCCTTCCAGTGACCTGCAACTATCTTGCGGGGCATACGCAGACGTGCTCCGATAAAGCCATGCTCACGATCCCCATGTGCAGACTGGTGCAGATTCATATAATCCATATCAATTTCTTCATTAGGAATTGATTCGTTAAACTGTGTATGGAAATGCAGCCAAGGTTTCTGCAAGCGGGCAAGCCCGTTTATCCACATTTTAGACGGTGAAAATGTGTGGCAGAATGTAATAATACCTGCACAGTCATCATCATAATTAGCTTCCTTAATAATACTTTCAATTTCTGCAGCTGTCTTCACCAGCTTTTTGTACTCGACAGGCCATGGGAGCTGCAGACTGTTTACAATTTCTTTAGCATCTTTTTCAACCTGTATCAAAGTTTCTTCGCCGTAAAGGAACTGTGAACCAACGATAAACCAAAATACCATAATAACCATTCCTTTCTGCTATTGCTCCTTTTTTGTACAAGGGAACAAGTAGCCGCGTGAAAAATCACGCTATCCATTCTTGCTATTTTAGATTAAGCGAGGCCGCACACTTTTCTATTGCAAGTCCCGCTTTGAAATTTTCCATAAATGTCATAAATCCATCAACATCAGCCTTAACAGGCGATAAACAGCTGCCGGTGAAATTTGCAAAAACACGATTGTTTAAGTAATCTGTCAGCTGCTCGCTTTTGTCCTCCCGAGCCTGATATGCCGCCAGCAATGCAATTCCCCATGCACCGCCCTCGCCAGCCGATTCCATCAGTGCCACAGGCACTTCAAGGGCAGCAGCAAGAAAACGCTGCCCTGTAATCGGGGATTTAAAAAGTCCGCCATGAGCAAGCATTTTTTCAAGCACAACATTCTCCTGCTTCAGCAGTATATCCATACCGATTTTCAAAGTTGCCATGCACGAATAAATCAAACTTCGCATAAGGTTTGCCAAATTGAACTCCGATTCGGGCATACGTACAAGCAAGGGCCTTCCTTCGGTGAGGTCTGTAACGTGTTCGCCGGAATGATAGTTGTATGTCAGAACTCCGCCGCAGTCTGCTTTCCCCGATAGGGCCGCCTCGTAAAGCTTGTCATAAAGCTGTGGCTTAGGGACATCAAGGCCGAATGCTTTCAGCATACCGCCAAACATATGCACCCACGTGTCCAAATCAGTAGTGCAGTTGTTGCAATGCACCATAGCTACCGGACTTCCGCATGGAGTTGCAACTATATCAATTTCTTTATGAACTGATGATAAGTCATGCTCAAGCACCGCCATAGCAAAGATTGATGTTCCTGCAGATACATTTCCGGTTTTAGGAGCAATGCTGTTTGTTGCAACCATACCTGTTTCAGCGTCACCCTCCGGAGGGCAGAAGCATATGCCGGCTTTAAGCCTGCCTGTCGGATCAAGCAGGCGAGCACCATGTTCTGTCAGCTTTCCGGCACATTCGCCGACAGCGACTATCTTAGGCAAGACAGCTGAAAGCTCCCAGTCAAAGCAGCGGTCCTTGGTCAGCTCTGTAAATTTTTCTATCATACAGGAATTATATTCCTTTGTTTTCGCATCTATTGGGAACATTCCAGACGCATCGCCAATTCCGAGAACCTTTTCTCCGGTAAGCTGCCAGTGAACATATCCCGCCAGTGTTGTAAAGAAATTAAGCTGTGAAACATGAGGCTCGTTATTAAGAATTGCCTGATAAAGATGAGCGATACTCCATCTTTGCGGGATGTTGAATTTAAATGTGTCAGTAAGAACAGCAGCAGCTTGTTCCGTTATTGTATTGCGCCATGTTCGGAACGGTACAAGCAGCTTGTCATTTTTGTCAAATGCCAGATAGCCATGCATCATAGCGGATATACCGATAGATGCTGTTGTTTCAAGATAAACGCCGTATTTTTCGTACACATTGCCCGTGAGGTTCTTAAAGCAGCTCTGCATACCCTGCCAGACCTCATCAAGAGAATAGGTCCATATGCCCTGCTCAAGACGATTTTCCCAATCATATGCTCCGGACGCGATAGGTGAGTAATCCTCACCTATTAAAACAGCCTTTATACGGGTTGAGCCTAATTCTATGCCGATTGAAGTTTTGCCCTCCTGAATTTGACGAACAGTATTCATGATAATAACCATTCCTTTCTGCTATCTGTTCCGTTTTTGCAAAGTAAAAATTGTGCTTTCATTTTTGCACAGCAGGAACAAATAGCTGCGTGAAATTTTATTTCTCACGCTGCTCCTTGCTGAGTGCAGCTTTTTTTGCCGTTGGTTTAAAAGCCGCTATGTTTTTACGCGACATAACAACACTTTGAATCACAAGGAACAGGCAAAGCATTGCAGCTATTGTAATTCCGGTCCACCACGCCTGGTCAAGGCCGACTGATGCAACAATATTTTGAATTATGCTAAGTGAAAGTACGCCAAACAATGTGCCGATAATATTGCCCACACCTCCGGTAAGCATTGTACCACCAATAATTGATGATGCTATGGCATTCATTTCCGCACCGCTTGCGTGAGAAGCGGAGCCTGAACCAACGTGCATAAAGTACACAAATCCGCCTATACCTGCCAGAAGACCGCATATTACATAAGAATAGAATTTTGTCCGTTTAACATTTACACCAAGCATCAATGCACTTTGATTATTGCCGCCGACTGCGTAAAATCCGCGTCCAAGCTTTGTCCATTTGAGCAGGCAGAAAAGCACCGCAACAACAATAAGAGCTACAATCACACCTATTTCAACATAAGCATCGACATAATTGCCTGCCTTGTTTGTTGAACCTAAACCGGGTACAATTATGCGGGTTTCCTTCAGAGCAACAAATTCTTTGTTCTGAACGTTAAACGGGTTTGTATTGACAATTGTGGTCATTCCTCTTGCAAAGAACATTCCGGCAAGAGTAACAATAAACGGCTGAATGTCAAGGTATGCAATTAAAAAGCCCTGAATAAGTCCAAAAGCAAGCCCTATGCCAATTGAAAGCAGAATAGCCGTAAAAACGTTGCCGTTATGGTAGTCAAGATAAACGGCACAGCTCATGCTTACCAGAGCAGTAACACCGCCTACTGAAATGTCAATGCCTCCGGTAATCATAACCAGACTCATTCCGCAGGAAAGAATTATCAGGGCGGCGTTTGCGTTCAGTATATTGAACAGCGTCTGAGGCTTGAGAAAGCCTTTCCCGAGGAACAGCATGGCGCCTATATACATTATAAAGAACACCACAATGGTAATTATGAGGAGAAGATTAGTATCTGTAATGTTTTGAGATTTATCACGCAGCCTGTTACCGATTGCAGATGATTTTCCGAATAACGACATACTAACACCCCTCCTTGCTCGGCTGACGCAGTTTAAGCCTTTTAAACAAAGCGGAAAGCTTTTCTCTTACAATCGGCGCACTGAGAACTACTAAAATTATTACAACAACCGCCTTGTAAGCTGAAAGAGCATCTGACTGAACATCAAATTTATAAAGTGTCGTAGTGAGGAACTGGATAACATAAGCTCCAAGAATTGATGCACTCATGCTGAACTTGCCGCCGCTTAAAGCATTGCCGCCAAGTGCAACCGCAAGAATTGCATCCATTTCAATATCCTTTGCAATAACCGAATAGTTTATTGAGGAAAGACGGCTTACCTTTATAAAGCCAGCAACAGCTACGCACAAGCCTAAAATCACAAACGTAAGAAACTTAATCCATTCAGGGTCAAGGCCGTTTAAACGTGAGGACTTATTGTTGACGCCAACAGCCTGTGAATAAAGGCCAAGGTTTGTAAAGCGCAATGCAAGCGCAACTATAATCATGCATGCCACAGCTATAAAGAACGGCGTAGGAATAGGTATTCCCGGAATAAATCCTCCAAAATAGCCAAAGGAAGGCTCGTTGATTATTGGAAGCTCGTTGTTGTTAATCCATGCTGCAATAGAACGTCCTGCGGTAAAAAGAATAAGAGTTGCTACCATTGGCTGAATTTTGAAAAAGGCAACAAGCGCTCCGTTAAAGGCACCAAACAGCATTGCAACCACACAGCTTATCAGAAATGCAACAATGATAGGGGCATGAAGTGTTTCCGGACGGGAATCCGTACCGCAAAGAACTCTTAAAACAACGCTGCCGCTAATTGCGATAGCAGCACCGACGCTTATGTCCTGTCCTCCGGAAGCGGCTGTTACAAGCGTCATCCCTATTGCCAGAATAGCAAGCTCGGAGCCGTAATCAAGAATCGTTATCAGATAGCCTGAAAGGACAGGATTTCCCGCGCTGTTATATCCGAGAGTTATTTTGAAAAATGACGGGTCGGCAATTAAATTAAACAGCGCAAGCAGCAGCAATGCGGCTATTGGTATAAATATCTGCCGCCTAATCAGCCATGTAAAAAAGCTTGTTGGTTTTTTAAGTGTAGAGCTTTGTGACTTCATTGTTTTTCGTCACCTCCAGCTATCGTGTTCATAATCATATTTTGAGTCAAATTCTCGCCTGAAAGCTCGCCCACGACCTTACGATCTCTCATGACAATCAATCGTGAGCAGGTGCGTAGCATTTCATCAGTTTCAGAAGAAATAAACGTTATGCTCATGCCTTCAGACGCAAGCTTAAGCACAAGCTTCTGGATATCGATTTTTGTACCTACATCTATACCACGTGTAGGCTCATCAAGAATAAGATACTCCGGATTTGTAAGAAGCCAGCGTGCAAGGATTACCTTTTGCTGATTGCCGCCGGAAAGCGATTTTATTGGTGTGTTTGCAGAGGCAGTTTTAATGCCAAGCAGCTTAATGTATTGATCAGCAAAGGCGTTTGCCTCAGCCTTGGTGAACGGCTTAAAGAATCCTCTTTTAACCTGCAGGGCAAGAATGATATTTTCACGAACAGAAAGATCCCCTACAATACCATCTCTTTTACGGTCCTCAGGAAGATACCCGATTCCGTGCTTCATGGCATCAAGCGGCTTTGAAATTTTAACAGATTTACCGTTCATTTTGACTGTGCCGCCCATAACCCTGTCCGCACCGAAAATTGCACGAACGCATTCACTTCTTCCCGAACCCAAAAGGCCTGTAAAGCCGTTTACCTCACCTTTTCGTATACTGAAATCAAAAGGCTTGATTCCTGCATCGCTGACAAGCCCTTCCGCTTCGAAAACAGGTGCAGAAGCCTTGTCTTCAGCATACACTGCATTTTCACTTCGAATATCCGAAAGATCGTCCAAATCCTTGCCAAGCATCTTTGAAACAAGCTGAACACGAGGGAGATCTTTAATTTCGTATTCTCCTACCAGCTTGCCGTCACGCAAAACCGTAATCTTATCGCATACCTCATAAACCTGATCCAGGAAGTGGGTAACAAATATAATGCCAACCCCCCTTGCTTTAAGCTCACGCATTAATGTGAACAGCTTTTGAACCTCCTGCTCATCAAGAGAAGATGTAGGTTCGTCCAGAATCAGCACCTTGCAGTCCATGTCAACGGCACGGGCAATAGCAACCATTTGCTGAACTGCGATAGAACAGCTCGCAAGCTGCTGTGTCGGCTTTGCGGGTATGTCAAGTGCCTTAAGAACCTTTTCAGCATCAGAATGGATGTTCTTCCAATTCTGAACAAAGCTCTTTTCACGGCCTATGTACATATTTTCAGCTACTGAAAGGTTAGGGCAAAGGGTAATCTCCTGATAAACCGTGCTGATTCCAAGTTTCTGTGCATCCTGCGGTGATTTTATTGTTACCGCCTTGCTGTTCCCTTTAAGGTATATCTGACCGGAATCCTTTAGATGAACTCCTGTCAGAACTTTAATCAATGTAGATTTTCCGGCGCCGTTTTCACCCATCAATGCGTGAATTTCGCCTTCCCTCAATGTGAAATCCACACCTTGTAAGGCACGTACTCCGGGAAATTCTTTGCATATGTTGCGCATTTCCAATATTGCGCCATCCTGCATAGTGGATTCACCTCCTAAAACATATGTGTTTGCAATAAAAATACACGGTGCAGACGTACGGACCTTATCCATATACGCCGCACCGCGCTTTTCAATTACATATTAATCAACTATACGGTACAGTCGGTTATTAGATGCCATACTTGTCAACATCAGCCTGAGTAATGGTAGAAGCGTCGAAGCCCTTTTCATCCATAACAACGACCTTTTCTGAAGGTGCCTTTCCGTTTTCGAGATTCTTGATAATATCATTTATGTATGAGGCCTGGAAAGGATTGCACTGTCCGTCGTAGTTCCAGTTCTTTGCAAGAAGCTCCTGCAAAGCCCACTTGTTGCAGTCAAAGCCCATAACGATTACGTCCTTGCCTACACCGTGAGATATGTTAGCCTTATCAAGAGCAGCAACCGCTCCCTTTGCCATATCATCGTTTTCAGCGTAAATTACGTTAAACTTTTCGCCGGAGTCAATTACTGACTGAACGATTTGCTGAGCCTTTTCAGCGTTCCATTCAGCGGTCTGCTGTGTAACAAGCTTCCATCCAAGAGAAGAAACAGCTTCATCAAGAGCACCGGAGCGTCCCTTTTGAGCAGCAGAGCCCATAACGCCCTGTAAATGAATGATGTTGTATTCGCTGAGGTTCTGAGATTTAAGCCAGTCAACTGCCGTCTGACCTTCCTTAGCCATGTCAGAAACGATTGAAGCCTCATAAAGGCTTGGGTCCGCATCAATTGTACGGTCAAATAAAATAACCTTAATGCCCGCGTCCTTAGCATCCTTCAGAACTGAATCCCAGCCTGCTGTATCAGCAGCAGAAAGAAGGAGATAATCAACATCGTCCTGGATAAACTTCTGAGCAGCAGCAATCTGTTCATCGTTCTTGAGGCTGTAAGCAAAAGATGCGTCATAGCCGTTTTCCTTAGTAAATGTTGCTTTCATATCTTTGTCGTTTGCCGTACGGTAGCCGGATTCGTTCGGATCATTATTAATTATGCCGACCTTTATCAGACCACTCTTGGACCCCCCGTCAGACTTTGCACTCTTACCGCATCCGACAGTTGTCAGACACAATGTTGCAGCCATAGCAAATGCAAGAATTTTCTTTAACATTATTATTACCTCCAATGTTATTCGTCGCTTTGTAGTACGATTTTGTATTTACATTATATTATATTTGTACGTACAAGTATACCTAAATTTTTATGCAGATTGTTTAAAATTTTATGATGCCATTAGTAATAAAATTTTTGATAAAGCAGCTTACATTTTAACGCTGCTGCTTTTAAATTCACGTGGAGTTTGTCCGGTGTATTTCTTGAATATCTGGCTAAAATATCGGTAATCCTTAAATCCGACCTTGTAGGCTATTTCGGATACCTGCATTGCCGTGCAGCAAAGAAGCTCCTTTGCCTTATCAAGCCTTATCTGTGTCAGGTAGTCAATAAAATTTGTACCGACATCTTTTTTAAATATTGAGCTGAAATAGGTAGGACTGAGATTTACCGCCGCAGCAACACTGCTTAATGACAGCTCATCACAGCCATAGTTGTCCGCAATATATTCCTTAGCCTTTTTTATGGCAGCGTTGCTGTCCTCTCGGGAAATTTCTATGCGCCATACTATGCATTGCTCCAGCATATTTGAAAAGTATTCAAATGTCGATGTTAAGGTGGCAAGCTTTGTAGAAATATCATCAATGCTTCCGAATAAGCCTGTAAAATCCTCATTTGATATGCCTAATTCTCTTGTAAAGGTCCGTGCAGATATGTAAATATCCATTGTGATATACAGTCTGAACATCAATGATTCAAGCCGTTCATAACCGATATCTTCAAAAAAAGAGTTTAACATCTCACGGCACTTTTCTTTTTTCCCGCTTCTAAGAAACTGGTCTATTTTATCCGTATCAATTTTTTGGACATCAACCTGATAACCTTTACTGTTGTTGTCGGTCAAATGCTTACTATTATACATTTTAACAACCATTCCTTTCTGCTGTTTGTTCAGCCTTTGCAAAGCAAAATTTCTGCCTGCCTTTCCACAGAAAAGGAACAAATGTCCGCATAAAAATCTTATTTTTCACGCTGTTTCGCTCCTATAATACCCTCATATCAGTCTAATCTTATTGCAGAATTCCTTATTACAAGCTCCGGAGTAAATAGCATATCGTCAGAGCCTGCTCCGGGATTTCCTATTATCTCAAGCAGCTTCATTGCTGTATGCTCTCCAAGAAGCTGATGAGGATGACGGACCGTCGTCAGAGGCACCTCACAGACTGCTGCAAGCTTTGAATCGTCAATTCCTACAATAGATATGTCCTCAGGAACCTTTATATTTTCTTTTTTGCAAAAATCCAGCAGACTAACTGCCAAGCTGTCATTATAGCATACTACGGCGGTAGAGTTATTAAGTAAGGTGTTTATTCTGCTTTCAAAAGAGGTAAAAAGACTTTTCTTTTCGCCTGTTGAAAACCACAGCACATTTTGCTCCGCCGTCAAGATTCCGTGCTGTTCAAAGCTATTCATAAAGCCCTGATAGCGTTTATGCCCTTGTATGTCGTCAAGTGCAAAAATCCCTGATATTTTTTTATGCCCTAAATCAAAAAGGTGATTGGTAATCAATCTTCCTGCCATAACGTCATCCATTGCAACACAAGGAAAGTCCGTCCACGGATATTTTGCGTTAAAAAACACAAGAGGTATATTTAACGATTTTATTTCATCATAAAGCTTCATATTCGGATTCGGAAGAGCACTTTTTGACGGCTCTACAATAAGGCCTTTTATGTTCTGTGTAAGCATAGTTTTAAGCGCCCTAGATTCTTCAAATACTTGATTGTGAGTAATTGAAAGCTGTATTCCGATGTTGTTTGCCTTAAGCACCTTTTCGATACCTGTAATTATACTTGGGAATATATAATCGCTGAAATATGTGGAAATAACTCCGACGTTAAAGCTATTTTGCACAGTATTGTTTTTTGCCGCCTTTACAAAGGTACCGCTGCCGCGTTTGCGCCAAATAATATTTTGGCTTTCAAGCACCATTAATGCCTGACGTACGGTTTGTCTGCTTACGCTATGAATATCGCAAAGGTCTTTCTCTGAAAAAAACCTAGACCCGGGCGATAGGTTCTCATTATTTATATAATTTTTAGCCCATTCCACTATTGTCAGGTATTTAAAATCGTCCATAACAACTATTCCTTTCTGCCATTGTTCCAATTTAGGGAAACAAATTTTCATTGACTGCCTGCACAAAAGGGACAAACAGCAGAACAAAAAAGCTATTTTGCTGATGCCATCTGTTCCGTAATTATTTCTTTCAGTGTACTATTAAAAATAATATTTGTCAATACAAATATTGCTGATATTTCAAAGTTGTAATATCAACTATTGCTATTTGCTTTTATAATTTATACAGGTTATGCTATGTAATGCTATAAAAAAGTATGTCAACCAGTAGACATATGTCAACTTGTGTGTTATACTAATCATATATCGGATTATTAATGGAGGAATATGTATTTATGGCAACGCTGAAGGATGTGGCAAGAGAGGCCGGGGTAACTGTAACAACAGTGTCCAGAGTAATAAATAACAGGGGATATATCGGTGAACAGACACGAAAAAACGTTTTTGATGCAATGAAAAGGCTGAATTATCAGCCGAATGAGCTGGCAAGGTCTTTATCTATTCAAAGAACAAATACGATTGGAATTATCGTTCCTCATATAGTACATCCTTATTTTGCAAAATTAATCAGTAACCTTGAAAGTGCTGCCGCTAAATACAGATATAAAATTATTTTGTGCAATACTAAGGGGGAAACCGAAAAAGAAAAGGAATACATTGAAATGTGCAAAAGCAATCGCGTTTCAGGTATTATTATGTGCAGCAGAAACGTAGATGCCAAAGAAATTGTCAGCATGGATATTCCTGTTGTTATGATAGAAAGAAAGCTGGAAGAAGGGACAATAGTAATTCAATGCGACAACTATATGGGTGGAAAGCTTGCTGCAGAGCATTTAATTGCAAAAGGCTGCAAAAGTCTGATTCACTTCAGTGGAATAGATAAGGAGGATATGCCTGCCGATGCAAGAGCAGAAGCGTTTGTTGATGTATGCGAGAAAAAAGGCGTTAAGCATTATGAAAAGAAATGCAGCGTGAATGTGTATAACAAGCTTGACTATCATGAACATATAAAAAAGGCGCTGCAGGAGGTTGGCGATGCTGACGGTGTATTTGCAAGCAGTGACTTGATTGCCGCACAGGTAATTCAGGTGTGTACGGATTTTGGCATAAAAATACCAGAGCAATTAAAGCTGGTGGGGTTTGATGATGTGGATATTGCACAGCTTACGACTCCGTCCATTACTACAATTAGGCAGCCAATTAAAGAAATGTCGGAGTGGGCTGTTGAGGCCATAAAGAAGAGATTGGATGGGCAGGTTGTTCCCGAGCAGATTAAGCTGCCGGTAACTTTAATTGAACGGCGGTCAACTTGATTATAATAAAGAAATACGGCAGATTCAAAACAGAATATGCCGTATTTTCATTATATTTTAAAATTAACTATAAAGATTTATCCAATACAGCTGAATAATAGAATTAGTGGTGCTAAAAATATCTAAATGAAATTTAAATATTTTTAATTATATTAACCGATTAACTTAAAATTTACTTTAAAATTAGTAATTTAATTTTATTTTCAATTAATATATACTAATTTTATTGTTGAATTGTACTAAACCGTATAATTTTAACTATTAATATTATACAAATCGTATATCAACCGATTGACATATATAATTTAAGGCGCTATAATGTAGTTGCAACATAAAAAACTGAAAAAATATCAGTTAAACATAATTTTTGTATTTA
>ENA-UOYA01000567-UOYA01000567.1-activated-sludge-metagenome-genome-assembly--contig:-NODE-567-length-46242-cov-6.994652_pt1 | contig 46242 bp, 34 predicted proteins | sample MGYA00238163_ERZ764804 | MGnify/ENA primary metagenome ERZ764804 (study PRJEB28919, sample SAMN05720223) | activated sludge metagenome | isolation source: Anaerobic digester | place: Hong Kong...
GTTTAGGGCGTGGACTACCAGGGTATCTAATCCTGTTTGCTCCCCACGCTTTCGAGCATGAGCGTCAGTAGCAGACCAGTTGACTGCCTTCGCCATTGGTGTTCTTCTAGATATCTACGCATTTCACCGCTACACCTAGAATTCCATCAACCTCTTCTGCACTCGAGATTCGCAGTATCGGTGGCAGTTTTTGGGTTAAGCCCAAAAATTTCACCGCCGACTTACAAATCCGCCTGCGCTCCCTTTACACCCAGTAAATCCGGACAACGCTCGCATCCTACGTATTACCGCGGCTGCTGGCACGTAGTTAGCCGATGCTTATTCATGAGGTACATTCAAACCCGCCTGTAGCGAGAGTTTATTCCCTCACAAAAGGAGTTTACAACCCATAGGGCATTCATCCTCCACGCGGCGTCGCTGCGTCACCCTTTCGGGCATTGCGCAATATTCCTCACTGCTGCCTCCCGTAGGAGTCTGGACCGTATCTCAGTTCCAGTGTGGCTGATCGTCCTCTCAGACCAGCTACCCATCGTCGACTTGGTGGGCCGTTACCCCGCCAACTATCTAATGGGACGCAAGCTCATCCAAAGGCACCTTTCGGCTTTGATTTTCCTGTGATGCCACAGAAAAATGTTATCGGGCATTAGCTCCGATTTCTCGAGGTTATTCCCGTCCTTTGGGTAGATTACTTACGTATTACTCACCCTTGCGCCGGTTTACTCAAGATATTGCTATCTCTTTCTCCCAAGACTTGCATGTGTTAGGCACGCCGCCAGCGTTCGTCCTGAGCCAGGATCAAACTCTCCATTGTAAATATTTATTTTTCAACTTCAAGTTTGACATCCTGATCTCATAGCTTCAAAGCTATGTTGATCGTTTGGAAACCCGACAAAATTGACTTCCGTCGTGCACACTTTTTCAAAGAACAACTACCGAAAAAAATGCCCAACTTTCGTGGGCTCTTTATTAACTTTTCAATTTCATATCCGTTTTTCAAACGGGTTATAAATATACCATGATGTTTTTCAAATGTCAAGTGCTACTCCATTTTTTTTATTCTCTTCTTCTTTTAATATAGAACAATGTTCACCCTTCTATAAACCAAAATTATTCCACCTGGAAAAACCATGCAGGTGCAATTAAAATAATAAAATAGTGAACAAGGAAAGAAGCAAAACGGCGGTTGCGATACAGCTTATATTGTCCTACTAAGCCACCGCTTTAAACATCATCAAATCAGTTGATGGGTAACTTGTAGTGTGTCTAGATATATTGCATTCGTAAATGTTTAAGACATAATCCGGATTCAATCCAACCTAAAAGTGATGACTTAATCCAATTGGTAATGATGTTACAGTTACTCCAAAAGTAGACCTGCCATTTGTATCCACGCTCAGAAAAAATCCAGGCGACCAACCTTTGATTGAGAGGAACCCTGGATAAGTATTTAGTCGATAACGCATATAATATGTGTCAGCAAAAATGAATGATGCAAGGAGCGAATTATTTCGATCGTAGTAAATCCCTGCCATAGGACCTAAAATGACCGTATTTGATGGAATCTCATTCCGACGTTCAAGAGCGCGTCTTCCTTTCGACGTCAGTCCGGCTGCAATCGAAACTGAATGCTCTTCATCTGTTTTAAACGAGCCGCCCAGGACAGCAAATGTACCAAAGTTCAAAAAAAGACTTTTTGTTCGAGCTGAATCCAGCGGATACTTTGCGACAAACATATTACAAGAATTTCGAATAGCAAATGGTGCAAAGGAAACTGCGATGGGGTTCGACCAATCATTGAGTTGAAATTTTTCTGAAAAAAATTTCGAAACGTTATCGAAGCTGAAAAAGAAAATTCCAAGAGGTTGAAAGACAAGTATATCAGGGATACAATCGAGATTTGGATAATAATTCATTCCGTTTTCTACTACCTCATTGAGGTACTCATACGCCATACAAGTAATTGCGCCACACAGATACGGAACTGGAACATTGTGGTAATCGTACCATTCCGACATTTTTCTAAACTCCATTCCACCACCAATCAAATGGAGCCCGACATTTGGCACATATTGGCTTTCTTCTATTTTCAAATTGGTCGGGAAAATTTCGGTTCCAATGAACTTTCCCCATCCAAACCGATTAATAACAGGTGCAGGCGCAGTAATACAACGCCAGACATTTGTTGCCGCATGATCCCAATAAACATTTTTCCACTCCGGTTCTCTATCCAGCATATTAAAAGTATCGAATCCGCCATTGAACAACAAACTTATTGGATTATAGAGCGACTCACTGCCATAGGGAACCGGTTGATAAAAATAGTAGTGTTTTTCCTGACCACTACTTGTAAACGAGAATAAGAAAGAGAGAAAAATTATAAAATAAAAATAGCGTTGTTTCATTATTCGTAAAAGTTAGATTGAAATTTGAATTGTCGTTGTCGTTGAATTTCATACAGAAAAACCGCAGCAGCGCTTGCAACGTTCAACGAATCAACACCTGAAAGCATCGGTATAGCTATTGTCGAATCACAGGTTTGAAGCACATCAGGAGAAATTCCTTCACCTTCGCTTCCTAAAATAATACAAAGGTTTTGCTCGAATTTGACTTCTCCTATTGAATGAACGCCGTGGGGATGCGCGGCGACAATCGAACAATTGTAGTAACTTCGTAAATTGTACACTGTTTCGATAAGGTTCGATGCATGGTACACTGGCATTGAGAATACAGTACCCATTGAATTTCGTACGGAGCGTCGTAAGTACGGACTGCTTGAGGTTTCTCCAACAATAATTCCCTGAACGCCGAAAGCAGCGCAATTCCGCACTACCACACCTACATTTTCAGCATTCGTAAGACCATCAAGAGCCACAAAGAGATATGGCAATGAAGCATGGGAAATAAATTTATCAAGCGAATTGAGTTGAGGAATCTTTGCTAAAGCCATTATCCCTTGATGGAGATGGAAACCAACTATCGATTCGAGGAGAGATTTTGAAGCATGGTATGCAATGATAGATTCATCACGATTCTGAAGAAACGGTTTATAGATTTCTAACCATTCCGGAGTTGTCAAGAGGGATATAATCCGCAACGGACTCTCTACCAACCTACGTACAACTTTTTCCCCTTCTACAACAACAATGCCCTCTCGAAAATGTTCAACCGATTGCCGTAACGTTCGATACGGTGTAATTTCGGGAAGATTCAAATCTGTGAGGGGTACCGCTGTGATCATTCTTTTTTTTAATTCTAATTTCTTTTTTTGTACACATTTTAATAATAGAAAAATTTGTTGATGTATTCAAAGTTTTTTACTTTGCAAGTAATTTGTTCAACAGGCGTAAATCGTCGATGATGTGGCGTGTAATTAAAAAGTTTCGCCGCACATGCTCTTTTCCATTGGCGCCAAGTACCGCGCCAACTTTAGGATGACGAAGGAGAGAGAGAACTAATTCAGCGCATGCATTATAATCGAAAGGCTCAACAAGAAAGCCTGTTGTATTGTCAATCACCTGACGAGGAATTCCTCCAACATTCGATGCAACTACAGGCGTTCCTTTCCAGAGCGCTTCGGTTACTGTAAGTCCAAATCCTTCCCGAATCGACTTTTGAATTACAACAGCAGACTTTCTCTGAAGAGTATTCACGAGAACATTATCTTCCACTGTGATAAGAATAACTTCCTTATCATCAAGCAATGGACCAGCCGCTTCTCTTGTTTGTTCGAAGATGTCCCATCCTTCTGGATCATCGGTTGCCATACTACCGCACAATACCAATCGGCAAGGGAATTGCTTCCGTACTCTCTTAAACACCTCAATGACGCCAATTGGGTCTTTCCATTTATCGAATCGTGAAATCTGTGTTATGAGCGGCTTGTCGGTTGGAATTGAATATTTTTGCAATGTTCGTTCATAGAGTTCATCTGGAAGGTCACGATTTTTTGTTGTTAGTGGATCGATTGCGGGATCGATAATGGTATAGGTCATTGGTAAATCCTTACGGACATAACGTTCATCGGAAACTATAATTCCATCGTACGTAAGTATGAATCCCTTTAGAAAATTCCAGAGTTCTTCGTTAGGATGGGAAAGGTCAACGTGACAACGCCAGAGCCAGGGTTGACGTTTCTTGTAAAAACGAATCAATGGAAGCGGTTGCGGATCATGAATGAATACAAGATCGGCATCTATTTTGCAGTAGATAGAAAAATCTTGATTGTTCTCAACATACAGTGATGCTTTGATATCTGTCATATGTATTTCTTCACCTTGAATTGCATTATGGAACTTTTTTGTAATCGTAAAGAATTCCGGCGTTCCTCGAAGCAATCTCCAATCAGTATCGAGTCCAATGTTGTTGAGAAGCGGAACCAACGAGTCAAGAATTTCAGCTACTCCGCCTCCATAGTACGTTGAGTTAATATGGAGGACACGTTTGCCATATAATGTTCGCGCATAACGATAAATCTCTGCAATAACATCATCCCCAACAATTTCCCGATAATCTTCAAGGGTTTTCATTCTTTCTTCCTCTCTCTTTCTTTTAGTGTTCGATGTTGAAGTATAGGGTAAATTAATTTTGTCACTTCTTCCGTCGAGCGAACATAGTACTGCGCGCCTGTGCACTGAGAATAACCAACACGGATTGTCAAACCTTCACCTTCAATACGTTGAAACATTGCTTCATCGGTACGATCATCGCCAATGGCAATAAGCAATGGTTTTTGATGCACTTTTATTCGTTGAAGGATAACGTTGACGGCATGTCCTTTTCCCCATTCCGCTGGCGGCCGAATCTCGATTACTTTTTTCCCTCTTGTAAGCTTAATTTTTGGGCGGTACGGTTGTAATAAAGTCAGGAGCTTTCTTTTGAAATCTGATACTTTTGAAGGTGCAACAAGACGATAATGAATGGAAAGTGTATATTGTTTGTCTTCCATCCATGCACCCTTGAAACGACGAACCAATGGATTGCATGTTTTCATAATTTGCTTACGCGCCGTAGAAAAATTTTTTGCGGCAGGATGTACCCATTCAAATTTTCCTCTTCGAATATGGAACCCATGATTTGCTGCAATCCACATCGAGGGGATTCGTACTAAAGATTGGATATCATTCATTGATCTTCCAGTAATTAAAACGCAATGAGTGGATGGAAGCGTTTCCATTCTACATAGTAACCTACGTGTTTCATCGGAAAGAACTGCTGCATCTGGAGTTGAACAAATTGGCGTTAGAGTGCCATCGTAATCTAAAAAAAGAATTAGCGATCGAGCATGAGCAATATGGAGTGAAACACCCCGCCACACTTTTGGTGAAAAAAGATAAAGGGGCTTCACGCTACCTCTCCTTCAGCTACTTTTTGCTCTTGAACACGTAAACGCGATAAGGTTGTAATGATATTTCCAGCCCAACGATAAACGTTTCTCTCACTTACAATATTTCTTAGTTGAGACATACGTTCTCGTCGTTCCTTTGGATCCATTGTTAATGCTGTGTAGAGCGCATCAGCCATTTCCTCTATATCATAGGGGTTAATAATGAGTGCATCCGTTAATTCTTGCGAAGCGCCGGTAAACTGGCTGAGCAAAAGCACTCCATCTCCATCTTCCCGCGACGCAATAAATTCTTTCGCTACTAAATTCATTCCATCATGGAGCGATGTTACCATACAAACATCCGCAGCGCGATAATGTTCATAGATAACTTCATGGGTGTGATGAGCTTTTAAGAAAAGAATCGGCTTCCATTGCTTCGTTTGAAATTTCCAATTGATGCGGTCGGCAAGCTCATCCAACTCAGCCATAAGATCATGATATCTTTTGATGTGGGTTCGACTCGGCGCCCCTAATTCAATAAACGTAAAGGAACCAATGTACGAGGGATATTTTTCGAGGAATCGCTCAATCGCTCGAAAACGTTCCAGAATTCCCTTTGTGTAATCAATCCGATCGACGCCAACACCAAGATATTGGGCATTAATTCCATACCGTTTTAAGAGAGTTTTTTTTGCAGATTCCCCATAGAGATACTCATGACCTTGAAGACTCTTCTCAGATTCTGCTACACTAATTGGAAATGGTCGAATTACAGTACGCTGTCCTTTATGGTCAACGGAAAATTGATCCCAGTTTATTTTCGATTCGAGGAATCGATCGACTGTCTCAAGAAAATTATTGCAATGAAATTGTGTGTGGAAGCCGATTAAATCCGCACCTAACAATCCCAGCAACAATTCCTGTTTCCATGGACAGATTCCAAAAACTTCAGGATTTGGCCAGGGAATATGCCAGAAGATCGCAACTCGAGCATCTGGTCTTTTCGATTTTATGAGTAATGGAAGAAGTGCAAAATGGTAATCTTGAATTAAAACAAGTGGTTGTTCTTCATTGGCGATTTCTTCAAATACCGCCTCGGCAAATTTTTGATTCACCTGTTGATAATGCATCCAATCATTGAGTTCAAAAATTGGTCGAGTGTGTGTAATATGGCAGAGAGGCCATAACCCTTCATTCGAAAAACCGTAGTAGTATCCTTCTTCTTCTTCCTTTGTTAAGAATATTCTATGAAGGATGTACGCTGGTTCATCAGGTGGAACTTCGAGTCTGCCATGCTCATCGGCATTTTCTCGATCGGCAACTCCTGAACCGCTTGCAATCCAAACACCACCGCATGCACGAAGTATCGGATCGATTGCCGTAACCAATCCACCAGCCGGAACAATACATTGAACCGTATTATCAGAGACAACATGCATATAAGGTTCTCTATTCGAGACCACATAGAGATTTTTCCCTTTGAGTTCCATTCGTACAAATTCCTTCAAGCGTTCGGGCGTCCATCGCGCTTCTGCGGTAATACGCAATCTGGCTTCTGCTTGCGCTGCAGCTCGTGCTGTGGCAAGACTCTTGGCAAGGAGTGTAACTTCATTCGTCAATGGCTCTAAAAAATCACCTCGCATTGGAATTGTCGTTGGAACAGATGGTTTCCCAACTCGAAGTCCACGTATCCACTGTGCCAATTGTGCAATAGGTCCGGTAATGCTCCACCTTACAACGATCACCGTTGTAATAACAATGAGTAACGTATTCAAGAGAAGACGTAAAAAATTTGTTTGCCAGATTTCATTGACTCGAGCATCAATAAATGAAGCATCTTGATATAATACTATTGCTCCTACAATTTGGTCATCGAGTTCAAGCGGTAAAATGAAAATATGAACTTTATTTACGTCGCCGCTTACAATTTTTAACATTCGTTCGCGCCGTGTAAGCGATTCCCACACCTGTCCTGTAATTGTTAACTGTTTCCCAATCGAATCAGCAAAAGCAGTAGCCATGCACAGCACAGCCTGGCTATCGTAAACCGCTATTCCAACATAGCGTGTGTTCTTTGCAAAACGATCCAGCAATTGCTTCATTTTACGAGTTGAATTTGAGCGAAGGTACTCCGCAATGGGATTTTGAATTCCCTCTGTAAGCATATGCGCACGCATATTCAGCTCTCGAACCATCGTCGTTCGTTCATTCCGAATTTGAAGCATTGTAAACAGGACAGCAACCAAAGTCGATGCAATAAATAGTGATATAATAAGTCGAAGTGTGATCTTCATAATCAAATCCTTCAAAATGAACGCTATCGGCTTTTACGCCAGAGTTTCTCGAGTATCTGTGTTGCCCACTCTTTTCCCGCTAATCCAAATGCAATTGCAAATGCAAAACAAATTCCGCCAAAGGCTATTTCAAAAGCAACAACAAAGAGATTCCCAAATGGCAGCTGTGTAAACGCAAGTGAAATTACAAGCAGGATGATAGCCCATTGGACAAGGGAGCTAAAAAAATCGGCGCCAGATATTTTGATTGAGCCGAGGTAGGTAAAAATTAACACCCGCATAAATTTTGCAACGATAGCGCCAAATATTATGATAAATGCTACAAGCAGAAGACTGGGAATATAACTTAGTATGTTATTGAAGAGGTCTTCCGCCGCATGGATTCCAACGCTACTGAGCACAGCAAGCGCAAGGGCAAATAAAGCGCACCAGTATACAAAATTCGAGAGAACGGAGATACTTGAATATTGCACGCCGCCTTTGAGTAAAAATTTATCGATTCCTGCTTTCTCTGTAATAACGTTGAATCTGATTAGTTTTAAAAATTTTTCAAGCACAAATCGAAGAGCAAGAGCAACGAACCATCCAATTGCAAAAAGAATAATCGCAAGAAGCAATTGAGGGAGAAACCTTAACAGTCCCTCCCACATCGCTTCTATTGAATCCATTATGGCAGTAAATTGTTTAGGCATTGTATCTCCTTATAAATTATTCAAAGCGTGAATACATATGGTATCTCCGTCAAACTATACATGCTCTTAATAAATTTCTACGTCCTCATTTATCTTGTGATTTTGTCTTCTGCTGCAAGAAGGTAAGCGCTAGAGCAATCACGATCCCTAATCCAATTGCCATTCCCCACTTCATCACAGCTCCACTTTGGTTCCATATCCCAACTAAAAATGTGATAAGGACGCCAATGAGAATTCCCGGAAACAACATAATGCAAAAATTAACAAGTTTTTCTCGTTTCATTGTCATGCTCCTGTTTGTTGAGAAATTGAAAAATATACGCCTTCGATAAGTTCCGTTATAATTGTATTGACCAGAATAATTATTATTCTTATCGAAGGTTCAATAAAATCTAAGCTGTTTCTCAAACAACAGGAGGGGCGCGACTCGAAAGTGAATAAACTATTCCTTCATTCGGTTTTAAATTCCAATAACAAAAACCATAAGAGCATACTGTTTCAACAATGAGTTGAGAATTTGTAAGGATATGAAGCGAAAGGTCCTGAGTAATTTTTCCGTTGGAAGGTAAATGCTTGTTCTGTGTCCAGTATGCAACCCTTTGATGTGTCTTTGGTGGCATCTGCCGCTCAATGGTACTTGCTTTCTTGCCAAACATCTCAACCAATACAACGTGTCCACCAACACCTGTAAGGATGTAACTGGCAAGAAGAATTCCAAAGACAATATTATCATAGACCTTTGTCATACTAATTTTACTATACAAAGACTCTTAGAAAGATGCAACCACTGATGGTATCAACGGTGTTGAACTAGCTCGCCTTTCATGGCAATAAAGATATACCACTAAGGCAAAGCGGCATAGACAAGATGTATTCTTGATGGAAGAAGTTTCGAGTATGAAATTGCTTCTTTGACCCACTTTTCAAATGCTAATTTATAATTAGGGTAAACTTCTTTTCTTCATAGAAAAACACCTTGATAAATTGTATTATTATTGGTAACAATTTTAGAAATGTCTTCCCCTTAATTTCAACGCATCATTTAGTTTGAATTACACTTTTTTAAAAATTTTCCCTTTAAGAATTGGATTCTTATTGAGGATTTACTACTTTATTGAAAAGATTTTTATCGCTCAGAAAAAATTGTGTATGGAACATAATCACTCTATCAGTTCAAAAGAACTTACCGGCAAACGACTGACTGGTGCAATTATACTTAACTTTGCAATAACCATTGCCCAGATCATCGGCGGCATTCTTGCTGGAAGTCTCGCTCTCATTTCCGATGCAATGCATAATTTCAGCGATGTCGTTGCTTTGATTTTAAGCGGTTTTGCATACCGAGTAAGTCAAAGACCCTTAACGGTGCAATATACTTTTGGATATCGACGAGCAGAGATACTTGCCGCCGTGGTGAATGCGATTGTCCTCGTTGGAGTTAGTATCGTGTTGATCAAGGAAGCTATCACCCGATTTTTTGTGCCAGAAATTCCCTCAGGAACAATTATGATCATCCTTGGTTTCTTTGGATTTCTTGCAAACGCTGGCGGGGTAATTCTTCTTCATCCAAATATCCAGCACAACTTAAATTTTCGTTCAGCGTACCTTCACTTAATTAGCGATGCAATATCGAGCGTCGTCGTTATCATCGGGGGCATTTGTATTCGTCTCTGGTCATTGTCCTGGATCGATCCAGTATTGACGATAGCAATTGCAATCTATGTATTGTGGGAATCTATCGATATTCTACGCGGTTCAACACGAATCATTATGATGGCAGCGCCAACTGAACTTTCTCTCGAAACAATTGGCAAAGATATTGGCTCGATTCCCTCGATCAAGAATGTTCACCATGCTCACTTGTGGCAATTGTCCGATACAGATACTCACTTCGAAGCGCACGTTTGTGTTCCAGATATGAGCGTACGTCAAACAGAAATCATTCTTGAAAAAATTGAAACTCTACTAGCGTCGAAGTACGACATTCATCATGTAACAATTCAATTTGAATTCGATAAATGCCCTTCCTCTGCATTACTCCACGAATCAGAGGACAATAATGATTGATTTGAATTCTTTAATATTCATCACTTCAGTACTCATTCTTGTTAGCGCCATCATAGCGCGGTTGGTAGATAATATCGGAATTCCAACTCTGATTCTTTTCCTTGGCATTGGAATGATCGCAAACAATGAAAAAATAATCGAGTTCGGATTCCATACGCCTCAGCTTACTCACTCTATTGCAACGATCGCTCTCATTTTTATTATATTCTCTGGTGGACTGGATACCTCGTGGGAACAAACCAAGTCAATTGTAAGGCACGGTGTCACTCTTGCGACGATCGGCGTTATTATTACTGCTCTTGCTGTAGCTCTTTTTACAACATTATTCCTCGGATACTCGTTAATGGAAGGAATGCTGCTCGGATCCATTATTTCATCCACCGACGCCCCCGCTGTATTTTCGATACTGCGTTCAAAAAAAATTTCACTGAAAGGAACAATGAAGCCGTTGCTTGAATTTGAATCCGGCAGCAATGATCCTACAGCGCTCTTCCTTACTGTTATGATGATTTCATTTCTATCGACAGGAACATTTTCTCTTGGAACAATGTTCATTCAATTCATCTTACAGATGACTATCGGCGCTGTTGCAGGAATTCTCATTGGCAAGGGAATCGTGTTACTCCTCAATCACATACATTTTTCCTACGAAGGATTTTATCCGGTAACATTGTTGGCATGTATTACTGGCTTGTATGCCGGTACGACGCTCCTCAACGGAAATGGAATTCTTGCCGTATATATCGCAGGGATTGTTATCGGAAATAGCGATGTTGTACAAAGACGAAGCTTGCTTCGATTTTTCGATGGACTTGCATGGTTGAGTCAAATTACTATGTTTGTTGCTCTTGGCTTCCTTGTTACTCCTTCTGAAATTTTTGCTCATGCACGCGAAGGTCTCATCATTTCCGCTGGGTTAATTTTTCTCGCACGGCCGATTGGCGTTTTTATTTCTTTAATTCCTTCAAAATTTTCTCTAAGGGAACAACTCTTCATTTCATGGGTCGGAATTCGTGGTTCAATGCCAATCATTCTTACGACATTCCTTGTCATATCACAGGTTCCAGACTCATACACAATTATTCGTATCGTATTTTTTATTGTACTTACTTCAGCGCTTGTTCAAGGCTGGTCTATTCCTTATGTCGCACGCCTTCTTCGGGTCGATGCGCCGCTTCCACCATCGCGCCGACTTCCATTGGAATTCGAAACGCCAAAAGATAGCGATACCGAACTTTACGATTTTATCATTCCGTACAACTCAGCCGCTGCAAATAAACCCATCGTTGAATTAGGGCTTCCAAAAGATTGTCTGATTGTTCTTATCATTCGAAATGAGCGCTATATCCTTCCAAGTGGAAGCACCTCCCTTGAGCCAGGCGATACCATTCTTGCTCTTGTCAATAAAAAAAATCTCGACGAATTTCGCTCGATTATTACAACAGGCACAAATCCTGCACATTCGGATTTGTTATGATTCATTGGGCTTTAACAAGATCAAACCCTGACATTTCTAAAGAGTTCATACAAGCCTTTACAATCACCCGAGTTATCATAGCATCTTTCTACACAAAAATGTACATTTATCACCAAGGACTATCACATATTTCTCAGAGATGTTAAAATATAAATGGTACCGAGAATGAAAATGCCCCCTACAAAAAAGGGAATGTATTTCGGTGTATTGATTATTTTATCAATCATTGTAGTACTGAATGGCATTATATACTATCATTCTCGTCGGATCGCACATAGCGCAGAAATCACAAACCAGCTTTATGCAATTTCGCAGCCAAAACAAAATCGTATTGCAGAGTGGTATTTAGATGAACTTCACGATGCAAAAGTAATCGCCTCAAATTCGTTTCTGCAAACTTACATCAAGCAATGCGCTCTTCATTCTACATTCGAGCAATGTACATCCCTCAAAAAATTTCTTTTCAATTTGATTGAGGAGCATGGCTACGATGCTATATTCCTTGCTACAATTAATGGCGACATCATTACCTCCACAACACAGCAACCATATCTCGATTCGGTCGCCATTGTAACTATTGCATCCGCATTAAAACAGAATCAGGTAACTTCAACGGACATTTATCGGACTCAATGGAATAATTCGGTAGTAATAGATTTTATTGCTCCACTTCCAGTCCAGGTTAATCAGCGTTCCTATGTTCTAATTTTCCGACGCAATCCTGTAACAGATCTTTATCCACTCATTATCGAATGGCCAATACCAACAAAAACTGCAGAAACGATTCTCCTCCGCCGTGAGCAAGATTCAATAGTATTTTTGAATGAGCTTCGTCATAAACCCAACACATTGTTATCAAAAATTTCGACACAACAGATTTCTATTTCTTCAGTTCAAGAAGCATTGGAACATCATGTTTTATATGAGGGAACTGATTATAGAAATATCAAAGTACTCGCATTCTTGACGCCGATTCAAGGAACTCCTTGGTTCCTTGTTACAAAAATTGATAGAGATGAGGCATACGAAAGATTCCGGTCTGAGAATCGTGCGATGATTCTGATCATCATTTTCATTATTGTAACAATAGCTGCAGCAATTGCGTTTTTCTACAGCTATCGGCAGCAAAATCTCTATAGAAAAGCTTGGCAGGCTGAAACGGAATTTCGAACCACATTGTATAGTATTGGCGATGCCGTTATTACAACAGATCGTAATTCATTTATCCAAAATATGAATCCAGTTGCGGAAGCATTGACAGGATGGTCCGAAACTGAAGCTCGAGGCAAAAAGATCGAAGAGGTTTTCCACATTCTTAATGAGGACACTCACACTCCGGTTCTAAATCCAGTTTCTCGGGTTCTTTCAGAAGGTATGATTATTGGACTTGCGAATCACACAGTCCTCCTTTCCAAAGATGGTAGAGAGATTCCGATTGCAGACAGCGGAGCGCCAATTAAAGATAAAAATGGAGTAGTCATTGGCGTAGTTCTTGTTTTCCGGGACCAAACTAAAGAGCGACAAGTTCAAAGAGTACTGCAGGAAGAAAAAGAGTTTGCTCAAAGTATTATAGCTACTCTTAAGATACCGCTACTTGTACTGGATGAACATTTTAATATTATTACAGCAAATCGTGCTTATTACCAATCCTATCAATGCTATAGCGAGGAAATACTTCAAAAGAATATTTTCGAAATTCAAAATCAGCAGTGGAATCATCCAAAGTTACATTCGTTGTTGCTGAACGAACTTCCACAAAATAAATCTAAAAAAGATGTTGAGGTAAAAATCGGTAACCAAATCTTCCGCTTCAATGCTCAACATATTTTTCGAGAAGGCAATAATACCAATCTAATTCTTCTTGCTATAGAAGATATTACTGAACGAAGAAAATCAGAAGAAAATATTCGTACTTCGGAGGCAAAGTTCCGTTCTATCTTTTCAGTAATTCCAGATGTCTTTTTGGTTTTAGACTCTGAAGGACGGTACGTCGAAATTCTCCCTGCAAATCCTCAATTATTATATAAGCCTGCAAACGAAGTCATCGGAAAAACACTCTACGAAGTTTTTCCGCCAGAGCAAGCAGAACAATTCATGGCCGCTGTTACAGCATGTTTCAAAAGTCAAAAAAACGTCTCTCTCGACTATGCTCTCAATATCGAGGGAAAGCAAATATGGTTTAATGGCACGATAGTTCCATTTGAAAATGATAAAGTAATTCTTATTGCACGAGATATTTCGGAGCGCAAACGGATCGAGCAAGAACTCCGTGAAAGCGAAGAATGGTTCCGCCGACTCGCCGATACAACCTCGACGGCGATCTTTATTTATCAGGGGAAATATTTCGTCTATGTTAACAAAGCAGCATGCGAATTATTTGGGTATACATCTGAAGAATTGTTGAGTATGCAATTCTGGGACGCCATTCATCCTGACCACAAAGATTTGGTTCGTCAGCGCGGGTTAGCTCGTCAAACAGGAGAAGTTGTACCAAGCCGGTACGAATTCAAAATAGTCCGAAAAGATGGTTCTATACGATGGATTGACTTTACTGCGGGGAAAATTGACTGGTATGGCGCTCCTGCTGGGCTTGGCTCCGCGGTTGATATAACGGATCGAAAACTTGCTGAAGAAGAATTATGGAAACGCGAACGTTCACTTACTAATTTGCTCAGCAATATACCTGGATTTACCTATCGCTGTGTAAATGATAAAAATTGGACAATGCTTTTTATTAGTGAAGGGTGCAAAGAAATAACAGGGTACGAACCAACTGATTTTATCAATAACAAAACCTTAGCTTTCAATGATATTATTCAAAATGACTATCAAGAAATTTTGTGGATGCAGTGGCAAGAAAAGCTTCCAAAAAACGAAGTATTTGAATATGAATATCCTATAACTACAAAAAGTGGAGAACAGCGATGGGTATGGGAACGCGGGCGCGGCGTTTACGACACCAATGGCGCTCTCCTCTTTCTTGAAGGTTTCATCACTGATATTACCAATCGGAAAAAAGCCGAAGAAGAACTTACTCAGGAACGAACGCTTTTACGAGTCATTATTAATAATTTGCCCGATGCTATTTATGTAAAAGACACCAAAACTCGAAAAATACTAGCAAATAAGGTCGACATCCAAAATATTGGCGCACAGTCCGAAGAAGAGGTACTTGGCAAAGACGACTTTGCGTTTTTCCCTCCCGATATTGCAAAAGCTTTCTACAACGATGATATGTATGTTCTTCGAACTGGGAATCCAATCATTAACCATGAAGAAAAAATTCAATTCGCTGATGGCTCGGTTGGATATTTGCTTACTTCCAAAGTACCGTTACGAGACTCAGCGGGAAAAATTACTGGAATCGTTGGAATTGGGCACAATATTACAGAATGGAAACGAGCCGAGGAGGCGCTCCGAAAGAGTGAGACTATCTATAAAGAATTCGTTGAGAACGATTTGACCGGAGATTTCATTGCCTCCAGTGATGGAATTATAAAATCTTGTAATAGCGCTTTTGCGAAAATTTTTGGCTTTCCATCGCCAACGGAGGCTCAAGGAGTTTCACTATCATCTCTTTTCCCTTCACCAGAAAATTTTCAGCGACTTTTGACTTTTATGAAAGAGCAAAAGAGACTAGAATATTATGAAACATCTTTGAAGAGTCGAGATAGAAGAGAAGTATATGTAGTAATGAATATTGTCGGGAAAACAGATGAAGATGGCAAACTAACCGAAATTATTGGATATGTGTTCGATGATACACGGCGGCATGAGCTTGAGAAACAGATCATCCAGACACAGAAGATGGAAAGTATTGGCATCCTTGCAGGTGGCATCGCCCATGATTTTAACAACATCCTTGGAATTATTCTAGGATACACCTCGCTCCTTGAACAAGAATCCGAGAAGCAACAAATCTCTGCAAAGAATTTAGAAATCATACGTAAAGCCGTGGAACGCGGGGCGGCGTTGGTACGTCAGATTCTTACCTTTGCTCGCCAAACAGATATCCATGCGGCAACGCTCAACATAAATGATATCATCAAAGAATTATATCAAATGCTGTACGAAACATTCCCTCGCATTATTGAAATAAAAACTATACTCGAGCCAGATTTGCTGCCAGTCATTGGAGATCAAACTCAACTCCATCAGGCAATTTTGAATCTGGCAGTCAATGCCAAAGACGCCATGCCCCAAGGTGGAACATTAACTTTCAAAACCTCAAATGTAGATGGCAATGAACTCCGTAGAAAATTCCCCAATGCAACAGCTGAACAATACGTATGTGTATCAGTACAAGATACCGGCTACGGAATTCCTGAAGAGGACTTGAAAAAAATCTTTGAACCATTCTATACAACAAAAGAACGTGGAAAAGGAACCGGCTTAGGACTTGCGGTCGTCTACGGAGTTGTTACTACTCATCAAGGTTTTATCGATGTCGAAAGCATCGAAGGAAAAGGTACAACATTCTCCCTCTACTTGCCGGTATCAGAGTTATATGAGCTACAGCAGACAGAAATCATCGAAGCGGAATCATATAAAGGAACTGGCTCAATTTTATTGGTAGAAGATGAAGACGCGCTTCGTGAAATTGCTGCGAGCGTACTTGAATCCGGTGGTTACACGGTGTTTCCAGCTGCAGATGGCGAGGAAGCGCTTCGCATCTTCGATGAACACATGGATACAATCGATATTGTGCTTACTGACTTAGGGTTGCCGAAAATGGACGGTACCGAGCTTATTCGTCGGCTTGTGAGTAAAAAGCCAACGCTGAAAACTATTGTTGGAAGTGGATATTTTGAGCCTCAAAAGAAAGAAGAGTTGCAAGCGCTTGGAGTTCAATTACTACTTCAAAAGCCATACAAACCCCAAGAACTTTTATCAGGGGTCTATCGCATTATAACCCATTCTTAATGCTGTTCTTCCTTTAAAAACAGAAGAGGGATGCGCATCCCTCTTTGAAGAATTTTCTTACTTGTTGTTAAATGAATCAAGAACAACCAGAAGTGCTTCCACACTCAAGACATTTGTAACAATTTCCACTCCGAATCATGATACTGCCACACTCATGGCACAACGGAGCATCGGATTGAGTCTGGAAAACAAATTTTTCATTCTTTTCCATTATAGATGCAGCTTTTTCTGCAGCAGCGTTTAAGATAGTCAACGGTTTCTTTGCATCTTCTTCGCTCATATTGATTGAGCTTAAGTCATTCGATGTCGGAACTTCTTCTTTAAGAAATTTTCTCCCGAGCCATCTGAAGATGTAATCGCTAACCGATTTCGCAATTGGAATATCGGGATTGTTCGTAAAGCCGCTCGGTTCATACCGCGCATGACTAAATTTATCCACTAACACTTTAAGCGGCACACCGTATTGCAACGCGATAGAGACCGCTGTGGCAAGCGAATCCATTAACCCGGAAATTGTCGATCCTTCTTTTGACATTGTAATAAAAATTTCACCCGGCGTGGCATCCTCAAACATTCCAACAGTAATGTAACCTTCATGTCCAGCAATACTGAATTTATGCGTTATGGATTGTCGTTCGTCCGGAAGCCGTCGACGTACCGGTTTATACACAATTTGAGGCTGTTGCTTCTCTTCTTTCTTTAGCGATGTGCTCAGCGGTTGCGTACGTTTGCAACCGTCGCGGTACACTGCAATTGCTTTCAGTCCTAATTTCCATGCTTCGAGGTAAGCATTCATTATATCATCCGGCGTTACATCATTCGGCATATTCACTGTTTTAGAAATTGCACCGGACAGAAACGGCTGAACGGCCGACATCATTTTAATGTGTCCCATGTAATGAATAAAACGGTTGCCGTTTGTAGGTTTGAATGCACAATCAAAAACAGGAAGGTGTTCTTCTCTCAAATGCGGGGCGCCTTCAATGGTATTATTTTTATCGATGTAGGCAACGATGTGTTCAACTTGTTCATCATTATAACCTAATGCTAATAATGCTTCCGGTACACTTTGGTTCACAATTTTTAATACACCGCCATCGCTCATCTTCTTAAACTTTACGAGTGCAATATCAGGCTCTACGCCTGTTGTATCGCAATCCATCATAAATCCTATTGTGCCTGTTGGTGCAAGAACAGTTGTCTGCGCATTGCGGAATCCAAACTCGCTTCCCGTTGCAATAACTTCATCCCATGCTTGACACTGCGCTTTATAGAGTGATTGAGTCAGCCATGTTGCATCGATGTGTTCGGCTGCTTCTCGATGTTTCTTCATAACATTCAACATTGGTTCACGATTTTTCGAGAATTCCTCAAAAGCTCCTTTTACTTCACTAAGTTTTGCGGATTGTTTATATGCCTCTGCCGTCATCAAGGATGTAATTGCAGCCGCAAGCGCTCTGCCGGCTTCGCTATCGTACGCTATACCGTGAGACATCAAATAGGCTCCAAGGTTTGCATATCCAAGCCCCAATGGACGAAAAGCATGGCTATTTTGGGTAATAGCAGGCGTCGGATAACTGGAATTATCAACAGAAATTTCCATCGCTGTAATTGTTACTGCAATAGCTTTGCTAAACGCTTCAACATCAAATTCTTTAGTATTTGGTTTCCGGAATTTCATCAGATTCAGTGATGCAAGGTTGCAAGCTGAATCATTGACAAACATATACTCACTGCATGGATTCGATGCGTTAATCGGAGCCGAATTTGGACATGTATGCCATTCGTTAATCGTTGTGTGGAATTGGATTCCCGGATCTCCACAAATCCATGCCGCATCGGCAATTTGCTTCATCAAATCTCGTGCACGATATTTATCAATAGGTTGTCCACCCTTTACAGCTTTAGTATAAAATTCTTTATCCTCAAGGACAGCTTTCATATATTCGTTCGTTACACGTACAGAGTGATTCGCATTCTGAAAGAATACTGAATCGTAAGCGCCCCCTGGCACATTGAACCCACCATCGTAACCAGCATCGATAAGCGCCCAAGCTTTTTTCTCTTCCTCAGCTTTACAATTAATAAATTTAACAATATCAGGGTGCTCAATGTTTAGAATAACCATTTTTGCTGCACGCCGGGTTTTTCCACCCGATTTAATAACGCCTGCAAATGCATCGTACCCACGCATAAAAGAAACCGGTCCAGATGGCGTACCGCCACCGCTCAATTTTTCTTTCGAAGAACGAAGAGTGGATAAGTTAGTACCAGTTCCTGAGCCATACTTAAAAAGCATACCCTCTATTTTTGCAAGTTCAAGGATCGACTCCATCGAATCCTCGACTGAATTGATAAAACACGCTGAACATTGAGGCCTCTCCTCAACTCCTACATTGAACCATACTGGACTATTAAACGACATATATTGATGCACAAGGAGATAGAGTAATTCGTAATAAAAAATATTAGCATCTTCTTCTGAAGCAAAATAGCCATCGCGTAATCCCCATGTATAGTATGTGCGCGCAACTCGATCAATCAGTTGACGTAAACTGGTTTCACGTTGAGGAGTTCCCAACGATCCATAAAAATATTTTGAAACTACAATATTCGTCGCGGTCACTGACCACGATTTTGGCGCTTCAACATTTTTTTGTTCGAAAATCTTTTCCCCACGATCGTTCGAAATCGTTGCAGTCCTTAACTCCCACTCTATTTCATCAAAAGGATGCACGCCTGCCTTTGTAAAGTATCGTTGAAAGCGCAATCCTTGCTTATTTCTTTTTTTAGAATTCAATGATACTTCGGCGTTTACATCCTCCGTGCTATTTTTAAGCATGGTTATATCTCCTTGGTGTGGGTTAATAGTTATATAAAAAAAGAACGCCTCACGGCAGCGCCGTTCAGTCTTTTGTTATATTTGAAAATTTTCTCTGAGGGTATTTGTAACTAACACCTTCATTTTCGAAGAACAATGAGGGCCGACCCATCAACCTTCATTATTAAGTTACAACCGCTGTAAATATATTGGGTTACAACCCTTTTGTCAAGTAAAAACTCAGATTAAATTTTCACTGTTTTTAATTTTTTACTTGACATTCTTTACTCATCGCTGGTTCTGTGCGCCACGCATCTTACGGCTGTTATTATACAAACCTGTTTCCCGCTCGATACGAATATTATCTGTTCCACCACTATGAAAGAGCATCTCTGTTCTTGTGAATTTTGTTACAACATGACATCTTTCGACAGCAGTAATGATGAATAGAACCGCGATTCCCGGTAACTCTTGGTCATCAAGAAGTTAAAACTTATTGTCTGTCGATTGCGGTATTACGCGTTTACGCTGACTTACTCTATCGGGTACCACCCACGCATCGCGATATCCTAAATCGATATAGTATAGAAGTCTTTGGTTTGCCTCATATCGCGTACTATAATCGCCAACACGCACTTTATAAACAGGGGGATCAAAAACAATGTACACAGAATCTGAAACCGACCGATCCTGCAAAGAAATTTTGAACTGACTTGCATCTTCAAAATCAGAGGATGAAAATAATTGAATACGAAACCCCTGTACTATTTCCTCTTGCGCTTCTACAGTATCCTGTGATGGTGGCGTAAAAATACCCTGTTGGTTCTGTGTCGCATTTTTTTCAATTACGATCGCAATATCCTTGCTATACGGAATTGGGTTAAATGTCTTTTCATAATCATTCAAGGGAGCCATTTTTTCAGTTGTTACCGGCGATTGTGAAAAATCCCGGCTTGACGAACAACCTGTTCCCAATACAAAAATCGAACAAAGAATAAGCATACAGTAAGAAATTATTCTACCACAAGTTTCAACCAGCATTTTCCGTACTCCTTTGGGAATTGTCGTTGCAACGTCTTTAGAACAACTTCCGCCGATTCTCTATCCGCAAATCTCCCAATACTTACTCGATACAGATGCAGAGAATCATCGAATTCATTGAATACAGGATACTCTTTGAATCGCTCCTTTGCAAGTTTTTGATTGCGAAGAGCATTCGCAATGTCACTGTAGGCGCCAAGCTGAATTGTATAGAACCAAGAACCTCCTAATGCACCGTTTGTACTATCGCCTTGTTTCGATTTGGGATAATGAAAAATTTCTGCCTGTACAGTATCTTGCTGCGACATAAATTCTGGTAATGAAGAGTGATTTGGATGATTCGAACTCGAATCGGGTGTAATTTCTTGTGAATTGAATTGTTGTGCTGGATGCTTATTCCGTCTATCGCCCTTTGTTCCTTGAGATACCATACATCCCCACATTCCAAGTAGAATCACACTAAAAATGATAATGAAGATTCTCTTCACACGATTATCCACTTTAATATTCATGGGGTTGAGATTCTGAAAATTCTGTTATAAGAGAGACCCCGGAACTTGTACCAATCCGATTTGCTCCGGCTGAAATCATTGCTATTGCCTGTTCGCGTGTACGAATTCCTCCAGATGCCTTTACACCTGCTAATGTACCAACCGAAGCTCGGAGAAGCGTTACATCTTCCACTGTTGCGCCGCCTTTTGAAAATCCTGTGGATGTTTTGACAAAATCAGCTCCAGCTTCTATTATTAATTTACATGCTCGTTCTTTTTCTTCTCTGGTTAAAAGACAAGTTTCGATGATTACTTTCGTTAAAGCATGCGAATGATGAGAACTATGAACAATGGATTTAATATCTTCGAGAACATATTGATTGTTCCCAGATTTTAACATTCCAAGATGCAGTACCATGTCTACTTCTTGCGCGCCGTGCTTGATAGCTTCACCCGCTTCGGCAAGTTTTGCGGCGGTCGTTGTAGCTCCCAACGGAAATCCGATGACCGTACAGACTTTGACGTCGGTATCTCGAAGCAAGGAATGACACAAAGAGACATACGAAGGATTTACACATACAGACGCAAATTTATAATTGCGCGCTTCTTCACAAAGCTGTTCAATTTCAGAGGGAAGCGCCTCAGGTTTCAATAACGTGTGATCGATGAACGAAGCAAGTTTTGAATCAAATGGTTGCTTGAATGTAAGCATTAAAAATAAATTTCCTCGATTAATGGCTCTCTTACTTGCAGTAATATACAAGAATTACTGTGAGTTCACAAGCTCAGGTAAATTAAGAAACTACATCATTTTCAAATATGCGATATCCTCGCAAAAATTCTTCGATTGGCAAACGACGTTTCCCTTCTGCTTGAATTTCCTGAACAGCAATAGAACCGTTTGCAGTACCGATCAATAATTCCGATGAAGTCGAACGAACAACAACACCCGGCTGCGAGATATTATTCAAGACAGGGGTCGAGCGAAAAATTCGAAGCAATTTTCCTTTATGCGTCGTCCACGCAGTCGGTTGAGGAGATAGTCCTCTTATAAAATTATGTACTTCCTGAGCTGACTTATTCCATTGAATACGGCAATCATTTTTAAATATTTTTGGGGCGGGAGTTGCAAAATTTTCATCCTGTGGATGTACAATGACACCTCCAGATTCAATAAGCTGAACAGTTTTCAATACAATCTGTGCACCGACTTGTGCAAGAGTATTATAGAGTGTTCCAAATGTGTCCTCATCATTTATTGGAACCCGTTCCTGAAGAATTATATTTCCGGTATCGACTTTTTCTTGTAAGAAGAACGTCGTTACGCCGGTTTCTTTTTCGCCATTGATAATTGCCCAGTTAATTGGCGCCGCGCCACGATACTTTGGTAGGAGCGATGCATGAAGATTGAAAGTTCCTAAACGAGGTATTTGAAATACTTCCGCTGGGAGAATCCTAAACGCGACAACAACACCGATGTCAGGTTTTAATTCCTGGAGTGTTTTAATAAAGTTTGGATCTTTTAGTGAATTTGGTTGTAACACTCGGAGATTCTTTTTTAGCGCCAATTCTTTTACTGGTGTAAATGAAAATTGTCGCCCGCGACCTCGTGGTTTATCCGGTGCGGTAACAACTGCTGGAATCGAGTACCCATGGTCGAGTAAGTTTTGCAAACTCACGCAGGCAAATTCCGGTGTACCAAGGAAAAGGATCCTCAAAGACATTGCTATTCATCCATCATCGTAACAATATTGTATGACAAATCTATTTCACCCTTTCGAATTTTCCTGAGCTTTGGCATTAACATGCTCCGTTTCGCTCGGGATATTCGCTCGATAAAAAGGACCCCTTCAAGGTGATCCATTTCATGCTGGAGTACCCTTGCAAGCAATCCATCTGCAACTAGCTCCTGTTCGTGAAGTTCTGCATCCAAAAATCGAACCTTGATTTTTTCAGGTCGTTCTACTTCGGCATGAATATCTGGAATGCTCAAACACCCTTCCTCCATAATCCATGAACCTTCCGTCGCAATTATTTCTGGATTGATCACGACGAGCGTACGTGGTAAATCTGGCGACGTCGGATGTTCATTGCTCTCTGCCTCACCTTCTGCATTAGGTTCATCGGCATCGCTTATATCAATTGTAATAATGCGCCGAGAATCTCCAACCTGATTGGCTGCCAGACCGATACCATTTGCCTTCCGCATAGTTTCGAACATGTCAAAAATCAATTTGTGGAGAGATTCATTGGTCTCTGTTACATTTTGACTCCTTTTTTTCAATATTTTTGTTCCATATACATAGATAGGAAGAACTGACATTTAACGTTTCCCTTTCATTCAATAATTCTTCGTGCGCCTGTGTACCGTTTGCTATAGTACGAGCTTTGAAGAGAAGATATCGTTACTCCAAGCGAGACGCTTGCATGAGCAAACAAGTTATCGCCAATATAAATTCCGACATGCGATGCAGGATCGCCTGTTGTATTGAAGAACACAAGGTCTCCAAATTTTAATTCCGATTGTTCGACTGCTCTTCCCATCTTATACTGTTCAGCGCTGCTTCGTGGAAGTTCGATGTTCATTGCATTTTTATAAACCACCATTGTGTACCCAGAACAATCCATCCCTTGAGAAGAAGCGCCTCCAGAAACATATGGTACTCCCATATACTTTGAGATTTCGCGCATCATACGGCTCTGATCGAGAGGCTCAATTGCTTGGTTCTTTTCCTTGCGGAAATCACTCCTCTCTATTTTAATCCGCTCAACGTTAGTCGTATCCACTTTTGTGTTTTTTTTCTTTTGCTCTTTTTTGACTTCTTGAGAAGAAAAACGGGATTGCGGTTCATTTTTCTTCTGCTCAGAGGCTCGTGTTTTTTCTTTCGAACTGAATCGAGGAGATGAAGTACCGCATCCACTGAAAGAGAAAAGAATTACAACAATACTAAGGAAAGCGCAGATATGGCATAATAAAGACGATGATCTCATTTGGGGAGCTTCTGTTATGTCGTTAAAGATTTTTCAGAACGGTGCATCGATACGCCAATTATTGGTTCCTATAATTTCTCCTGCTGAAGCTCTCTGCAACTATTCCAATCTCGTTTTCAAACAACGAACCTTTTTGGCTTCTCAAAGAGTGAGAAAGCCAAAAAGGATTTTACTCTATCCAAGATATGTACGAAGCGCTTTACTCCGGGATGTATGACGCAATCGTCGAATTGCCTTTTCTTTTATCTGACGCACTCTTTCACGAGTAAGATTAAATTTCTCTCCGATTTCTTCGAGCGTCAGCGAATGCTCTGAATCAATTCCAAAATAAAGTCGAATAACCTGAGCTTCGCGCTCGCTCAACGTCGCCAGAGCACGGCGCACTTCCGCCTTCAGTGATTCATCCATCAATCCTGAATCGGGAGACGGCTGTCGATTATCTTGAATAACATCAAGCAACCGATTGTCTTCTCCTTGAGCAAATGGAGCATCCATCGAAAGGTGCCGCCCAGAAATCTTCAACGTATCGGAAACTTCGAACAGCGACATATCAAGTTCTTCGGCAAGTTCGCTTGCACTTGGCTCGCGTTCGAATTCTTGTTCGAGCGTACTAAACGCTTTCCCAATCTTATTCAAAGCGCCGACTCTATTAAGAGGCAATCGCACAATACGCGATTGTTCCGCAAGCGCCTGAAGAATCGACTGCCGAATCCACCATACTGCATACGAGATGAATTTGAATCCACGCGTTTCATCGAAACGCTTTGCTGCCTTGATCAGTCCAAGGTTACCTTCATTAATCAAATCACCAAGCGATAAGCCTTGATTCTGGTATTGCTTTGCAACACTTACAACAAACCGAAGATTTGCTTTTGTTAATTTTTCTAATGCTTTTTGATCGCCTTTTTTAATCCGACGCGCAAGTTCAATTTCTTCTTGCGGCGTCAGTAATTCCACTTTTCCAATTTCTTGTAAATATTTGTCCAGAGATTGGCTCTCACGATTTGTATATTGTTTACTAATTTTCACGATATCTCATCTCACATAGTGAAACATTCTATATTTATTTGATGCGACAACATAATGCAAAGAATCATTTATTCTTTTCTGAAAGCTATCTGCTTTCATTTTATCCCTCTGGATAAATTTTAGGTATAATGTATACCCGTTTTATAGTCGCTGCACTCTTAGACGTAACAGCTTCTATCATTTGTTTCTTATATTATTTGCGAATAAAAACTCGTTCCTCCAAAATGAGGAGGAGCGCTTATTCCATAGTACTCACACACTGTTTGTGCACAATCTGCAAATGTGCTACTCTGACCAAGATATCCATTCTTTTTCCCCTCTGGTGTATAAACCAATAAGGGGACGGATTCCCGCGTATGATCCGTGCTTGCATCTGCGGGATCATTGCCATGATCGGCTGTTAGTAATAACGTATCAAAAGCTCCTAAAGTTGCCTGAATCGCCGGTAGCGCAGCATCGAATTCCTGCAATGCCTTTGCAAATCCAACCACATCTTGACGATGTCCATATAACATATCAAAATCTACAAGATTCGCCATAATAAATCCGCTATTCCTTGCACTGCTCTGTTCAATAATAGATTGAATCCCTTCCGCATTGGATTTTGTATGGATGCTTTTTTTCAATCCTCGTCCACAGAACAAATCTTCGATTTTCCCGATGCCAACTGTTTCAATATTATGGTCGCTCAGTACATCAAGAAGTGTCGGATAAGGCGGTTCAACAGCAAAATCTTTCCGGTATGGCGTACGGACATAAGCGCCTGAGACGCCTTGGAACGGCCGAGCAATAACACGACCTACTCTATGCTTTCCAATCATAACTTTGTTCCGAGTAATAGAACAAATTTCATATAAACGATCGAGTGGAATGACTTCTTCGTGCGCGGCAATTTGAAAAACCGAATCCGCCGATGTATAGATAATAGGAAAGCCCGTACGAATATGCTCGTCTCCTAATTCGCTTATAATTTCAGTTCCCGATGCTGGTTTATTGCCAAGGAATCCTTTACAACCTGTTTCTTGTAAAAATGAATCAAGGACTTCATCTGGAAAACCCATTGGATACACTGGAAATTCTTCTGTTGTAACAATTCCTGTCAACTCCCAGTGTCCGGTTGTGCTATCTTTTCCTTTGGAAGCTTCCATCATTTTTCCGTAACAGCCACTGATGTTCGGTTGAGAAGAACTTAGATTCATCGAAATAAGAGCGGCAAGTCCAAGCTGCGCTAAATTCGGAAGAGAAAAATCACACACTTTCTCTGCGATGTGAACAAGCGTGTTTGCACCTTCATCTCCGTATTTATCCGCGTCGGGCAATGCTCCAATTCCAACGCCATCTAATACAATCAAGACTATTTTCCCTTGCCTTGGCACAAATAATGCACTCTATTTAGCCGAGGATTTCTTTTTCATTACATTTACAAATTTGCACACGCTGTTTGTTGAACTTATACGAGCCGTGTGCTGAACGAACGGATTGTACATAGAGCGTTGGGACTTTAATTGCTCCACATTTTGGACATTTTGCTCCGCGCTCGCTAGCGGCTTTTTTTGCTTTTTCTGCAAAGTCTGTTGCTTTTGCCATAGATTAACTCCCGATAATTAGTTTTTATTATTTAATTGTTCTCATTTAATAAACACGCATAATATTACCGCCTGCTTCACGTGCTTTTGCTAACGCACGAGTTGCATTACCTAACACATCCATATCGCTTGCATTTTCAAATGTTCCAGCGATACCAATACTTACAGTGGTGGAAAAATTTCTGTTATCGATATTTATGATGTTGCTCGCTACATTTTTCCGCAATTTCTCCGCCCACAACGAGGCTTCATTTGGCGTTGTGTTGACAAGTATCACTCCAAAGCAGTTAAAATCAAAACGTCCGACAACATCATACGGACGTACTGCAGTTTTCACTATTCTGCCAACATTCTGCAGAATAAAATCAAAGGCTTCTTTCCCAAAACGGTTAAGGTGATCTTCCATCCGGTCGATAGCAACCATTACAACGGAAAGCTCTGCATTGAAATCATCTGCACGCTGCACTTCTTCATGCACCCGATCCATAAACGCTTTTCGGGTGGCGACTCCGGTGGTTTCATCGAACGAGATGTACTTACTGGTAATTTCCATGAGACTAAGCGCTTCTAATGCCCAGGATGCTTCGTTCGTAAATTTTTGTACAAGAACAATATCAGAATCCGAATATGCATGCGAATCTTTGCTTTCAACTACCAACGCACCGTAACATCGGGTTAGAGAATTAATCGGGATCGCCAGTAATGAACCGTCGCTCTCGCATCGTTCAGCAGGATAAAATCTTGGTAACCCAATTTGAGAAAGATGTTCAATATGTGTCGGCGCTCCGGTTTGAATTACTTTTCCAACAATACTTCCATCCAGGTCAATCGAACTCAAGAGAGGAACGTATGAATCATTCATTCGATTGAGCATATACTGCACAAGCCATTCTTTCCGATTTTCATCATGGAGTACAACAGCAACATAATCCCATGATACAAGCTTTGATGTTTCTTCAGCCAGCGTACGACATATAACCGGAACACTAAATTCCTGCTCGAGGTTTTGTCGAAAGTGAGAGAGCGCCTGTAATACTTTTGAATCTAACAGCAAATCGTACTTCGATGTGTAACTGACAAGCAATGAAGATAGAAGCTTTGCAAAATTTGCTAAGAGTGCGATGGTTTCGTTTCCATAAGCATCATTTTCACAACAATCCACGGTCAGTACAGCAATAGGAGTAGAAGTCTGAGCGGGATAAAAGACTGGAATACCCAAAAAAGTTTGGACCTGTTCTTTCTGTGAATAGTACGGCAGTAATTCTGATTGGCTAATATCCGTAAGGTAATTTACAATGATGGGCTTTCCAGCCTGTGCAACCTGGCTAATATAATCATTCCCAAGTTCCAGTCGTCGTTGCTGTATAAAAGCAGAACTATCAGACGCAGCATCCTCGAGCACTAATTGATTCTTTTCACGATTAACCCAAAACAACGCAACGGTGTATGCAAAAGTTACTTCCTTCACAGCAGTTAAAATTCGAGACGTCAATGCATGAAACTCGCCTCGTGGTCCATTCTGGGTCGCTTGATCAATATCTTCAAAAAATGCAGTTAAATCCCACTCAACTGTTGTTTGTTTAGGGGCTCTGTGATGTGAAACCTCATGAAATTCCTGATTCGGCGTTTCTTGCAACGGTTGTTTGTTTCCATCGTCAATAAGCTGAATTTTATATTGAGAGCCGGAAGTCTGAAAATCATCAAAGATTAACTTTTTCACTGTACCGTCTCTCTCCTTTGAATCTTGCTGAGAATCATCTTCCGACGTACTCTCCTGTCTGGGTTGACGGAGAATGGTGCGCACAAGCAATACTGTTACCGCACCTAACCCCACAATACAAATCACCCGCCACATTAAATTATGAACAAATATTGAGGCTATAAACAAAATGACGCCCAAACCTACGTACGTTTCCTGCATTAGCGTTAAAGAGCTAATCCAGGAAAAGAACGGATTACGCTTTCGGGCGTCATTCATCGAGGTCTCGTTTATTCTGCCCTCTTCTTAAAATTATTTAAATTTACTGCTTCTCTGTAGAAAAGTCAAGGAATCGACTTCATCCAAAGCTCTCATTATTTTCCATTTTTCGAGTAAGCGCCGAATTTAAAACCATGGTTCACGGAGGCGTATTCAAGAAATTTATTAAAGCATTATTGAATGGAATTACTTAAAACGTATAAAATCCATAAAAATTTTTATCGAAAAAAATAGGGCAATGATGAATAAAGATAAACATATTGCCAACACATTACTGACATTTATCCCAGATTATGCAATAGAAAAAATCCGAGAGACAGAAAATTCTATAATTCTCTGTCTTTATAAATAGAAAATGGCGATCCTATCATTTTTTCTATCTTCAATGACATAAAAGAGTTGCAAAAATTGCGTTATCCTTAATGCGCAATTTTGGATGAATATAGTCGGACATCCTGTATAAATAACGGTTTGATATTGCACACTGTCGCCAATAGTTTATATCGCATCGAGCGACCGCAGCACACTCAAAGGAAGTAACTACAAATCTTTAGACCGTTACTGATGGAGAATCAAGCACCGAACGGAGCGTTTTAGCCAGCTCTTCAAATTGAAAAGGCTTTTGGAGGAATGCTTCAACTTTATTTTGTAGCGGAGAATCGCTGACAATTCGATTACTATAGCCTGTTGCAACAATAACTCGTTGAGAAGGATTCATTCCCTTAATTTTCAAACAGGTGGTCTGTCCACTCATTTTGGGCATATTGAGATCAAGGAGCACAGCGTCGAAGGATTCGTTTTTCCGCAATAGTGTAAGCGCCTTTTGTCCACTGTTGACCGCAGTCGGAATGTATCCTAATTCCCTCAGCATGCCGCATACAACCTCGAGCACTTCATCTTCATCATCGACAACAAGAATTCGTTCCGTCCCTCGAGGCAATTTTTCACTCTTTTGAGGAATAATTTCTGGGATAGTAGTTTTGTAAATTGGGAAGTGAAGAATAAATTCGGAACCTTTTCCTGGTACACTATGAACTGTAACAAATCCATTATGAGAATTTACGACACCGTAAACAACAGATAATCCTAATCCCGTTCCTTTTCCTTGCTCCTTTGTTGTAAAAAATGGCTCGAATATCCGTTGACATATTTCGGGTTCCATGCCAATTCCATTATCAGTGATGGAAATAGCAACATACTCACCAGGTTGCTGGTCAGGCGAGGTAATTTCATTTCTTGTAATTTTAATATTACTCATGGAAATGGTTATAACGCCACCATTTGGCATTGCATCCCGTGCGTTGATTAAAATATTGAGCAGCGCTTGTTGAATTTGCCCATCGTCTCCTTTAATAATGAATGTTTGTGAAGGAAGTAGCGTTGAAATTTTTATCGATTTGTCGATACTCCGCTCAAAGAGAGTAACAGTTTCACGAACTATATCGGAGACAAGAATTGGATGAACATGGACTGCGCTCTTTCGAGCAAATGTTAATAATTGACGCGTGAGCGATGCCCCACGTTTTGCAGTCGAATCGATGATTTCGATAAAGCGAAAATTTTCTTTCTGTCGTTTTATTCTACGCATCATGATTGCCGTTGAACCGAGAATACTCGTGAGAATATTATTGAAGTCGTGAGCAATTCCACCGGCCAGATTTCCAATACTATCGATACGTTGAGCATGGATAATATTTGCTTCTAATTTTTTCTTTTCGGTAATATCACGAGCAACAGCGCGCATCAAAGGTTCTTCACCTTTTTCATCCTTCATCAAAAGCGCATTGACGCTAACATCGAGTATTCGACCATCGCTCGTTACCATCTTCTCTTCGATTCCCCACAATTCTTTTTTCTCATTGAATATTTTATCTAACATTTTTTTTACTTCTGCGTGGTACGCAGGCGGATACAGTTTCGTCAATGGAAATCCGATAAGTTCTTCCTTGGAGTATCCTAACATTTTTGCTTCCGTTGCATTGCAACTAACAATAATCCCATCTTTGTTGACAAGGTGCGTCATATCGGGTGAATTTTCAAAGAGGTCGATGTATTGCTCCTGGGAACGACGCAGCCGTTCAAATAGATTTGCGTTTTCAAGGGCAACTCCAAGCTGATTTGCAAACGCCGATATCAGTTCGGACTGTTTCGTATCGAACGCTTTTTGAGAAGTACTTGCAACAACAATGGTTCCTGCAAAGTTGTTCTTTACATGAATGGGAATTGAGGCCCACCAATGAAGATGTTCGTACTGCTGCAAATTCATACCATTTTGTTGTTCCGGAATCTTCACCACATACATCGTTTTGAGTCTATGGAAAAGTGGATCATCTTGAGGAATTGTCTGATTGAATATCGACAATGACATGGAACCTGTTTGATACGAGGCAACAACTTTAAGGGATCCATTTTCTATTTGGTATATCCAACCATATTGAACATCAAGGATACGAAGAATTTCACGCAGAGCGTTGGTTAGTAACTCGTTAATATCGACTGAACGATTTATTGTTTGAGCAAATGAATTCAACGCCATAAGCTCCTGCTTTTGTTCTTCGAGAATTCGTCCATACTTGAGAGTAATTGTAACAATAATAAATCCAAATATCCCCACTGTCAGCACACTGCCAAAGAGTAGCCATTCCAATTTTTGTCCACTCGTCCATCGTACAACAAAAATAGTGGCAAGCGAAACGACAACGATAGTAGAAATTACTATCTGCAATTGTTCGACAGGACCAAGTGTCAAACGAAATTTTTTGAGACGTTTGAAGTTAACCATTGCTGTTAAAAATTTACCATTCTATTAGAGGAGAACTTTAGAGAGAATCGAATCAATATCTTGTTCATTTAATGGCTTAACAAGATAGTCAACAGCTCCAAGCGATTTGGCGACTTTCCTCGCTTCATAATCATCGATTCCTGATAGAAAGACAACCGGCGTTGAAGTAAATGGAGTCTGCTGCTTGAGTTCATGGAGAAAATCAAATCCGTTCATATCTGGCATTCGAATATCCGTCATGATCAAATCTGGTTTATACGAGTTAAGAATCTTGAACGCTTCCGTGGCGCTGCCGACCGTTCGGACAGAAAACCCTTTATTCTCCAAATACCGCTGTAAGAGTATTTGCCATGAGAGCTCGTCATCGATCACCAATATGTGTTTTTTCTTATCCATAATTTTTCCCTTTTTAAGATAGTAAGCGTGGAAGAAGAATGCAAATTGTCATTCTTTAGAAACAAGCATAAAATCCAATTGTCGTTGTTCTGGATTGACGCGTACTAGTTTAACTGTTACTGCATCTCCTAATCGATATATGTTCTTCGTCCTTCTTCCGACTAATGCATATTGCTTTTCATTATAGCCATAGTAATCATCCATCATGTCGCGCACATGGATCAATCCTTCAGCGAGGCTGTCATTTAATTCTACAAAAATGCCATAGGGAGCTACTCCCGAGATGACCGCCTGAAATTCATCTCCAAGATGGTTCTTCATATACTCAATTTGAACAACTTTTATTGCAGCGCGTTCCGCTTCCATTGCAAGTCGTTCGCGATCAGAAGATTGTTTCGCAATTGCGGGAAGCCGTCTCCGCAATTCCTCACGTACGCTCGGAGCTATACCGCTGCTATAGCGTTTCAGCATGCGATGAACAATAAGGTCAGGGTACCGACGAATCGGCGACGTGAAATGAGCGTAGTAATCGAACGCTAAGCCATAGTGGCCAATATTATGGTCTGAGTAAATTGCTTTTGCCATCGAGCGCAACACAATGCCATTGATAACGTTCTCAACCTCGCTCCCCTTTACCTGATTCAATAATTGTTGAAGTTCCTTCGATGAAACTCCACCTTCGACATTGAGGGAGAATCCAAATTTCTTTACAAAGAGAGCAAGCTCTTGAATTCGCTGAGGATCGGGAGCGTCGTGCACTCTATAAAGGAATGGCTGAACCTGTTGTTCTGGTTTTGGAAGTCCAATATGTCGAGCGACTACACGATTTGCGAGAAGCATGCACTCCTCGACAAGCCGATGACTTTCAAGCCTAATCTTTTTTTCTACTTCGCTTGGCTTTCCTGTTTCATCGAACCGAAACCTGACTTCTGCAGTTTCAAAATCGATACTTCCTTTCCGCAAACGATTCTTCGTAAGAACATTGCTCAGTTTGTACAACATCTTTAGAGAAGAAATAAAAGGAGCATCTTTTTGAGAGAGCTTGTTTCCTTTTTTATCTTGTTTGATAAGCTCCTCAACTTCTTCATATGTGAAACGCCTTTTACTTTGTATAATACTTTGCTCAATCTTATACTCCTTAACTGCTCCACGAGGAGAAACAACCATCGATACAGAGTAAGCAAGACGATCTTCGTTCGGCCTCAAACTGCAGAGATTGCCTGAAAGTCGTTCTGGAAGCATCGGAATAACACCATTGGGGAAATAGACGCTTGTGCCACGTTTTAATGCTTCTATGTCAAGAGCGCTTCCTTCGCGAACATAGTACGATACATCTGCAATGTGAACGCCAAGGAGATAGTTGCCGTCGGGCAATAGTTCAATAGAGAGAGCGTCGTCAAAATCTTTTGCATCTTCTGGATCGATTGTAAACGTAAGTAGATTTCTGAAATCTTGACGGCGATGAATTTCATCCTGAGGAATCGCAGAAGAGAGCGTGTCAGCCTCATGGATGACTTCCGGGGGAAACTCCAGCGGTAAATGAAATTCACGAGCCACAGACTGAAGTTCTGTAGAAAGAGCGCCCGCTTTCCCAATAACCTCGATTACTTTTCCTTCCGGCAAAGCATGGCTTTTGTTCTTTGGAACTATTTCTACGACGACTTTATCTCCAGCATGCGCTCCCAGAAGTTCATTACTTTGAATAAAAATTTCCTGGGTTAAATTTTTGGAGTCTGGAATTACTCGATACTGTTTCCTCACTTTTTCTAAAATACCAACGACTGTTCTAGAGCTATGCTCAAGAACTCGAGTTACCTTGCCTTTCCGAATCTTGTCGCGTACTTTTTGCTTAGTAGACTGCGGATAGAGAGTTACTTCCACCGTATCTCCATCGTATGCAGAGTCTATGTCTGATTCTTCGATGAAAACTTCCACATCGGAATCAAGAATGGCAACAACACCTCCGGTTTTAACTAATCGAAGAGTACCTTGGACAACTTCAGGCACATAACGATAGCCATACTTTTTCCCGCGATAACGAAGCAGCGCTCCTTTATCCTGTAAGAATCGTAACTCTTGTTTAAATTGCTGATAAGTTGATTCATCTCGAATACCGAGTCTTCGCGCTAATTCTTTTGATTTAAATTGTTCTGTTGGATATCGTTCAAGGAATTGTAAAATTCGATGTTGAAGCTCAACATCATTGTTCGTTGTCATATATACTCATTTCTTAAAATGTAAATCGATAAAATATCTTTGCGCTATTGTATGCACGGCGTTGTTCTTCGGAATATTCCGTTCCTTCAACTATATGTTCGAGTGAAAGAATAAGATTACGGGAAAGCGATGATATTGGCAATTCGACGCTCACATTCGCATTTCCAAAGGGATCGTTGATTACTTTCCCTCCAAAACGAATGACCGCATCGCCAACTTGACCTGTAAGACGAACATCCGCTGACTCGTTAAACTGACCGCCGTAGTACAGAACATCGATAGATTGAACATAGCCTGCCGTATTTCGCCGCAATGCTTCACTGAGAGGTCCGGTGATCATTCCAGCGGCAATTCCAAACCCTAAATTCGTACCAATCATGCTCGTTCGTTGCTGAGCAGTCAGTTCATTTGTAAATTGCCCGCTGATAATAAACGAGAGCGCATTCGATTCATCATCGCCGGTCTCATATTTGACCCACTCATTATTTTCATACCGTTCAAGACTTGTGCTAACATGAGGTTCATTCAGTGAGCCAGTAATTTTTAAGATAACCGCTATTCTCTCCCGTTCAGCTGAAGAGAGAGAGGATGACAGATTCGATTGTGCGCCTGTAACTGCAGTTGTATCTTTTGCATGAATTCCTTCATAGCGTGCCGTTACATTGAGCTCAGGATCGCCAAGTTCTCCTGTGAATGTAATTGTTCCTGTTGCATCGAATTTTTTGAAGAAGTTATAGTACGAACGATCAACAACCTGAACTTTTCCAATAAACCGACTGATCGTTGCTATTCTATTGTACGTTACTCTTCCCTGTAAAACGGCAAAAAGTTCTTCGCTCGTTTGCGTATTAAACACAAAACGTATAGTCGTATTGCCTTGCGTCTCAATGGTAAGATCATAATCAATATTATCAAGAAACGATACTGGCGTCTCCTCCCTCCAACGATCTTCTTGACGCATCGTCAATTGCTGGATTTTCGACTGCTTTGTACCATTCGTTACAGCTCGAAGAGTGTCATTTTCAAATGTTACTTTGATAGTACTTGCTCTTACCGCCGCTATTTCTCTTTTCGGTGGAAATATCAATTGCGCATCGAGGAGGTAGAGTTCTCCTTTCAAGAAAGAATGAAAAGCATTCCCTTCCCACATTATTCCCCGAGGCGATGTTGCAGCGTAGAGTGTTCCATAATAATTTTGTCCGGGCAAACGCCGATTCTCCTTCATAACCAATAACTCTCCATTTGCCGTCAAAGAAAATTCACTGAGCGAGAGTCCAACCATCGAAATTGTACCGTCTACTTGCACAATACCATTCGGACGATTGTCTTCGGGCACATTTCGTACCGATACATTGTTAAGTCGAATAGAATTTCCTTCCGAGACTGCTTTTCCATTAAGGATGTACTGAATTCCCAACGGTCTGAAGAGAAAGCGAATATTATTGAATGAAGCAAATCCGCCGTACTGCGGTGAGTTTACAGGTCCAACCATCGAAAGATCGCATGCAAACGTACCGTTGATGTTCTCGAGAAATGGAAGGAACGGCGAAAGAAGTACTGCATTAACATCCCTTGCCTGAAGTCGAAGATAAATATCTCCATTCATTGGCTCTTCTGAAGAAGACGAAGATAGCTTTAGAGTATAAGGAATGCTTCCTACAAGCTCCACATCAGGCTTTGCCTCCAATGAGGAAGTTGTTGTTGTACTCATGCGAACAGCAAGCTGAACCAATTTTTGAGAGTAAGAGAGTGTTCCTTTCACTGTGCTGAAGAATGCATCTCGAAGGGCGCCGCTATCAACCTTAATGGCAGCATCGATCATAGGATTATCGAAAGTACCTCGAAGTGAAAATTGCGCATTCGCATTACCTGTCATTTGTCTAAGAGAACTAGAAGGATCTGTCCGAGAGAGAATATTACGTAAATCTTTAAGCGAGAATTTCTCCACACTTCCATTGAAATTCGAATTTCCTGATGGGTCAAAGATTCCAGAGAGCATAATTTGTGTAGAATCATGCTGGAGCGTAAACGATTGGAAATACACTCCGTCTCTTCCAATGATGCAGTGAACAGGAATAGCATTTTTAATCTCATAAGTGGAATCCAATGCTATTGATAGCATTGGAATTGACCAGTCCAGCAAAGCATTTCGACGCCACCATTCACTTTTTGTTTTTACAGCAACTGTGGAATCAATGAGACAACTTAATGCAAATGTTCCGGTATCAACATCTGAAATAAAAGCTGTCTGAAAATTATTCCCGACGAGATTATTGTAGCGTAGAGATTGCGAATGGATCTGAAGCGCCGATTTCGTTTCATCAAATATAGATTGAGGAGATAAATTGCTGGCAGAAATATGAACGTCAACCTTTGAACCTGCAATCATTGTATTAGATGGCGCAACGCCAAATTCTGGAGATTGCACTTGCAAATCAAATCCCAGTGATTGCGGCATTGATTTGATGGAACCACGGATCTTTGCCTCGCCTTCCATTGGAATCGAGAGGATTGTACCAATTGCAGAAAGATCCGAAACTACAAGGTTAAAGGAAACATCCTCGGTCGGCAATTTCAATAATTTATTTTGACGATGATAGAATTGAATGGCTTGAGAACGAATCGAATCGAGAGCAAAAAGATGATCGGAAAAATAGCTACTGTAGAGCAAAATTGATTTATTGAATAATTGGATTAACGAAGATGGTGAAAAACTGCCTTCGAACTGCGCCTTGAGCGGCTTCGATGTTATTGCAAGATGATTGTATTGCTCTTTCGAGGAATGATGCACTTGAATCGCTCCGTCATTAAAGGAACGCGTTCCATACGTTGATGGGAAGAACGAAATGGTTAATGAATCCTCTCCTTGAGTATGAGTATGCGCGCCTCCAAATTGATATTGAAATGAAAGCATACTTCCATAACGAGCGCTATGGAAAAAATCTGCAAGATTGCAGGAAATAACTTTTCCTGCAAATGAATAGAACGTGCTTCCTTCTCCAACATTTACCGACCCTGAAGTCTCCCAATGACTTTCTCCAATTTGAGCCACGCTATGGGAACGGAGAGTTCCTTCGGCTGTGTTGATTACTGCAACAAATTTTTCTACTGGAATTTGAAGTATAGAAGATGAATCGAGTTCCATTTTTACAATAGCCGTCATCGAACGAATATCCGTACCATTGCCGTTAAAAGTTATGTGTCCGTTAACATCGCTCTGCATTGTCGTATCGCCAATCAATGCTCCAATAGAACCTTGACGAACACGCACAACTCCTTCATAAGTCATCGGTTTCGTTTCCAATGAAATTGATGTATTTGCTTCTATTGTTCCAAGAGATGAGCGCGTTTCTGCAATAGCTCTAAATTTTTTTGGTTTTCCATCAAACGACAAAGATGTAGTAACAGCGCCGAGAAAATCGAGATTCGGCAAGGACAATCCTCGCAACAAAGTACGGCATACGGAAGGATCGAGAGAGCTTTTATCAGAAAACACATGGAGCTCAAGGTCGGATGGATGATGGAGATTGAGAAGCGTTCCTTTGAGGTTTACAAATGTTTTTCCAGAAATAACTGAACATTCCTCAATACGCATTGCATCGAAAGTACCATCGCACTTTACTATAATAGTCGCCGCACTATCTAAAAAATCGACGTATGGATGAAGGAAGAATTTCAATTCCCTCATATCTATCGGAGTCGTCGAGAACTTAAGGTCGACAGGTTTATTTTTAAGCTCCGCAAGCATAAAATGTTTTTTAAAAATGTCCGCATTCTTCAACGACGCAGTCAGTCCTATACTCGATTGAGGAAGTTGAATATTCACATCCTGCGCTAAGAGCTCATTGGGACGAAGTGAGAAAGTACCTTCGAGATGTTGCACTTGAAATGGTTGAAGGACCGAAGAACACGAAAACTTATAGATATGAACTTTGTAGTTCTGAGGGGCAACGTATATGGATGTTTGAAGAAAAATAGAATTGAGCCGAAAATTGGCATAATCAAATTCTGATTCCGAAGGAGGACGCGCGCCTTTAGCAATACGACGTTCGAGCGCCAGAGAATCAATAAGCGATACCGAAGCATTGACAAGTCTGATATTTTTCAAATCAACAATCCATGACGATGGGGTTGTATCTTTGCGGGTCGAACGAAAGAGACGCGAGATATTCCATGTTCCATCTGTGGAACGTATCAGTGTTACAGTAATACTCTCCAATTTTGCATCCGCAAAGCTGGCTCGCTGAAAGAAAAATGCAATCGGATCATATTTGAGCTGTAACTCCTTAGCATGGATCACATCGACGCCAAGTTCGGAAAGTGTAACATCGCATACTTTGATGCCTGTGAAGAGATTTCCCTTTATAGCGCCGATTGAGAGATCGCCCTTTACAACTTTGCTGGCATTTTTGTTAATATAGGAACGGAGAGACTCATGGAACGCAGCGGTTTGTGTATATCCAACAAGAACGATAAAGACGAAGAGTAGAATTATAGCGGAGTAATATATAAATCGAAAAAACTTTTTCACACAGAATGTATTACGTAAAAATTTGAAATGTTACTGTTCACTTTTCTGTAGTTTGAATAATTCTTGTAATAATAGAAGTCGTCGAACGATCAGGAACAAACTCAATTGTTTTCACCATTCCGCCCGCCGCTTCGACAACATCTCTTCCAACAACATTCTCAACTCTCCAATCGGCGCCTTTCACAAGTACATCCGGAACAATGGCTCGAATGAGTTCATACGGAGTATCTTCATCAAACAGACACACATAATCAACGGCAGCAAGAGCCGCAATAACAATAGCTCGATCTTCTTGCTGTACAATTGGACGCTCAGCTCCTTTCAATCGTTTCACGGAAGCATCTGTATTAAGACCAACGATGAGAACATCGCCTAATTGTTTCGCTTTCTGTAGATATTCAACATGACCGCGATGAAGGATATCGAAACATCCATTTGTAAAGACGACTTTCTTCCCTTGTCGCTTCAAATCATTTCTTATTTGCACTAACTGATCGCGATCTACAACGAGTCCCATTTACTGTTCTCCATTAAAAATATCAATTGCGGTTTCAAAGAGAATTTTTGGATCTATTGGAACAACTCCAACTTCGCCGCACACAATACCGCCTGCTATATTTGCTAGTGCTGCTGCTTCACGGATCGTTCCGCCCGCTAAAAGCGCCATTGTTAAAGTTGAAATGACAGTATCTCCAGCGCCTGAAACATCCGCAACTTTTCTTGCTGTTGTTGCAACGTGAGCAGAAGCTCCGCTCTGTTCATAAAGCAGCATTCCCATATCACCGAGAGTTAGCAGCACGTTTTCTGCATTGAGTTTGCGCAGAATTTCTTCCGCTGCAGCTTTATAATCGTCCATCGATGCAAGCCGCTTTCCGAGCGCTTCCTCAGCTTCTTTTTTATTTGGTTTAAATACTGTTACATTGTGATATTCAAAAAAGTTATTATACTTTGGATCGACTGTAACAATTTTGGAAGCACGTCTAGCTTGCTCAATAATATCACTAACTAATTGCTTCGTGAGCACTCCTTTATTGTAGTCTTCTAAAATGATGCCATCGATGTCATTGAAATGATCATCCAGCGCTTCTAATATTTTCTTCTGTGTGGCGTCGCAGATATCAGCTTTGACCTCCTGATCGATTCTGACAATATGATGATCGTGAGCAATGACTCGACTTTTTATTGTGGTTGGGCGCGACGCATCCTCCACAATGCCACAGGTTGGAAAACCACGTTCTTCGACAAGGCGCTTCAAAACTTTCGCTCCCTCATCATTCCCCACAACGCCAACTATAATTGGAACACCGCCGAGCGAAGCAATATTGTTCGCAACATTTGCCGCGCCTCCAAGCCTGTTCGATTCTTCTGTTACTTCAATGACTGGTACCGGAGCTTCTGGAGAAATCCTCTCTACGTTGCCCCAAAAGTAACGGTCGATCATCAAATCGCCAATAACGGCAATTCGTTTATTTTGAAAACCATTAAAGAGTTCTTCTATCCGCTTTTTCGATATAGAAACCATGTAATTTCTTTTCCTTTAAATCTTCAATTTTTTTGAAATATAGAGAGAATTGCCTGTACAATCAACCAAGTTCATTCCGAAGCGCTGCGGAAAATAAATTGCATTCAGATTACATAAACCGCACTGGATAATTCATTGCCAATATCACATACTATCAACAAGGATACGCATCATTTATAACATATCAGAAAATAACTTTTATTCCAGAAATATTGCTCACTTTATTGCTAAGCATATCTCTTGACAAAGAGCTAATTTGTTTCGATTATAGTTTTGTATGGAACATCAAGAGAAAACAGCGCAACGGATTTTTTTTCTGGGAGCTTTAGCTTGGTGCACCGGCATTATCGCAGCTCCTTTTTTGGAATCACGAGGATTCCATACTTTAGCTTCGATTCTCTACGAACTCTATGGTAAAATATGCCACCAGCATCCCGATAGTTCATTCTATCTTTGGGGACAACCTTTAGCCGTTTGTATTCGATGTACGGCTATTTATTGGAGTTTTGGCTTGGGTTGCAGCATTCTTTTGTTTATCTCTCATTTGTCTCTGAAACGTAACTCTACTCCTCCACTCTGGATTTTATATAGCGTTGCTGCATTGATGCTTGCTGATGTTTTACTTAGCATCACACACATTCATCCCAGTAATACTATTACAAGAGTTATTACTGGCTGTTCACTTGGATTAACGCTCTCTTGGTATCTCCTCCCAATCTTTACAGATGCTGTCGCTCAACAGTTCTTCCACAAGCCGCAAAGGATATTTCAATAATGGAACAAGAACCTTTCTATGATGAGTATGAAAAACCAAAAAAACTTAATTCTGTTCTTCTCGGTGGACTTGTAATTGGATTACTCTCCGGTTTACCAGTATTAAGCATCGTTAACTGTTGCTGCTGTGCAGGAGTGATGGCAGGCGGCGCAGTTGCAGTAGTCCTCTACAAAAAAGAACTCGATCGCCATCAGTCTTATCTCTTTGAATCATCGGATGCTCTTATACTTGGGATTCTATCAGGCATCGTTGGAGCTGTGATTGGCTCGGTACTTAGTAGTCTTGTTCTTCTCATTATCGGTCCTATCGAGAATGAATTTCTCCACTCAATCCTTGTTAGACTCATTGCAAATTTAGAATCGAATGGCGCAATTCCACCAGGTGCATTCGATGAATCGCTTCAACAATTTGAGGAAGCAATGTCGCAAGGTGTAACTTTTGGACTATTTCTCCGCGAGCTTGTTGTCTCTTTGATTGCGTATCCGATATTCTCGATGGTAGGAAGCCTTCTTGCTTACGGAATTACCAACAAGAAAAAATAGATTATTTGTTTGATGCTCGACTTCTGTTTTTAAAAGCCAGAAGAGTTTATTTCCCGTCTTTTTTTCAAGAGAATTGTCTCGTCCTCAAACGTTCCAGCTTGAAAAAACTTTCTCGGCTTCTAAAGATAATTTGAGCTAAATTTAAATCAGCGCTGTAGAGTACTGGGTATAATTTAAATAAATCTCTCATATCCTTGAAAATCGTAGAAATAATAGAATGAACATTTTTGAATGAAGAGTAAAGTATGGAACGCATAAATCTTCTCATTAGCTTTAAACCCGATGCAAAACAGAAACAACTTATTGAAGATGGTTTGAAAGACCGCTGTACAATATCATATCTTGAGGATGGAAAAGATCGGAAGTCGGTAATAGAGAATGCCGAGATTATCTTAGCGTGGAATCCACGTTTAGAATTTGCTGCGTCGGAATATCAACTTTTGAAGAAAGCAAAGTTGATGCAGTTAATTTCGGCGGGCGGCGATCACCTTCCCGCTGAACTCTTCAATATGGGTTTTGCAATTACAGGAAATGTAGGCGCTTATGCAACTCCGATGGCTGAGCATGTCATGGCAATGGTTCTGGCGTTGGCAAAGGATCTGCGAGGCGGACACAACAAATTGAAAGCTGGCAATTTTGATCAGTTCACCGCTACAAAATCGGTGCAAGGCGCTATTTGTGCAATTCTTGGATTTGGTGGAATTGGCAAAGCAACCGCTAATTTAATGAGGGCGTTCGGTTGTAGAATATTTGCAATCAATACAAGCGGAAGAACTGATGAAGCAGTTGAGTTTATCGGAACAACGAAAGATTTGAAGTATGTATTGAATAACGCTGATATCATCGTTATCTCGATGGCGCTTACGAAGGCTACGAAAAATCTTATCGGCCAACAAGAACTTTCGTGGATGAAAGATGATGCCATTCTGGTCAATGTTGCAAGAGGAGAAATTATAGATGAAAAAGCTTTCTATGAATTTTTGAAAACTCACCCTAAATTCAAAGCAGGGATTGATGCATGGTGGGTAGAGCCTTTCAGGCATGGAAAATTCGAGATGAATTATCCGTTCCTCGAACTTCCAAATGTCATAGGAACTCCTCATAACTCTGCCATAGTACCTGATGCCTTTCTGACCGCCGTGAAAGAAGCTGTTCAGAATGTAAAATCATATCTGGATGGAAAAGCTGTCAAAGGCATTCTTAAGAAAGAGGATTATTTGTAAGAGGTTGTTGTAAGAATTCTGTTCTTGCGATAAAGCATTTTAAAAGTTCAAGACTGAAGAAAACTATGGGTAAAACTTCGACTCACTTCGTTGCACAAAATAAACTCGTCTCGTTAAGAAGCGCAAGACTCAAACAGAATTTTGCGAGGACGCTTCGTTCGCCTCGTTTTACTTCCATATTTTTCTAAGGCCGGTTTCCCCTTAATATAATTCGTTGCCTCGATACGCTTTTCGAGCTACTCGGCAACCGAACCTCCGGCGGTTGCTGAGGTGGACGGCAGTCCGTATCGAATCTACCATTTTAGTTTCCTTTTCTTTCAAAAAATTTTTCTTTCTTAACGTTGTTTTTCTATCGAACACCTTTTACATTATAATTCTGATTTATGACTGAGCAAAAAATCATCGTACGTGGGGCGCGGGTTCACAACCTCAAGAACATCGATGTTGATATTCCGCGCAATACTTTAACTGTTGTAACGGGCATCTCTGGGTCTGGGAAATCGAGTCTTGCGTTCGATACAATTTATGCAGAAGGACAGCGCCGTTACGTAGAAAGTCTCTCTGCCTATGCTCGACAATTTCTGGATATGATGGAGCGTCCGGATTGCGATCGCATTGATGGACTCAGTCCTGCAATTTCCATCGAACAAAAAACCGTTAGCTCGAATCCTCGTTCAACCGTTGGAACTGTAACAGAAATCTACGACTACTTACGACTTCTCTTTGCTCGCGTCGGTACGCAATTCTGCGTTCAGTGTGGTAGAAAAGTGCAACGACAATCCGTCGATCAGATTATCGAAGCTATTATGAGCTTCCCACCAAATAGCAAAATTCAGATTCTTGCTCCAGTTGTCAAAGCCAGAAAAGGTCATTATAAAGAACTTTTTCAAAAGATTTTGAAAGATGGATTCCTTCGAGTGCGCGTCGATGGCAATTTTCGAGAAATTGAAAAAGGGATGAAGCTCGATCGCTATAAAGTTCATACCATCGAAATCGTTATCGACAGAATTGTTATAAAATCCAACCAGCGCAGTCGGATTGCAGGCTCTGTTGAAACGGCGCTACAATTCGGCAACGGCGTTTTAATTGTTCACGACGGAAAGAGCGACCATCTCTTCAGTCGGTTGTACGCTTGCAGCGAATGCGGCATTAGTTACGATGAACCATCGCCTCTTTCGTTTTCATTCAATACGCCAACCGGATATTGCCCAACCTGTGAAGGATTGGGAGAGATAAAACAGTACGATATCGAGCGAATTATTCCTGATCGTTCATTGTCTATTAAAAAGGGCGCGCTTGTACCTTTCGGAAAACCGCGACGGACATGGATATTCAACCAACTACAGGGATTTGCAGAAGCTTATAAATTTACATTCGATACGCCATTAAAAGAACTGAGCCCAAAAGTGTGGAATGCGCTTCTCTATGGAACTGGCGACGAGCTTATTCGAATGTCTTACGAAAGCAATAAAAAAATATCACACTATCGACATCGCTTTGAGGGAATAATTAAAATTCTCGATTCTATTTATCGGAATACTTCATCTCAAAAAGTACGTCAACAAATCGAAGCATTCATGGCAACAAAAACTTGTCCGGATTGTCATGGAGGTCGGTTACGAAAAGAAAGTTTAGCGATAAAGTTAGAGGATCAGAAAACTGGAAAGAAAACCTCAATCACTGAAATTGTCAATCTTCCAATAGACGAAGCGCTTCCTTTCTTCAAACAAATTCAGTTGAGCGAACGGCAACATATCATTGCAGAGCCAGCGCTCAAAGAAATTACACAACGATTGCAATTTCTTTTAAATGTCGGATTGCATTACCTCACCTTAAATAGACCCGCATACACGCTTTCTGGCGGTGAAAGTCAGCGCATTCGATTGGCAACGCAAATTGGTAGTCACTTAGTCGGAGTGCTGTATGTGCTGGATGAGCCAAGCATCGGACTTCATCAGCACGATAATATCAAACTCATTGAGTCGCTAAAAGCGCTGCGGGATTTAGGGAATACAATAATTGTCGTTGAACACGACAGAGAAATGATGCTCGACTCGGATTACCTCATCGATCTTGGGCCGGGAGCAGGCGAGCATGGCGGTTTTGTGATTACATCTGGAACACCGAGAGAATTGCTTCAGCCACATACCGAAAGTAAGAATAATAATCACAAACCCAAATCACTGACGCTAGAATATTTGAAAGGTGAACGATCTCTTTCCATTCCACCTGAACGCCGGAAAGGGAATGGAAAGCGATTGATTCTTCGCGGCGCTTCGGGAAATAATCTTCAGCATATTACTGTTGATTTTCCACTTGGTACATTTATTTGCATCACAGGCGTTAGCGGTTCGGGGAAATCAACCCTTATCAATGATACGCTCTACCCAATTCTTGCAAATTATTGTTATGGTTCGTTGACCGTTCCATTGCAATACGATTCAATTGATGGATTGAAAAATATCACCAAGGTGGTCAATATCGATCAATCCCCCATTGGTCGAACGCCGAGATCGAATCCAGCGACATACACTGGAGTCTTTACAGATATCCGGAATCTCTTTGCACAATTGCCGGAAGCTCAACTTCGTGGATACAAGCAAGGACGATTTAGTTTCAACGTCAAAGGCGGCAGGTGCGAAGCGTGCGAAGGCGCTGGAGTAAAAAAAATCGAGATGAGTTTTCTTCCCGACGTGTACGTTCCGTGCGATATTTGCGGCGGCAAGCGGTACAATCGGGAAACGCTCGAAGTGCGATTCAAAGGGAAATCAATTTCGGATATTCTCGAAATGACTGTTGAAGAAACAATGATGTTGTTTACGGATTACCCACGGATTTATCGTTATCTTCGAACGCTTGCCGATGTCGGATTAGGATATATTCGGTTAGGACAGCAAGCAACGACACTTTCCGGCGGAGAGGCGCAGCGAGTGAAACTTGCAACAGAACTTGTGAAAGGCGGCTCTGGCACAACAATTTACCTCCTCGATGAACCGACGACAGGATTGCACTTCGAGGATATTCGTTATCTTTTAACTATCCTGAATAAGTTAGTGGATAAAGGGAATACTGTAATCGTAATCGAACACAATCTTGATGTCGTTAAAGCAGCAGACTGGATTATTGATCTTGGACCAGAAGGTGGAAAAGAAGGCGGACAGATTGTGGCAGCGGGAACGCCAGAAGATGTTGCACGTGAGAAAAAATCCTACACTGGGAAATATCTGAAGGAAATTCTGGAAAGTGGAAAATAAAAATTTCAAATAGTGTATTTTTCTTTGTCAGCACACGATTATCTATCGAATCGGCAAAGAGTGCATCATGATAATCCAAAATTATGCATTAGAAACTTACAAAGGATGTTGCCTCGATACGCTCTTCGAGCATTTCGGCAACCGATTCCCTGACGGTGGCTGAGGTGGACATCAGTCCGTATCGAAGCCACGCTACAAAATTCTCCTCTTGTAGAGAGGCTGGGGGTGTGTTATTTTTTTGCCTATTCTATTGTTTTACTTCATTTTATACTTCTATTACTATCGTT
>ENA-UOYA01000572-UOYA01000572.1-activated-sludge-metagenome-genome-assembly--contig:-NODE-572-length-46103-cov-34.288395_pt1 | contig 46103 bp, 48 predicted proteins | sample MGYA00238163_ERZ764804 | MGnify/ENA primary metagenome ERZ764804 (study PRJEB28919, sample SAMN05720223) | activated sludge metagenome | isolation source: Anaerobic digester | place: Hong Kong...
AGCATCGGCAAACGATTGCGCAATCTGCTTCTCGCTTTCACCCAAAATGACGCGCGCCTGTCGTTCGCGTTCCGCCTGCGCCTGCCGCGACATGGCATCTTCCAAATCCGGCGGAATGACAACATCGCGAATTTCAACCGATTGCACCGTAATGCCCCAGGGCGTCGTGCGCTCATCAATGATCTTTTGCAAATCTGCATCCATGCGCGCCCGTCCAATCAAAATATCTGCCAGTGACATTTGCCCAATCACCTCGCGCAGCGCCGTTTGCGCCGCCCAGGTAATCGCCGTACGATAATCTTCGACCTCCAATGCCGCCTTTTCTGCATCCCACACAACCCAAAACAGCACCGCATCCACATTGACCGGCACGGTGTCGCGGGTGAGGGTCTTTTCGGCGCTGAAGGGCGTGACCATGACGCGCTGATCAATCCAGGCACCCAACGTATCAATCACCGGCCAGACCCAAAACATGCCCGGGCCGCGCAAGCCCGCAAAGCGCCCAAGCCGCAGCAAAACCACTTTTTCCCATTGTTGCGCCACGCGCAAACTGTACAGAAAAATCATTCCCAACAACAGCAGGGCGAAGAAGATCGCCAATTGCAGACCAATGTCAACGCGGTCTTCCAAAAAGATGTTGATCAAAACACCAGCCGTGATGAACACAAGTCCCAGAAACAGCCCGGGGGCACTGATGTGCTGCTTTGTTTCCTTTGAAGTTGTCTTTGCCATCCAAATACTCTCTTTCTATCAAAAAATGAATTGAACAGACCCAAAAGGTCACGCCATCAAACAGCGTGGGGAGGTGACGGCGGCTCGCCATCCTCCCAGTCCCGCAGTTGTCGCTCAAACAGGGCACGCAGTTCTTGCGCTTCCATGCCCAGCGTGTGCGCTTCAGATACGCATTGCTGCAACAGCCCAATCAACCGTTCGCGGCGCAGCTGTTGCGCAGTTTGTGCATCGGGCGTGCTGACGATGTAGGTACCGCGCCCTTGCTGCGTCGAAATCAGGCCAGCCTGATCGAGCAGGCGATACGCTCGCGCCACCGTGTTGAAATTGATGCGCAGTTGAGCCGCCAATTGCCGCACGGTCGGCAACTGATCGCCAGGGCGCAACGCACCGCTGCGCACTTGCTGCTCAATCTGCTCCACCAGTTGTGCATACACCGGGGGAGCACTTGCGCCAAAATCAACCGTCAAAAGCAACGCCATCCTCTACCTCTATAAGATTGTATTATTGTATCTTTGTATTATTGTATATAAGAGTCTTTGCCTTGTCAAGGATTTCTTCACAGATTCTTCACACAGTGCGCAAAGCTTTTTCATAGGATGTGGATACAATCTGAATCGTTCCATCAAGAACACATCCTTTACAAACTTTTGGAGGTAACCATGTCAAAACTAATGAAAATCTTAACGTCGTTGGTTCTGGTCAGCCTGCTGACCGTTGTTGTCCTGGGCGCCCTGACGCCCAACCCCGTTTCTGCCGCAGCGTTGGAAGGACGCGGTGGCCCGGGAGGCCGCACGGACCGTGGCAGCGTCACCCCGCCCGGTAACGGCTATGTCGGTCAAGACCCGGCGCAGACATCGCTCAGCGCTGCCGAAGCCGAAGCGTTGCAGCGTGCCATCCTGGAAGAATATGGCGCCTACAACCTTTATCAGGCCGTCAATGCACAATTGGGCTCGCCCATTCCCTTCAACAACATCGCCCGCTCGGAACAGCAGCACATTCAGGCCCTTGTTCGTCAGGCTGAAAAATATGGTGTGACGGTGCCAGCCAACCCCGGCCTGACCAACCCGCCCGCCTTCAGCACCCTGTCTGAGGCCTGTGCCCTGGGCGTGAATGCCGAAATTGCCGACGCCGCCCTGTATGATGAGCTCAAAGCCGTCACCACGCACAGCGACCTGATCTTTGTCTACAATCGCCTGCAAAGCGCTTCGCTCACGCAACATCTGCCCGCCTTCCAGGCCTGCGTTCCCTAAATCGTTCTCACACTGGGCAGGTACAATATCGTACCTGCCCAGCTTTTGTTTTTGAAGAGAGGTCCCTATGACTGTTGCAACCCTTTGGAAACGATTTACCCGCCGTCGCATTTGGATCCGTTCGCTGGTGCAATTATTCTTCTTTGTGCTGATCGCCCTGATTGCAGTCAATCACACCCTGGCAGAAAGCGGACAGGGCATTTCGTGGCTCTCAAGCGCCAGTTTGCACGCCCTGTGCCCATTTGGCGGCGTTGTCACCCTGTATCAATATGCAACAACAGGAAGTTTTGTTCAAAAAATCCACGAGTCCTCATTCATTTTGATGATCCTTGGCATGCTGTTGGCCGTGCTCTTTGGGCCGGTATTGTGCGGTTGGGTTTGTCCCTTGGGCACGATTCAAGAATGGGTCGGCAAAGTGGGCCGAAAGCTGTTCAAGCGTCGCTACAATCATTTTGTGCCGGCCCGGTTGGACGCGGTGCTGCGCTACGCCCGCTATGGCGTGCTGGCCTGGGTCGTCTACATGACAGCTGCAAGCAGCACCCTCATCTTTGCTGAGTACGATCCCTACTTCACCCTGTTCAACTTTTGGAGCAGCGAGGTCGCCATCGGCGGGGCGGTCATCTTGGGGCTAACGCTGCTCGGCTCCTTGTTCGTTGAACGCCCCTGGTGCAAATATGCCTGTCCATATGGCGCCCTGTTGGGGCTCAGCAATCTCTTTCGCATTTTTCGCATTCGGCGCGATGTTGGCACCTGCAAACTCGATAAAGCCTGCGACATTGCCTGCCCGATGAACATCCCGGTCAGTCAACGAACGATCGTGCGCGATGTGCAATGCATTTCTTGCCTCGAATGCACCGCCGAAGCCCATTGTCCGGTTGCTGGCACGGTTGAATTTGTCGCTGGAGGAAAAAAATCATGATCCGTCTCGGTTCCAAATGGCTGACTGTATTGATTGTGGTCATTTTGTTTGGGGGAGTGGGCCTCAGCAGCGCCCTGGGCTGGTGGGCGACAGAAAATCGCAAAGTGCCTTCTCGCTATACAGAAGGCGAAGCCGCCGGAGAATACAACCCGGCCGACCTGCGCGGCTCTTATACCCTGGGGGAGGTCAGCGACCTGTTCGGTGTGCCTTTGCCCATCCTGGCAGAAGCGTTTGAACTGCCGGCGACAACCGACGCAGCAAGTTATCAGCTCAAATCACTCGAAAGCCTTTACCCGGATGCCTCGGTCGAAATTGGGGTCGAATCGGTGCGGTTGTTCGTTGCCTGGTATAAGGGCCTGCCCTATGAGGCCCAAGCGGATACCTACCTGCCGGCCTCTGCCGTGCGCATTTTGCAAAGCCGCCCGCTCAGCAGCGCCCAACAAGAATATTTGGCGAGTCACAGCCTGGGTACCCCCGCTTCGACACAGGTCGCCGAGACACAACAAAGCACACCGCTTGCTCAGGCGACCAGCGAAGGCACGCATACACCCAGCGACCGCACCATCACCGGCAAAACGACGTTTCAGCAAGTGTTGGATTGGGGCGTGAGTCAGGCACAAATTGAGCAAGTCTTGGGCAAGGAGATGCCCGCGCCAACGACCGTCATCAAAGACTACGCCACGCAACAGGGGCAGGAGTTTTCAACGCTCAAAACCGCCTTACAAGCCCTGATTGACCAGGTGCAACCTTAAATTTTTCTAACTTTTCAAAACAATCTCTTGACTTTTTACTAAAATCGCCTATACTTATTACTAACACGGGTTACTACAACGTGTTAATTCTAAGCAAATGGTGAGGTTGGTTTGTCGAATAAACGCCGGGTAACAAGCTACGATGTCGCTCAACTCGCCGGTGTATCGCGCACGACGGTTTCCTTCGTCCTGAACAACGTCCCTGGCATCAACATCAGCGAGGCCACCCGCCAACGCGTGTTGGATGCCGCCCGACAGCTCAACTATTACCCTGATGCTTCTGCCCGCACCCTGGTCAGCGGCAAGTCGCGCACCATTGGCCTGGTGTTGCGCCAAAACCCCGAACAGGTATTTGCCGATGTCTTTCTGCCGCAAGTTATGCTGGGGTTGGGGCAAGCTGCCGCCGAACGCGGCTTTCAAATTCTGCTCAATCCGCTGGAACCACAAGACCGCGGCGGCTACGCCCGCCTCATTCACGAAAAGCACGTTGATGGCATCGTCCTCTCCGGCCCACGCCTGGATGATGAAGAGCTGATGCAACTGTGTTGTGATGGCGTGCCGGTCATGTTGATGGGGCAACTGCCCGGCTCCGACATCCCCTTTGTGGATATCAACGCCGTAGATGGCGCCGCCAAAGCTGTGCAACACCTCATCTCGCTTGGCCATCGCCGCATTGCCATCATCACCAACGCCCCATTTGAATACACCTCCGCGCAGCAACGGCACATGGGCTATCGCAATGCGCTGGAAGCCGCCGGACTGCCCTATGACCCCGACCTGGTGCGCACGGGTGCCTACACCCCGGCGAGCGGTCGCACGGCCATGAACGAATTGTTGCGCCTTGCACAACCGCCGACCGCCCTGTTCGTCGCCAGTGATGTCGTCGGCATGGGCGCTTTGCAGGCCATCCGCCGCGCCAATTTGCGCATCCCGGATGATATTTCCGTCGTCGGCTTCGATGATATTTCTCTGGCTGCTTATTACGATCCGCCGCTGACCACGGTGCGCCTGCCAGCCTATCAACTCGGCTGGTCGGCAGGTGACCGTCTGACGGCCCTCATTCAAGGCGAAACATTGTCGGAACCTTACTTGCTGCTCGATACCGAGCTCATCTTGCGCGAATCTACATGCCCGGCAATTCGTTGAATCCATCTCACCCCAAAGGAGGTGATTTCGTTCAAAACCAACCCTGAACAAGTTAAAGCTGTGCTTTACAAAATCCTGATGAGGAACCATTTGTTCAAAAATTTTTCGGAGGAAAGAAATGAGTAAGAAGATCGCTGCATTTTTCAGCCTTGTGCTGATCCTGTCGTTCGTGTTCAGCGCTTGCACCCCCAAGCCAACCGCTGAGCCAACACAGGAAGTCAAGCCGACCGAAGCTGTCGTGGCACCCACTGGCCCGAAGGGCGAAGTGACCCTCTGGCACGCCTATCAGACCGGCTCTGCCGAAGAAGCGACGCTAGCCGAATTGGTCGCCAATGCCCAAAAGGCTTACCCTGGCCTGAAGATCAACGTGCTGCAGATCCCCTTCAGCGAAATCTTCAACAAGTATCAGACCGAAGTTGCTGCTGGTGGCGGCCCCGATATGTTCGTTGCCCCGAATGATGACCTCGGCAACTGGGCGCGCGGCGGGCTCGTCCTGCCCCTCGACACCTACCTGCAGGGTCGCCTGGGTGCCTTCTCCGACGTTGCGGTCGAAGGCATGAAGGTGGATGGCAAGATCTACGGCGTGCCCGAATCGGCCAAGGCCGTTGCCCTCTACTACAACAAGGAACTGCTGCCCAATCCCCCCAAGACGACCGAAGAACTCTTGCAGGCCGTCAAGGATGGCAAGAGCCTGAACCTGTTCCTGGGTGCCTATCACATGTTCGGCTTCACCGGCTCGTTCGGTGGCAAGCTGTTCGATGGCAACAACAAGTGTATTGCTGATCAGGGTGGTTGGGCCGATGCGATGCAATACATCCTCGACCTGAAGGCCGCTGGCGCCATCATCGAACCCGATTATGGCAAGGCCGAAGCCCCCTTCCGTCAGGGCACCGTGGCCATGTTCGTCAATGGCCCGTGGGCTCTGGCTGACTACAAGAAAGACCTCGGTGACAAGCTCGGCGTTGTGCCGATCCCCGCTGGCCCTGGTGGCAAATCCAACCCGCTCAACGGTATTGATGGCTTCTACATCAACCCGAACAGCAAGAACATCACCGCCGCGGTCGAACTGGCCATGTTCCTGACCAGCAAAGAATCCTCGCAGATCTACACCGACAAGGCCGGTCACGTGCCGATCCGCTCGGACGTCAAAGCCTCCGACCCGTTGGTGGCCGCCTTCGCCGAAGCTTCTGCTGCCGGTTACCCCCGCCCGCAGAGCGCTGAATTCGCCAACTTCTGGGGTCCTTTTGGCGATGCCTGGACCAAGGTGATTGAAGGCGCTTCTTCCCCCGAACAGGGTGTGTTCGAAGCCTGTGCGGCCATGAACACCGCCAATGGCAAGGAAGTTTCGAAGGCTGCGCCGGTTTCCGGCGAAGTGACCCTCTGGCACGCCTATCAGACCGGCTCTGCCGAAGAAGCGACGCTAGCCGAATTGGTCGCCAATGCCCAAAAGGCTTACCCTGGCCTGAAGATCAACGTGCTGCAGATCCCCTTCAGCGAAATCTTCAACAAGTATCAGACCGAAGTTGCTGCTGGTGGCGGCCCCGATATGTTCGTTGCCCCGAATGATGACCTCGGCAACTGGGCGCGCGGCGGGCTCGTCCTGCCCCTCGACACCTACCTGCAGGGTCGCCTGGGTGCCTTCTCCGACGTTGCGGTCGAAGGCATGAAGGTGGATGGCAAGATCTACGGCGTGCCCGAATCGGCCAAGGCCGTTGCCCTCTACTACAACAAGGAACTGCTGCCCAATCCCCCCAAGACGACCGAAGAACTCTTGCAGGCCGTCAAGGATGGCAAGAGCCTGAACCTGTTCCTGGGTGCCTATCACATGTTCGGCTTCACCGGCTCGTTCGGTGGCAAGCTGTTCGATGGCAACAACAAGTGTATTGCTGATCAGGGTGGTTGGGCCGATGCGATGCAATACATCCTCGACCTGAAGGCCGCTGGCGCCATCATCGAACCCGATTATGGCAAGGCCGAAGCCCCCTTCCGTCAGGGCACCGTGGCCATGTTCGTCAATGGCCCGTGGGCTCTGGCTGACTACAAGAAAGACCTCGGTGACAAGCTCGGCGTTGTGCCGATCCCCGCTGGCCCTGGTGGCAAATCCAACCCGCTCAACGGTATTGATGGCTTCTACATCAACCCGAACAGCAAGAACATCACCGCCGCGGTCGAACTGGCCATGTTCCTGACCAGCAAAGAATCCTCGCAGATCTACACCGACAAGGCCGGTCACGTGCCGATCCGCTCGGACGTCAAAGCCTCCGACCCGTTGGTGGCCGCCTTCGCCGAAGCTTCTGCCTCCGGTTATCCCCGCCCGCAGAGCACTGAATTCGCCAACTTCTGGGGTCCTTTTGGCGATGCCTGGACCAAGGCGATTGAAGGTGCCTTATCCCCCGCGGATGCAGTTGCCGAAGCTTGCAAGGCAATGAACACCGCTAACAACAAATAAGCTTTCTCGCACGCTTTTCTCCCTCGCAGGCCTGCCCTGCGAGGGAGACTTTTCCACAAATCTCCCTTTTTTTTCGAATTGACATTCTGACCGTTTTTTTGTATAAAAAATTATCGCGGCCTGCAACAAAACGGTTTTTTCAATTGCAATTATTGTAATTTTTTGGACCTGGAGGATGCTATGGCTGGTGCAACCCAAAGTTTGCCTACCAAACCGGTCAGCCCGTTCCTTGCCTGGTGGCGGCGGACGAGCTACACCCGCGCCGCTTACCTATACCTGGTGCCGGCGGCGATTGTGATGGGCGTGATTACGTTTTACCCAATGTTCTATCAGGTGTGGATGTCGTTCACCGATTTCGGCATCAAGAACCTGCGCCGCGACGCGCCGCCGCCAAACTACGTTGGCCTGCAAAACTACAAAGACATCTTCCCCGACAAGATCAAGCTGTTTGGCAATGAAATTGATACCTTCGGCACCGGCAAGCTTGCTGCCAAGGTGCAAAACTTCAATTTCCTGCGCATTTTGGGCTTCAACCTGATCTGGACCTTTGCCAACGTGCCGTTCCACGTCATCATTGGCGTGTTGGTTGCCATGTTGCTCAACACGCAAGGGCTTTGGCTGAAGAAAATTTACCGCGCCATTTACGTCTTCCCGATGCTCTTGCCCTGGTTGGTGGTTGCAACCGTGTGGCGCAACATGTTCGATCAGGACAGCGGCTCAATCAACCTGCTGCTGGCAACCGTCGGCGGCTGGTTTGGCGTGCCGGCTGAGGTCTTCCGCATCCGCTGGATGGAATCGATCGAAATCCCCATCAAGGGCTTCTTCCCGGGCGTGCCGTTGCCGCTTTCCTTCTACGCCATGCTGCTGACCAACCTGTGGATGGGTTGGCCCTTCATGACCATTGTGGCAACCGGCGCCTTGCAGAGCATCCCCAAAGACCTGTATGAAGCCGCCTCGATTGATGGCGCCAACGGCGTGCAGCAATTCTTCAAGATCACCGTACCGCTGCTGCGCCCGGCCATGATTCCGGCGACAATGGTCGGCATCATCACCACTTTCAACCTGTTCAGCTGCATCTTCTTCATGTCAGGAGGTGGCCCCTTGCGCATGACCGAAATTCTGGTCACGACCGCCTACGACCTGGTGCGCGCCCAGCGTTTGTATGGCATGGCAGCTGCCTTCTGCGTGATCATCTTCTTCGTGCTGCTGATCTTGACCCTGATTACCAACCGCATCACCAAAGCGACGGAGCGTTACGATGCCTGAGTCCAAATTCTCCCTCAAGAACATTTTTCGGCGCAAGAGCGGCGGCGGATTCGTGGAACAGGAACGTCGCCTGCCGCTTGGCAAGCAGATTTTGCTGCAACTCGTGTGCCTGTTCGTTGCCTTCACGGTGCTCTTCCCGCTGATGTGGGTCGTCAGCCTGTCGCTCGACCCGCGCAACATTGCCCGCCCAACCGAATTCCGCCTGATTCCGCCGGGCGCCTCGTTGGACGCCTACAAGCGTGTTCTCGATCAGCCGACCGCCAACCCGGTCAAGTTTTGGGAACTGGCGCGCAATCAGTTTTTCCTGGCAAGCGGCACGGCCATCTTCTCGGTGCTGATTGGCATCCTGGCAGCCTATTCGTTCTCGCGCTTTGAATATCCGGGGCGGCGCGGCATCATGCTTGGGGTGGTCACGGTGCTGATGTTGCCATCCATTGCCACCATGGCGCCGCTGTTCGTGCTGCTCAACAGCATCAACATCACCATCGGCGACCTATCCTTCAACCTGCGCAACTCGCTGTTCGGCGTTGGCATTGCCATTGCCGCCGGTCAATTGCCCTTCGCCATCTGGAACCTGAAGGGCTACCTCGATACCATCCCGCGCGAACTGGAAGAGGCGGCGCGCATTGATGGCGCAAGCCCCAATCAGCTGTTCGTGCGCATTGTGCTGCCCCTGGCAACACCCGCCCTGGCTGTGACGGCCTTCCTGGCCTTCAACGCCTCGTGGACGGAATTTGGCTTCTCCTGGCTCTTCCTCAGCAACCCGAAGGATTTTACCCTGGCCATGTCGCTGTGGAACATGGTCGGACAGTTCTCCGGCGATACGCCCTGGTCGGTCTTCTCCGCCATGGCGCTGATGGTAGCCATGCCGGTCGCCATCGTCTACCTGATGCTGCAAAAGTACATCGTCAGCGGCCTGACGATCGGCTCGGTCAAGTAAACAGACGGCCTGACCCATCAAGGCGGGGTGCGCAGCAAACGCACCCCGTTTTGCTTAACCCCGCGGCAGATTTGAGTTGCACGGTTGACAGCTTCGGTGTACACTTTTAAGGATGAATCCTGCGGAACTGCCCCTCGATCAGGTGTTGCACGGCGACTGCCTGGAAGTGTTGCCCACGCTGCCCGAAAAAAGCGTGGACTTGATCTTTGCCGACCCGCCCTACAACCTGCAATTGCAACAGGCGCTCTACCGCCCCAACCAAAGCCTGGTAGATGCGGTGGATGACGATTGGGATCAGTTTGCTTCGTTTGCCGATTACGATGCCTTCACGCGCCGCTGGCTGAGCGCCTGCCGCCGCCTGCTCAAGGATAGCGGCACGCTGTGGGTCATCGGCAGCTATCACAACATTTATCGCATCGGCAGCATCCTGCAAGACCTGGGCTTTTGGCTGCTGAACGACATCGTTTGGATCAAACTCAACCCAATGCCCAATTTTCGCGGCGTGCGCTTCACCAACGCACACGAAACCCTGTTGTGGGCCAGCAAAAGCAAAGACGCCCGCTACACCTTCAACCATCACGCCGCCAAAACCGCCAACGACGATCTGCAAATGCGCAGCGATTGGGTCTTTCCGCTTTGCACCGGCGCAGAACGGCTGAAAGAGAACGGCCGCAAACTACACCCGACCCAAAAGCCAGAAGCACTGCTCTACCGCATTCTGGTGGCGTGCAGCCTGCCCGGCGATGTCGTCCTCGACCCGTTCTTCGGCACCGGCACAACCGGGGCGGTGGCGCGCCGCCTCAACCGACATTGGATCGGCATCGAGCGCGAGCAAAGCTATGTGACCGCCGCCCGGCAGCGCATTGCGCAGGTGACGCCCAGCCTGTTCGACGATGTGACGATGGATGTGCGCGATCACAAACGCCGTCAGCCGCGCATCCCCTTTGGTCACCTGTTGGAAGCAGGCCTGCTGCAACCCGGCCAACAGCTGTATTTCCGCGCCCGCCGCGAGCAAGCCGCGCGCATTCACGCCGATGGCAGCCTGAGCCTGAACGGCACTCAAGGCTCGATTCACCGCCTTGGCTCACAGTTGCTGAACGGTACGCCGTGCAATGGTTGGCTGCACTGGTATTACGAAGATGAGCAGGGGCAGCTGCGCCCGATTGATGAGCTGCGCCAACAGGTACTCAGTCAAAAAGCCGCCTGAAGCGTTAGGGCATGGCGACAAAGCCCAGCTGCGTATGCGGGAAGCGGTCGGTCACCAGCAAAAAACCCTCGCCCTCCAGCTGCACAAGGCCCTCCCAATTGCGCGGCTCGCCATCTTCGGCAGCGGCCAGCCAAAGCGGGGCGCGGTCAACGCGCTGCACCCCATCGGTGGCACTCCAGGAAAATTGCACCAGGCGCTCGACCTGTGCCCGCCCAACTTGCGCGGCGGGCAAGCCATAGGCCGCCAGGGCATCATCGTCGGGCTTCAATTTGCGGTCCCCCGGGTAAAAATAGTTGATCGCCCAAAAGCGCCCTTGCGCATCCAGGTCACTGACATCCGTCAGGCGATATTCCAACGGCGGCATGGCAAGCGCCGGCAGCGGATTTAGCTGACGGTCAAACTGCCGCGCCAACGGCTGCGGATTGACGACGCGTCCATTGGCCTCGTAAAAGGTCAGCACCCCGCCCGGCGTCAGCAGCAGCGCCTCGTCACTCATGTTATCCAGCTCGGCCTGCGGCGGCAGCGGCTGCAACGTGTCCAGTTGCAAGCGCAGGCTGTTTTGAGCAGCATCATAGTGACCGCGCACCAAATAGCCCATCATCCCGCCGCCCGGACTGGCCTCAATCGTCAGATAAGCCGTCTCGTCGGCAAAGGCGATCGCCTCAAAGCCCTCAAAGCCCGGCACGGCCTGCTGCAACCCCGGCGCCTCCAGGCGCAGCGGCTGCGGCACAAGCGGGTCACACGCCCCCTGCGGCAAGCAGGCCAGAATATCGGTGCGCGCCAGGGTGAAGAGCGCCCCATCCGCACCATCCTGTGCGAAGCGCTGCGGATACTGCGGCAGCAGCACAAGCTGATCGCCCAGCCAGGCCAACCCAGAAAGCTCACTGTGCGCCTCCGCAGCCGGGCCAGCAAGCGGCAACAACACAACCGCCTGCTCCGTCAGACTGTTTGTCGGGGGCACCGGGCGAACCGCCCGACAGCTGCTCAGCGGCAGGCAAAGCAATGCCAAAAATACGATACAATCAAGCCAACGCATGGTGGACGCTCCTTGAAAACAGGTATGGCATGAAACGATTTCTGCATAGTGTACCGCAAATTTTGGGCTGGAACCGCACAAGTTACGCCTTGATGAGCGGCTTTGTCGCCATCTTGTTGCTGATTATGATCCTCTGGCAGCCGCTCGTGCGCGACTACCTGGCCACGTTCAACCCGGCCCTGCCGCTTTGGGTGCAAATTGACTGGCTGTTGATCGGCATCTTTTTGGCCATGTCGCTGCTGATCATGGCCGGGGCCGACCTGCGCCGCGATGCCTGGATTGCCTTTGTGGGGCTGTGCGGCGGGCTGGCGATTGAGGGCTGGGGCACCCAAACACAGCTGTGGCGTTATTTCACGCTCGAACGTCCGCCGCTGTGGATTTTGCCCGCCTGGCCGATTGCCTCGTTATCCATTGACCGGCTTGTGCGCCTGTTGCAGCGCGCAACGCAGCATTGGCCGGAGCGCCTTTTCCACCTGGCCTATGCGCCGGTGTTTGTGTCGTTTTATGCGCTGATGCTGATCTTCGTCTGGCCAACCCGCGAAAAATCGCTGACGATTTTGGCGCTGTTGGGCGTGGGGTTGATGCTGCTTTCGCCCGGCTCACGGCGCGTGGCGTTGCTGACCTTTGTGGGCGGGACGGGGCTGGGCTATTTTTTGGAGCTGTGGGGGACAACACGCTATTGTTGGATGTATTACACCCTGCAAACACCGCCGTTGTTTGCCGTGCTGGCGCACGGCATTGCAGCAGTAGCCTTTTGGCGGGTGGGGATGTTGCTGCGCAACCTGCTGATGGCAATGCGCGTCAGGGCTTGAAAAAAAACCACGGAAAACACGGAACACGCAGAACGAAAACACGCACCGTTTTCAACCTACCCGGTGTTGAAAGAATCTCTTTTTGATAAAAAGAAAAAAAGACTCTCGTATTCTTCGTAGAGTCTGTGGATATGTGGATAAATTGGGCATTTCCCGCACCAGCGGGGTGGATGGCTTGCGTTGGCCCCCAGGGCTACGGGATTGGACGGCTGTTTTTCTCCACCCCGACCTGTGGAGAATTGCCGATTGATTTGTGGAAAACTACGCCTGTTGGCAGGCATTATCAGCCGCTTTCGCTTATTTGGGGATGGATAATTTGTACCCCCCATATCTGGGGGGCAGGGCGGCGCAGAGGATCGGGCGTTTTCAGCCTGTTTTGGTCAAGTTTTCCACAATCGGAGTCGCTTATCCACAGTTTTTCGCGATTTATCCACATTCCTTGTGGAAAACTTCGTCCAGCGAGTCAAGCGATTCGGTGGCCGGGAATTCTCTATTTGGGGGGTTAGGCGATGCCGTTTTGGCGCGCCCAATCATCCAGGATGCTTTCCACCTGATCGAGCAGGCCATCCAGGGCGGTGAGACGTGCCTCAAAGGCGGCCTCGCTCAGCCCCAGGGTTTGACGCAGCGCCTCCCAGGCGGGAGCAGGGGCAAGGTCGGGCAGGCTTGCCTGCGCCAGGGCCCAGGTGCGCAACATAATCCACACCGCCGCGGTGGGGGCTTCGTTGCAAAGTGCCTGAACGGCGCGCTCATAATACGCGCGGCGGGCAGCGGCAAGGCGCGGTGGTGCACCGGGCTGTTGCGCGGCGGTGCGCAGGGTTTCGCTCCAGGCGGGCAGCCAGGTTTGCCAATCGTCGGCGCTGGGCGGCTCGTTGCCCTGGAAGAGGGTCGTCATGCTCACGGCCAGTTCGGGCTGACCGATGGCTTCGGCACGGGCGGGAAAACGCAGCCAGAAGCGCCGTTCGGTCAGCGGTGCTCCGCTCAGACAAGCGATGGCATTGGCCGCCTGCTCCAGGGTGCGCAGGTATTGCAGCAAGGCGCGGGCGCTATGTTCGGGCGGGTTGGTTTGCAGCTCAAACCAGGTCTGACGGGCTGCCTCGGCCAGCGGACGGGCACGCTGCAGCACCATTTCGGGCTGCTCAAAGTGTGAAAAAACGCTGGCTTGCGTGTAATCGAACCAGTGTTGCACATCATACAGCACGAGCGGACGGGCGCACAGAAAGCTGCCCAGCCAGGCATCGCTGCGCAGGTGTCGCGGCGTATGAAAGCGCGCCTGTCCATAGTGGGCAATATCCAGGTGCACATCGTCGGAAAGGCGCTGTATCTCGCGCTCGGTGTAGGGCTCGTCACTGTGGACGAAGATCAAGTCAATGTCGGTTGTGCCGCCCAGCAGCGGTTCTTCGCTCAGCACCGAGCCGGTCAGGTAGACGCACAGCAGGCTGCGATCGTTGCGGGTGCGGCTGCTGACGGTATCACGAGCCAGTTTGAGCAATAAGTCGCGGGTGATGCGCATGAGGCGGTCTCCACAAGGGCAAGTTTAGCCGCAGTGTTGCGGCATGGGCAGCTCGGGCTGAAAGGGCGGCAGCTGCAGGGCCTGCCGGATGCGGTTTTCAATCCAGGCCAGGTCTTCGGGGTGACGGACGTAATCCAACCCATCGGTTTCAATCGTCAGCACCGGCACGCGTTGTGTCCGTTCGAGGAAGAAGCGGTCATAGGCTTGATTGAGCTGATCAATGTAGCTGCGTTCCATGCTGCGCTCATAGCTGCGGTCGCGCAGGGCAATGCGCTGCATCAGCGTGTCGGTGCTGGCGCGCAGGTACACGATCAGGTCGGGCAGGGGAATCTTCTCGGCCAGCGCTTCCTGGACGCGTTCATACATCGTCAGTTCATCGCCCTGCAAGTTGATGCCGGCGAACAGGGCGTCTTTCTCGAAGGTGTAATCGCTGATCAGGTGTGCCCCGCTGCGCAACAATTCTGGCACGTTGCGGCGCTGCTGTTGATAGCGGCTGAGCAGGAAGAAAATTTGCGTCTGAAAGGCATAGCGCGCCCGGTCGCTGTAGAAGCTGCTCAGGAAGGGGTTTTCCTCGAACACTTCCAGCATCAAATTGGCTGCAAACGCGGTTTGCAATTTGCGGGCCAGGGTTGTTTTGCCAACGCCAATTACGCCTTCAATGGCAAAATACATCGTCGCTGTCGCTCCTGCGCTTAACTATACCACAGTTTCGCCGGCTGTGTCCGTTGGGGCGGGGTAGTGCTGTGCCAGCCAGCGTGTGCCGAACAGGGCCAGCACGCCAAACACGGCAATGATCGCCTCAATTGTCCATAGCGCGGTCAGCGTCGTCAGCCCGTGTAGCTGCGCATAGGAAGCAACGCTATCCAGCAACGATTTGAAGGCAAAGGCCAGCCAAAAATAACCGGGCTTGCGCAGTGCCGCGGCATAAAACAGCAACACCGCGCAGAAGATGTGGACGATGACGACGAAAAGCCGCTCAACAATCGGTGCCAGGCTCCAGCCCAGGTTGCTTGTCTGTGCGGTCAGCGCTGCCAGGGCATCGGATGACAATTGTTGCGGGGCAAGCAGGGCAACCAGGCCGTTGCCCAGGGAAAGCAACCCAAGCAGCAGTGCCTCCACTGCGCCAAAGCCGAGCCCAAAGCCGAGTGCTTTTTTCCAGCTGACCTGACCCAGCCGGGTGTAACGCAGCAGCAGCCAGCACAACAACACTTCTGTCCAGCCGGTCAGGCTGCCGACGTATAGGTGAAATAGCCCTTCGCCCCAGGGCTGCGGAAAGCTCCCGCCCAGCAAGGCCTGATAGACAAGCGGGTTGAGCGGGATGGCAATGGCAAACTTGATGGCGACAGTCACGATCCAGGCCAAGGCCCCCAGCGCCAGGTAGCCGATGTGCAGGCGCCGGAACAAGGCGTAGACGAGGTAGCCCAGGGCGACCAACAGCATTCCCAGGCCGCCGATCAGCACCATCGGTGAAACCTGCGGCAGGATGACGGCTTCGCCCGGCACAAAATAGATGTCAAAATTGCCCTGTGCTGCCCCGCTCCAGGTGACGAACAGCGCATATTGTCCGGCGGGCAGGCTTTCAATCCGCTCGCTGAAGCGGAACGCGCCCGTCAGCGGTGCGCTCTTCCAGAGGGTTTGACCCTCAGCGGTGCGAATTTCGGCCTGCAGGGTCGCATCCCCGTTCAGTTGCCCTTTGAGCAGCAGCCCAATCGGGTAGCCATCGTTCGGCACCTCGATCATAAAGCCGGTTTCAAACTCGCCAGCTTGGGTTTCGTTGAGTTTGTGTCCGGTCAGGTACGAGGCTTTTTGCAGGTTGGATGGGGCCGGCTGCGTTGCAACCGCGCAGGACGTGAGCAACGTCAACAACAGGATTGAGAGAGCAAGGCGGATCGTTTTCATAAGAACATTATACTGTGATTTGCGCGCTTCAGTCGCCGGTTGATGTTGATTCGCGTATCTCTTGACATCCAATGCCCGTTTTCGGGTACAATAAGCGGCAGGAGATTGATCAATGAAGATATCGCGTCGTCGCTTGGGTTTGCCACTCTTTGTTGTTGGTTTTTTGCTGCTGTTGACGCTTAACTTCAATTTGCTTACCGCTGCACAAGAAGCCAATCTGTTCGATGCAGACTATCGCGGCGAGGCCAAATTGGAGACGTTGCGCTGCCCGCGTCTGATGAGCCGCGATGAAATTGTGCCTGTGCGTGTCACGGTGGATAACCCCACCGATGCCCCGCTGATGCAGTTTCTGCGCCTGAACGTCAGCCGCGGCAACATGCTTTCCATGCAAGAATACACCGAGCGGATTGAGATTCCCGCTGGCGGCAGCTTTGTGCAAGAATGGCCGGTCGGTGCGGATGAGCCGGTGTATGGGCGCTTTGTGCTGCTGCGCGCCCATGCTTTGCTCAACCGCGCCTATCACTACCGTCAGGCGGCCTGTGGCATCGTCGTTTTGCCATTCAGTGGCATCTCGGGCGAGTTGGTTTTGTGGCTTGTCACCGGCCTTGGCATTTTGGCCATGGCACTTGGCGGCCTGCTGTGGGGGACCCGCCGCCCCCTCTCGGAGCGCGAGCGCAAGGCCAGTGGCATTTTGGCGCTGATTGCTGCGCTGAATGGGTTGGTTTGGCTGTTGGCCATGCAAGGCATTTGGCTGTTCGGTTGGTTGCTGTTGCTGTTCACCGGCCTGGCCTTGTTGATCGGGATGGGGCAAGTTTTTTTGACCGAAGCGCATTCCAACCACTGATTCGGACAACCGATGGATATTTGTTGCACGCGCCAGTGACGCTTGACACTACCCCACTTCCTCAAGACGGGGCATAATCAAAAGGATGGTATATCCTACTGATTTTGTCCGAGTTTTCCAGTCATAAAAGGAGGATGGGATGCCCGTCAAGGGACGAATTGAAGTTAAAGAGTTGTTATGCAAGGGATGTGAGCTGTGTGTGGGTGCCTGCCCGCAGCACGTCATCATCCTTTCGCCCGATCGGATCAATGCCAAAGGCTATCATCCGGCAACGTTGGCCGTTGAAGGGTGCACCGGCTGCGGCATTTGCTCGCTCGTTTGCCCCGAAGCCGCCATCACGGTCTATCGCGATGGCAGCAAGATCAACAAACTTAACGTATAGGAGAGGCAAAATGGCTCGTGAGTTAATGAAGGGCAACGAAGCAGTTGCAGAAGCCGCTGTGCGCGCCGGTTTGCATGCCTATTTTGGCTACCCCATCACGCCGCAGACGGAATTGCTCGAATATCTGTCACGGCGCATGCCTGAATTGGGGCGGGCGTTTGTGCAAGCAGAGAGCGAATTGGGTGCCATCAACATGGTGTATGGTGCTGCCTGCACCGGTGTGCGGGTGATGACCTCTTCTTCCAGCCCGGGCATCAGCTTGATGATGGAAGGTCTATCTTACATTGCTGGCACTGAGGTGCCGATGGTGTTGGTGGATGTGATGCGCGGTGGCCCGGGCCTGGGCAACATTGCCCCGGCACAGTCGGATTACAATCAGATTGTGCATGGCGGTGGGCATGGCGATTATCACGCCATTGTGCTTGCCCCGGCGAGCGTTCAGGAATCGGTTGATTTGACCGTGTTGGCCTTTGACCTGGCCGAGAAGTATCGCTCCATTTGCGCGGTGCTGACCGATGGCAGCATTGGGCAAATGATGGAGCCGTGCGAATTGCCCGAAATGCAGCCGTTGCGCGGCGTTTCAACAGCAGATTGGGCCGTGACGGGTATGATGGGGCAGCGCGAACGCCGTTACCTCAGCTCCATTTACCTTGACCCGCCGCAAGAAGAGCAGGCCAATTTGCGCATGATGCGCCGCTGGCAGGAGGTTGAGGCCAACGAGGTGCGCTTCAAGGAATATTACCTGGATGATGCGGAGCTGGTGGTGGTGGGCTTTGGCTCAGCTGGGCGCGTGGCGCTTTCAGCGGTGCGCGCGGCGCGTGCACAGGGCATCAAGGTTGGGCTGTTGCGCCCCGTCACCGTGGCGCCCTTCCCCAAGCAGGTGTTGGCCGAATTGACCGGGCGGGTGCGCGGCTTTTTGGTGACCGAGATGAACGGCGGTCAGATGCTGGATGATGTGCTGGCGGTGGTCAAAGATCACGCTCCGGTAGAATTTTACGGACGGCCGGGCGGCATCATGCCCTTCCCGGATGAGATTTTGGCCGAAATTGAGCGCATGGCCAAAGGCCCTATCCCGACTGAGGGAACTGCGCGCGACCGTTGGCTGGCGCGCATGTCCAAGATGAATTAAGGAGCCAAACGATGGCAGATCAGGAATTGACCCAACAAGTTGTTTATCAGCGCCCCGAGGCGTTGCGGGATATCAACACGCATTATTGCCCGGGCTGTACGCATGGCGTGGCGCACCGCTTGATTGCCGAAGTGATTGATGAGATGGGCATCCGTGAGCGCATGATTGGTGTGGCCTCGGTTGGCTGCTCGGTGTTCGCTTACAATTATTTCGACTTTGACTTCGTTCAGGCCCCGCATGGACGCGCCCCGGCCATGGCGACCGGCGTCAAGCGCAGCTTGCCCGACCGGGTTGTCATCACCTATCAGGGCGATGGCGACATGGCCTCGATTGGCATGGGCGAAATCGTTCATGCTGCGGCACGCGGCGAAAACATCACCGTCTTCTTCATCAACAATGCCAATTATGGCATGACCGGTGGACAGATGGCGCCGACGACCCTGCCCGGCCAAAAGACTTCCTCCTCCCCCTCCGGGCGCGATGTGGAGCAACAGGGCTTCCCCATTCGTGCCGCTGAGTTGCTTGCCACCCTGGATGGCGCAAGCTACGTCGTTCGGCGCAGCCTGCATGACCCCAAGAACATCCGCATGGCCAAAAAGGCCATTCGCATGGCGTTGGAGACGCAGGTGCGCGGGTTGGGCTTCTCGATGGTTGAGCTGCTCTCCATTTGCCCGACCAACTGGGGCATGACGCCGCTCGATTCGATGAAGTGGCTGGAAGAGCACATGGTACCCTATTACCCGATTGGGGATTACAAGGTTCACCCCAGCGTGGCCGAAATTCGCATCTAGGTGGAGGAAGCAATGCAAACAGAAATTATCGTCTCAGGCTTTGGTGGTCAGGGTGTGTTGTTTGCCGGGCAGATCCTCTCCTATGCGGCGATGGATAATGGCCTGAATGTGACCTGGATTCCCTCTTACGGCCCAGAAATGCGCGGCGGCACGGCTAACTGCACCGTCGTCATCTCGGATGAGGAGATTGGTTCGCCCCTCGTGCAGCGTCCGCAGGCGGTGATTGCGATGAACCTGCCTTCGCTGGATAAGTATGAACCATTGGTCAAGCCCGGCGGGGTGTTGGTGATCAACTCCTCGATGGTGACGCGCGAGCCGACCCGCACCGACATCAAAATTGTGCGCGTGCCGGGCAACGAACTGGCTGAGAAGATTGGCGAACGCCGTCTGACCAACATGGTGATGGTGGGGGCGTTGCTGGCCAATTTGCCGGTGCTTTCGATTGAGGCGTTGGAAAAGGCGCTCGAGGCACACTTGCCCGCCCGCCATCATCGCTTCTTGCCGGCCAACTTCCAGGCGCTGCGCGAGGGCGCGGCAGTGCTGGCCGAACCCACTCGCTGAGTCAGGTAAAAACAAGCCCCGATGAGCACTCATCGGGGCTGTTTTTTTTATGAGAGGGTGTTTATTCAATCACTTTGGTATGCACATCAAACTTGGGCGGGTTTTCCATATGTTTCTTGACCGCACACTGATCGGCGGCGCGCACAACCGCTTCGTAATATTTGGCGGGGAAGCTGGGCGGCACCTGAATCTCTAGCTCAATCTTATCCACCATGTGGGTGAACGGGTTGGAAGTGGCGCGTTGCACGATGCGCACACCCTCGGTGGGGATGCCGCGCTGACTGCAAAAGCCCAACACATAGATGCCGGCGCAAGTGGCCAACGATGCCAAAAAGACAGCAAACGGCGTTGGGGCGCTCGCCGCAGGTGGCTGATCGGTCGCGACGGTGTAGGGGCCAAAGTGTGCGTCTACGCGTGCGCCGCCGGGGAAGTCTACTATCATTTCCATTTTGTTTTTTGTCTCCTGTTCTCTGAACTGTACACATGCATAGATGAGGTCAGGCGGCAAAAAGTTACTTCAGGAATGAACAAATTGCTCAGGCCTGGCCAGATTGCACCGGCAGTGGCTTGGGTTTGTTGAGCGGCTTCCAGAAGAAGGCCCAATAGCAATAGACCGAGGCAATGTAGAGCACAATCGTGATCAGGATGGCCGGGCCAAAGCCATATTGCACCTGAATTTGCCCGCTGATGCTGGGGGAAAAGGCCCAGCCAAAGCTGTTGGCCATGCTCACCAGGCTGGCAATCGTTGCCCGTTCCGAAGCATCTACCTGCTCCATCACAAAGGTTTGATAGACCGGCCCGCTCATGTTCATCAGCGCCAGGCGAATGTAATAGGCAAAGGCGCTGACGGCAAACCAGGGGGCAAAGCCGAGCAGGAACAGGAAGGGGATGGAGATGCCCTGGGTGATGACGACCAGTTGAATCTTGCCGATGCGGTCGGCAATCGGCGGGGCGATGATCAGACCAATGCCCATGGCCAGCGAGCCCCAGGCAAACAGCGAACCGATGACCGGGTCGGGTTGGTGATGCACCTGTCGGTAGAAGATGTTCATGAACGGCATGAACATGCCCGCCCCAATCGAGGTCAGCAGCATGGGCAGCACCAGGCGGGTGATCAGCCGCGGCTGCTGCTTGAAGTAGGCCAATGAGGCGAAGTTGGAGCGTTGACTCGCTTCCAGTTTGGGCATGCGCATGAGGAAGAGCGGCAGCAACGCAACCGCGGCACCGGCGGCAATCACCAACAGCGAGGCGCCATAGGCGGGGGTGCTGGTAGCGGCAACACCTTGCAGGCTGCCCATCCAGGTTGGCAAATAGCCGCCGATCCAGTTGCCCAAAAAGGCTGAGCCGGTGCCGAGCCCGGAGCTAAAGCTGAACAGATAGGTGCGTTCCTTTTCGCTGCTGTTTTCCATCAAGAAGGGCGCCATGGTGACACCGGAGAGGCTTTGTGCCAGGCCAATGAGCACGTTCATGCTCAAGAAGGTGAACTCGGAAGGCAAGAGCGCCATGACGACAACTGCCAACACCACGGCCCCGCCACCGATCAGCAGCGAGGCTTTGCGCCCGAGCCGGTCGGCGGCGCGGCCCATCGGCAGCGCCACAATCAGTGCGGTCAGGCTGCTTGTGGTAATCAGGCTGCCGAGCAGGCGCTGATCGTAGCCCAGGCTGAGGACGTAGAAGTTGAACAGCAGCCGAAACACGCCCATCGAAGCGCCGCTGATGACGGCATGAAGCAGGTAGAGGCGGGCATTGGGGTGAAAGGCGGCTAAGCGTTCGGCGTATGTTTTCAGCACAAGGGCCATGCGGCTTTGAGAACGAGGGTTGGTAGCGTTCACAGGGTTCCTCAACACAAGAGCAGTGGACAAAATTCGACCCCGCCCCGTCCTTCTCCCCTCCCGAGCGGGGAGGAGAGAAGGATTCCCGGAGAGGTGTTGAGCTGCTGCGAAGCCCAACACATTTCCGTTGGGGGCAGGGGTCAGGAAGGTGGCAATTTCAGGAAGCTGCGCGTGTGGCGCAGAGCGGTTTCGACTGCCTCAACGCGCAGGGCGTAGCGGCGTTCGCCCTCGGCCTGGATGGTAATTTGCACCAGCCCAGCCAGCCGCAGAGCGGAAAGATGATGGATGACGGTCGGCGGACGCAGACGCAGGCGTTGGGACAGGTCGGTGGGGGTGAGGGGCTGATCGGCCAAATAGCGCAAGATGCGCAACCGGGTTGGGTCGGCCAGGGCCTTGAGGGCGTTAATCACATCGGCGGGTACGTTTTCGCCCGGCACCAGCGCCTGATTGGCCGGCCGTCCCGCAAACAGGATGAATTTTTGGCCTTCACCGAAGTTGCGGATGAAAATCAGCGGGGTGCTCCAATAGCTGGGGGCCAGGTAGAGCGTTTTCAACGTTTCAAGCTCGCTGAACTGCACGCCATTGGAAAGTTCAGTGAGCAGCTCGGTCAAGGGCAGGATTTCGGCCAGAGCCTGGGCGCGCGCCAGGCTGGATTCCAGCACAGGGGCAATGCGCAGTTCTTCTTCGGCGAAGAAACACTCGCGATAGGCCTGCAAGGCGGACAAAAAAGTCTCTCCAAAGGCGGTTGGGTCGCTCCAGGCCTGGCATAGCGCCGGCAACGTGTTGGCGTGCAGCGGATAGCCGCGCTTTTGATAGGTGCTGCGCAAAACCTCCAGGTCTGTGTCGTTCCACGTCCCGCGTTGTGCAATGGAGAGGACCGTTTCGGCGATTGGGGACGGTGTGTCGGAGGTTAGCGTCAGCGCAGCGAGGCGGTCGCCGGCTGGCAAGGCCGCAAGCACTGCCAGGGCCGCGTTGGAATCCTTGGGTTGGAGGGGAAGGGAATGGATCCAGCGCAGGGGGGCGGGGAAGAAGGAAAAGGTGCGCTCGAGGAATTCGCGCGGCCCGGCAGGTATGCGTGAGCGCACACCCGCAGCCCAAGAGGGCCGCAGGCCAAAATCAGCCGGTTGATGCAGCACCTGGAGGCTAACGAAGAAATCATAGGCGGTACCAAGATCCCAGGAGAGTGTTGTCATATGCGCTCACAGTTAGATGGTCATCTAACTGATTAGATAATAATCTAATTTGATTGCAATGTCAAGAGTGAATTGAAAATTGGTCAAAAAAAGGGGCCAATCGGCCAAAAGCGGGATGACAAACCGCTTTGGGCAGCGGCCCAAGCAGGAAGAATTAACGAGGTTCGATAATCAGCTTGATGGCTGTACGAACTTTGCTGTCAATCTCCACATCCACAAATTCGGGGATGCAGATGACTTCGATACCGTCTTCCGCCAGGTATCCTTTTGCCAGCACAAGTGCTTTGATCGCCTGATTGACCGCGCCGGCGCCGATGGCTTGCACTTCGGCGTGCTTGTGTTCGCGGATCACACCGGCGATTGCCCCCGCTACTGCTGCGGTGCGGGAGTTGGCTTTAACTTTGATGATGTCCATGTGTATTCTCCCTTTCAGAAAGAATGAAGAAAGATGCGTTTGCCAAGGGGGCAAAACAGCGTATAACTACAAAAATTGTACAGGAAGATGGGAAAATATACAAGGGCTTGTGCAATAATGAAAAAAAAAGAGCCAGTTACAGCCAGGCACCGCGTTGCAGGGCTTTGGGGTCGCGCAGGGTGATGTGATACTCTTCATCAACGGTCACCCAGCCGGCGCGTTTGAACAACACCATCACCTGATTGACGCGCTTGCGCGAGGCGCCGACCAGCTCGGCCAGTTCGCCCTGCGGCAGGCGCAGCGGAATGTAAATGCTGCCGTCCGGCAGTTTGCGTCCATAGCGGTCGGCAAAGGTCAGCAGTTGTTGGGCCACGCGCCCGTTTACATCCAGCGAGGCCAGGGTGCGAATCTGTTGGGTGGAGCTGCGCACCCGCCGCGACAGAATCTGCATGATGTTGCGCGCCAGGGTTGGCATGGTGCGCAGGGCTTCCTCAAATTGCAATTGATTCATCCAGAGCACGGTCGTTGGCTCCAGCGTGATGACGCTGGCCGACCGGGTTTCATGTTCAACCAGGCTCATTTCGCCGACCGTTTCGCCTGGCCCAAGGATGTTGACGATCACCTGACTGCCATCCAGCTGTTGGGTATAGACTTTGACGGAACCGCGCAGAATGATGTACACGACCTCACCAACTGCTCCAGCGGTAATCAGATCCACGCCCGCCGGCAGGGTGCGGGTGTGCATCCGATCAGCCAGCCAGTGTCGTTGTGCTTCGGTCAGGCCGGCGCACAGCGGAATTTCGCATAAAGTGAGCGGGGGGATGGGCATGGCACTCCAGCAAAGTTGACTTTCGGTTGGGGCGTACATCGTTCCCTCCTTATTATAGCTGATTTTTGCCCTGCTCATTGCACCCGCACGTCGGCTTGCGGCGCCGGGCTATGTGTGGGCAGCGGCCAATTGGGACGATCCAGGCTCAGCTCCAGCCCTTCGCTGGCCAGCAGCACATTGGGGAACAAAGCGGTTGCCTGCTGTGCGACCTGATCGAGCACGTCATCGCTATATTCGGGGGCGTGATGGAACAGCACCAGGCGCTCGGCCCCGGCGGATAGGGCGGCCTGACAGGCCATGCTGACGGTTGAGTGCCCGAAGCCCTGCGTGATGCTGATGCCCGGCAGGGCGCCCAGGTAGTGCTCATCGGTATATTGAGCGTCGTGAATCAGCAGCGAGGCGCCGCGGGCAAAGTTGGCCAGTCGTCGGTCGCCGCTGACGTAACCTTCTGTGTCGGTGGCATAGACGAGGGATTGACCGTTGTATTCGACGCGGTAGTGCAGCACGCCCTGCGGGTGGGCATAGGAGCGCAGCACCCGCACCGTCACGCATTGCAGATCGTCGGGCAACGCCGCACTGATGCTGTGTTGCTGGATGTGGCCATCACGGCAGTCGAGCCGCAGCAACTCGGTTTCGCGCAGCACCTGAAAGCTGATTTGGGCGTTTAGCTCGGCCAGGCGAATGGGAAAGTAGGGCGGTTGCATCACGCTGGCCAGGGTGCTTTGCGGGTCACTGCCCAAGAAGTCCGGCCCAAAGACGTGCAGGCGGGCGGTGGGCGAGAAGGCCGAGGCGAAGAACGGAAAGCCTTGCGTGTGGTCGTGATGCAGGTGGCTGAGGAAGAGCACCGCCTGCACCGGTTTGCCCAGGCTGCGCGCCCGCGCCGTTAACGCTCGTCCAAGTGGGATGATGCCGGTGCCGGCATCAAAGATAAGGGTGAAGCCGTTGACGGTCACCTCCACGCAGGGGGTGTTGCCACCATAGCGGATGGTGGCCGGCCCAGGGGTGGGGTAACTGCCGCGCACTCCCCAGAAACGAACTTTGAAATTGGCTTGTTCGGACATGGCTGCCTCCGGTATGGATGAGATGGAACGCTTTTGGGCGTTTGCAGTCTCATTATCCGCCGAAGTGCGCCTTGCAACAAGGAAATATTTCTCACCCTGGCTGAGAAATTTTGCTCAGCGGGCGCTTTTTTTGGTCAGCCGTTCGGCAAATCGTGCTGTGTCAATGACAAAGCGTTCGTGTTCGCCCTCGGCGATTTTCTCCACCTCGTCCCAGGCTTCGACCTTGAAGACCATACGGCGGCCTTCGACGCCGGTCAGCTCGGCCACAAAGCGCACGTTCATGCCGACCGGTGTGGCGGCCAGGTGACGGATGTTGACCAGCGTGCCGACGCTGCTTTGCCCTTCTGCCAGGTGTGGCAGCAGGGCCTGATGGGCGGTGCGTTCCAGGTAGCCAATCAGGCGCGGGGTGCTGAGCACGGGCGGCAGGGTTTCACCACCGGAGGCGCGCGCCGTGTCGCTTTCTTGCACGGTCAGGTGCATTTCATGGGTCAGGCCCGGTTCAAGAGTCATTGGGTTTCCTCCACAAGGGTTGGGGTTGGTTGAGGGTGCGCAGCATGGCGGCGTTGCCAGAGCAGCCCCTCGCCGGAGAAGAGCAACAACGCCAGCCAGATGAACGAAAAGCCAATCAGGCGCTGAACGTTGAATGCTTCATGAAACAGTAATACGCCGAGCAAAAATTGCATCGTCGGCGAAATATATTGCAGCAGGCCCAGCAAGAAGAGCGGCACACGCCGCGCCCCCGCTGAAAACAGCAGCAAGGGGATGACGGTGACAATGCCGCTGACTGCCAGCAGCCCATTGACCAGTGCGGTTGTGTGCCCAAAACTGCCACTGCCTTGCAGCTCCACCCAAACCAGGTAGCCAATTGCCGCCGGGAAGACCAGGGCGGTCTCCAGCGCCAGGCTGTGCAATGCTTCTAAGGGGGCCGCTTTTTTGACCACGCCATACAGCCCAAAGGTCACAGCCAGCACCAACGAGGGCCACGGCAGGCTGCCATATTCCACGGTCAGGTAGAGCACACCCAGCCCAGCCATGCCGACAGCGGCCCATTGGCCGGGGCGCAAGCGTTCCGCAAACAGCAAGGCACCCAGCAGCACGCTGATGATCGGGTTGATGAAGTAGCCCAGGCTCGATTGCAACACCCGCCCGGTCGTCACCGTCCAAACATAAACCAGCCAGTTGATGCTAATCAGCAGCGCCGCGGCCAGGTAGATCAACACCCGTCGCAGGGTCAGCGAGCGCCACAATGCGCCTAGTTCACCGCGCAACAGCACCACCACGAACAACAGCACAAACGACCAGGCCAGACGGTGTGCCAGAATCTGTTCCGGCGTGACGCTTTGCAGTAGTTTGAAGTAGAGCGGAAAAATGCCCCAAAGTAGATAGGCCGACAGGGCCTGCAAGACACCTTTTTTCATGCGCCTGATTATAAATCCGCCGCGTGCTTTTTTCAAATTTTCGTCTATAATACAAAGCAGCAGTCTCTTTATCGCAGAGCAACCGCACGATTTGGATTTTGAGTTGTGGAGGATGTGACCATGGATGGTCTGATACAAGAAATCGCTCGCCGCGCCGCCGATGAGCAAGCGTTGATTTCCTTTCAGCCGGTGCAGCTGGGCCTGGAAGATGCTGAAAATGAGTTGTTGCTGTTCGTGAAGCCCGAAATTTTCCTGGCACAATCGCAGAGCGGCATGGAGGCAGCTTTGGCGCTTGTGTTTGAGCGCTTGTCGGCCTTTGCGGCTCGCCCGGATGGGGTTGTGTTGCTGGGAGGCAGTGTGCTGGAAGAGAAAGAAATCATGAACCGACACTATGGCTACATCAATCAGTTGTCGCGGCAGGCCTCGCACATGCTGACTGCCGAAGACCGGCTCAAGATTGAGCAAGTGTTGGGCTTTGCCCTGCCGGCGGATGTGCCGGTGCTGGGCGGGCACGAATATCTGGCCGCTCACCCTGGCCAAACCCCCTCTGATTTGGATGTGATTTGGTTCTCCAAAAAATCGCTCAAGGTGCGCAGCGGTTTTTACGTTCAATACTATGAATTGCCTGAGGGTCCGTTGGTGTTGGTCAATGGCTTTCACCCCGGTCAGTTACGTCATTTCACCGACCCTTCTCATCGCATCTTGCTTGTCTTGTTGCATTCCAACACGCCCTGGAAGGTGTTGCGTGATGAGATGGTCGGCAACACCTTCCCTGAGAAGGCTTTGCCGACCTCAATACGCGGCGCTTTGTATGCTGACCCGGCCCGCTATGGCCTGGATAAGGTAGAAATCTCTTGCAATGGTGTGCATCTTTCGGCCGGGCCGTTTGAGGCGTTGTTTGAGCTGCAAAACTTCTTTGGCCGAGCGCTTGATTTTGACCTGCTGCAAACGCCGCCGCTGCTGTTCAAGCGCTTGCTTGCCGCCGGTCTATCGCCACAGCAGGCGCAGGCTGCCTTGCAAAACCCACGCCTGACCCTGGGCGGGCGGGAAGTGGATCTCTTCAGCGCTACCGAAGATGTGGATAGCGAAGCGGCCCTGGCGCTGGCCTTGCCGGTTTTGCGCTCGCAGGCTGGGGTATAATTCAGCCATGCCAAGCGATTCGCCCGCAACCCAATTGACCTGCACACAGTGCGGCGGTGAACTGCACCCCGATGAGGGGCAAGTTTTCATCACCTGCCCTTATTGCGCAGCAACCGTGTTTGTGGATAAGAGCCGGGTTGTCTTTCATTGGTATTTGGCGCCCACTCTGACCGAAGAACAGGCTGCTCAGGCGCTGGCGCGTTGGATGTCGGGCAGTCAGACGGTGAAAGATTTGGACAAGAAGGCGCGTGTCGTGTCGGTGCGCTTTGACTTCTTCCCCTTGTGGTATTTCAAGAGCAAGCAGGGCAACGCTCCCGAACAGGTCTCACTGCAACCGGCAGCGGCGACTTCCATCACCGAGCTGCGGAAGCTGAATTTGCCGGCGGGAGATTTGCGCAAATATGATTCGTCCGCAGCGGGCAAGGCAATTGAGCCCAGTGTGCCTTTGGATGCGGCGCGCGTTTGGACGCTGATCAGCTATCCCGATGCGCAGATTACCGAAGCGGCCCTGGTGCATGTGCCGATCTATACGTTCAAGTACGTGTTTCGCGATCAAACGTATACGGCCATCGTCGAGGCGGCGACCGGGCGGGTGTTGGCCAGTCTCTTCCCGGCCAAGGCCGAAGCGCCCTATCTGCTGGCGGCGGGCCTGACGGCTTCCATTTACATTTGTCTGGCGCTGTTGGCGCTGTTTGGCGGTAGCATGGCGGCGGCTTCGATCGTTTTGGCGCTCGTTGCTGCTCCTTTCTTGTTTGGTTTGGCGGTTTGGGTGGCCTCAAAAGTATGAGCGACGACAAGAACGCTTTGCAAGGTCTCAGCTGTCCACAGTGTGGCGGCATGATTCAAATCCCTGAGGGGCAGGCGATTGTCATCTGTCCGTTTTGTCAGCTGCGTTCTGTCGTCAGTGGCGAACGCGGTGTGCGGCGCTATCAGGTGGCAAGGCGCGTGGATCGTGAGCGCGCGCTGAAAGCGATGCAAAGCTTTTTGCGCAGCAACATGGCCATTGCTGGCAGCGCCGCTCGCGAGGCCCAGGTGAACGAGGTGTTTTTGGTGCATTTGCCGTTTTGGTCGCTGTGGGGCCGTGCCCTGGGCTGGGTGTTTGGTGAAAAACGCGTCGGCAGCGGCGAAAATGTGCACTATGAACCGCGCGAGGTGCGCGTTTCAGAAGACATGAACTGGAACGCCTCGGCTTGCGACGTGGGTGAGTTTGGCGTAACGATGCTGAGTTTGCAGGGGCGCACGTTGGAGGCTTTTCAGCCCGATGCTCTGCACGCCGACGGCATGGTGTTTGAGCCGGTTGGCTCGGCAGAAGAGGCGCACCGCACAGCTCAAAAAGCGTTTGAACAAATGGTGCAAGACAAAGCGGGGCTGGACCGCGTTTCGCAGACCATTGTGCGCATTGGCCGCCCGCGCCTGGGGTTGGTTTATTATCCGCTGTGGGTGCTCCGTTACCTGTACCGCGGACGCTCCTTCCAGGTGGTGATGGATGGCTTTTCTGGCGAGGTGCTGTATGGCAAAGCGCCCGGCAATGTGCTGTATCGCGCCGCTGCGCTGGTGGGCGGGATGGCGGTTGGGGCGTTCACGGCAATTGATATTCCGGCCCTGGTGTTGCAGCTTAGCAGCGATAGCGAAGATAGCCCATTTGGCTTTGCCCTGGTTGCCTTGTTGATTGGTGTGGGCATGATGTATTGGGGCTGGCACACGTTTCGCCATGCCGAACATTATGAATTCCGGCGTTATGTTGCCCCTGGCAAGTCTTCTGCCAACATGGTGCAACAGGCGCTCAAGCTTGTGGAGAAACTGTGATGAGCAATCCAATCCGTCTGCTGCCGATGCTGTGCACGAAATGTCAGACGCCTATTGCTGCCGCGGTTGATGAGGTCGCCTGGGTCTGCCCAACCTGTCAGCAAGGGCTGCTGTTGGATGAGCAAAACGGCCTCAAGCCACTTGAATTTCACTATGCAACGACCCTGACCGGCAAAGGCAAACCCGTTTGGGTGGCTTCGGGGCGGGTGAGTTTCAGTCGCAGCACGTTTCGCGGCAACGATTCCGGCGGCATGAATGCCTTTTGGAGTCAACCGCACACGTTCTTCATTGCGGCCTATGCCTTGCCCCTGGAGCAGGTCACCGAAACCGGCGTGCGATTGTTGCGCCAACCCCCGTCCCTGCAAGATGGTGGCAAGCCGGTGCCGTTCGAGCCGGTTGTCGTCCCGCCCGATGATGTGCGCCCTCTGGCCGAATTCATCATCGTCAGCATTGAGGCGGAGCGCAAGGACATGTTGCGCGCCCTCTCGTTCACGCTGGAGCTGCAACCGCCGCAGCTCTGGATCCTTCCCTAACCTATCGGAGATTGCTCATGCCCAAACGTTCCTCATCCTCTTTTGTCATCAAGGGCCCGCTGGCTGCGTTGGTTGTGATTTTGATCATGGCTTGCGCCCTGTATCAGTTGATTACCGATCCTGATTTTTTTGTCACTGGTGATGAAATTACTCCAGTTGCGCCGGTCAAAACCAAACCGCCGGTAATTGTTACCCCGGTCGCTGAAACAACCGAAACAAGCGGCAACTCCTCTGCCATCACGGTCTACTTCACCGACCCGTTGGCTGCCAATGCCAAAGATAAGGTCGGTGGTGCGGATGAGTTGGTGGTCAAGGCAATTAACAACGCCAAAGTCAGTGTGGATATGGCCATGTATAACCTCAGCCTGCCCAGCATTCGGGATGCCTTGCTTGCGGCACATGAGCGCGGCGTGCGCGTGCGTTTGGTGATGGAAAGCGAATCGATGGATGGCGATGTGCCGCAAGACTTGATGGATGCGGGCATTCCCATCGTTGGCGATGGCAAGCAGGGCCTGATGCACAACAAATTCACCATCATTGATGGCGAAGAGGTGTGGATGGGCTCGCTCAACCTGACCGCCAGCAATACGTACAGCGATTTCAACAACCTGGTGCGTTTCCGTTCCAAGCGCATGGCGCAGAATTACACCAAAGAGTTTGAAGAGATGTTCAACGACCATCTCTTTGGCCCTGACAAATTGCCCGAAACTCCCAACCCAAGCATCAGCCTGGGCGGTGGCACGGTGGAAACGTATTTTTCGCCTGATGATGGCGTTGCCCAACATGTCGTGGATCTGGTCAACAGCGCCGATCAAAACATTTACTTTTTGGCTTATTCCTTCACATCTGATGAGATTGCACAAGCTATGTTGGATCGGATGAAGGCCGGGGTGGAGGTGCGCGGTGTGATGGATGAGTCGCAGTATAAATCCAATGCGGGCACGGAGTATGATGTGTTGCGCAAAGCCGGTGCGGATATCCGTCTCGATGCGATCCCTGGCTTGCTGCATCATAAGGTCATCATTGTGGATGGCAAGGCGGTGGCGTTTGGTTCGTATAACTTCAGCCGCAATGCCGAAAAAATCAACGATGAGAACCTGGTGATCGTTTTCAACCCGACCATTGCCCAAAAATTTGTCGCCGAATTTGAGCGTATTTTTGCTGTTTCCAAATGATGCATTCCATGAACTCAGATGCTGCGTTGATTGACTTCATCCTGCGCGCCAAACGAGCAACTTACGCTGGTGAAGGGGCACAGGCGGCTTCTTCTCGCCTTCAATCGCACGACCTGCCTTACCGCGAGGAACCTTACACCTACCTGGATACCTACCTGGGCGGGCTGCAATTCATCGGTGAGGAAGCGGTTTGGTTCGATCAACAACCGCTGTGGGGCATGAATTACTATGGCTGGATGCTGAGCGAGACCATTCCAACCGGTTTTTCACAGTTCTTGAAGGCCGCCTTGCTGCGTGTGCAAGCGGACGCACCCTATCGTGGCCCGTCTGCCTGGCTGGATGGCGATTTTGCCTATGCTTGCACCTGGCAGGGTGGGCTGTGGCGCTTCACCGGTCAGGAAACCATCGCATGGCAGGAGAAGCCGATTTACCAACTCGTCTTCCACGGTGGAAGGATCTGCTAATCACAAAGGAGAGAATCCATGCTGTTGAACATTGTGATCGTTGTGCTGGTGCTGTTGCTGTTTGTCGTCGCTTTCATGCTGGTGCGGACGGTGTTGGCGATGCGTGGCGGCGCAGAGCTGACGGAAACCCCGGCCATTAGTGTGGAGGCACCGGTGGTGGCCGAACACCTGGCAACGGCGTTGCGCATTGAAACCGTGTCAAGCCTTCCGCCGGCACCTTTCCCGGAGCGTGAATTCAAAGAACTGCATCGTTTGTTTGAGCGGCTTTATCCGCATGTGCACAGCGTTTTGACTTGTGAGGTGGTGGGGCAGGCTGGCCTGCTGTATACCTGGCCGGGCAAACAGCCCGACTTGCCAGCGTTGGTGTTGTGTGGCCATCAAGATGTGGTGCCTGCTGACCCGGCAACCTTGCCGCAGTGGAAATATCCGCCCTTCAGCGGCGAAATTGCTGAGGGCTACGTGTGGGGACGCGGCGCGCTGGATGACAAGAGCTCCGTTATTTGCATTTTGGAGGCAGTCGAGGCGTTGTTGCGGGCCGAGTATCAGCCCGAACGCACCGTCTACCTGGCTTTTGGTCAGGATGAGGAGACCGGCGGGCAGAGTGCCAAACAGATCGCCGCTTTGCTGGCCGAACGCGGCGTGGCCTTGGCGGCTGTGTTGGATGAGGGCGGTTCGATTATGCAGGGCATTGTCCCCGGTGTGCAGCAGCCGACGGCTTTGTTGGGCTATGCTGAAAAGGGCTACCTGACCCTGCACCTGACGGTGACAGCTGACCCGGGCCATTCGGCAGCTCCGCCCGAACAGACGGCCATCACCATCCTGGCGGCGGCCTTGCTGCGCCTGGAAAAAGCCCCCCTGCCGGTGCGGTTGGATGCGTTGCGCACCCTCTATGCCGACTTGGGCGGGGCAGCTTCGTTTGGTTGGCAGTTCCTGATGAATAATCTGTGGCTGTTTGGCGGCATTGTGCGCCGACAGGTTGTTCGTTCCCCAGCTGCGGCAGCCCTGGTGCGCACAACCCGCGCCGTGACGCTGTTTCAAGGCGGAATCAAGGATAACTTGCTGCCGGCGCGGGCTGAGGCAGCGGTCAATTTTCGCCTTTTGCCGGGCGATTCGATTGCCGATATTTGTGAGTGGGCGCGCGCATCTGTTGATGATGCGCGTGTGCAGATTGAAGCTGTGTCCGGTGGGGCCTGGGAGGCCTCGCCGGTTTCGGATGTGACAGACCCCGTTTATCAGCAGCTCGCCAACGTCACCCGCCAAACCTACCCCGAAGCTGTGCCAGCGCCCTTCCTGGTGATTGGGGCAACCGATGCGCGCAGCTATGCCCCGCTTTGCCCTCAGACCTATCGCTTTACCCCGCTAATGCTCAATGCGGAGGACTTCAAATCCGTGCATGGCATCAACGAACGCATTGAAATTGAGACGCTCGGCAAAATGGTCGAGTTTTATGCCCGCCTGTTGCGCGCTTGGGGAGAGTTGGAATGAAGTTTACCCTGCACACGGCTTTCCCGTATGAGCTGACAACGGCATGGAATGCCTTACTGGCTGAAAGCAGCGCGCATGTGCCCTTCTTGCGGGCCGATTATTTGGCGCTGTGGGCTGAAACCTGCGGCGGCGGTGAGTGGCCAGGGCTGGAGCTGGCGATTGTGACCGCCGAACAGGATGGCCGTCTGATGGGCATTGCCCCGCTGTTCTTTGCGCCGGGCGGGGCGCAACGCCTGATGTTGCTCGGTAGTGTGCAAATTTCGGATTACCTTGATTTGATTGCCCGCCCCGAGGACTTGCCGGCCTTCCTCTCCGGCTTGCTGGACTTTTTGGCCGGGTTGGAACAACCCTGGCGCACGTTAGATTTGTTCAATTTGCTCGATTCATCGCCCAGTTTGCCGGTGTTGCGTCAGGCTGCTGAGCAGCGCGGCTGGGATTTTGTGCAAACGCCCCTGCAGCGCGCCCCGTTCATTCCCCTGCCCGGCAATTGGGAAACCTACCTGGCAAGCCTTGATAAGAAGCAGCGGCACGAAATTCGGCGCAAAATGCGCCGCCTGGACGAGTCCGGCATTCCCTGGCGCTGGTATGTGGTGCAGCAGGCGGAAACGCTGGCGGCGGAGACGGATGAGTTTTTGCGCCTGATGGCCTACGACCCGGCCAAAGCCGAATTCCTCACCCCGCTCATGCGCCAACAAATGCAGCGTACCATGCGGTGTGCCTTCGATGCTGGTTGCCTGCACCTGTCTTTTTTGGAAATTGGTGGTCAAAAAGCAGCTGCTTACCTCAGTTTTGATTACCTGAACCGACTTTGGGTGTATAATTCGGGTCTCGACCGACAGTTTGTTGAGTTCTCCCCTGGTTGGGTGCTCCTGGCTTATTTGTTGCAGTGGGCCAATGAAAACGGGCGGACCGAATTTGACTTCATGCGCGGTGACGAGGAGTATAAATATCGCTTTGGCGCGCTCGATCGCATGGTTGTGCGGGCGGAGCTAAAGCGTCATCTTCGAACCTGAGGTATCCTTATGCGCATTTTCATCACCGGTGGCACAGGCTTCTTGGGCCAACACACGCTCAAACGCCTGTCCACCACATCGCACACCCTCCGCTGCCTGGTGCGGACGGGCAGTGAACGGCGTTTGCGGGTCAATGGCATTCTGACCGACACGCCTGAGCAGCCCTTGCCGGATAATTTGGAGATTGTCCCCGGGCATGTTTTGGATGCGGACGCGTTACGCGCCGGCATGAAAGGCTGCGATGCCTTGATTCACCTGGCCAATGTGTACACCATGTGGGAACGTACGCCGGGCGAAATGGCACGCATCAACGTTGAGGGCACGCGGCTTGTGCTGCAAACTGCACTGGAACTTGGCATTGCAAAAGTCGTTTACGTCAGCACCATTGCCGTGTATGGCAAGCCGCGTCAGGCGGTCATCCGCGAAGAGACCCCCCATGGCCCCCGGCAGTTCAGCGCCTATGGCCGCAGCAAGGCTGAAGCCGAACGGATTGCCTGGCAGTTTTATGCGCAGGGCCTGCCGCTGACGGTTTTGTACCCTGGGATTGTGTTGGGCCCGGGCGATGACAAACCCAGCGGCGTCTACATTCGCGATTTCATCGAAGGGCGCATTCCAACGCCCATTTTCCGCCGCTCCTATGAAACCTATACGGCGGTAGGTGATGTGGCCGAGGCGGTTGTGCGCGCCCTGGAGCTGCCGCACACGGTGGGGCAGAAATATTTGATTGGCAAGGAGCAGCTGAACGGTATGGAATATGCCCGCCTGATTTGTCAGGCAGCGGGGGTGCGCATGCCCTGGATGCGCCTGCCAGATTTTATTGTGATTGCCGCAGCCTATTTGCTGACAGCGCGCTCGGCCTTCACCCATCAACCCCCGCCGTGGGGCCTGTCGGTTGATGCCGCCTGGACGCTGTTCCATGGCTTTCGCTATGATGGCAGCAAGGCCGAACGGGAACTGGGCCTGCACTACACCCCGGTGTTGGATGCGTTGCGCGCAGCTGTGCAGTGGTATCGGCGGTTTGGGGCCCGCTGATCTCCTTTGCAATCCCCCTCGGCTATTTCAGACAAAATCGGTTATAATCAGTCCATCAAGTAAAGGAGACCCCATGCCAACCGAACAACAAGTTTTGGATGCGTTGAGAAATGTGATGGACCCCGAATTGGGGCGCAATATTGTTGAAATTGGGATGATCCGCGACCTGAAGGTGAGTGCAAAAGGGGAAGTCTCGTTCACCCTGGCGTTGACCATTCCCGATTGCCCGATGCGTGATCAGATTGCCCGCGAGGCGCGCAAGGCCGCTCAGGGCGTGCCCGGCGTGACCAAGGTGGACCTGACGCTTGGCGCCATGAATGACGAAGAACGCAAGGCGGCGATTGGTTCGGCGCAGGCTGCTTTGCCCAAGCTCAATCCATTCAACAAGATTGGGCAAGCGATAGCCATTCTCAGTGGCAAGGGCGGGGTGGGCAAGTCATCGGTCACGGCGCGTTTGGCAGTTGCCCTGGCCAAACAAGGCCAAAAAGTGGGCATTTTGGATGCAGATATCACTGGCCCGAGCATTCCCAAGCTGTTTGGCTTGCCTTCGGGCGGGTTACGCGGCAGCGAGCAGGGCATTTTGCCCGGTGTTTCTGGGCTGGGCATTCGCATCGTTTCGACCAATTTGCTCGTCCCCGAAGAGGATACCGCCGTCATCTGGCGCGGCCCGATGATTACGAGCGCCATCAAGCAATTCTGGTCCGATGTGTTGTGGGGCAAGCTCGACACCTTGCTGATTGACCTGCCGCCGGGCACTTCTGATGCGACCCTGACGGTGATGCAGAGCTTGCCGCTGAATGGCATCATTCTGGTCACGACCCCGCAGCAATTGGCCTCGTTGGTTGTGCGCAAAGCAGTGCACATGATTCAGCAAATGAACGTCCCGATTTTGGGCGTAGTTGAGAACATGAGTTACTTTACCTGCCCCGACACCGGCAAACAGCACGCCATCTTTGGCCCCAGCCATGCCGAAGAGATTGCCAAAGCCGCCGGTGTGCAGGTTGCTGTCCGCCTGCCGCTTGACCCGCTGATTGCAACCCTGGGCGACCAGGGCAAGATCGAAGAAGCCAGCCTGGAAGGCATGGACGCGGTGACGGCCCTCGTCATGCAGCCCAAAGCGTAAGCATCATGCCCAACAGCAGCAGCCCAAAAGCGAGCACTGCCAAACCATTCAGGTTGCTTTCTAGCCCCCAATAGAGCAGGAAGGGGCTGAGCAACCCCAGGAACAGGGCCAAAAATTGAACAGGTAACCGCCCGCGTAGACCGTGGGCGGTTTTGGTTGATCGCAAGTTGGGTTTGGTGTTCATTCCGTAATGCCAAGCACCTGACGCAAACGCGGCTCATCGAAATCTACAACGATGGTGCCGTCAATATCAAAGGTGGGGGTTGTTTCGTTGCCGTTGGCCCAGGCGCGCACCTGTTGAGCAGCAGCCGGGGTCTTGCTGATATCTACCTCGGTGTAGGATAGGTTATGCGCTTTGAGCCAGGCACGCGCTTGCTTGCAGTCCGGGCACCATGGGGTGCAATACATGACGATGCCGCCATGCGGCAAGGTTTGCAGGGCAGCAACTTCGGCGGGGGCAGCTGCGGCGGTCTGCGGGTCTATCTCGCGCAACACGCGGCGCAGCTCGGCATTGCTTGGCTGATCGGCAATGTCGTGAATGTCAATATAGCGCACAATCCCTTCGCGATCCATGACGAAGATGGCACGCTCGCTGCGACCTTCGGGACGCAACACGCCATATTGCTGCGCAACTGCGCCGTGCGGCCAAAAGTCGCTCAACAGCGGGTAGCTGATTCCGCCCAGGCTTTGCGCCCAGGCTTTCAGGCAGGGCACGTGATCAATGCTGATGCCCAAGATTTGGGTGTTCAGCGCTTCGAATGAAGCAAGTTCGGCTTGATAGGCGGGAATCTGATGGGTGCAGACGGGCGTCCAGGCCATGGGGTAAAAGGCCAGGACGACATTGCGACCGCGAAAGTCACTCAGGCGTACGGTCGTATCGAGATGGGTTGGTAGACTAAAATCGGGGGCAAGTTGCCCAAGTTGAATGTTCATGTTCGTAACCTCCGTCCCCTATCATAAAGCAAAAAAATACAAAGTCAAGCGCCGCGGTGTAAAAAGGTTAGACAAAAGCGGCGCTCGCAAGGCAAAACGTTTTGCCCTTGTTATACACAGGGGCGGGGGGCAGCAGTTTGCAATTGTCCGGGGCAGCCTAGGCCCAGGTGAAATGCAGCGGCAGGCGGTCGCGGGCGCTGCTGAAATGAAGCAAGAACCAGGATGGATCTTTGCTGCGAATGCCGGTCAGGGCCCATTGCAGTTCGATGGTGGCTGCCAGGAAGCGTGCCCGTTGCAGGCAGGCGGCGATATGCGAGTTGAAGCGTGCCATGCGGTGCAAGAAGCTTTCGCCATAATTGTAGAGCAGCACGGCATAATCGCGGGCCGGGTCGCCCAACCCAGCGGTGCCAAAATCAATGATGCCTTGAATGGTTTGCTGCTGCTCATCATACAGGATGTGGTAGGGGCCAATGTCGCCGTTGATCAGCGCGGTTTCGCCCGTCATCCAGCTTGGATCTGCCAGCAGGGGGGCAAACAACCGCTCAATCCATTGGCGGGTGTGCGTCAGCATGAGCGGGTAAAGTTCGCGCCGCACTTCTTCATACAAGCGCAACCAGGCAACGGGACGCCGGGCAGCATCCGATTCGCCAATGCCAGCGGCCCGCACTTCTTCCAGCGGGGTGCTGTGCATTTGGCGCAAAAAGGTAGCCAATTGTTCGGCAAGCGCATCTTGTCGGGGGGCGGGCAGGGCTTGCAAGTCTTCCAGCAGCAGGGCGCGCCCCGGAATCAGCCGATAGCTGACAAAATCTTCTTCGTATGTATCGAAATTGGGAATGGGCAGGGTGCAGCGCGGCTGCAACAGACGCAAGACGGCGGCTTCTTTTTCTAAGGCATTGCTAGCCTGTTCATTTTTGGGGAAGCGGAAGACGCGCTCATTGTTGAGGATTAGTACATAATTGTTCAGGCCATCGGTGTCTATTTGGATTTCCGAAAACACCATCTCCGGGAAGCACTGCCGGATGCGGTTGAGGTGGGCGGCACTTGTCGTCATGGGCGAGATCCTCCTTCCACCTTCATTGTAGCATAAATTCTAATGGCTGATGTAGCGCGAGTCGTCCAGCATCTCTTCCAGCCGGTCTTTGGTTGCTGATGCTGTCGGTTGGGCTTGTTCGCGCTGCAATTCGGCAGCCTCGGCAGCGCGCAGCTCTGATAGCGGGCGGTGCTTTTGGAATGCCCATTTGCCGCAAAAATCGCACCGGTCATAAACACCGGTTACCAGGTTCAAGCTCCACCAATGCAGCCCAAACGGACGCTGACAATGCGGGCAGATGGCGCCGCCTTTCAAGCCATAGCGGCGCGGTGCACCCAAGGGCAGGGTGCTTGGTTTTTTGCGCAAATTGACGAAGACGGAGATGAACATGCCGCTGAACACCAACACCAAAATGCCCAACATCGGCAGGAGGATGGTGCGCATGGCTGCGGATTCTTCAGCGGCGCTGACGAATTGAAAGCGCCTTGGTGCCGTTGTCACGCTGCGGCCATCGCGCGTTTGCACGACCGCGCGCAGCTCATGCCAACCGTTGGGATATGTGTCGGTTTGAAATTTGATCCGAAAAGGCGGCTGATGCACCTCTGCCATCAGCTGCCCGTCAATCTCGAAGCGCACCGATGCAATCTGACTCTCTTCGCCAAGGATGGATGCGGTGAAGTTGCCGCGTATCTCGCTGCCGTTGCTATAGCCAAAGTCGCGGCGCACACTGAGGCGAAATTCCTCTGTCTGTGCCGGCGTGGAAAGGGGCAACAGCCCCGGCAAGAGCATCATTAACCACAAAAAACGCACCAAGAGTTTCATCGGGTTACTTCCAACGGGTGAGAATGACTTCGCGCCCAAACAGGCGCGCTCCCAAATACACCAGACCTACATCTGCCGCGAGCATCACCGCAATGCTGATGAGCATGAAGGTTGGGTTGAGGATGATGACACCGGCCAGTTGGCCGAACAGCACGACCATCAGCGGGACGATGATGACCATCGAAACCTGTTCGGCAGTGCGCGGGTCGCTGACCCGCGAAGAGACGATGATGGCAAAATTGACCGCGGCAATGGCCATCAGCGGGCCGAGCAACAGCACGGCCAAAAGCCAGGTGGGGCCAAACACGTGCGCCCGCACTGCTGCGCTGATGCCGGAGAGCGGCGCAAGCAGCAGAAAGATGCCGAAACACAGCCAGGTGATCAGGATGGCCGGCAGCACTGCTGCCAGGCCTTTGCCGAGCAGCAGCTCTTCGGTGGTGATGGGCGTGGCCAATAACGGCTCAAGGCTGCGGGTGGTCTTTTCGCCAACGATGCTGTAGGCGGCAATAGCAATCGGGATGGCGAGCGGCATCATCATGTACAGCAGCAAAAACTCATCAATCAGGTAAATTTGCAGACATTCGTTGGCACTCATGCTTTGGCCGCAAGACGCAGCAAACATCTCGGGCATGTCAGCGCTATCGCCCGAACCGCTTGGGGTCAGGAACAACACCGTCAGCGGCAAAATGGTGAAGAGCAGCGGCATCAGTGCCACGGTGAACAGCACCATGCGGTTTTTGAACACCTCAGCCCATTCTTTTTCAATTAAGACACGCACGCGCTCAAACATGGTTCAGGCCTCCCGGATCAGGTTGAGGTAGATATCTTCCAGCGAAGCGCGCAGCTCACCGACGAATTGCAAATCGGCGCCCAGCTCAACCAATCGGCGAATGAGCAACGGATTTTGCGCTTCGGGGTCTGACAGGCGCACAAGCAGGCGGTTGGCGCGGCTTTGCACCGATTGCACAAAGGGCATGGCTTGCACCGCTTCTACCCAACCGGGATTGAGCTCGCGCAGGTGGAACACAACCGTGCGCCCAAACAGGCGTTGCCGCAGTGCTTGCGGCGTGTCTACTTCAATCAGATGGGTCTTGAAGATGGCGATGCGGTCACACAGACGGTCCGCCTCGTCCAGGTTATGGGTGCAGAGGAAGATGGTGCGCCCGGCGTTTTTGAGCTCTGCGATGAAGTCGCGCACCATGTGTGCTGCTTCGGGGTCAAGCCCGCTGGTCGGCTCATCCAGGAAGAGCAAGGGCGGCTCGTGCAGCAGGGCGCGGGCGATGGCGAGTTTTTGGCGCATGCCCTTGGAAAAGCTGCCGGCTTCATCAAAACGCCGTTCCCAAAGCCCTAACATGCGCAAATATTTTTCAACCTGCTCGTTGGCGTCTGCAACGCCATACAAACGGGCGAAAATGGTCAGGTTCTTGAGTGCGCTCAGGCGGTCATACATGCCTGGGGTTTCGGTCAGCAAGCCCACGCTGCGTCGAATGGCCTGATTTTGTTCGCCCAGGCGCAGCCCGTTGATCGTGGCCTGTCCGCTGCTGGGTGCGATCAGGCCGGTGAGCATGCGCACGGTGGTGGTCTTGCCAGCGCCGTTCGGGCCAAGGAAGCCGAAGACCTCGCCGCGCGGCACATCGAGCGTCAATCCCTCGACGGCGGTCAGCGGCGGTTCGTTCTTGCTGCGTTTGAAGATGCGGGTCAGGTTTTGAGTGTGGATCATGACGGTTTGTGGGTCAAAAAAAGATTTGGGGGTGGCATTCAGGTGCCTGGATGAGTTGATTATACTGCGTTTTCCTTGACAGAATTGGATGGATTCTGTATACTCCCCCCCAGTATCTTGGACCGCGAGGAAAACTGTTTTATGCCTGTATACGAATATCGCTGTGAGGATTGTTATCAGACGTTTGAGAAGCTGTTGCGCTTTGATGAGGCGCAACAGACGCCTGAGTGTCCGCATTGCCATAGCAACAAGACCCGCAAACTGCTTTCGACCTTTGCCACGCGGCTCGCTTCAGCCGCGGCACAGGGCGGAAAGCTGCCCGGTAGTAGCAGCAGTAGCTGCGGCTCTTCCTCGGGCGGCTTTCGCTGAGGGTAAAATTCTGGCAGCCCCGTGTGGGCGGAAAGGTACAGAATGCAAAACGAAGATAGCAAACAGGCGTTGCTCCATCGTCTGCGGCGGATTGAGGGGCAGCTGCGTGGCGTGCAGGCGATGATCCGTGAAGAACGCCCCTGTGATGAAACGTTGCAGCAGTTGCACGCCATCCGTGCGGCTTTGCAGGGGGCAACCTTGTTGTTGGTGCAAGAATACCTTGGCGAATGTCTTTTGCAGACTTCGGATGCTGAGCTGCAAGAGCGCGAAAAAATTTATCAAAACCTGTTACAATTATTGAAACAGGTCACCTGAAATCGAACATAGATAAAAGGAGATAACATGGCTTCAGCAGTTGTTCGTTGGATTGGTGGGAAACAATTTGTGGGCATTGATTCGACGAAGCATTCGGTGGTGCTTTCGACAGCCGATGAAGGCGTTGGTATGAAGCCCTCTGAACTGTTGCTTGTGGCGCTTGCTTCTTGCACGGCGGTGGATGTGGTTGAGATTTTGGGTAAGAAGCGCCTGACCCTGACCGCACTGAGCATTTCGGCAACCGCCGAACAGGAAGCCGACCCGCCGTGGACCTTCCGCAAAATCCACCTCAAGTATCAGCTGACGGGCCCCGACCTGACCGATGCAGCGGTTGCTCAGGCGATTGCACTTTCGGAGGAGAAGTACTGTTCGGTAGCCTCAACGGTGCGCGGCAAGGCAGAGATTACCTATGAGTATGAGATCGTAAAAGGCGACTGACCATGAACGCCGTTGCCAAATCAGCTGGGCGCGGTTGTACTCGAACTGCTGCCATTTATGGCATTTCGAGTGTGGTTGGGTTGTTGCTGATCTGTTGCCTGGTGTTTTTGCCGCTTTGGTACGTCAACGAGAATAATCTTGACCCGTTATATCTCTTCATCCCCTTTGGCGTGTTGATCGTCCTTCTGCTTGGGGCGGCAATTGGCTTTCCGCTGCTGGTGGTGATGGCGCGCAAGCGCAGCCTGGATGCGGCGTTTACCCCGCTTGGCTTGCACGGCAGCTCGTATAACCTGTTCTTTTGGCAATATCATGGCAACTATCGTGGGCGCGAGGTGGCCGTGTATGTTGGGCGCGGCCCAATTGTGGATGTGGAAGTGAAGACCCCGCTGCGCACCCGCCTGGGGGTGGCAAGCAGCGCATCTGAAACAGCGTTTGCAGCCGATTTGCTGGGCAAGCAGCGCCTCAGTTTGCCGGATGTGGATTTGAGCGGGTTGAACGTTTTTGCCCCCGATCCGTTTTGGGCGGGCAATTTGTTGCATCAAAGCGGGCTGCCGGAGCTGTTGCGCCGGTTGGTGACTCCCTTGCCTGGCTTTGTGCGCCAAAATGTGATTCTGCGTCCGGGCTGGCTACGTTTGCAGTCTTCTGGCAGCACGGCGACGTTGCAATTCAATATCACCATTCCGCCCGCTGCCGCCCGTCAGGTGTTGGATGAGTTGATGCGCCTGGTCGAAGCGATGGAGACGCAACCTGCCCCGCAGCAAGAGGAGCAGCAGAACGCCTGGGAAGAAAGCGCGCAGCGCATGCGCAAATTTCCGACCGGTTTGGTGACAGCTCTGGTGATTGGCAGCACACTGGTGTGCATTTTGGGCGGCGGCATCCTGATCACGTTGTTGGTGCTGCGTTTTGCGCCCTAGTCGGCAAAATCCAATTCCAACTCGGCCGGGCTAAAGCTCATGCCTTGCAGGGCGGCGAAGGTCAGGTGCGTGGTGTGCAGGTTGCGCTTTTGGCAGAGGCGTTCGAACAGCCCCATGTAGCTGACAAAGGCGCGCGCTTGCCAGTTGAGCCCAAGCGCCGCTGCGGCAGCTTGAATATCGCCCTCGTTGCGCCCTTCGATTTCGATGAACTGACCATACGGCAACTCATCGAAGGCCAGGTCAACGGCATTCAGGCGATATTCGCTGCGATATTTTTCGTATGAGGCCACAACCGAATAATTCAGGGCGTGCAGCAGTCGCCGCGCCGCGTCCAGGTCGTTGACGATCACTTCAATTTCCTGGCGGATGTTGACCGCTGCATCGGGGCGCGGTGGGCCTTTGTAGGTCAGCACGGCCGCGCTGCTCTCGCCGTTGGGGGCGGGCAGGCGCAGGCGCAGAACGCGCCCGGCACGCGTCAGGCTATGCCGCGGCGTGTCAAAGCGCAAATTGCTTTCCAAATGGCGGGCGTGTAACAGACTTGCTCCTTGTGCCAGGGCGCGCCTTTGCAACGCTTCCAAATCGCGCACGTAAAACTTAGCTTCGATTTCTTGATCATTTTCGTTCATCGAGACCTCTTGTCAACCAAAACACGCCGCCAAGCAACACGATCGTAAGGCCGAGGGCAAACAATGTGTTGGCTGTGCTGGGCGGCTGCCAAAAGAGCAGTCGCTCCAGCCAATAGTCGGCGGCAATGAGCAGCGAAACGCCGCACTGAATGATGCTGCTGCCGCGCCAATGCAGCCTCAAGCTGAACAGGGCAACCAGGGATAGCAGCAACATCAGGCCGCTGTTCAATGTCAGCCAGGCCGGGTCAGGGCGAACCTGATACCGCTCCAGCAAGGGGCCAATTTGCATGGCCATGACCGCTTTGGTGGCCATGATGGCGCTGACCCATACCCAAGCGATGGTCAGAATTTGCGTTCGCCGACGATTTCGTTTCATTTTAGGGTTACCTCCCAAAGGTGCACATGTGCAATCTCACCATCGTTGACGTTCAAGATTTGAATTTCCAGGCGTGCGACCGTCATCGTCTCCGGCAGGGTGACTGTCACCCAGCGCGGTTCGGGGTTTTGTGGCACTTCTTGACTGAAGCGCTGCGGCTCATCCTCGCCCGGGGCATAGACCAACACGGTCAGGCGCGTTTGCACCCCGCCCAGGCGCGCCGAAACCGCTTGCAGCGGGCGCGGGCTTGGAAAATCGAGCAAAATGCGCATGGGGTTGTTCTCGCGCGTGCGCAACAGAGTGAACGGATCGCCATCAAAGGCGGTGCCGATTTCGGCCATATCCAGGGTGGAGTAGCGCACCGGCACGGTTTCGCCATCAATCAGCACCTCGCCGCTCTGTAGCTGACGGCGGCGCTCAACCTCTTCGGCAAACAGGGCCTCGGCGTTGTCCACATAGCGCAGGCGCACAAAGTAAAAGCCCGGCTCGCCGTTGGGATAATACAAAACTTGCTCAAGGTGAATTTCGCTGAATTTGTTGCTGTTTTTCAGGGCGGTATATTCTTCTGGAATGACCACAAACACGGTTTGTGAGTCGAGCGGACGGTAATCTTCCACGTGCCCGATGACGCTGCCTAATTGAAAGGGCAGCGGGTCTTCAAAGAAGAAGCGCGCCACAATGTCGGTGCCGTTGGCCCAGGATGGTGAGACAATCATCTTGACCCCCGGGTGCTCGTCCAAATAGGTGCGCACGGCAGAGAAAAGCGGCTTGGCGCCATATTGCATTCCGGCCAATCCGTAATCTTGAAACCAAAGCGGGCCGTTGCGCAGGCTGTCTTGCAACAGGTACAGGCTGCCGGCGCTCAAGATCAGCCAGGCCAGGGCACTGACGATGCGCAGCAGTGCGATGGAGCGGCGCGCCAGGGCACGGAGCAGCACTTCCAGCCCCAGGGCGCTGAGCAGGCAGAGCGGAATGACGATGAACAGGGCGCGCGTCACGCCAAGCTGTACCAGTGCTGCCCCGCTGGGAGCGGCCAACAGCGCCAGCAGCAAGCTGCGATAGGCCGCAGCGGGCGGAGTGGGGGCGTTGGGTGCAGTTGGGCGCAGCCCTTTCCACAGCGCCGCACCGAGCCCTAGCGCCAACAGTGGCAACGTCCAGCGTAGCACGTGCCCATATTCGTCGAATTTGTGACGCATCAGGTCAACCGCATTCGGCCAGTACCAATAGCGCAGATCCAGCCCGCGCAGATATTCCTTGAAGTAAATGCTCAGCTTCTCGCTTAGCGGGATGTCGCGGATCCAATAGGAGTTGAGGATTTGCAGGTGTCGGGCTGTCTCGCCGGGGTGATTCAGTTGATGGCGCAGGTAGGGCAGGGTCAGCACAACAATCAGCCCCAGGCCGCGCAACAAGAAGGCGCGTTGCTGCCAGTGATAGCGCAGGTCGGAGAAGAACAGCAGCGCCGCGGTGAGGGCGATGACCAGTTGGGCCGGGCTATAGCTATAAAAGCTGAGCGCAGCGCAGACGATGGCCAGGTAAAGAAAGCGCGGCGAACCGCAGCGGTAGCGCAGGTAGGCATATAGAAAGGCGGCATAAAAAGACACGGCCAGGACGGTTTCGAAGGCGGTGCGGGAGTGTAAGAACCAGGCCGGGGTGATACCAAGCAACAGGGTTGCCAGCCAGGGTTGCCTGGCGCGGAAGATATCGCGCAGCGTTAGCCCGACCGATAGCGAGGCCAGCAAGCTAATCAGGACACTGACGCCGCGCGTCACCCAGATGGAACGCGGAAAGAGCAACGCTGGCAACACCTGGACGTAGACCGAAACGCTCAGGTTGTACTGATCGCCGTTGACGAAATAGGTCGGCAGATATTCTTTGTCCACGCGCAATTTGTTGTGCAGCAGGTCGCTGGCGTGCATGGTTTGAATGGCTTCGTCGGTGAAGAAGTAAATCGGGAAGCGGTCCAGCCCGACGAAATGGATTAGCAGCGTGATGCCAAGCGCAATCAAAAATGCCCAGGGCAGGGTGCGCAGACGGGTCAGCCAGCTGCGTTGTAGAACGGGCAAACTGCGTTGGATGACCTGACGCCGGTCGGTGCGGTTGTGCAAGCGGTATTGGTGCCGTTGATGGTCGGTGGGGGTTTCGGCCTCAATGATGATTTCTAGCGTTGTTTGAGGGGGCAGCTCGGCATTCACCTGCACACTGGCCGTAGATTGTGGGGCTTTCTGGGGTGCTGAATCGGGCATATTGGCCATGCTGGAATTATAGCACAGGCATTTGTGCTGATTATTTTCTTCTCCCTCTATCGCAGGTCGGTTTTTAGCCATTTCTTGAGTACAATTGGGACAAGGATTAATTTCTTGATAAACAAAGGAGAGATTTGATGTCGCATTCACCGAAACTTGTTTTGGCAGCGCTG
>ENA-UOYA01000573-UOYA01000573.1-activated-sludge-metagenome-genome-assembly--contig:-NODE-573-length-46100-cov-7.517320_pt1 | contig 46100 bp, 34 predicted proteins | sample MGYA00238163_ERZ764804 | MGnify/ENA primary metagenome ERZ764804 (study PRJEB28919, sample SAMN05720223) | activated sludge metagenome | isolation source: Anaerobic digester | place: Hong Kong...
TCGAACCTGCGCCGCACCTCGCGCAGGCGTTCGAACGAGGCATCCTGCAGACGGGAGGCGCCGGATGAAGCGTACTCGACGCCGAGGCGCGCCTGTACGCGCAACTGCTCATAGCTTGCATCCGCTCCAATGCCGTTCCCTATCCTTATCCCGGACGGCATTAGCGGCGGCAGGGGAAACGATCCCGGCCCCGGAGGTTCAGCCTCAGCGGGCGAACTTGCCGCATACAGCGCTCCGACCGCCGCGCCAAACTCGCGGCGGCTGAAAGCATGTTCCCGACTGGTGAATTCCCGTCGTACCACGACCACCCCCCAGCACTGTGAATCAAGTGATTCTATCGTTTCAGCCCCCGGCCAAGTCAAAGCCCGGGCAAAGGCAATGCTGATACAATTCTGGAACCACTGGCCATCATGAACGTCCGAAGCAATATCATTGTCTGCGTCGTCGTTTCACTCCTGGGCGCCGCATCCTTGCCGGGAGCGGACTTGGCGTATTGGGAAGCGGGTGAGCCTCCGAAATCGCAGGGACTCAGGCTGCTCAAGTCCGCGGAGTCGGTCTGGCGGATCGAGCGCACGGGTGACGTCGCCGTCACGACGCTGAAGCCAAGCGACAACTACTTCACGCGCGCTCCATATGTGTTCGAAGTGTCCACACCCTTGCCGCCCGACGTCTGGCTGGTAGTGGAATTCCTGGACCGGGGCTATGGCTTGATTGGCGTTTCGCCGGGACGGCCGGAGCGGGACCTGTGGGGCATCGCGCGAGTCAACAGCGGGCGTATCCGGCAGACCGTAGTGCGTTATGACAAAGCCGCTTTACAGAAGTCCATTCGCATAGAAGGTTTGAATTACCTGCGCGCCGTGCGGTTGACCACAGATCAGCCCCGGATCGAACCGGTGCCGCTGGTCGAGCCGGCGCTCGATTTCAAGGCGCCGTCGCAGCGTGTGACCACGGCGGCGGGCGAGGAACTCAGTCCCGATCACGTGGCCGACGCTCCGGCGCACCTGCGCAACCGGTTGCCCCTGGTGCGCGCTCTCGGCTTCAACGGCGTCGAGAGCTATGTAAAGTGGGGCCTGGTCGAGAAGACGCCCGGCGTGTTCGACTGGAGCTTCTATGACTCGGTGGTGGCCGAACTCGAAAAGTACGATGTGAAATGGTTCCCGATGCTGGTGGCCGGGGCGGGCTACGCGCTTCCGAAATGGTTCTGGGACTCCAAGGACAACGTGCGGTTCAAGTGCCTGGAGCATGGACTGGAGGATGACACCCAGTCGATCTTCTATCCGGAACAGGCGAAATACGCGCGCCGTTTCCTGATGGAGTTCGGCCGGCACTACGGCGGGCGCAAGGCCCTACTGGGGGTCCGGCTCGGACCCAGCGGCGACTACGGCGAAGCGCAATATCCAGCACTAGGGCCTGGTTTTGGATTCCGTCCGGCCCACAACCACAAAGGATACTGGGCTGGCGACGAATACGCCCAGAAGTCGTTCCGCAATCATCTCCGCAGTCAGTATGGCGACATCGGAAGACTGAATCAGGCATGGGATTCGAACTACGCCTCCTTCGATGAAATCCGCACGTTCCTGCCCGACAGCACACAGGTCCGCCGGAAACGGATCGACTTCGCCACCTGGTACATGGACGGGATGAGCCGGTGGTGCGAAGACTGGGCCATCTGGGCGCGTGAGGCGCTGCCGAACAACGTCATCCATCAGTCATCCGGGGGTTGGGGGCCGTTACAGATCGGCACGGACTATAGCTATCAGGCAAAGAGCATGGCGAAAGTTAAGGGCGGGATCCGGCTCACAAACGAAAGCGACAATTTCCCGGATAACTTCACCATCACGCGGATGGCTTCTTCGGCGGCCCGCTACTACGGCGCGGCGTTGGGCTACGAACCCGGAGGCTATGCCAGTAAGCGCGGAGTGATGGCACGCCTGTTCAACGCCGTCACTAACGGGGCCGAGCACCTGTTCTACTATCAGTTCAACCTTTATGAAAACGACCATGCAATCGATGCATGGCTGCGGTACGCGAACCTGCTGGATGCCAGGTCCAAGCCGGTTATCGACGTCGCTTCGTTCTATCCCGATACGGCCATCAAGCTGAGCGACGAAATATTGTTCTACCGCTGGGGCTCACCATACTTCACCATGGCGCGGGCGCTGCGCGCAGTGGTGGATTACGACTATTGCAGCGAGCAGATGATCCTGGACGGCGCGCTGGACCGCTACAAGGTGCTGGTGTTCCTTTTTGGGCACGTGACCGAGAAGGCGGTTCTGGAGCGCATCGACCGCTGGGTGCAGGACGGCGGCACGGTGATCATTCCGCGGCAGCCGCGCGGGTACATCGCGACCGTGGAAGGCGACACCTCGCTCGCGAGCAAGTGGCTCTCAGGCCAAACCGGAAAGGGCCGCGCCATCCTGTACCAGGGCGACGCAGTACCCGGAGAGTTCTATGCCGAGTTCGTCGGGGAGGAATTACGGAAGATGACGCACCTCAATCCCGCTATTCAGGCCGCCCTGCGCATGACCAGGCCGCTGGACGTGTACTGGTGCGTGCTGCAGAGCGGCAAGGTGGCGTTGCTGAACTTCAGCAATCACCCCGCAACGGTGACGCTGGCCGACGGTAGGACGGTCAACATTCCGCCGTACGAGATCGCCATGCGGTAGGCGGATTGGGGAAGAGAAATGAGCGTCAAGTTCCTATTCCCGATGTTGCTGGCGGCGCTGGTTGCCTGGCCGCAGCAGTTGGATCATCGATCTGCGTTTCTGCATGTGGCGCTCGCGCCGGACCAGCCGAAGATCCGCGAATTGTCGGTGGACTCACTGGGCAAGCACAAGCTAGAGGTGAACCTGATGCTTCCGGCGGCCGTCGCGGCATCGCGCTACGAGGTCAGCCGCGAGGGTACGGCGATCGAGTATCGCGTGGCGGGGTTCGAAGGCGACCCGGCGTGGTCCTTCGAATTGACCGACCGCAGCATTGTCATCAGGTCCCTGTTCTCGGACAAGCACCGTCCCGATCCGCTGGTTTTGAACTTCGATCCGATACGCTGCCACGCCACGCTGCTCGGCCTGCTCAGCGACGATGGCGACATCCGCCTACCGGCGCTGCTGCACTTTCCCGACCACGGGACATTCCGCATTACGTCGACGGTGTCGCCGGCAGCGCTGGGCTATGATACCGCACGCGGGCGGGAGAACTTCGTTCGCGTGATGTTTCCTCCCGCGACCTCGGCGCGGCCCAAGGTCGAATACCGGCTGGAGGTCACCGCTGTTTATCCGGCGGATGCACGGATTGAAGCAGACCCGCGCTACGACGGCTACCGGCGGAACTTCCTGAACATTCTCCAGATCAATCCCCGCTACCGTGTACTGGCGAACCATGCCGCCAGCGATCCTGTAGCATTCACGGTCTTCAAGTACTCCATGATGGCCACCCGGATGCCGCAGCTCGCCGAAGGCGTGAGCGCGATGGACATCCTGCGGCAATCGCTCGACCGCTACACCAGCGGGATGCGGGGTTACGGAATGCAGTTCTATGGAGATGAACCCGGCCGCAAGCACGACTACCTGGACACCAATCCCTCCCTGGTAATGGCCGCGGCCGACTATGCGCTTACAACCAAGGACCGTCCATGGCTCGAACGGAACTACGTGGCCATCCGCAGTTGGGCGAACAAGATGATCGAGTTCGACCGCGATGGAGACGGCCTGATGGAATACGCGTTCAGCGGGAATAGCTGGACAGGCGCGACACGCGGCGCGCCTCCGTCCAACTGGTGGGATACCATCAACTTCGGGCACAAGGACGCCTATTCGAATGCGCTCGCCTACCCGGCTTTCCTGAGGATGGCGGAGCTTTCCAGGATGGCCGGCCGGACCGGCGACGCCAGCAAGTACGTCCACCGCGCGAAAAAACTGAAGTCAGTCTACTACAAGACCTTCTATAATCCTGTGACAGGCGTCCTGGCGGGCTGGAAGAGCGCCGACGGTAAGCTGCACGACTACTACTTCCTTTTCGTTAACGCAGTGGCAGTGACCTACGGTCTGGTCGACCGTGAACAGGGTAACCGGATCTGGGACCGTCTGCTCGCCAAGATGAAGGAGGCCGGCTACACACGCTTCGAGCTGGGTTTGCCCGGGAACCTCACACCCATCCGTCGGGAAGATTATCTGCACTTGGACAAACGGTGGGGTGGGCCTGAAAAGGAGGACGGCTCCGACGCATTTCAGATTTACGAAAACGGCGGTGCCACGGCCTGCTACGCGTACTTCACCATCCGCGCACTGCAACTGCTCGGCCGTGACAAGGAAGCGGATGCAATCCTGTTCCCTATGCTCAAATCCTTCGAGGACGGCGCATTCCAGGGGCGCGGTCCAAACGGCTTAACTTACGACTGGAAAGACTGGAAAGGCGGACCACACGGGTACGAAGGCCTGTTGGTGGACGGATATCTGACTCTGCTGGCGGCAATGCAGCGAAACAACTAGCGGTGGCCGAAGTACATCAGCCAGCCGAGGCCGAACAGCGCGACGATGAAGTAGCCGAAGCAGTAAAGCCCGTAGCGAAGGCGGTCGCGGTCGGTACGCTTGGAAACTACGCCGAGCACGATGGACGCGAAGAACGCGAACAGCGCCGCAGCTTCCATATGGGAGAGCGCAATCTTGGGCATTAGTCTTTCCTCCCCACCGCGATTTCGAAGGCGTCCACCATGGCCAGCACATTCAGTAGACCGGCGCTGACCAGGAACTTAGTACCGTAGTCGTGCATCATTCCGGGCATGTCAGGCTGGGCGTACCCCATCCAGACGGCGAGGAAATAAGGGAATCCGGAGAGCACATCGCCCAGGAAGCCGCCGCAATAGATGAGGGTGGTCAATAGATCGCCGGTCTGCGGCTGGAAGAAGGCTCCGCGCGAGGTCAAACCCAGCACGAACATCGATAGCACGGAGAACAGCAGCAGCAATCCGCGCCCGCGCTTGCCGAGGTAAAAGTGCCCACCGCCGGGCACCAGCCAAGCTATTGCGACGGCCGGCAGCCATGTATTGAGGGGCGCCGCCGGCTCCTTCTGCGTTTTCGCTTGTTCCGCCATGTTTTTCTTCGATTCTATCATGCACAATGATCGCACCACCCGCGTGGCACAATGATCAAGAGGTCTGCATACGACCTGATCTCGCCAACGCAGACCACCTGGTGTATGGACGAACGCCGGTGGATTTTGTTCCTCCGGAAAAGATCGCCAAATCATGACAAGACACTTTGCTCCTCTGATGTTCTTTGCCTGCGCCGTTTTCGCAGCGGCTCCGGCTCGGTTTGAGCCACGCGTAGTGACGGCGGATTTGAAGTACGGCTATCAGCTCACCGTCGTCGACGTGAACCACGACGGGCGGCCGGATCTGATCGCGGTGGACGAGGCGGGCACCGAGCTCGCCTGGTACGAGAACCCCGGCTGGCAGAGGCACGTCATCGCAACCGGTCTCAAGCGGATGCTCAACCTCGCCTGCAATGATATCGACGGCGACGGAGTGCCGGAGATCCTCCTAGGGCACCACTTCGAGACGCGGCCGGACAAGAGCCTGGGGATTCTGGCGCTTCTTGAGCACCGCGGCGACCCGAGGGGCATGTGGTCAGTGCGAGAGATCGACCGCATACCGACGCTGCACCGCGTACGCTGGGCGGACATCAACGGCACGGGCAGGAAGGTGCTGGTCGCCACGCCCATGGTCGGCATGAACGGTTACGCGCCGAACTTCGAGGACAATGTGCCGGTTTACGTCTACCGCCCGGGCGAGTGGAAGCGGAAATTGATCAGCGAAGACGCGCGCGGCATCCTGCACAGCATCTATCCTTTTGACTGGGATGGAAACGGCCGGCAGGAGCTGCTGACGGCCAGTTTCCGCGGCATACGTCTCCTTCGCCCCGCCCCCGGCGGTGCTTGGACCGCCGAGGAACTTGCGAAGGGCGATCCCTCGCCCTGCCCCAAGTGCGGATCGAGCGAGATTGTGGTCGGCCGCCTGGGGAAGCGCAGGATCCTGGTGGCCATCGAACCCTGGCACGGCAACCAAGTGGTGGTGTATCACCGCCGCAGTAAAGCTTGGCAGCGTCAGGTGCTGGACGATACGCTGTTGAACGGCCACGCGCTGGCGGTGGGCGACCTCAACGGCGACGGCCGGGACGAGATCGTCGCCGGCTTCCGCGGCAAAGGGTACAAGGTCTACATCTACTCGTCCGAGGACAAGGGTGGCAAGCGTTGGAAGCGCGAGATCCTTGACGACGGCGGCATGGCCGCCGCCGACTGCAAGATCGCAGACTTCACCGGCGATTCCCGGCCGGACATCGCCTGCGTGGGCGCCGGTACGCACAACATCAAGATCTACGAAAGCCGGTAAAAGCCGGCGTCACGCTTTCGCGGCGGCGTGGAAAGCGGCGGCGATCTTGCCGATCGCTTCGTCGCTCAGCACCGGCGGAATCGAGAGCATGCTGGAACGCCAGATCAGGTCGTCCAGCACGGGCAACGTACCCTTCGCGTAGCTGTAGCCGGATGCGAAGGCGTTGAGCGGATCGTTCCACGGACGGCCCGCCGCGGAATTGGAAGTCTTCCCCACCAGACTTCCGTTGTTGTAGTAGATGTGCATCCCCCAGTTTGTCATGGGGATGTTGTTCACGCCGATCGGACCGGTCACGACACCCGCGGCGCGGGTCTTCTCCACCATGCCGAGGCAGGTTTCGCGATCCTTCCATGTCATGATCAGGAATGGACCGCTGTCGCCGGCGGGGTCGATAATGCGGCGGAACTTCATGTCCGGGATGCCTTCGAGCTTGGCGCGCAACGCCCACTTGGCGCGGCGCATGTCGCCGGTGATGCGGCCCAACTTCTTGTGCTGCGCGTAAAGAACCGCGGCACTCAACTCCGAACAACGCGCGCCCTGGCCCCACAGGTGGAACTCGGGATCGCTGACATCCAGGCGGCCTTCGTCGGTGCGGGGATAGCCGAGGTCATGGAAGGCCCATGCACGGCGGTTCAACTTCAGATCGTCACAGACCACCATGCCGCCTTCGCCTGCCGTCATGTTCTTATTGAGTTGGAAGCTGAAGATGGCCATGTCGCCGAAGCTGCCCACAGGTTTGCCGTGGAAGCTGGCGCCGTTGGCCTGAGCGCAGTCCTCCACCAGGAACAGCTTGTTCTCCCGGCAGATTTGAGCGATCTTGTCGACCGCTCCGGGAGCCCCGCTCATGTGCACGAGCAGGACGGCGCGGGTGTGCGGACCGATCTTGCGCTTCAGGTCCTCGGGATCCATGCAGAAGGTGTCGTCGATGTCCACCAGGCGCGGAATTGCTCCGGCGCGCACGACGGCGGCCACACAGGAGACCCACAAATAACCGGGAAGGAGGACTTCGTCGCCGGGGCCGACGCCGATGGCTCCCATGGCTATGCCCAGCGCGGCCGTGCCGCTGTTCACTGCCAGGGCGTATTTGCGCCCCAAACGGGTGGCGAAATCCTTTTCAAGCCGCTTGGCGTATTCCTGCAGATTCGGTCCATAGAAGCGGAACAGGCTGCGGGAGTCGAGCACATCCTTCACCGCCGCGTATTCTTCTTCACCGAAATAGTAAGTTCCTGGCCATTCGTAAGGTATGAGTGGAGTCTGATCTGACATGAAAGCCTCTTCTATTTAACTTAGCACCTAGCGGTCGCTGCGCATCTCCGCCAACGGGGCCAGCGTGTCCAGATCGAAGTACTTGTAAAGGTCCCGGCAGAACATGTCCGGCGCGTCCTGGAATTTCACGGGACGTTCGAGAAGTTCGCCCAGGCTGCGCAATCCGTCGTGGACTGCGATTTCGCTGAACAGCTTGGGCGAGAGGGCGCCAGCCACCAGGGCGATCAACTGCGATCGCATGCCGGTCGCGTCGATGCGGATCGTCTCAGCGCCAGTCAGGCGCTTGAAGGACCGCGCTGCGGCAATGAGCTGCGCCGCCTCGATCCCCAGGGGCCGGTCACCGGCAGCGGCGAGCATCAAACCGTAGAGCCAGCGCCCGTCGTCGCCGCTCGACCGTTGGCGGCGGGGGGCGGCGTCTCCCGTGAACAGCAGATCCAGCGCGGCCACCTGTTCGCCACGATTGGCGCGGTCAGCCACAATGGCAGCCGCATGCGCGCGGCCCTTGTCGTTGAGCACGATGGTGGCGGTCTTCGATGAAGGCAGTTCGTAAGCGGCCACCCATGTAGCGTGAGCCCACAGGCCGTTGGTCATCTGCAGCCGGTAGGTTCGCGTTTCGACGCCCTTTGCCTTGCTGTTTGAAACCGCCCAGCCATGAAGCAGAGAGACAGGCTTGTAGCGCACGATTTCAGCCAGCAGGGCGCGCCGGGCTTCCGGGGTGCCGCCGGAGCGCTGGATGGAACTAGCCAGCTTGCGCGCCAAGCCCAGGATGGTTGCCTGATCCGGGCCCAACCCAACCTTGAGTTCGTCGTAGGATTTCACCTCGGCGCCGACCGGCGTTTCGTGCTCCCAAGCGGGTAGTCCGAAATGCCTGGCGATGAAACGGTACGCAGCCTCACGGTTGTCGAGCTGATAGTTGTGGTCGGCGGGGTCCAGGTTCTCGTGCCAGGCGAAGTTTTCACTCGGGTCGGCGAAGAGGGAGTAGACCGGGAGAACCTTGTCGTAGAGTTCCGGCTTCACCATGGGGCCGATGAAGCAGCAGCTATCCTCGGCGTTGTAGATGAGCAGGGTAGGCTGCGGGGCGCGCATGGCGGTGAGGTGCGTGAAGTCGGCGTACAGGAACAAGTCGCTTGCCTGCTGCTCGTTGTCGCCGATGTCCATGAAACGCTCCAGGCGCGACACCATAGGCGAATAGCCGGCCACGGGGATGGCCACGCGCACGCGCTCGTCGAGCCCACTGAGCGTGACGGTCTGCCAGCCGCCGCCCGAGAGACCCGTGACGCCCAGGCGCTTCGGATCCACGTTGGGGTGCGCGGCCAGGTAATCCAGACCCTTACGCATGGCGAGATAGAACAAGCCGACACCGGTGGTTCCGGTAAGGTCCATGTGCGCAGCGAAGGTGTGCTCGTTGTGGGGCGCGGCGAGTTCGCCCTGGTTGATCCATTCAAGGTTGAGCGCGTAGATGCCGTGCAGGGCCTGGTTGATGCAGCGCTTCTGCTTGTACTCAACGGCCTTGCCGAGTTCGCCGACGTGCCCGTTCACGTTGACGATGCCGGGCGCCTTCGGTTCCGCCTTCACTGGCTCATACAGGATTGCCACCGAACGGAAGCCGGGCACTACTTCGTAACGCAACTTGCGCATCCGGTAGCCGCGCGCCGAATAAAACACGCCCAGATCCTCGAATTTCGCCGGCGCGTCGCGCCAAGCCGCGGGCCAGCCATGGAAGATGACGTTGTCGAGGACCTGCTTGCGCAGCCGGGCAGCCTCCGCGGTCCAGAGTTCTGGCTTCGCCGGGACGCTCAACGGCGGCACCTTGGCCATTAGGTAGTCGAGTAGCGGTTGCGCAGCAGCATCGGGAGATTGTAGTTCCTTGGCAAGCACCGGCTGGACCGCGTTCGGCTCAACCTGCGCGAGCGCAAGGAGGGGAATCATCAGAAGCACAACAGCGAGGAGACGGGGCATGGAAGCTCCTTAGAGAGGAGTTTCGGGGACAGGCTACGTGATTCCGGAACTTGGAATTGCGGAATCACGTAGCCTGTCCCCGGAATTGAATCAGGATTTCATGAGGTGCTCTAACACGTACATCTCGAGCAACTCGTAGTTGCGCTCGGCGATGCACTTGGCCTGGAAGGCGTAATCGAACTTGCGCGCCTTCTCTTCGAGTATCTTGAAGATCCGCAGACTGTTGCGCAGGTGCTGATAAGAATCCGCGATCTTCTGCGTGCGCATGGCCTTCACGTCCAGACCCACGTACTCGCCCTTGGAACCGTAATTGTTTTCGATCAGCACGCGCACTTCGTTGAAGGCCTGGCGCAGATTCTCGACGCCGAAGGTCTTGTCCTGGTCGTACTTGAGGCCGTTCTGGTCGTTGAGGTGTACGCTCCAGAGTTTGCCGAACGACAGGGCGAAAGCGATCTCCATGGCCGGATCGAGGCCGGCGAGGATGGCGTGGGCGCTTTCGAGCAATCCGCCGACACGATTCGGATCCACGGTGCGATAGGATACCGCCATGACGTGCCCGAGCGTGGGGCAGAAGCTACGGTCAATCGGCTCGTTGGGCTTGGACTCGATCAAGACACGGATCTCTTTGTCGTATTCGAGGATGCGGTTGATGGCTTCGACCAGCCGGTTGACACCCTCGACCGGGTTCTTGCTTTCGAAGCAGAGCGTACCCTCACGCGCAAGCCACAGCACGATCTTATCCGCGCCCAGTTCGTTGGCGATGTCGACGCTGCGCAGCCCGCGCCAGATGGCGAAATCGCGTTCTTTGGGATCGTTCGCGGTGAAGCCGCCGTCAATCGTACGCGGATCCTCCCACAAGCGCGGGGCGACGAACTCGGCGGCCATGCCGTTGTCGTCGAGGATCTTGCGCACCTCGCGCGCGGCGGCGCGGATTTGCGCATCGGTCATCTCGTTCATCTTCGGCACGGCGTCGTCGTCATGGAATTGCACGGCGGAGAAACCGATTTCCTTGAACTTCTTGACCTTCTCGGCAAAGGCGATCGAAGGGCGCACCTCGGGCCCGAACGCGTCACGGCCTTCATGCACATTCCACGGACCTACGGAAAAGCGGAATTGGCTCATTTGGTTTTCCTCGAACAGATTATGTCACAGCCGAACGGGGCGCGCCGTGCTTCAGGCGTGATAAAGCCAGCGCAAGAAGGCGTACACGACCGGCATCGAGAACAGGCTGCTGTCAACACGGTCGAGCCAGCCGCCATGGCCGGGCAGAAGCGCGCTGGAATCCTTCACGTTGGCGCCGCGCTTGAGAGCGGATTCGGCCAGGTCGCCCACCTGGCCGGCGATGTTGGCTATCAGCGCGATGCCGGCGGCGGCCGGCAGCGTAACGGCAGGCACAAAGTGCGGCAGATAGAAAGCGCCGAACACGACAGAAGCGACCACCGACGCGAAGGTTCCCTCCCACGTTTTCGACGGGCTCACACGCGGAGCCAGTTTATGCCTACCCAAAGACCGGCCGGCGTAATAGGCGGCGGTGTCGCCGATCCAGTTGAGCGCCAGCGTGAACATCAGCCAGTGCGGGCTGGCCTCCCGCAGAAGCACTCCGAACTTCCAGCAACCGAAGATGTAAACCACTCCGAAGGTGAGTGCGGCCGCGCGCGGCAGGCCTTTCACGAAATGCCCGTTGGAAGCGGAGATGGTCAGGGCAATCAGGGCGACGGCAACCAGGACGGCAAGTTCCTGCCCCGGAACTAGAAGCAACAGCAGACCCGCGCCATAGCCGAGCGGTCCCGGACCCTGGATTCCGTATTGCTTCACAATCCCCGCGTACTCGTACTGGCATAGCAGGGCCACGGCGGAAAGCACCGCGAGAAAAACAAACGGGTGCCCCCAGACAACGGCGTACAGGATGATGGGGATCAGTAGAACCGCGCTGAGGAGCCGTTTCATCTGGCCACGACGCGTAGCGCGGGCTGCGCGTGCCGCCCTGGATTATCCTTACCTCCGGCGGGACTCAGGCCGCCGAAGCGCCGGTCGCGCCGTTGATAGTCCAGGATGGCTTTCAGTAACTCGGTACGGGTGAAATCGGGCCAAAGAGTCTCGGTGATGTAGAGCTCCGCGTATGCGATCTGCCAAAGCAGAAAATTGCTGATGCGCATTTCGCCTGAGGTGCGAATGAGTAAGTCCGGGTCAGGCACGCCGGCCGTATAAAGCCGTTTCGCGATATCGTCCTCGCTGACGGAAAGCCGGCCCAAGGTGCCCCGCGCACGCGATTCGGCAAGCAAGGCGTTTACGGCGTCGACGACTTCGGCGCGGCCTCCATAGTTGATGGCGAGGTTCACCTGCAGGCCGTCGTTCGCCGCCGTAGCTTCGACACTCTCGCCGAGTTCCCGCTGCACGTGTTCGGGAAGCCCATCGAGACGGCCGATAGCCACCAACCGGATGTTGTTGCGTTGCAGCAGCGGAAGCTCCTTGGCGAGATACAGGCGCAACAGGCGCCAGAGCGTGTCCACCTCGGTCCTTGGCCGCTTCCAATTCTCGGAAGAAAAAGCGTATAGAGTCAGATACTTCACGCCCAACCGGGCGCAGGTCTCGACGGTCTGACGCACTGGCTCGACGCCGGCCGTGTGTCCCGCCGCCCGCGGCAGATTGCGCTGTCGCGCCCACCGGCCATTGCCGTCCATGATGATGGCAACATGTGCCGGCAGCCGCTCGGGATCGAGCGACTCGGCGAGCACCCAATCCTCGCTGGCCGGTTTCAGAATTTCGAAAAGGGCTTCCATCCGGGCAAGATCTTATCCTACACCGGCGCGCTTTGTGAGGGCTAGCCCGGCCATTCTATGCTGTACCGTATGCGCACGCTACTATTCGGATCGAGTATCTGGCTCGCCTTGGCCGCCACGGTGATCGCGACGCCCTGCCACCTTGCCATCCAATGGGCGCAGACTGCGCCGAAGGTTACCGTGAGCGCCACCGGCGCGGTCATTTCCTCGCAGAAAGAAATTGCGGGGCGCGCACGGCTGGAATTCATGGTTTCGGAACAAGGCCCGGATTACGGCCCCAAAGCGGCCATCGTGACGGTTGCGCCTGCCGGCTCACAAGCGTTCAGTTTCTTCGTGCGCGACGTGAAACACGAAACTCCCATCTGGCTTCCCGCTTACGGCGTGGTGGTTACAGAGGCCGCCGACGCGCGGTCCTATGCCGAAATCGCCGGGTCTATCCGCGGCCGCGGCTTGCAGACCAAGTTACAAAAGGTCGAGAGCAGCGCGGAGGCTGACTGGAATGCAGCAGCGCTAGATTCGCGCAGCGTGAAGGTGCAAACCTGGTTGGGCTTGAGCCGCGACATACGCATCTTCGCCGTGGGAGAGCGCCTGGATTGGATCCAGCCACGGTTGCACGGCCAGCAAGTGAAGGTTCCGGCGGGCAACACTCAACCCGTGAACTTCAGTTTCCTGGCAGGCCGCGGTTACGGACCGGCTGACCACATCACGCGCCGCCTGGAAGACGGCGTCCTGCCTATCTTGCACGGTGAGTTGCGCGACGACGAAGTCATTTACTCGTACACGGCCTTCGTCAGCCTCGAGTCGACACCCTTGACGGCCGGCGCCGTGCGCGGCACCCACTACCTGGTGGCGGACGGTTACGGCGCGGGGCATATGTTCACGAAGGACCAGCAGGCGCAGTTCGATGCGTTGCGCGAGGCCGAAACAGAGCGCCCCGAGGAGACCGTCCTGTATTTGCGCGTAAACGCGGTGAACACCTCGCGCGTGCCGCGTTACGCGTTCTTCAGGAATCCGGTCGCCGAGCGTCAGCCGCCGGGGCTATGGGGATTCGACCCCAACACCGGTTCCGGTACCCTTGCCGGCGACCGGGTCTACTACACATCGACGCTCAACGGCGAACCGGTGCGTTCGCGCGAGATGGCGATCCTGCTTCAGCCGGGCGAGGGCACCACGCTCGAAGTCTTCATCCCGCATCGGCCGATTCCGGCCGAACGCGCCCGAAAGCTTCGCGCGCAGAGCTTCGCCCAGCGGCACGCCGAATGCCGCGCATACTGGATCGAGAAGTTGGGCGCCGCCGCAAAGATCCGGGTGCCGGAACCGCGCATCGATGAGATGATTCGCGCCGGGCTGCTGCATCTCGACCTGGTCACTTACGGACTGGAACCATCAGGCACGCTCACGCCCACCATCGGGGTATACTCGCCGATCGGCTCGGAGAGTTCACCCATCATTCAGTTCATGGATTCGATGGGCTGGCACGAGACGGCGCGGCGCTCGCTCACCTACTTCCTGGACAAGCAGCACGAGGACGGCTTCATGCAGAACTTCGGCGGCTACATGCTGGAAACCGGTGCCGCGCTGTGGTCGATGGGCGAGCATTACCGCTACACGCGCGACCAGGCCTGGGTGCGCTCCGTCGCGCCGAAACTCATCAGGGCCTGCGAGTACATGCAACGCTGGCGCGCGCGCAACCTGCGCGAGGATCTGCGCGGCAAAGGCTACGGCATGCAGGAGGGAAAGACGGCGGACCCGGAGGATCCCTTCCGCAGCTTCATGTTGAACGGATACTCCTACATGGGCTTTCAACGCGTGGGCGAGATGCTGGCAGAGATCGATCCGGCCCAGTCGGCGAAGTGGACGAAAGAAGCCGAGGAGATGAAGCGCGACATCCGAGCGGCATTGTTCGAAGCCATGGGCCGCTCGCCGGTGGTGCCGCTCGCCGACGGCACCTGGTGCCCGACGGTGCCGCCCTGGGTGGAGTACCGCGGTCCGCTCACTCTGTACGCCGATGGTGGCGAATGGTTCACGCACGGAGCCATGGTGAGCCGGGATTCGCTGCTCGGACCTCTGTACCTGGTGTTCCAGGAAGTGGTGGACCCGCATGAGCCCGCCGCCGATGTCCTGCTTAACTTCCACAGCGATCTGATGACGACCAACCGCAACGCCGCCTTCAGCCAGCCGTATTACAGCCGGCATGCCGTCACGCACCTGCGGCGCGGCGAGGCCAAGCCGTTCCTGTCGGCCTACTACAACACGGTGGCCGCCCTGGCCGATCGCGAGACGTACACCTTCCAGGAGCATTACTACGGCGCCAGCCCGCACAAGACGCACGAAGAGGGCTGGTTCCTGATGGACACGCGCTGGATGCTATACATGGAGCGCGGCAAGACGCTCGAACTGCTCGGCGGAGTGCCAAGGGCGTGGCTGGCGAACGGCCAGCGCGTCGAGCTGGATCGCGTGGCGAGCTACTTCGGACCGCTCACGCTGCGCGTGGCATCGAAGCTCGACCAGGACCGCATCGTCGCGGAGATCGAATGCAGTTCCCAGAGGCGTCCGGCCACCGTCGAGATTCGCCTGCCGCACCCCAGCGGCGCGCGGGCGGTGTGGGTGGACGGCGGAACGTACGATGCCCGCACCGAGCGGGTCCGCATCGAGAACTTCAGCGGCAAAGCACGGGTGGAAGTGGGCTTCGCACGGCGCTAACCCGCCGAGCTGTCATACTTCATGATCAAGACTGTGGAAACCAGCACCACGCCGGCACCTGCTAGTGCCGCCGTGCCGAGCCTCTCGCCCACCATCACGGCGGCCAGGATCACTCCGAACACCGGCACCATGTAAAGGGCCATCGAGGCCACGGTCACGTCCAGGTGCTCCAGCGCGTGGAAGAACAGGAGCATCGACGCGCCGTACATGAAGAGAACCAGAAACGCGAAGGCGAGCCAGTTTCTCCAACCAAAACTCGCGAATGCGGAAAGGTGGAACGGCTCCACCCACACCAGCATCGGCATCGTGGCGAGCGTCGCCGTGATGTAGCTGAAAATCAGGATTTCGATCTCCTGGAATCGCTTCAGCAGGCCCTTGCAGTAGACGTTATAGAACGACGAGCCGAGGCAACCGGCCAGAATCAGCGCGTTTCCTTCGAGGTACTTCATCTCGCCGAACGAGCTTTGCCGGAAATCCTGGATCGAAAGCAGCGCCACGCCGGCCAGCCCGATGACGAAGCAGGCAATGCGCAGCAGCGTCAGGCGTTCTTTCAGCATGATGCTCGCCAGCACAGCGCTCATGATGGGAATGAATAAGTTCAGGATGGCGCCGTTTGAAGCGAGCGACTTCAATATGCCCCAGGTCATGCCAAGCTGCGCCAACACCTGACCGCCGATACCCGCGAGCACGAACTTTCCCCAATCGCCGGGGGTCGGCTTCTCGGCCGCTGGATTCTTGCGCCGCTTGTAGATGAGCAGGGGGACGAAAAGGACCGTCGTGATGTAGAAGGGCACGAAGGTGATGGCGATGGGTCCCATGTGCGCTTCCAGGAACTTCACGGCGGTTCCCTGCCCCGACCACATCAGCGCGGCGAGCGAGAGCAGCGTGAGGTACCACCAGAAATGTGACTTCCCCGGCGCGGTCATCCGGCAGGCTCCATCACGCGGACGCCGAAGCGGTCCGCACCCATGGAACTGCCCTCGAAGACGTACGGCTCGAAGCCGCGCTGCTCGCCGAATCGCGTAACTACCCGGCGGAACGCGTCGCGCGCATCCGCGCGGCCCAGAATGGCCACCGTGCCGCCCGCGCCGCCGCCGGTGATCTTGGCGCCGTAAAGCCCGTTCGCCGCGCCTTCTTCCCGCACCAGGCCAACCAGCATGTCGCAAGCCTTCGAACCCAGCCCACATTCGGTGTAGGACCAGTGCGATTGATACATCAGGTCGCCCATCAGCCTGAATGCGGGCTCTGATTCCTCGATGGAAGCTCCGCGCGCCAATTCCGCGAAAGTCTCTATGCGCGCGTTTTCTTCCACCGCGTAGCGCGTGCAATTGCGGATTCGGTAGATGACACCCTCGCGCAGTTGCGTGAACGGGTCGATGTGGCTTTCCGCCTGGCCGATGAAGTCCGGCCCCGTCATGATCTCCGGCAGCCGCCATTCGTACTCCGCGCGGTACTCCGAAGGCAGCATGTTCGAAAGATACCCGTCCCAGCGAGGCTCGACGTAGCGGGGGACGGCACCGCTCTCGTCGAGGGTGACCGGGAGATGCTCCCACATGGTAATGAGCTTGTAGCCCATGAAGGCCGCCGCCCGCGCCGCCTCATACTCGATGCCGGACACTTCGTGGCTCGCGCCGGAATCCACGGCCCAGCACGCGAGCGATGGCGGCAGCTTCACCATGGGCAGCACGCGGCAGGGCTGGCAAAGGATCGGCAGGATGTAGCCCTCGTCTCCCATCACTGCTGTAGCCTGGTCCATGATGCCGCAGGCCGATTCCGCGATCACGTTCTCGACCCACTGGCAGGCTTCGGCCAGCTCGATGCCGCCGAGATTGATTCCATACGCCGCGGCGGCGCTCTTCATCACCGAGACTTCAACCGCCGCCGAGCTGCTCACTCCTTTGTTGAGCGGAACGCCGGATTCGATGTAGACGCTTGCGCCAACGGTGACGATGTCCGGGTGGCGGCGCTTCAACAGATGGAAGACACCCAGCACATAGGCGGTCCAGCGCACCGCGGGCGATGCGTTCACGAGCGCGCGCACATTCCCGTCGCTTGTAAGATCCGCCAGGTCGAAGGAAACTTCCTCCCGCCAGCCGCGCTCTTTCATCTGGGGGTTCGAGAGCACAATGCGCGAGTCTGTGCGGCGCTGCGCGGCCGCCCAGGTGCCCTCGCGGATGGTGGATTCGAACACCATGCCGCCGGTGTAATCCACGTTGCCACCCATCAGGTCTAATCGCCCGGGGCTGCGCGCGATGTAGACGGGGGCCTCTGGAGTAAACAGTGCGCCGGGGGCGCGGCGCGCGGCGACTGCCCGCTCGAATTCGGTCATCTAACCTCCGCTACACCAGCGCGCGGATGCTTTCGGCCACGTACCGCACCGTCTCGTCCGACATCCTCGGATGGATGGGCAGGCTCACGTATTTGTGATACAGCGCCTCGGCCACCGGGCAATCGCCTTCGGCCGACCCCATGCTCCGGTAGATGCTGGTCAGGTGAATCGGCATGTAATGCGACCAGACTTTGATCCTGTGCCTGGTGTACAGCTCCCACATGAAATCTTCCTTGTTCAGGGGAAAACTCTTTTCTACCATGACACAGTAAACGTGGAAGACGTGCTTCACCTCGGGCGAGACATAGGGAAGCGTAAGGCCGGGAATGCCCCTGAGCAGTTCCGTGTAGCGCGAGGCGATTTCGATGCGGCGCGCGTTGAAGCCGTCGAGCTTCTTCAGTTGCACCAGGCCCACGGCCGCCTGCGCTTCGGTCATGCGGAAGTTGTACCCCACGCCATCGAAATCCAGAAACCAGTAGCGCTTCCCCATGGGGAATTGCTGCTCGTCAATGGGGAGGTACTTGCCCTTGGGATCGTAAGTGCGGCAGCACAGCGAACGGTAGCTCAACATGCGCTCGTAGAGCGCGCGGTCGCCAGTGGTGGTCATACCGCCTTCGCCGAGCGTGGTCATGTTCTTTTGCTGGTGAAAACTGAACACGCCGATGTGGCCCAGCGTCCCGGCCCGTCGGCCCTTGTATTCGGCGCCGGGGGCGTGCGCGCAATCTTCCACCACGGTGATGCCGCGCGGCCGGGCCAGTTCCATCAGCGCGTCCATGTCGCAGCACTGCCCGTAAAGGTGCACGGGCAGGATCGCCTTCGTTCGCGGCGTGATCTTCTTCGCGACGGAAGCCGGGTCCAGGTTCAGCGTACGCTCGTCGACGTCGGCGAAGACGACCTTCGCCCCGCGGGAGGCCGCCGCGTTAGCCGTCGAAATCCAACTGATGGGAGTGGTGATGACCTCGTCGCCCGGTCCCACACCAGCCGCGATCATAGCGAGTTCCAGTCCGGAGGTGGCGTTGGTGACCGCGAGACCGAAGTTCGCGCCGCAGTACGCGGCAAACGCATCTTCGAACTGCTTCACACGCGGGCCGCAACTGGGCGCATTGGCCTTCAGCACTTCCATAAGCGCCGCAGCCTCCTCCTCCCCGTAAGCCGAGCCGTGACTGTATTCAAGTTCGTAGAGCGCTTTAGGCGGAGACATAGAGAGACCTTTCGATGGTTTCCTCGAGCGAAGGGAAGGGGCGCGACCAAACAGCCCGGCTTCGCTCGCAAAGAAGAAAGTGATCCAGACCGCGCGGCGCGCGGCCCGGGATTGGTTCAGTTTGCGGCACGACCAATTCGCGCGAATAGCCCAACCGCCCGGCGTAGAGCTGCACCAGGCCGAAGCGCGATATCGATTCTGCGGCCCCGATGTGGAAGATGCCCTGCAAATCGGGACGCGCTGCGAGATTCAATATAAACTCGCACAGAGTGTAAACGTCGATTGGATTGCGCAACTCGTAAGTGGGCGCCACAACGGTGCGGCCCGCGCTGAAGTTCGTCTCCAACTTGTCGAGCAGGGCGTTGGTGCCGGGCCTCAGCCCCCGTCCTACCACCAGCGCCGGGCGCACGATCGCCGCGCCGGGCACGAGTTTGGTCACACGCTGCTCGGCCTCGGCCTTGGTCCGCCCGTAAACGCTCACCGGGGTGGGCGCGTCGCTTTCGCGGTAGCCGTGCCTGGTTCCGTCGAAAACCGCCGCCGAGGATGAGTAGATCAGGCGCGCGCCGCAACGCGCGCAGCCGCGCGCGACGAACTCAGCTCCGTCCGCGTTGATCGACTCAGCCAACTGCGGCTCCCGTTCGCAGCGGTCAATGTCCGCCATGGCGGCCAGCAGCACCACCACTTGCGGACGCACGCGATCGAACGCGGACGCGACGCTCGCCGGATTGGCGACGTCCATGGCGATCTCGCTGTCCGATGAGGCGAGCAGATCGCCGCCGGAGACGTTCCATCGTGCGGAAGCCTGTACGGCAAGGCGTCCGCCCACAAAACCGTGGGCGCCGATAATGAAGAGCCTTGGCCGAGGGTCCATCAGCGACCCCACTCGGGCACGGCGCGCATGGCGTCGATCAGGCAATGTATGCGGTCGGTGTGGGCGTCCTCCTGCCAGCCGCCGCGCGTTTTGTGCGTGATGGACTGGCGCGGACAGCCGTCGTCTTCCACAGCGTACATGCCGATCGTCAACGCCTGCCAGGCTGCGAGCTTGTACTCCGGCGATCCAGTAGCGCCCGTATACATGGCCAGCACGCCGCCCCAGTTGGCGAGGATTCCGCCCCACGGGTTCTTGTCGTAATCCTGTTCGCCGCAGACCGCGACGCCGAAATGCATACTGATGAATCGCTTGTTTACGAACTCGATGAGCGCCTTGGCGTGCTCGCGCCAAGCGGGGTCGAGCGCGTCCTTCTTTTCGAGCAGGTAGCGCGCAAGGTTCAGAGGGGCCCAGGCGTTCCGGTTGTCGAGCTTGTCGTAATCTTCGAAGAATTGCACCCACAGTAAGGCCTGCCTAGCGAGATCCGGAATCTGAACTTCACGAATCCACGCCCAGAGTCTTTCCCGCGGGCCTGAGAATTCCTCGTCGCCGTGCGCGATCAGGATGTCGAATAGCCGCAGAATGGCGGACTGGTTCGCGCCAACGGGACCGCGGCCCTCGCCCGTGCGGTAGTCCACCCGGAACGGCCACGGCGAGTTCTGCGCGTCGCCGGCGTGCATGTTCGCAGCAAGCACTCGCGCGGTGTTGCGCGCAACGTCCAGGTACTTTTGGTCCTTGGTTTCGTCATACAGCAACACCAGCGCGTACGCGGCGATGGCGGCTTTGTCCGGCTGCACCTCGTAAGGTTTGTCGGCCTGCGATCCGCAATCCGGCGGTTGAGGGAACTTGCCGCGCAGCCCGGTCGAACGCGGAAAGCGCGGAAACTTGCCTTCGTCCGGAGTGAGATTTTCTTTCACCAGATAATCTCCCATGTGCCGGGCGAATTCAAGGACCTTGGGGTTCCTCTTGCCGGTCCACTCGTAGTACTTGAGGTAGCTGATGATCCCCATGCCGTTCTGCATGGCCGGGATGAAGTCCGTTCGCCGCTCCACGGGTCTGTAATCGCCGTCCATGAACGTCATCCAGACGAAGCGCGGATAGCCGTGTTCGACAGGGCAATTCAGGTACCAGCGCATCTCGCGGTCGATTACCTCACGCCAGGGTGCCCACGGTTGCAGCACGCCCCTGGCGTCATAGACGGCCTTATGAGCGGCGATGGTTTGGGCGCAGGCGGGGAGACAACAGCACAGGACGAAGGCAATCGAAAAGGCGGTCCACATGTGAAAACCTCACACCGAGACAGTTAGATCCAACCAAACAAGACTAGCACACACAATCGTCCGCTACCCATAAAATTGCGCGTTCATGCTCATTTCTAGGTCCGGAGGTAGCCGCCCGGCGCGAATCGAACGCGCTATTGGGATGATGTGACATTTGCCTTGCGAGGCGCTGTCGGGATGCGTCATATTGGAGAGGAGCGGTTAGAAGAATGTAGAGCGCACCAGAGCCGGGACCACTTCGAAGAACGCCCGAGGCGCGCTCGAAATCTATATGGAAACGGACGTTTTTCGATGCCTGAGAACTACATGTTCCTCACCGAACTTCTCGGGCTCAAAGTGTACGATCTCAAGCGCCGGCGCATAGGGCGCGTGAGAGACGCCGCTCTGGTTCCCCTGGTCGATCCGGTTCGCGTGGACCGGTTTCTGGTTGGCGGCGGTTGGGCTTGGCTGACGGTCCGTCACGATCAGGTGGCTTCCATCTCTCTCGACGGCATCTACCTGCGCGACGAGAACCTAACCCCTCACCACGGCGACGAATACATGCTGCGCATGGTGCGCGACCTTCTCGATCAGCAGGTGATCGACGCACAGGGACGTAAAGTGGTCAGGGTCACCGACATCACCTTCGAGATCCGGCAGGAAAACGGCCACGACGTGCTGTGGGTATCGGACGTGGACATCGGTGTCCGGAGCATCTTCCGGCGTCTGTTCCAGGGGGTGCTGCCACCGCGCTGGATACGAAAGGCCCAGGTGATCATCCCCCCGAGTTCCATCCGTTGGGAATTCTGCAACATCGTCGAACCCGATCCGCAGCGGCGCTTGCGCCTGAACATCACCCACCAGGCCTTGGAGAACCTGCATCCGGCCGATCTGGCCGACATCGTCGAGGAACTGAGCCCCGAGGACCGCGAAGCCATCTTTGAAACGATCGCGAGCGACGCAGCGGCGGACGCGCTTTCGGAAGTCGAACCCGAGATCCAGACCAGCATTCTCGAATCGCTCGAAACCGAGAAAGCCGCTGACATCGTCGAAGAGATGGCTCCTGACGAGGCGGCCGACGTGTTGGCCGAACTCGAGGACGAGAAATCCGCCGAGATTCTCGACGAAATGGAGACAGAGACGAAAACCGAGGTCAGCGAGTTGCTCGAGTACGACGAAGACACGGCGGGCGGCATGATGAACACCGAGTACGTGTCGCTGCATGCGAACGCCAAGGTCAACGACGCAGTGGCGGCGCTGAAGGGCCACGAAGAATTGCTCGAGAGCCTCAATACGCTGCTGCTAGTGGATGCCGACGAGCGCCTGGCCGGAGCTGTCCCGGTGGCGCGGTTGTTCGTAGCCGGCGGCGATACACCGCTCAAGGAGTTATCCGTGGAGAGGCTGCTTAGTGTGCGGGTGGACGAAAAGCAGGCCCGCGTTACCGAACTGTTCGACAAGTACAACCTGCTGACGCTTCCGGTTCTGGATGAAGAAGGCAAATTGGCCGGCGTAATCACGGCCGACGATATCATCTCGGTTTTGAGGCAGAAGTGACGGGTATCCCCCATGGGCGGCTCGATCGATGCTGAAGAGGCTTCGCTATCACATCCTGATCTTCTTTTCGGTGATCGGGCCGGGCTTCATCACGGCCATGGTGGACAACGACGCCGGCGGCATTTACACCTATTCGCAGGCCGGCGCCAAATACGGGTATCTGCCGTTATGGACGTTGATTCCGATCACCATCCTGCTCGTCGTGACGCAGGAGATGTGCTCGCGCATGGGCGCGGTTACCGGCAAGGGTCTTTCCGATCTCATTCGCGAAGAATTCGGCCTGAGGACCACGTTTCTGATCCTGGCAGCACTGGTGGTGACAAACTTCGCCAATGTCGTGGCCAACTTCGCGGGCGTTGCCAGTTCGCTGGAACTGTTCCACGTCAGCCGTTACATCTCCGTGCCCATAGCAGCGATTGTGGTTTGGCTCCTGGTGGTCAAGGGCACTTATCAAAGCGTCGAGCGGGTTTTTCTGTTCGCGTGCGTGATCTTTATCTGCTACATCATCAGCGGCGTACTGGTGAAGCCGGACTGGAAAGAGGCGGCCATTTACAGTGTGCGGCCAGTGTTGATGCTCGATCCTGGTTATATCACGATGATCATCGGCATGGTGGGCACTTCAATCGCCCCTTGGATGCAATTCTACCTGCAGGCGGCCGTCGTGGAGAAGGGGATCTCGGCCAAGGAGTACGCCGAAAGCCGCATCGAGGTGATCGTGGGCTGCATTGCAATGTCGGTGATCGCGTTCTTCATTATTGTGGCGTGCGCGGGCGCCATCTGGTCCGTCGCGCCGCGCGACATTGAAGACGCTACCGACGCGGCACTCGGCCTGCGGCCTTTCGGACACTACGCGTACTTGCTGTTCTGCGCCGGTCTGCTCAACGCATCGCTGTTTGCCGCCTGCATCCAGCCGCTTTCGACGGCTTACACCGTCTGCGAGGGATTGGGCTTCGAGAGCGGCGTGAACCGCCGCTTCGGGGAAGCCCCCATCTTCTATTGGCTCTTCACGCTGCTGGTGGGCCTGGGCGCGGCGCTGGTGCTGCTGCCGCAACTGCCTCTGGTGAAAGTGATCCTGTTTTCGCAGGTCATCAACGGCGTGCTCCTGCCGTTCATATTGATCTTCATGATCCTGCTGGTGAACAAGGAAGGAATCATGAAGGAGTGGCGCAACTCGCGGACATACAACCTGGTGGCCTGGATATCGGTGGTGATCCTGATCGGCCTCACGCTGGCGCTAGTTGGCGTTACGTTACGGGATCTCGCGGCCCGCTGATTTGACGCTGGCTGGCCGAGGGCGACAACCGGCCTCCCATAGTGCTAGGCTAAGTAGCTGTTCCTGGTGGGAGGAACAATCATGCTTGCTACGAGACGTGAAGTACTGGGGGCTCTTGTGGCGGCGGCTTTGGCGAGGGCGGAAGAAAAGGCCGCCGTTACCCGCTATGTGCGGTTCCGCCACGGCCCCGTTACGGCTTACGGCATCCTGGAGGGGGACGCCGTCAAGGAGTTGCGCGGCGGGCTGTTCGCAAACCCGCAGCCAACCGGCAAAACTTATCCGCTTTCCGGCGTGAAGCTGCTATATCCGTGCCAGCCTCCCAAGGTGCTGGCCGTGGGCGCGAATTACAAAAGCCACATCGGCAGTTCGGCTACGCCGGCGAATCCGGAAATCTTCTACAAACCAGTCAGCGCCTTGCAGAACCCGGGGGACCCGATCGTCTTGCCGAAGGACTCGACCGTGGTTCACTATGAGGGCGAACTGGTCCTGGTCATCGGCAAACGGGTTCGCCACGCTTCCGCGGAGGAGGCGCGCGAGGCCATCTTCGGCGTAACCTGCGGCAACGACGTGAGCGAACGCCTCTGGCAAAACGGCCCGCGCAAGGACATGCAGTGGTGGCGTGCCAAAGGCTCCAACACGTTTGCGCCGCTGGGCCCCGTGATTGCAAAGGGCCTGGACTATTCGAAACTGCTGCTCCAGACGCGGCTCAACGGCAAGGTGGTCCAGAAGCAGTCGACGTCGGACCTGCTGTTCGACGGGCCCGCGATCGTAAGCTTCATCAGCCGCTACGTTGAACTGGCGCCGGGCGACGTCATCTACACGGGCACGCCGGGCAAGACCGATAAGATCGCGCCCGGCGACGTGGTCGAGGTGGATATCGAGGGTATCGGCGTGTTGCGCAACCCCGTCCAGGCCGAATAGGAACAAATCCGGCGCGCTTTTCGTCTCTTTCTATTGATGGGTTGGATGGAAAGAGTGACGGGTTTGTTCGTCCAGACAGCGGTAAACGTGTGGCGCAACAAGCTGCGCAGTTTCCTCACCATGTTCGGCATCGCGTGGGGCATTGTGTCGCTCGTATTGATGTCCGCCTTGTGCGACGGCTTCCGGCAGGGTCAGCGCAAGAACATGGCCCAGATCGGAGACAACATAGTTTTCCTGTTCGGCGGGCGGACGCAGATGCACGCCGGAGGCCAGAGGGCGGGCCGCCGCATTTTCCTGAACGAGCGCGACGTACGGGCGCTGCGCGAGCAGTGCCCGCTGCTCGAAACCGTTTCCGGCGAGTTGCGATCCGAAGCGGTAGCCGCGGGGAGCGCCTTCAATTCCGGAAGGTTCACCGTCATTGGTGTGAGCCCCGAGTACCTGAAATTGCGCAACCTGCCGGTTGAAACCGGGCGTCAGGTGCAGGGCCCGGACGTCGCCGAGGGGCGGCGCGTGTGCGTGCTAGGCGCCTCGGTCAAGAAGCAACTGTTCGAGGAGCGCCGCGCTCTCGGTGAGCGGGTCTCCATTGCGGGCTACCCTTACACCGTCATAGGGGCGATGGGCAAGAAAAGCCAAAACAGCTCTTATGATGGGTGGGACAACGAGAAGATTCTGATCCCCGTGAGCAGCCTCCGCCGCGACCGGCCGCCTTACGCCGAGGCGGTGACCGAGGGACGCCTGGACGCCATCCTCTACCGGCCGGTTTCCGTACGAGAGTGGAAGCCCGCCAGAATGCAAGCGCAGAAGGTTCTGGGACGCTTGCACGGCTTCGACCCGAAGGACGAAGGCGCGCTTGGAATATGGGACATGATCGAGGGCGCCGAACTGTTCGACAAAGTTTTCGACGCGACCGAGATCTTCCTGGCCGTAGTGGCGCTGGTCACGCTCACGCTCGGCGGCGTCGGCGTGACGAACACCATGATGATGGCCGTCGCCGAGCGCACGCATGAAATCGGCATAAAGAAAGCCCTTGGGGCCACCAGGCGGCGCATCCTTCTGGATTTCTTTCTGGAAGGCCTGGTGCTCGCGCTGTTGAGCGGCCTGGTGGGCACGGCAGCAGTCTGGACCCTGGCGAGCGTGGTCAACGCGCTGCCCATGCCCGCCATGTTCGCAGGCCTTCCTATCCAATTGAACACGGCACTCATCGCCATCGCGGCGTTGGGGTCGGTGGCGGTGCTGGCGGCGTTGCCTCCCGCCTGGCGCGCGGCGCGGTTGACGCCTATAGACGCCTTGAGGTTCGAGAGGTAGCCATGGGCTGGCGGATGATTCTCGCCGAGGCGCTCGAATCCATGCGATTCTACCGGCGCCGCACAGCAACTACCGTTGTGAGCCTGGGCTGGGGCGTGGCGTCCTTCCTCATCTTGATGTCTTACGGCGACGGCTTCGATCGGAACCTGCGCGCCGCGTTCACAGCGGTGGGACAGGACCTGGTGTTGACTTTCAACGGCCAGACCAGTCTTCAGGCGGGCGGTTTGCGATCGGGCCGTCCCATTAAGCTGGTGGAAACAGACGTGGCGGCCATCAGGGAGGCCGTGCCCGCCGTGGGCGCCATCAGCCCGGAGATGATACGAGGGCGCATGGTCGTGGTCCGGGGCACGCGCGAGAAGCGCTACCAGTTACGCGGCGTGCGGGCGGAATACCAGCGCATTCGAAATATGCAACTCATCGACGGACGGTGGATTAATGAGGACGACACCCAGCAGCGCAATCGAGTGGCCGTGCTTGGCGCCACGGTGGCTCGCGAGCTGTTCAGCGGCATCCCTCCGGTGAACGAGGAAATCACTATCGGCGGAGTGCGTTTTACCGTCATCGGAGTGCTGGACACCAAACTGCAAATAGCGAATTACTCGCGGCGGGATAACGAGTGCATTTTTGTTCCTTACGACACTGTATCCGTATTCACCGACACGCACTACCCAGAAATTCTGGTTTGGACGCCGCGCGCGCCCGGAATGCGGGAAAGTGCCATCCGCGGTGTGCGCGCCACCCTGGCGCAACTCCACGGCTTCTCGCCGCACGACGAGAAAGCCGTCGAAATCCTCGCGTTCAGCCAGTTCATGTACATCATCGATGGCATGTCGCTGGCGCTCAAGATGCTCCTGGCATTCGTCGGCGCCCTGACACTGGGCATTGGAGGCGTCGGCCTGGCGAACATCATGCTTGCTTCGGTGGTGGAACGCACCCGTGAAATCGGCGTGCAGAAGGCATTAGGCAGCCGTCGCTCCACCGTGTTGAAGCAGTTCCTGGTGGAAGCGCTGCTGATCGTGGGGGCCGGGGGAGCGCTTGGCCTCGCCGCAGGATTCGCGCTCACTTACGCGATCGGATCCATGCCGCTTTGGGGGGCTATTTTCACGGATGCCGCCGACAAGGGGAACGTGGAACTGCGGATTCGCGCTTCGAGCGTGCTGGTGTCCACGGGGGTGCTGCTCGCAGTGGGACTCATCGCCGGCATGGTGCCCGCCATCCGCGCCGCGCGCATGGATCCCGTCGAGGCGCTGCACTACGAGTAGACTGCCCGGAGCCCCGGTTCAGCTAAACTGGTGCTATCGATGATAGCAATGCCCCGCTTTCTCGCGCTGCTGCTCGTAGCGTTGGCATGCTCGGTTCAGCCGGCTTGGTGCGTCCCCAGGCAGGCGCGGAAGCCCGCCCAGCGCGCTTACAACGAGGGCCTCAAGTACGAAGAGGAGGGCCGCATCGCGGACGCGGAACGCGCCTTCACCCAAGCCCTGGAATCGGATCCGGATTTCGGTTTGGCATGGCTGCATCGCGCAAAGGCTTTCCTGGCAGGCGGCAGGCACAAGGAAGCGCTCTCCGACATCAACAATGCGCTGCACACGCTCACGGACAATGGCGAGGCATGGAAGCTGCGGGGCGATGCGAATCTGAAGCTGAACAACCACTACCCGGCAATAGAAGATTACAACCGCGCCGAATCGCTGAAGTACACTCATCCGTCGCTTTACTCCGGACGAGCCTTCGCGTATGCCAGCCTGGCACGCATGACCCAAGCCTTGGCAGACTACTCGATAGCGATCACGATGCGTCCGGATGATCCCGAAACACGCCTAAGCCGGGGAAGAGTCCTGGTCTACTTGAAGCGCTATCGCGACGCTATTGAAGATTACGATCAGGCCATCAAATTGCGCCCCGGCTTCGACGAAGCATACTTCGCACGCGGCCAGGGTCATTTTCTGATGGGCGACTTCCAGGCTTCGATCACGGATCTCGAAACCGGACTGCGGCTGAAACCCGGCGAACCGGACGCCGAGCAACTGCTCAGTAAGGCGCGCGAAGCGCTTGCCCCGCCCAGGCCGCCGGTTGCTGCGACGCCTGAGAAGCCCGCAACGCCGATTCCCGCCGCACTCCCACCGGCACTAGCTGCTGAAGCGGCTCAAAAACCACCGCAGCCAGTCCCCGTCGTGTCCCCACGGCCGCCGGTCGTGGCTCCGGCCGCCGCGGCACCCGCGTATGCCGTGCAAGTGGGAGCATTTGCCGACCGGAAGCGGGCGGAGCAACTGCGCGCCAGGATGGAGAACCGCTGCGGATCAGCCGCCATCGTCGAAAAGCCCGGGCGGCCGCCGCTGTGGCGGGTTCTCGCGGGCCGTGAATCCTCGCGCGCGAAAGCCACCGCCCTGGCGCAAAGCCTGCGCACGGAGTTCCCCACGACGTTGGTAGTTCTCCTGGCAAACGAGGGGAACGCGATTCAGAAGTGATCCCGGCCTTCGTAGCGCCGGATTCTTGCACCTAGAAGATGGGGAACGGCCCGGCGTTGGCCACTTTCAGTTCATGCCCGTCCTTGTGTTCGGCCCGCACCACTACGTTCACGGCGCGCACCGGGTCGGGCAGGTAGAGGTTGAAATCGACATCCTGGCCGGGGGAAAACTTCTCATCCGGATAGTCGTTCCGCCGCGTAGTGATCACTTGATCGTCGGTAGCGAGAAAATCGAAGAAGATTGTAAGACGTTCCAGTGTCTTATTCCCGCCGATGCGTACACGGCCATCCACAGTGACACGTCCCTCGGCGCGCTGGCAGCGGATCTCGGCCACTCGCACGTCCGGAGACTTGACCGGCTTAGGTTTTTTCTCCGCTGCACACAACAAAAATGACAGTGCGAGTAGAATGGAAAGTCTGCACCTCATTCCAAGATAGTTTAGCAAGGAAACACAGCCATGATCACGCGACGAGATTGTCTTCTTAGCCCAGCCGCACTGGCGGCGGCCCCCACGGCGGCGGCCTCCGGACCGGCGCCCGTCGTGATTGCCAGCGCCAACGGTCTCCGCGCGTGCGCCCGCGCCATGGAACTTCTCAAAACCGGAGCCGATACGCTCGATGCGGTCATCGCCGGCGTCAATATCGTCGAGGAAGATCCGGAAGACACAACCGTCGGTTACGGCGGCCTGCCCAACGAAGACGGCGTCGTGGAGTTGGATGCGAGCGTGGCGCACGGACCCACGCGGCGCTGCGCGGCGGTGGCTGGATTGCGGAACATCAAGTCGCCCTCCAAGGTGGCGCAGCGGGTAATGGAGCAGACCGACCACATCATGCTGGTCGGCGAGGGAGCCCTGCGTTTTGCCAGGGCCCACGGTTTCAAGGAAGAGAACCTGCTCACGGAAAAGGCGCGGCTCGCGTGGATGGTGTGGAAACAATCGCTCCGCGACGCGTCGGGGCACAACAATTGGGCGCCTGGACTATGGGCGCCGTCAGCCGCCGCTCTCAAGTCGAGGTTCCCTCAAGTGGACGAAGCCACCCTGGCTTGGGCGTGGCAGGTGGCTGTGCATCCCCCCACGGGCACCATCAACTGCCTGTGCCTGAACGCCAAGGGCGAGATGAGCGGAGTGACCACGACCAGCGGCTTGGCTTGGAAGATCCCCGGGCGGGCGGGCGATTCGCCGATCATCGGCGCCGGACTCTACTTGGATCAGGACGTGGGGGCGGCGGGCTCCACGGGCCGCGGCGAAGAGAATATTCGCATCGCGGGCGCGCACACCATCGTCGAGAATATGCGCCACGGAATGTCGCCCAAGGAAGCCGTTCTCGACGCACTGAAGCGCATCGAGCGGAACTACAACGGCAACCGCGACCTGTTGGCGAAGTTCGACATCAACTTTTACGCCCTGCGCCGCGACGGCCAGCATGCCGGCGGCCGGCTGTGGCGCGGGCCGCACGCTTCTTATGCGGTAAATGACGGGGGCGCGAGCCGCCTGGAACCCTGCGTTTGCCTGCTCGATAAACGCGGTTAGAATTTCCCACGCAACCGCAACCGCCACGGGGCCAGGACGCCTTCGCCGATGATGTGGCTCGAGATTTTCGATTCGCCGCTGCGGCGGCATCGGAACACGATGGGCACTTCGGCGAAACGGGCGCCGGCCCGCCAGAGCGCGTACTTGAGTTCCATCAGGAAGGCATAGCCGGACATCCGAATGCCGCCGAGATCCAGTTTCCTCAGCATGTCCGTGCGCAGGAAGATGAAGCCGGCCGTGCAATCGCGCAGCGGCATGCCCGTGATGGCGCGGCAGTAGAAGTTGGCCCATCCGCTCAACATCCGACGCCACAATTCCCAACCTTCCACTCCGCCTCCGGACGTGTACCGGGAGCCGACTACGACATCGTGCGAGGCGCCTTGAGCCAGGATCTCGGGCAGATAATCCGGATGGTGCGAGAAGTCGGCATCCATGGTCAGAATCGCGTCGAAACTGCCATTGGCAAGAATGCGGCCGAAACCGTCCAGGTACGCCTTGCCCAGGCCTTCCTTCTTAGGGCGCGAAAGCAGCCGCAGGTTACTGAATTCGCTGGAGAGCGCGCACACTACATCGGCGGTGCCGTCCGGCGAGTTGTCATCGATCACCATGATATGAATATCGGGGACGAGAGCGAAGATAGCGCGTATGATGGGGTCGACATTGTCCCGTTCGTTATAGGTAGGCAGCAGGATGCAAGTCCTGGGGAAGACAGCCGGGGCGGCGTTGGGCGGCGAACTGCGCGAGTCGGGCAACTCAACATGATATCCTGCGGCGGAGATCCACTTCAAGAATCGCTGAGAGGCACAGGGTGAACAGGGTCGAGCGGCTAGGGGCAGGGTGTACGGTTCAGGCGCTTGCTGAGCCGGCTGATTCGCAGGTCGGTCTGCAACTGCTTCTCGACCGGTCCGGCGTCGGAACGGAGCAGGGCCTCGGTCAGACGCAATCGCGCCTCGGAGTTGGACTGCCGCGCGGCATCCTTGCGGACCAAGAGCATGGCCATGAGCAGAAGCATACTTACCGCGCACTCGCCGACCCCGGTGAGAAGCGTTGGGATCACCAACTTCCAACCAAACGCGTCTTTCACAAGGAACAATATCTGCGCGAGAGGCATGAGGCCCACCAGCAGGTAGAGCACTCCGGTTTGCCAGCGGACGTGGCGCGCGAGGGCGATGCAGATGGACAGCGTCGTCAGGCAAACCAGAAATGTGACCGCGTTCAAGAGACTCATCGGCGGTGCATTCTCCAATAGACTGCACAGTCTCGAGTGCGTCTTGAGTGCTGTTCCGGGCCGACTGGAACTACACCCTGGGCGCACGCTTTCCGTGGAAGTAATCGTCATACCAGGGAACGGCAGAGATAGTGCAAAAGACTTAGACCGACGTTGGTATTGCTCCTAAGGCATCAAGTAACCGGCAGGGTGGCCACCGATGCGTTTGGCACGCTCCGTGCTCTGGCATGGGCGTGAGGCCGCTACTGAAAGATACACGAAACATGGTCCGGTTGAGCGTCCCGCTGGACCCGTCCCGGACCGGAAGAGAAGCCGAAAGCCTCGAGGCCGGGCTTCGCCGCCGCATCGTGGGCCAAGATGAAGCCATCCAGCAGATTGTCAATATCTATCAGATGCAGTTGACGGGCATGAACGCACCAGGCCGGCCGGTGGGCAATTTCCTGTTTCTCGGACCCACTGGCTCGGGGAAGACGCGCACGGTGGAGGCGCTGGCAGAGAGCCTCTTGGACACCTCCCGCGCTGTCGTGAAAATCGACTGCGCCGAATTTCAGCACAGCCACGAGATTTCAAAACTGATCGGTTCGCCGCCGGGATACCTGGGCCACCGCGAGACGCATCCGCTTCTGAGCCAGGAAGTCCTCAACCAGTTCCACACGGAGCGGCAGCGCCTGAGCTTCGTGCTATTCGACGAAATCGAGAAAGCCAGCGACGCGTTGTGGAACCTCCTGTTGGGCATCCTGGACAAAGCCACACTGACGCTCGGCGACAACCGGCGGGTGGATTTCTCCCGCACTATGATCTTCATGACCTCGAACCTGGGCGCGCAGGAGATGAGTTCCATTTTGAACCCGCGTGTGGGCTTTGCCGTTACCGATATGGGACAGGAGCGCCGGGTGGAAAGCGGAAACGAAAAGCTGAACGCCAAACTGGCACGCAGCGGCATGGAGGCGGCGCGGAAAAAGTTCACGCCGGAATTCATGAACCGGCTGGACAAAGTGGTGGTGTTCCGCCCGTTGGGCGAGAGCGAACTCAGGCGCATTCTGGATATCGAACTAAATCAAGTTCAGCAGCGCATCTTCGACGCTTCACCACAGAGCGCATTCATTTTCTCGCTCACTGAAAGCGCCAAAGAGCATTTGTTGGAGGAAGGCACCGACGCGAAATACGGAGCCCGGCATCTGAAGCGAGCCATCGAAAAACTCCTCATCCAGCCGCTCTCGAACCTGATCGCCACCGGCCAGGTCCGAGGCGGAGACTGGGTCCGTGTGCACTACTCACCCGAGACCAGCCGGCCGTTGTTCACGAAGGAGGCCGAAGGCTTGCCGGCTGACACCATGGTGGAGATGGTGGACGAATCCGTCGTCATGCCCGTTTGCGCGCTAGCGGGCGCCAGCGCGCGGGAAGATCGTAGGGGCGGGATGTATCCCGCCCTTACGACGCGGCGCCGCGCGCCACATCCTTGATGGCGTCCAGGATGGCCAAAGGATGCTCAGCGGGGCAGTCGTAGGCCACCACACCGCAGCCCAGCAGGAAGCCGGGGTGGTTGCGGAACCCTGACAGTATTTCTAGTGCCTGCTCGCGAATAGCCGCTACCGGGCCGCTGTGCACCAGGCGTGCGTCGACATTGGCCCGCACGGGAACACGCGCGGCCAGCGCCTTCTCGCACCATTTGGCGAGGTTCGCAGGCCGGTCGCTCAGGAACTGCGTCGCGCCCGTGGCGATCAGGTCGTCGATGATGGATGTGGTGTTGCCGCCGATGATCAGCGGCAGGTAGCGCCCGCCGGCTGCTTTCAGTTCGGGTATGACCACGTCGCGGTAGAGCGGCTTGAGGAACTGCCGGAATACGCGCGGCGAGGCGATCTGCGGCGTGGCTTGCGAATCGAAGATGATGGGTTCGACGCCTCGGGCCAGAAATGCCTTGCCGAACGACAAGGTCACTTGCGCACAGAAAGCCAGGAGCTTCTCCACCCACTCGGGTTCCTCGACCGAAGCAATCAGGAGTTTCTCGAGCCCCATCAATGAGGTCGCCAGTGAGAACGGTCCCGTCACCGCACCGCGAAGGATCATTTCGGAACCCAACTCCTGTCCGAGCTTCTCAGCCACCTCCAGGTAGATTGGCATGCGTCCGTCTTTGGACGGGTCTGGCAGGCCCAGGCGGCCGAAATCGTCGGGGCCCGTAATCAGAGGTTCGGCTATAGCCGGTACCTCGTTCGAGTCCTCGAAGTAAACCACTTTGCAGCCCAGCGCTTCGGCTTCGACGTTGTACACGTCGATACCGATCACGAGCATGTCGGCGTCATAGAGCTCTGCCTCCCGCTTGAGGCCGGCGTAGAGGTAATCGGCGTTGCGGCAGATCTCCGACGGCGACTTCCCGATGAGCGCGCCCTTGTGCTCGTAGATGGCAGGCACGAAAGGAATACGGTCTGCTTTCTCGAGGCGGTAGACAGCCTCGACTCGTTCGCGTTTAGTCATGTCAGAGACGATTCTACTCGATTGCGATCGAATATGGCTCCATGCGGACGATCTTGCCGTCGCTGAAGCGCATGATCGCAGGCCGGTCGTCATAGTTCAGCAGCGCGATGGAACCGTCCGAAAGCGCGGTCCAGTACAACTCGTTCGAACATTGGATGCGCAGCCCGCGGTGGATAGCCGGGTGCAGGTTTGTGACAGTGCGCAGTGTCCGGGCTACAAACTCGATATAGTGGCGGCAAGGTTCTGCGTACCCGTCAAACAAGATGACGCGGCCGTTCCCCGTTTTTCCTTCCTTCCAAACCTGCGCAAGAGTCGAGTCACCTTCCGGGGTGTTCAGAAGTCCCTCCCGCGCGTGCTGGCGTTCGGGATAAATGATCACGCCGCCCGCGCGGAGCCACTGGTCGATCTTCTCGATGACGCTCTTTTCGGCGACGCGTCCCCATAGGAAAACCAACACCTTATAGCGATCCAGCGCTCCATCGAGGATCATCTGCTCGCTTGCGTAGTCGAAGTCGGTTTTGGCGCGCAGGGCTTGCACACGCTCGAAAAAGCTCGACGCCAGCCGGTAGCGCAGCACGTCGTCACCCAGCTTGTTGGCGGTATCCGGATAGAAAACGGCGATCTCGGCCGCTGGCTTCACGCGCTTATCGAGCAGCGGCGCGTACTTATTCCACAACCCCGGTGCTTGATCGTTGGACGTGATATTGCCGCCATAGTAGAAGAGATGGTCGGCGCCGTTGGCCAGCGTGTTGTACAAGCGGGCCATCACTCCTCGTGCGCTGCCGAAACCGGCGGGCTCATAGCCCAGCTTCGCTCCATAGAAACGCGCCGCGGAAGAGGCCATACGCGTGGTGGCGAAGTTGTTCAGGTAGCTGTCGTTCTCGTTGGTGAGCCGGATGCCGCCCTTGAGCTTTGCCATGCTCTTGGCCTGGGCGGTGTAATCCGTCCCGATGGGCACAGCGCCCCAACCGCCGCTCGACTGGTAGATGGAGGCCTCGGGCAGCGCCTCGCGCGCCCACACGGCCCACTTCTCGCACCAGTCGCTCATCGCATCCATATACCAGGTGCCGAAATCGACTCGCATGCGGGGGCTTTGAGCTGTTTCCGGCAGGAACGTCTTCACTTCGTCGAAGGAGGCATAGCGGGTCTGCCACGCATCGTTGAGCGCCGCGACGTTGGCATAGCGCGAGCGAACCCAACCGCGGAATACGACAGTGGCATCGGGGTCGCCGGCCCAGTAACCGATGTGCGTGTGGATTTGCCCCCATCTGTAACCCCAGGCCCCGGTTGCCGGATACTGCGCTTCGCCGTAGTTGGCACTGGGGCCAAGGCGCACTCCAAGCAGCGCCTTGCGCTTCGAGTAGTGCTTGCCGAACTCGCTGAGGAACCTGCGGACATACTTCACCTGCTTGTCGTTGAAAATCGTGGGGATGTCGATCTGGATGCCGTGCTCCAGGCACACATAACCATCCAGTTCCTTCGATTCATGAATCCAGTCCGGCAGCGCGTAAGCAGAGCCGACGATCAGCAGCGGAAACCACCGCAGGCCGTTGCGTTCCATTTCCTCGACTACGGCGTCATAGAAACTCCAGTCATAGACGCCGGGCGAGCGTTCGACGAAGGCCCACTTGACGTAGCTTTCGACTCCGTTGAATCCCAGCGCGCGCACCAACGGCAGTGTTTCGCGAAGTGTGGCCACTGCCCCCGGCAAGCCGTCCAGCGTGCGCGCGTCGGCGCCGGATGCCATCACCAGATCGATGTGCTTCGCGAGTTTCATCGCGGGCACGACCTTGGGCGGAGGAACGCGCTCCGGCGCGGCATCCACGATGCGGATGGCGCGGACGTTGTCCAGACCGTCGAGTTCAATGTCGGCTCCTCCGGCGAGTTGGTGCTCGAAGGTAGCGTTGTCGAGTTCGAAAACTGCCTCGCGGAAGGTGGATGTGTTCAGACGTGCAATGCCCCACTGGTCGACAACCTTACCGCGGCCCGCGAGTCCGATGAGGGCATACCCCCGGTCGAAGTGCGTCACCACCAACCAGGCTCGCGCCGGCACCGGCTTGTCCACTCGAACCAGGACGCGCGCGCGCTTGTAGTAGTCCTTCACCGGTGTGATGGCGGCCACGCTCTTGCCGCCCAGGTTCGCAATCGTCCAGGAGGCATTCTCACCGCGCACGAGCGAGATGCCATTCGCGACTGGGGCTGCGCCGGCTCGCCAACTGGCCAACTCCGCAGCAACAATTGGAAGTGTAGCTAAGACCGGAAACAGAAACATCCTCTTCATATACATGGCTCTCTATAAGAAACAGGGCCGAAGCCGACAACGGCTCCGGCCCCCTCTGATTCGAAGCAACTGTTACCAGATCAACCGCAAAGCCATTTGCATGGTCCGGTTGCCGCCAGCACCGCTGACCCGGCCGAAAGAGGAGCTCGAAAGATCCAGTGTTGGAGTGTTCCAGGTCTTGTTGTTAAACAGGTCGTAGGCCTCCCAGCGGAATTCGGCCTTCAGCTTCTCCATGATGGTGAAGCCACGCATCACCGTGCTGTTGACACGGATAATCTTGGCCGAACGGGAAGCGCCGCTGAGGCGGGGAGCGTTGCCGAACGGGTTCACCGCAGGATTGGTCCTTCGGGCAAACCCCGTAGCATCCACCCACAGATCCTTGATCGGATCATATTCGTGCGTTCCCGATTTCGCTGTCCTCCAGCTATTAGTCAGCACATCCGGCCGCGGCGTTCCAGCGAACAGGTAATTGCTGTAAGCGTTGTCGACCACACCCAGAGGGAAGCCGCTCTGAGCCATCGTATAGGACGCAATCGTCCACTCGCCCAGAATGTAGCGTAACGGACCGGACTGGAAGAACTTCCTGCCTTTTCCGAACGGAACGTCATAACTGTAAGCCGCCTTGAACTGGTGCGGCACGTCCAGGGCGCTGTAGGATCTCTCCAGCCGGCGGTTCAGGTTGTTTTGCGCGACGCCAAAACCGATACCCGCGCCGACGGCGACGCTGGCCAGTTCCATGTCGGCATCGGTAAGGGTTTTGGACCAGTTATAGCTAGCCAATAAGCTCACACCGTGCGAGAGCCGCTTGGTGACCTTGATGATCATCGCGTTGTAGGAAGAGTTGCCGTCGTACTCTGACCAGTCGCGCTGACCGAGGGAGGTGTATTGAGGGAACAAACGTAGAGATTGCCTCAGCGTGGCGTTGCTTCCCATTAGCGAAACAAAATTCTCGAAGGGCGGTTTGAAACCGAGCGCTACCACGGAGGGGTCGGTGATCGACCTATTGAGCGTCGTACCCAAGTAGGCATACTTGGGATCCACCTGCATGTAGTTTATCCGGTTGCTCGCCAGGTGCGTTCCTTTGGTACCCGTGTAGGTCAGATCCAGGACCACCGAACCGGGCAGCGTGCGGGAAACCGCGAAGTTCCAGGTCGTTGAGTTCGGTAGGATACCGCTGATCTGATCGATGAAGTACCAGAGCGGGAAGCTTGAGCCCGCAGCATAGTCGGGGTTGATGTACGGCGGTTGCTGGTAGCTGGGCCAGCCATTCGCCCAGTAGAAGGCCGGCGAAACACCCGTATTCGGCGAACTCCAGCTCGGAGCGGCCTCCTTACCGTTGTTGCCGCCCATCTGCTTGTAGTTGGAGTGGAAGATGCCGAAGCCGGCGCGGATGACCGTGTTCTTGGCAACCTGCCAGGCCAGGCCGGCACGTGGCCCGATGCCGTGCTGGGTATCGTAATAGCTCATCCTACCGGTGCAGCCCGAACAGACGCCAGTGAATCTCACCGCGCCGGGGTAGTTGTTGGCGGCCGGGTTCGGCAGGGTTGGATCAAAGTAGCTAAGCCCGCCGTACTTGTCGTAATAGGGGGGGTTCACTTCCACGCGAACGCCTAGGTTGGCGGTCAACTTCGGCGTGATCTTCCAATCGTCCTGCACGAAGAATGCGTGGTTGGGATACCGCAAACCCTGGCTGTAACCCGTCTCCAGGGACCCGCCATCCACTGCTCCCAGCAAGAAGCTGGCAAAAGAACTGCCGTAGTTGCCGCTGTTGTCGGTCGGGACGGAGGTCTCCAGCCGGCTGAAACTCACGCTGCCAGCCTTATTGTTGGAGTAGCGGCGATTGGTCTGGATCATCTGGTAGTTGTAGCCGACCTTAAAGCTGTGCGCCCCCTTGATCCAGGACAGGTTGTCGCCGAAGTTGTACGTGTTATGCCACTCGTCGTAATCCTTGGTCGCGTCCCACCCATAGAAGCTGTCGGTGCTGAAGCTTACACTGAGCATGGCGTTGCCACAGCCGGGATTGTTGCTCAAGGCACCCACCAGGTCGCACCAGTTGTTATTTCCCTTCAGCCACGCAGTCACGTCGTGTTCTTCGTGGTAGAGCCTGTGGTAGCCGAACGTGAAGGTGTTGATCAGGGTTGGAGTGAACAGGTGCGTGTCGTTCACGCGGAGGACGTTTCCGTAGTAGGTTGAGCCGCGGTTGTAGGTTCTACCCGTCAACGGAAACGGTAACCGGGGTCCCCAGTTGTTCCAATTCGAGGTGTCATGATCGTAGGCGCTGTCGCTGTAGCTCACGTTGCGCGTGTAGGTGAACGAAAGACGGTTCGTGATCCCGATATTGTGATCGAACTTCATGCTTTCCGCGTTGTTGATCGCCTTGCTCGGCGCAGTGCCGGTCGTCCGCAGGTTCGACACCATGGCGCCGTATTGAGACAGCACCGATGCCGTCGATTCGGTCGGATCCACCATGTACTTCATGATGTTCTTGGCGATCTGGGTGATCCTCGAGGCCGGGATCAGGTTGCCCGAAAACACCTGCCGGGTGTATCCTCCCGCAGGGTTGGCCTGCGTGGTGGAAGGATCGTAGATCGGGATGAGGGTGCCATTGGCTTTCTTCCAGTCGGAAAAGTCACCCTGCTTCATGGCGGCCGTCGCGACGGTCAACAGACCGGGGCCCGAGGTGCTGGGCTGTCTGGAACCTTCATAAGAAAAGAGAAAGAACGTGCGGTTCTTCCCGTTGTAAAGCTTGGGGACGAAAATCGGCCCGCTGGCGCTAAAACCGAACTCGTTCTTGTGGTAGATGGCTTTTTTTCCGCCGATTCGATTATTAGCCCAGGTGTTGGCGTCCAGGACCTGCGACTTGTAAAAGTCGAACGCGCCGCCGTGGAATTCATTGGTTCCGGACTTGGTGGTCAGCACCATGTTCCCGCCGCTGGTGTGCGTTTGCTCGGCCTTGAAAGCGGCCGTGTCGATACGAATCTCCTCGACGGCGTCCAGAGTCGGAGCGAGACGGTTAAAAATACCGATATTGTTGCGGAACCCTGTCTCGATGGAAGCGCCATCCACGACCACCTGCCAAGCGAAGCCTTGACCGCCGCCGACAATAAAGTCGTCCCAGGCGCTCTCGCCGTTGTTACTTTTCACCTCGGGCATCATGAGCATGACGCTAAACACGCTGCGCATGCCCCAGGATGAACTCATAGGCACCGGCATGTCGCCCACTAGTTTGCGTTCCATGGTGGTGCTGACCTCGGTGGTCTCGGTTTTGAGAAGCGGGGCAGCACCCGAAACCGTGACCTGTTCGGTCACTTGGCCGACTTCGAGGCTGACATCCACACGGACGCTGTCTCCGGACGAAAGCAGAATGCCTGAGCGGGACCAACTCTTAAAACCCGTGCTTGAAACGCTCACTTCATACGTGCCGACCTGCAGGTTCGGAATCACGTAGTTTCCGCTGCTGGAGCTAACGGTCTCCGCCAGGACTCCAGTCGCGGTGTTCTTAGCGATAACTTTGACACCGGGCACGACGGCACCCGTGGCGTCCGTGACCAGACCGGTGATTGTGCCTCGTACTGTCACTTGCGCTGCTGCGAACTGACACACGATGACCAATAGCAGGGCGCAAACGACGAGGAAACTAGCAGTTTGCCTCATTGGATCCTCCTGCCTCGCCTCATGAATTGGCGTTGTCGCTCTGAGTACACCACCTCTGCAACTCGGGTATACACCGAGTCACAAGCGGGGTCAAGGAAAATCGGCGTTACTCTTGCTTTTCGATAGGCAATCGGACAAACGCAGTGGGGCTATCCCATCAGGCTGAACATTGCTGGTTCATCGTATGGGACAACCTGAAGACAACGACACCTTGCGATTCCGCAATTCGGGTGAGACACGCGGCAGTTCAGCGGGCCCGGGAGGAGGCTGCCGGCGGCGATTCCCGGAAGGGAATACGTTTCTCGTACAGTTCGATTCGGGCTTTCAACGTCTTCGCCAGCGGCTCTGTCTGCTGTTGCGTAGCCTGGGCCACGGCACGACGGGAGGTCTCGACCGCCTCGGAAAACCTTCCCGCCTCGGCATAGGCGGCAGCCAGCGTGCCCAGTACGTCCGGCTCTCTCCCACCCGAAAGGCGCACTGCCCGCTGGGCGAGTTCGACGGCCTCAACGCCGTTTCTGATGCTCGCGTCCGGATTCGTCGCCAGCAGCCATGCCGTCTGGTTCAAAACAGCGAGATAGTCCGGCCGCAAGCGAAGTACTTGTCGCCATTCAGCCAGCGCCGCGGAGGGATTCCCGCGCAGGTAGTAGAAGGCATCCCCCAGACACTGATGCGCCTCAACTAATCCGGGATTCAGCTCCAGCGCGGCTTCGAATTGCCTGATCGCTTCCTCATGCCTTCCTTTCCAGACCAGCGCCACCCCCAGGTTCGTGTGGAACTCGGCCACCCGGGGGTTGATGTCCAGGGCCTTTAAATAATGAGTGATCGCGTCGTCCAGCTTGCCCGTGCGCGCCAAAGCCGCCCCAAGGTTGTTGTGAACCTCTGCGAAATCTGGATTGATCTCCAATGCCCGATCGTACTTGGCGATCGCCTCGCTGACCCTGCCCGTCATGGCCAACGCGATGCCGAGGTTGTAGTACGCCCGGGAGTCAGACCGATTCAGTTTCAAGGCATCGCCCCAGGCGCCGACGGCCTCCGCGAACTGCGATTTCTCCGCCAGTTCCCACGCGCGGTCGAACAACGTGTAGAACTCGGCCGCGGGAGCATCAATGCTCAGCAGGCCGCCGGCGGGAATGTTCACGAACTCAGGGATGTTTACGGCGCGGTTGGCTGCGGTCGAGTTCTCAATCAGGACCGGCGGACTGTCGTTGCCGTTCTCGTCGATGTGCGTCAGGAACATCTGCGTGTAGGGCGAGCGGCTCTTGGAGGAAAACACCAGCCAGCGGCCATTGGGGGAGAAACTGTGCCAGGAGTTCATGAGGGGCGTATTTGCGCGCATCCGGCGCGCATGGCCGCCGCTGAACGGAACGATGTAAAGCTGGCTGTCGGGGCGCATCAACAGGCCGTTGCGGCACTGGGTGAAGACGATCCACCGGCCATCCGGCGAGACCTTGGGGAAGGTGTTGCTCATGCCATTGTGCGATGCGCCGGCAACGGGCTCGGGCTTGCCGCCCCGGCCTTCATTGAATGGGATCCGGTAGAGGTCGAACTGGATCTGGGTTTCGTTCGGATCGTTAGCAAAAGCCGCCAGTTTTGCTCCCTCGGGGTAAGGGTCCTGGGAGGGCGCCCGTGCGAACACCAAGTATTTGCCGTCGGGACTCCAGACCGCGCCCGTCTGCACAAATCGCGGATCGTCGGCGCCGGGAAGCGGCTGCAACCGGCCAGTGGCGCGGTTATACCAGGCGAGGATGCCGCGCGTGGGATAGAACACCTGGAGGAAGCGGTAATCCTTGAAATTGGCCACATAGTAATTGCTTGGGTTTTTTCTAAGCCGCGGCGAACTGCTGCCGCCGGCGGGGTCCGAGTCCGAGCCGTCGATAGTGGTGGCGACGTACCGCCCATCAGGAGAAACCTGGGACATGAAACCGACTCTGAGCAGCCCGCCCAACTTGCGCCGGAAGGAGGCCCAATTGACGACATCCTCGTTACGGACGGTGGTCCGCGGCGCAAGATGCACGATGGCATACATCCCCTTATCGCTACGGGGGCCATCGAGATCCATAGCCAGAGTCTTGCCGTCGAGCGAGAACGAATGGCAGTTGGCGCAGGTGTGCAGCCCTTCCATCAGCAGCCTGCTCTTGGGCGCCCCGACATCGCGCAGCCGCCAGGCGACAAGCGGCAGCGCACTCGTGGCTAAGGGTTTGATAACGCCCCTCTCGAGTTCCGAGGGCATAAGCGGGACATCGCGGTAGAAGATCGGCGCGCCGACGGGATCTTTCGAGGTTTGAATAGTAACTTCCCCGCAGGAAGACGGTTCAGGTGCATTGCCGTGCGTGAAACCAGTGATAGTGATCTTAGCCGGCCGCTCTGTTGAACGTTTCTTGATGGTATCCCAGATTTCGGGCGCCGGCGTCCAGGTGTGGGCCGCTGTCTGCTCGGGCGTCAACGTGGGGAGTTCGTTCGTTTTTGCGACACAGCGTGGGTCGATCTCACCGAGGCGCAGCCGTTCGCCCCGCGAGATGACCTCAATTGCAGCGTCCGCGCCGGCGAAAGTGATTCTGATTCTCCAGACAGTGGCACCGGAGGCGGCATCGCGCCAGAGGAACGTGGGGGGAGTAATCTCGGCTGGAATAACCGATCCTTCGGCGGGATAGTCGATCACGACCGGGGGAACGGCTGCGCTCCGCCCTCTTTGAGCCGCTGTTGTCGCCAGCAGCACGAATGCGATCGTGAGGGTGCCCGCACGATGCTTGTTCACAACCCTCCAAACTCAACCTGCCGGCAGGCCGCGCCCTGCATCTCGATATTGTAACCGGAGAATGGCGGCCGGGATCCGCGAGCTTTAGGAAACACGCGCTCGCGCGCGTACCGTCGGCATACCGGGCTATTCGTGGCCGTAAACTGAGACAATCGAGGCATGCGCGCGTGGCTGATGGATTCTTATGAGGGTGTGGAAAAGCTCCGGCTAGGCGAGACGGACGAACCAACTCCGGGGCGTGGGGAAGCGTTGCTCAAAGTTCTGTGGGCCGCTCTCAACCCGGCCGACGCCTTCCTGGCCCGGGCGCAATATCCAGCCAAGCCGCCGTTGCCCCACATTCTCGGCAGAGATGCCTTGGGGGAAGTCCTGGCTGTTGGCGAGGGCGTGACCGGCTTGCGTCCAGGCGACGTCGTCGGCATCCTTCGCTGCGAAGTGGGCGTCACCGTCCGCGGCACGCTGGCCGAACGGGTGGTGGTTCCGGCGGACGCGCTGGCGCCTGTCCCTGATGGCTGGACGCCGGAAGAGATGGCCGGCGCACCGCTGGTGTTTCTGACCGCCTGGCAAGCGCTCACGCAGTGGAGCACGCCGGAGGCTCCGCCGCCTGCCGGGGAGACGCTGCTGGTCACGGGGGCGTCGGGCGGCGTGGGCGTGGCTTCGGTGCTGCTGGGCAAGTCGATGGGGCTCACGGTAGTCGCACTTTCGCGAAGCGCATCGAAACGCGAGAAACTGCGCCATCTGGGCGCCGATTTCGCTTTCGATCCGGCCAATCCGGACCTGCGCAAGTCTGTCCTCGACGCGCTGCGCCCGCGCAAGGTCGACCTGGTGGTGGACAACGTCGCCGGCCCGCTCTTCAACCAGATCATCCCGGTGTTAGGTTACGGCGGGCGAATCAGCGCTGTGGGCCGCAGCGGCGGCGTGGTCCCCGAGTTCAATACCGCAACGTTGTTCTTTCGGCGTGTACGAATCGGCGGAGTCGCGACAGGCGATTACTCACACGCAACCGCGCAGACGCTGTGGAAGGAAATCGTAGCACGGCTGGCCGCCGCCGGCCGCCGTCCGGTGATCGACCGCGTGTTCCCGTTCGAAGAAGTGCCCGCCGCATTCGCGCGCCTCGCCGAAGGCCCCATGGGGAAAGTGCTGGTACGAGTAACAAAGTAAAATGCCGGCGTTGAAACTGGCGGATCTGCTGGATATCCGGTAAGGTCATAGGTGGAGGATGCTGGGGTGGATACGACAAACTTCCTGTATATGTTCTATGGATTCGCGGTGGCCTGGCTGATTTTGTTCGCTTACGTGGCGGTGCTGGCCAGGCGCGAGGACAAGCTCAAGAAGGAAGTCGAAGGGCTGAAGCGCATGATTGAGGAAAGGGAGCGCAAGTAAATGCGGCGGCGCGACCTGCTACAACTGGCAGTGTGTGGCTCCGTGGGCCGGGCAGTTTTGCGTGGCATGCCGGCGCCCAAGATCCGCGACGTGCGCGTTATCGCCACGGCGCCCGCCGGCTTGCGGTTGGCCGTAGTAAAGATCCTGACCGACCAGGACGGGCTTTACGGATACGGCTGCGCAACGTTCACGCAGCGCGCCGATCTGGTAGTGGCCGCGGTCGAGCGTTATCTCAAGCCGTTCCTCGAAGGCAAGCCTGCCGACCGCATCGACGACATCTGGCAGGCCTGCTACAACTCCTCCTACTGGCGCAACGGTCCCGTGCTCAACAATGCATTGAGCGGCGTGGACATGGCTCTGTGGGACATCAAAGGACGGCAGGCGGGGCTGCCCGTGTATCAACTCCTGGGCGGCAAATGCCGCGAAGCGGTAGATTGCTACGCGCACGCCGGCGGGGCGGAGATCCCTGAGGTCATCGACAGCGCGCGCCGCTTCATGGAACGGGGCTTCCGGCACGTGCGCGTGCAGATTGGAGTCCCCGGCATGGCAGGTTACGGGGCCGGCGGCGCCGGCGCTCGGGCCGAGGCGCTGCACCAGTCACCCGTGTACGAGCCGGCGGTTTACCTGCGACGCGCCCTCAAGATGATCGAAGCGTGCCGCAAGCAACTGGGCGAGGAAGTGGAGTTGCTGCACGACGTGCACGAGCGCGTGTCGCCTTCGCAGGCTATCCAGTTCGCAAAGGATGTCGAGCCGTTCCGATTGTTCTTTCTCGAAGACCCACTCTCGCCCGAGGACATCGCCTACTTCCGCCAGATGCGCCAGCAGACCTCCACGCCTATCGCCATGGGCGAACTGTTCAACAGCCCGCACGAGTGGACACCGCTCATCGCCGAACGGCTCATCGATTACATACGCATGCACATTTCGCAGATGGGCGGGGTCACTCCAGCGCGCAAGGTGGCGGCGTTCGCCGAACTGTTCGGCGTCCGCACGGCATGGCACGGTCCGGGCGATGTCTCACCCATCGGGCACGCGGCCAACGTGGCGCTCGATCTGGCCTGCCATAACTTCGGGGTGCAGGAGTACTCACCGTTCAGCGAGCGCGTGCGCGAGGTCTTCTCAGGATGCCCGGAGATGCGCAACGGCTATCTGTACGCCAACGAGAAGCCCGGTTGGGGAATCGAAGTGGACGAGAAAGCCGCGGCGAAGTATCCGTTCGGCAGTTTCGAGCAAGGCGAACGCAAGCTCCTGAACGGAGGTTGGGGTGAAGTGCGCCGTCGAGACGGCACCATCATCAAACAGTAGCGCAGGCTAAATGGTCGGGGGCCGCCACTTCTTGTTTCTGGGCATGCGCTGCTCTGATCGAAGCCGACAGGCACTCCCATATGTGCAACTCGCAGACCGGTTTCCCGTTACCATTGGCCGTGGAAGGCCATTCCGGATCTCGCGACGTCGGCCAGAACCGTCGTGGGCAGTAGCTGGTCCTTCGGCAACCGCTCATGAGAGTCCAGGACCGCAGGATTGTGCAACGAAGGCGTTCCATGGCGGCAGTAGCGTGACAGACGCGGCCGGCAAGAAGATCGCCTTCGTGGCTTCACTTCCTCCTCTGAAGCGGACTCGAATTGCGCCGTCGTAAGTCTGCGGCCGGGATGTTACAGTCCGATATTGCTGAAAGCCCGCGGATCGCGTCCCGCAGCCTGCCTACCACACCTTCAGGCTAAGGTCGCCCGCGCGGACGTTCTCGAAGGGCCCAGGCGCAGGGCTCGTTTCGGCCCGTTTCTTGCCGAAGTAGTCATAGTCGATGACGACGGGCGAACCGTCCGCATTCTCATAGGCGAGCCCTGCTACCCTGGTCTTCCCCAGCAGGGCGGTGGTCACGCGTTTGGTCGCCGCCCGGCGCGCTGACGATGGCAGCGCCAGACGGATGTACACGCCATCGACCTCGTCAACGATTTGAATCTTGGGGTCTATGCCTGAGAGCAGCAAGGCATCGGCCTCGTTCGGGTATGGGCGCGCTCCATTCAAGTACACGTTCCCGCCGGTTTGGAGCGGATACATCGCCGTGTCATAAACCCAGAGGCCGAATCCCTTGATGCTGCGGGTCTTCGGGTCTCGCGCCGCGGCGGACGCGGCATCGGGGCTTCCGACAAAGATGTTGTTGTAGAAACGGTCGTCGCCTCCCTGCGTGTTGCCGTGTCCCGCCACCCTAGTCGAGTGCGCGTAATGGTAGGGGGTGGAGCGATTTGGCGCCAATTGGCTCAGAATCTTGCCGGTCATCAAGTTGTGAACATATGCGCCGCCTTGCGACTCGTCATACAGGCTCATGCCCGACAGGAACAGATTATTGTCCACGATGAACGGCCCATGATCCACCTCCACCAGGAGATCGCAATAGCTGTTGTCGTAGAGGAGGTTGCCGGTGATGCGAGTTCCCTGCGCCATCCAGTCCATCCACAAACCGAGGTGGCCGTTGTGAATACGGTTCCCCTTGATCAGCACGTCGATGGCGGCGTGCAGCTTGATGCCTGCCATCT